>Ga0081455_10005017_pt1 | contig 14643 bp, 13 predicted proteins | sample TabmetS3T2R1_FD_70207 | JGI IMG/M metagenome (GOLD analysis project Ga0081455, IMG submission 70207) | Tabebuia heterophylla rhizosphere microbial communities from the University of Puerto Rico - S3T2R1 | ecosystem: Host-associated > Plants > Roots > Rhizosphere ... | reverse complement strand
CCCTGTACCGGCTCCTTGCAGCCCGGAGGCAGCCGGACAATCAAGATGACAGGAGCGACGGCAGGTGTGAAGATCGCGATCGTTCCCGCAACCCACACCAATGGGGTGGGGAGCAATCTGATCGAGGATCCCGGAATCCCTCCGGGGTTGAGTGGTTACGTAGGCCCACAGAGCGGAGCGATCCTGAAATTCACCAACGGACTAACGGTATATCTTTCAGGGGACACCGGATTTTTTTCGGATATGACGACCATTATTCGCGGATTTTATCATGCGAACCTTGCCGTCATTAACATGGGTGATACCTTTACCTTAGGGCCTGATGAAGCGGCTTTCGCGGCCAAGCGCTTGATAAAGCCACGAACTGTCATCCCTTCTCATTCCCTGGAAGCTTCAACCACCGGCGGCGTCATTACCGGACTGAGAATGGGACGCTTCAGGGATGAATTGGATCATTCCGGTGTCCGCCTCGTTGTTCCGTTGAGCGGCGTCACCAGAGAGTTCAACGGACGCGGCGAGTGTATCAATTGTCCGTGAGGCGACTACCCGCCATTAAGCGCGAGGACGCGCTGTAGTGGTGGTTGGACTGATTGAGCAACTCCGGCAATTCCGCCACCGTGCCGATCAAATAATCGTGCGGGAACTGCTCCAACTGCTCGCGCGCGCATGAACCTTGCGTTACTCCGACGACCAAGCCGCAGCCGGCGTTCTTGCCTTCCAACAGGTCGGCGGGGGTGTCGCCGACTTTGGCTACGCGCTGCGGGTCTGTGACGCCGAGCTTCAACATCAGTCGCCGTATCATGTCGGGGTGCGGGCGTCCGCGCTCGACTTCATCACTCGTCACCGAGGCGTCGATCAACTCGTCGCGCTCCCAATTCAGCCGGTCAATCAGCGTCTGCGCGATGTCGCGGCTGAATCCGGTGTTGAGCGCGACCATGACGCCGGCTTGACGCAGGCGGCGGAACGTCTCGCTCGCGCCTGGCGTCTCGCCAACCGCCGGGTCGGCGCGGTAGAACTCGATCATTCGTTCTACGAAGTCTTCGTGGATGACGTCGAGACCGGGCAGTAGTTGTTCACGCATAGCCGATCTTTCAATCAAAATCCGCAGCGCCTCATACTTGTCCATTCCTTTGACTTCTTGGAGGGCGTCCGCCGGGGTCTCCAACCCGTTTGCCGCCAGCGTGTCGCGCAAACATTGGTAGACCGCGCCGCCTTCCGAGACAGTCGTGCCCGCCATATCGAAAACCACCAGTTTAATAGGCGATTCAATCCGCATTTCAATCCTCCCCCAAATTCTCTTTGACGATCTTCTCCGCCAACCCGAACGACAGCGTCATCCCCGCTCCACCGACGCCAGTGACGATGGTTACGCCCGCGACGGGGCGCGCGACGAAATAATGCTCGGTCGGGTGTTTGACATACACGCCGTTCCATCGCGAGGCGATCCGCAGCTTCGGCGCGTTGAAAAATGTGTCAAGGTAGCGAAGTACCAGTTCATCAATCTCCTGCTTGTCGAAAGGCGCGATCTCGGCGCCGTATTCGTGCGAATCGCCGAGCGTGAGTTCGCCGAGCCCGTTTTGCGAGACCATTACGTGTATGCCGTAGCGGAGGTAATCGGGCAATTCATCGGCAAAGCGTTTTTTCAAAGCGGGCAGCGACAGGCAATCCTGAAAAGCGCGGTAATGCGCAAGCGTCAGCCCGGCGGCGATCATCGGCCCGACGCGCCAGTCATCCGCCATGGGATGCGAGCGCATCATCTGCAGCTTGCAGCGAACGAGCCCGCTGTCGTGAAAGACCGCCGGAAAGAGCGTTTGCAGATCGTCGCCCGCGCATACGTACAGATTATCCGCAACATACTCCTCTCCGCCAGCAAGCGCATAGCGGTCATTGAAAGCCGTCACCGCGCAATCGAAGGCGAATTGAACCTTGTATTCTTTGCTCAGCCAGGCGGGGAGACTGGCGATGACCTCACGCGGATCAACACAGGTTTCAATCGGGCTCCACATCGCGCCTCGCAACCCGTCGGGTTTGACTGCCGGTGATTTTGATATGACATGCCGCGGGTCGAGCCACTTGCATTCGAAACCCTTTGCCGGCGCGGCTGTAATAAATTCTCGTAGCACATCCGCTTCGTCGTCGTGATAAGCCAGGTGCAGCGAGCCTGTGCGCTCATGCCACAGGCCGGCGGCCTGCAGCGCGTTCAGCCACAGTTCGCGGCTGCGGCGAGCCAGTTCATACATCTCGCCCGCGGGTTGGCCGATCGGCCAGAGCATTCCGAAATTGCGAATAGACGCGCCGGGCGCTTGCGGGCCGCGTTCAAAGACAATTACGCGTCGTCCGCGCATCGCCAGGTGGTATGCGTGCGCCAGCCCAATTACGCCGGCGCCGACAATCGCGTCATCGAATTCCCTTTGCGCCATATGGATGTAAGCCGCGCTTGATCTTATTGTTAATTTTACTTTGTGAACTGGCGCCACGCCATCAAAGCGCGCTGTGATTGAGCGTTACGACGCCATTCCAATTGCCCTTTTTTTGTAGTCGCGTCCAACAAAAACACTTCGGTTGGCGTGATCGGAGGGCTTTCCGAGGCGGGTTGATTGACGATCTTAATGTCCTGACTTGCCACGGAAAGAAACCAGAAACAACCAATCGAAATTGCCGCGGCGCTCCCAAAACAGTCTGTCCAGCAAATCGAACGAAGCGGGACTAAACCGAATATTTATCATTGTGTTTCTACATCAGCGTGATGTGATGGGTAGCGCGAAGGTCGCCTTCGTCGGCGTCTGATCAGTATGAGTATACGGACTATGGCGAGAAGAGTGGTTATGTCTTTGTAAAACTCGTCTGAAGTCCTGATGATCATGTCCGAAACTTGCCAGCGCCGCCTGTATTGAAACCTTATAGTTTGATCTCCGAATGCGATCATATGGAGAAACGGATGAAACGCACGATACTTTTTACCATTGCGATTTGCCTCTGTCATGGCCCGATTTTCAAAGATTGCGCACAGGCCCGCGGTAACCAATCAAAGCCAAAACAGAACGTCGGCCGGCCTATAAAACCTTCAGAGAAGACGAGCCAGGCGCCGAAAACTGTGACGCATGGCCGGCCGTTGGACGCCGCGGCGTGGAGCGCCGCGCGACGATTCGCCGAGACCCCCTTCGGGAAGATCGCCTATGTAGAGCGCGGCTCCGGAGACGCCGCGCTCTTCCTGCACGGCTTTCCCCTCAACGGGTTCCAGTGGCGCGGCGCCTTCGATCGGCTGTCGGCGTACCGGCGATGCGTCGCGCCGGATTTCATGGGACTCGGATACTCGCAGATCCCCGAGGGCCAGAGCGTCGCGCCGGACGCGCAGGTCGCCATGCTCGCGGCGCTGCTCGACTCACTCTCGATCTCGGCCGTTGATCTCGTCGCTAACGACAGCGGCGGCGCGGTGGCGCAGCTCTTCGTAATTCGGCATCCGAAGCGCGTCCGTACGTTGCTCCTGACGAACTGCGATGTGGAGACAGACAGTCCGCCTCCCGCGCTCTTGCCGGTGATCGAGATGGCGCGCGCCGGAACGTTCGCGGACAAATGGTTTGTTCCATGGGTCGCCGATAAGACTCTTGCACGCTCTGCGGAAGGGCTTGGCGGACAGACTTACACCTTTCGCGCCAATCCAACCGACGAGGCTGTAGATTATTACCTGGCCCCTCTCGTGAGTTCGCCGCAACGCAAAGCGCAAGTTCATGCATACGCCATTGCGCTGGAGCCTAACCCTCTAGCCGGCGTTGAGAAGGACCTCAAACGATGCGCCGCGCCGACGCGAATCGTGTGGGGGACGGGCGATGACATCTTCTCGCAAAAAAGTCCCGACTACTTGGACCAAATACTCCCAAACTCTCGCGGCGTGCGGCGCGTGGATGGCGCAAAGCTCTTCTTTCCGGAAGAGTTTCCCGACATAATCGCCGACGAAGCGCGGCGTCTCTGGGGGATCCGCTAACTCGAACTTTAGCTTAGGAGGAATATATGCCGCAGGGGGTCCAACCAACAGAATCCTTTCCATATCCTTCATCGTCGGAGAAGCCGGATCGAACGGTCGCCGTCTTTGGCGCAACGGGGCACACCGGCCGCTTCGTGGTCTCGGAACTGCGCCGGCGCGGATTGAAGCCCATTCTTTCTGGTCGAGACGCCGCGAAGCTGAACGCCGTTGCCGAAGCGCATCCGGGATCGGAAGCGCGCGTTGCGTCGGTTGACGATCCCGCCTCGCTCGACCGCGCGATTTCGGGCGCCGCGGCGGTCATCAATTGCGCCGGGCCGTTCATGGACACAGCGGCGCCCATCATCGAGGCCGCAATTCGCGGGCGTATTCACTATTTGGATGTGACTGCGGAACAACCGGCCGCCCTCGGCGCCTTTGAGCGATTTGCTGACTCCGCGCGAGACGCAGGCGTCGTGATTGCTCCCGCGATGGCGTTCTATGGCGGATTGGGCGATCTCCTGGCAACTGCGGCGATGGGGGATTGGCCGGACGCGGATGAGATATGCGTCGCGGTAGCGCTCGATAGTTGGAAGCCGACACGGGGGACGCGCTTGACGGGCAAGCGTAATACAGGCCGGCGTTTCGTATTTTCGAACAATAAGTTGGAGTTCCTCGCCGATCCGGCGCCAAGGCGCGCGTGGCATTTCCCGGCCCCGTTCGGCGCGCAAGATGTCGTAGAGCTTGGCTTTTCCGAAATCATCACAATCTCCCGCCATCTGCGGACGCCAGAGATTCACGCGTTCATGAATCTCGCGCCAATCACGGACATCCGCAACCCCGAAACGCCCGAGCCTGTAGCGGCGGATGAAAGCGGACGCTCGTCGCAGACCTTCCTCATGGAGGCGGTCGCACGCAGGGAAAGTGAGGAGCGCCGCGCCATAGCGCGTGGACGCGATATCTATGCGATCACGGCGCCCATCGTCGTGGAGGCGGCCGAGCGCATCCTCGACGGACGTTTCAAGGCGACCGGGGTTGTCGCCGCCGGCGAGATCTTTGACGCGCAAGATTTTCTGAGGTCACTCCGGCCCGACGTGTCTCTCGATTGAGATTCAGTGGTATATTGTTTTGTCCCACTGCCGGGCGACTGCCTGGTCGGACTGTCGCGCTGAACAACGAGAGCTAAACTCATGTCCGAATTTGCCGTTCAATCTTTGCTGGAAACTCCGACCGTTACGGTCCGGGACGTGTACTGCAAGGGTAGTTGCCGGGGCCAGAGCGCGGAAGAGTGCGCGACCGACACACAACTGGTGTTTCCGTATCGCGGCGTCTATGTGCGACGACTGGGTCGTGACGATGCCGTCGCCGAGGCGAACCAGGCGCTATTTTTCAACGCCGCCGAAGGTTACCGGGTCAGCCACCCCGTGCCGGGTGGCGACGCCAGTCTGACGCTGATCATCAGCGAACCGGATTTGCGCGAACTGGCGCCACGCGCTTTTCTGCGCGACGGCGCGGCGCTGGCGTTTCGACAGCAGCGCCTAAGGATCGATCCGCGGGCTCAAGCGCTCGTGGCGCTGCTGCGGCACAGCCTGCGTCAGAACATCGCGGAACCTTTGGAAGCGGAAAGCCTGGCCCTGACCCTGGCGCAGCGAGCCCTGGGGCCGCGAACAACGCACGCGGCTGGCGCCAGTGTCGGTCGGCGCCGGCTGGCGGATCGGGTTAAGCTCGTGCTCTCAACCGATCTGGCGCGGCGCTGGACGTTGGCCGAGATCGCCGCCGAAGTGGGCGGCTCTCCGGTTTATCTCACGCAGGTCTTCAAACAAGTGGAAGGCCTGCCTTTGTACCGATACCAGTTGCGGCTACGACTGGCGCGGGCGCTTGATCTTCTAGCGCAGTATGACGACCTGACCGCCCTGGGCCTGGACCTCGGCTTCTCCAGCCACAGCCACTTCAGCGCCGCATTCCGCGAGGCTTACGGCCGCTCTCCTTCGGAGTTCCGGCAGACGGCGCTGCGTCGTTAGGGCCTACTCAAGTAAGTCGCTAAATTTTCTGATAGCGGCCCTCTCCTCCAGCATGGCCTACTGGCCACACCCGGATTTCGGGTGTTCAAGCAGATCAATATTTTCAAGGAGAACAATTTTATGGCCGAGAATACTTGCGCGGCTTGCGACTGCGATCTGGATGCCAATTCCATCAAGGTCAAGATCGGCGGCAAGACTGTTGAGGTGTGCTGTGATGAGTGCGCACGTAAGCTAAAGGAGGCGCATGCTTCCGCGGCGGCGCCGAGCGAGGGCGGGGACATCGACGGAGACAAAATGGATGCAAGCGTACATGACGAGCAGCGTCGGATTGCGCGGCCCGGCGCAGCGTTGCTGACAGGCGCGATGATCATCGGATTCTATCTGAGCGCGATGACGCCAGCGCGCGCAGACACGAACGCGCGTGTGATGGCGTCCGCGCAAATGCCGGGCCAAATGCCGGGCCACTCGCCAGCTGTGTCCACCGTCGCTAAAGATTCTGATAGCGGCCCTCTTTTCTTACGTGATTTACTGATCATATCTGGATTTCAGGGGTTCAAGGAGAAAAACATTTCAGGGAGGATAACAGACAGTATGGCTGACAAAACTCATACGGAGAACGCCAAATCATCGCCGATCCGGCGCAGCGTTCAGACCGCGTCGGGGCGCATCAGTTACACGGAACAGGGCGCAGGACCGGTCGCGTTGTTTGTGCATGGCGTGCTGCTGAACGGGCATCTGTGGCGCCATCAGTTGGCGCATTTGTCCGACATCCGGCGCTGCATAGCGGTTGACCTGCTTGCGCATGGCGACACCGAAATCGCGCCGGATCAGGACGTCTCCGTGACGGCCAACGCGAACATGCTCAAGGAATTTCTCGACGCCTTGAAGATTGAGCAGGTTGACCTTGTCGGCAACGACAGCGGGGGCGGTATTGCGCAGATCTTCGCCGCATCGTACCCGGAACGCGTCCGCAGCCTCACGCTCACCGACTGCGACGCCCACGACAATTGGCCGCCCGAACCCTTCAAGCCATTCCTGGCGATGGCGGCAGCCGGGGGGTTGCGTGGGACTCTTGACGCGATGTTAGCGGACAAGAGCATCTATCGGTCGCCTCAAGCCCTGGGGCCGGCGTATGAACACCCGGAAGGCCTGACTGACGACAGCATTGAGAAATATCTGCGCCCGTTGGTCAGTTCCGAGCAGCGCACGCGCGACCTGCAACGCTTCCTCGCAGCCTTCGACAACAAGCACACGCTCGCCGTCGAAGCGCGGTTGAAGACGCTGAAAGCGCCGACGCTCATCGTCTGGGGAACGGACGACGTGTATTTCGACGTGAAGTGGTCGCGTTGGCTAGCCGACACGATCCCCGGCACGCGGCGTCGCGTCGAGTTCAAGGGCGCCAGAATATTCTTTCCAGAAGAACGCTGGGCGGAGTTCAACAAAGAACTGCGCGCACACTGGCAGGCGGCGCAGCGAGAGACGCGATGACAATTTGCAAGCATTCATGACAAGCATGGAACTGGATCCGACAATTTGCTATCAGGCGGTTTTGAGCCGCGACTCGCGTTTCGACGGGCGATTCTTCGGCGGCGTCGTAACCACTGGCGTTTACTGCCGCCCTATTTGCCGCGTCCGTCCTCCCAAGCCGGAAAACATCCGCTGGTTCACTTGCGCCGCCGCAGCCGAAGCCGCCGGATTTCGTCCCTGCCGGCGCTGTCGCCCGGAGGCCGCTCCTAGGACACCCGCATGGCTGGGCAGCTCGGCGGTCGTGTCTCGCGCGTTGCGGCTGATCTCAGATGGCGCGATGGATGAGACCGGTCTCGAAGAGTTTTCAACCAGACTCGGCGTCAGCTCTCGCCACCTGCGCAGGTTGTTCGCCGAACACCTCGGAGCCTCGCCTCACGCTATCGCCAGCGCGCGGCGGATTCATTTCGCGGCCAGATTGATTCAGGAAACCGAATTGCCGATCACTGAAATCGCCTTCACGGCGGGGTTCAAAAGCGTCCGGCAGTTCAACCACGCCGTGCTTTCCGCGTTCGGACAATCGCCGACGCAGATCCGGAATCGGCGCGGACTGAAGACGGAGATGAAGCGAATAAAGGATGCGCGTAACGGAGGCGGTCTCTTGTTGCGGTTGCCGTATAGGCCGCCATTGGACTGGGCCGCGATGAGCAGTTTTTTCAAACAGCGAGCCACGCCCGGCGTCGAATCCGTTACCGGCGATTGTTATCGCAGAACAATACAGCTCAATTCCGTGGCCGGCGTCATCGAATTGCGGCGCGTCGCAAACGAGGCTTACCTGCTGATGCATGTTTGGCTGCCGAGCTACGAATGCGTCATGCAGGTGGCGGAGCGCGCGCGGCGCATCTTCGATCTCGGCGCGGACCCGTTACAAATTGCCGAACATCTGCGACGCTGCCCCGCGCTGGCGGACGCCCTGGCGTCTGCGCCCGGCCTGCGTGTGCCGGGCGCGTGGGATGGATTCGAGCTTGCCGTGCGCGCCGTGATCGGACAGCAGGCCTCAGTGGCGCTTGCAACAACTTTGGCCGGGCGTCTGGCGCAAGCCTTCGGCGCGCCATTGCCTGGTTATGAGAACCTCGCCCTGACTCATCTTTTTCCGCAGCCGGAAGCGTTGGCGGAGGCCGATCTGCGGCTCATCGGGATTACCGAGGCGCGCGCCAATACCATTCGGGCGCTGGCCTCTTCAGTCGCTCGCGGGGAGCTCGAGCTTAACGCCTCGCAGGGACTAGATGAGGCAATCTCGCGCCTCCGCGCCATTCCGGGGATAGACGTCTGGACGGCCAATTACATTGCGATGCGGGCGCTCGGCGAAACTGACGCCTTCCCTTCTGACGATTTGGGGCTGCGCCGGGCGTTATCCTTTGGGAAGGGCGGGAAGAGCCTGGTTTCAGTCAGGGAGTTGACGAAGATCGCAGACGAGTGGCGACCCTGGCGCGCTTATGCGGCAATGCATTTGTGGGCCGCTCTTGCCGGCGCCGCCGATGGAAACGAAGGAGGGAGAATCTATGCAACGAACCATACAGCGACAAAGAGCCGAGGCTTTTCATCGGCTGCATGCGGGTGATGGAATACTCGTGCTGGTCAACGCCTGGGACGCGGCGAGCGCGCGACTTTTCGAGCAAGCCGGTTCGCCGGCGATCGCCACAACGAGCGCGGGAATGGCGTGGTCGCTCGGATATTCCGACGGCGAGCAGGTTAGCGCGCATGAGTTGGTGGAAGCCTGCGCGCGTATCTGTCGTGTCGTCACGGCGCCGGTGAGCGTTGACATCGAGCGTGGGTACGGCCGGACGCCGGCGGAGGTCTCGGCGACGGTTCGCGCCCTGCTCGAATTGGGAGTAGTGGGAATAAACATAGAAGACGGCTTCACACCTGAAACCAAGGAACTCGCTCCGCCGAGCGCCTTGACTGAGAAAATTTCCGCCATCCGCGCGGTCGCGGAAGAAGCCGGCGCGCCATTGTTCATCAACGCGCGAACCGACGTCTATCTCGCGCCTACGAATGATCCGGCCGCCCGCTACGAAGACACAGTGCGACGCGCCCAAATGTATGTCGCCGCCGGCGCCGATGGCGTCTTTGCGCCGGGACTGGAAAGCCTGGAAGAGATGGCGCGGTTGGCGCAGGCCGTCGAGAGACCGCTGAACATCTACGCTGGATATGCTGGACTGCCGCCAGTCGCCGAGCTCCGGCGCGCCGGAGTCCGGCGGGTGAGTCTCGGATGCGGACCGTTCCAGGCCGCGCTCGCGCTCGCCCGGCGCATCGCAACCGAAACGCTCAACGAGGGGACGTACACGGCGATGACCAAGAACATGCTCTCCGCTGGAGATGCAAACAGTCTCTTCTCAAAGGCATAGCGATCAGATCTCAAGGTTTTTCTGCCCCTTGGTTCATTACCATCGAAGCTTCTTGACAACTAGAATAGTTGTATATACAATTACTATGAAAGGAGCGGAATCGATGGAGCGCAAAGACGGGTCGTTACAGGCCCAAACCACCTTGATCGTGAAGGAATGCATCGCCGTCAAATTGCGACTGCTCACCCGGGCGGTGACGAAAATTTACAATAAGGCGCTGCGCCCGCACGGCCTGACCGTCAGCCAAATGAATATTCTTGTGGCGGCGTCCTATATTGGGCAGGCCAAACAACAGGACATTTGTCATGCGCTGCATTTGGAGAAGTCAACGCTCAGCCGCGACCTCGCGCGCATGCGTGAGCGAGGTTGGGTAGCCGAGTCCCCGGGCGACGACGGACGATCGAGCTTGCTCAGGGTGACCGCGCATGGCGAGAAACTCTTGCAAAGAGCGTTTCCCGCATGGCGGCAAGCTCAACAACAGGCCGCCGAGCTATTGGGAGAGAGAGACATCGCGGCGCTAGGACGGGCCGCGAAAACGCTTCGGTCATCGAGAACAAAAGGTCTAAACTCGGGCTTCCGCGAGGAAGCCTGACCATGTGAAAGAAGGAGAAAAGATGCAATATTTGGTTGACATGAAACTTGCGGCTTACGGTCGCCCAACTGGTGGTCCCCAGGACGGGATTTCCTTTATCGAGCAGTTCATCCTTCCCAGCCTTGAGCTTTGCCAGAAGCTGGAAGTTGAAAAGAAGATCCTGGCAGGTGGACCTGCGAACGGAGCTATCAGGCTCGTCATGATCGTGAGCGCAGAGTCGGCCCAAGAGCTCGATGAACTTATTGAGAGCCTGCCGATTTGGCCGCGGATGGAAACGACCGTCACTCCTCTCACGAGTTTTAGCGGTCGCATGGTTGCGCTCCGCCCCAGGCTGGAAGGTCTCAAGGCCAAATTGCAAAACGGGACGACGGCCGCGATCTGAAATCTTCAGCGGCAGAGCGGTTCTTTTTTTTGGTCAACTTAGTTGTATATACAACACAGAGAGGTAAAGAATGACAGTGCTTTCTGAACATCCGACCGTTAAATGGTTTCGGGAGCGAGTTGAAGCGGCGACCGACCAGGCGACTTCGCCGAGTCTTAATGCTGAGTGGCTCCGGCGACTCTGCCTTGAAGCCGGCGCCGACGACGTCGGTTTCGCCGAGATCGACCGTCCGGAACTTGCCGACCAGCGAGACGATATCCTGAGTTTCTTTCCAGGGACTAAAACTCTCATCAGCTTCGTCCGCCGGATGAACCGTGAGCCGATTCGCAGCGCGGCGCGCTCCATCGCCAACCTCGAATTTCACCACACAGGCGATGACGTCAACGAAACGGCGCGACGGATCGTGTCGGCGCTCGAACAGCGCGGCATTCGCGCGGTCAATCCGGCGATGGGCTTTCCGATGGAGATGGATCGCTTCCCCGGCAAAACCTGGGTCGTCTCACACAAACCAGTAGCCGTGGCGGCCGGTCTCGGTCATATGGGCATTCATCGCAATGTCATCCACCCCAGGTTTGGCAACTTCATCCTGCTCGGAACGGTGGTCATGGGCGCCGAAGTAACGATGCGCAACCAGCCGATTGATTACAACCCCTGCCTGGAGTGCAAGCTTTGTGTTTCGGCCTGTCCTGTCGGCGCGATCGGCGCGGATGGTTCATTCGATTTCTCGGCCTGCTACACGCACAACTACCGCGAATTCATGGGCGGTTTCACGGACTGGGTCGGGCAGATCGCCGACAGCCGCGACGCGCAGGATTACCGCCGCCGCGTGAGCGCTTCGGAGTCCTCTTCAATGTGGCAGAGCCTGTCATTCGGAGCGAATTACAAGGCGGCTTACTGTATGGCTGTCTGTCCGGCGGGCGAGGACGTGATCGGGCCGTTTCTCACGAATCGCAAAGGCTACTTGCAGGATGTCGTCAAGCCTTTGCAGGAGAAGGAGGAGACGGTCTATGTGGTTCCCGGTTCCGACGCCGAAGAACACGTCGCGCGGCGGTTTCCTAATAAAAAGTCCAAACGCGTAGGCAATGGATTGAATGGGACTCGTTCGATTCGCGGATTTCTAAATGGATTGCCGCTCGTGTTTCAGCGCGGCAAGGCCAAGGGGCTGGAGGCGACTTACCACTTCACTTTCACCGGCGCAGAAAACGTTGAGGCCACAATCATCATTCGCAATCAAACGCTTCATGTCAGTGAGGGTCATCGCGGGAAAGCCGACCTGCAGGTGACGGCTGACAGTCGCACATGGCTCGGCTTTCTGGCGAAAGAGCGCAATATGGCGTGGGCGCTGCTGCGACGGAAGATCCGACTCAAAGGATCGCCACGGTTGCTGCTGGCCTTCGGGAAATGTTTTCCATCATAAATTGGAGGTGTTCTATGACTACGGTGGAGTTTCTCGCATCCGCCAATTTCGATGGATCGAAGCGCGGCGCGATGGGAGACCAGGAATAGAACGAACAACAATACAAGCCGTCCCAGTGAGCGCCACACCCTGTAATCTCTCTAACCCCGCGCCAATCGAAATTTCCCAAACTTGCCGGACGTTAAGCTTAAAGCTACAATTCGTACGGTCAATCGCTCTTCAAAACAATATCTCCCCCCAAGGAGTCACCATGAGGCACTATTTGCTTGCTGTCTTGGCGCTTCTCGCCCTCGCATCCACCCAAGCCGTCGCCCAAAACAAATCTGAAAAACCATCACTCGACGGCGCGAAGATTTTCATCGAGCCGATGCAGGGCGATCTTCATCCGTTTATTGCGGCGGAGATCGTGAAAAAGAAACTGCCCTTCGTCATCGTGATGGAAAGGAGCAATGCGGACTACATCCTTGCCGGGTCCTTTACAAAAGGCGACGGCAACAAGAACCAAGGGAGCGTCCAACTGCTTAACGTGAAGGATAAGACGCTGGTCTGGGCGGGTGAGGCAGACGACCGATCGATGTTCTTTGGCAATTGGAGTCGGGGCGGTCAGAGCAAGGTCGCGGATCGCATCATCAACAAGATGAAGAATGACCTCTACTCGTTTCAGCGAACCGACGCCGACCATATCCAGCGCAACAACTTGAGTGGGCGTCGCCCACCCAACCGGGGCGGACAGGCTGCGCGAGACGGCGCGGACTCCGCAATTGTGGACTCCGCAATTGCCCGCCCACCCAACCGGGGCGGGCAGGCTGCGCGAGACGGCGCGGACCCCACAATTGTGGACCCCGCGATTGCCCGCCTACCCAACCGGGGCGGACAGGCTGCGCGAAACGGCGCGAACCCCGCAATTGTGGACCCCGCAAAGGTCCGCCAAAAATACGAAGAAGCGGTTCAGAACGCGCTCGGCTTTAAGCAGGGCGTATACTCGGCCACGGAGTTTCCGGGTGTCCACGGAATTTTTATTGACAACCTGATGAGCGACGACAGCCCCGCCGCTCTGGCCAACATTCAAGCGGGCGATCTGTTGACGGAGTTGAACAATCAACAGGTGCGCAACGACAGCGAACTGTCGCAGGTTCTTGAATCATTGGAGACCGGCCAGGAAGTCCCGGTGAAGGTCTATCGGGATGGAGCGACGACAAGCTCGCGAATCAAGATCGCTGACCGCGCCCTTCCTCCTTCTCAGCCTAAGACGGAACTGCGCGATCAGGGCTTCCTCGGAATAATCAATTCTTTTCGCCGCCCCCTCCCCGACACAAAGAAATGGGGCGTGGAAGTGAAGGAGCTGCACATTAACGGCCCGGCTAAGCTTTCCGGTTTACGACCTGGCGACGTCATCACCGAGTTCAACGGCCATCCGGTGAGGACGACCAACGAATTCAACCGCCACATCCGCGCCGTCAGACCAGGCAGCAAAGTGGTGGTGACGTTCTATCGCGGCGTCACTGAGCAAAAGATCGAAGTGACCATGGGCCGTCGGTCGGTAGAATTCGAAAGAATCATGCGCCGCCGGCGTTAAGTGAATTGCCAAAAGAAAATTCAAGCATCAGACATCGTCTCAACCTTTCTTTAGCAAGGCGATCTGCCCGGCGTGATAGACGTGATGGCGCGTGGGGCCGCGCGCCATATATGGTGTCCCTTCGGCTCGCCGAAGGGACACCATTGGCTAGACGATATCGCATAGCGTAAGGACACTCAGTGGTATTGAAGTGAGCTCTCGGGAGCCGCAACTGATCCCAGATTTTCAGCAATCAAGCCGCGCTCCCGAATGGACACTTTCGATCACAATCCTTCCCTCACGATTACTTCCCTTGTGCTTCGACACCAGTGCGCATAGAATCTGCTGTAGAAGTGAAAGGGGAACATGAATATGGCGGACGAACGTATAGAATTACCGCAAGGAACATTGGACCTGTTAATCCTCAAGACGATAGCCCTGGGGCCGCAACACGGATGGGCGATTTCCGAACGTGTTCAGCAGATGTCTAGCGATGCTCTCCAGGTCAAGCAGGGATCCCTGTATCCAGCTCTTCACCGGCTTGAGCGCCGCGGATGGATTAAAGCCCGTTGGAGCGTTACAGAGAACAATCGCAGGGCTAAATACTATGAGCTAACCGGCCGTGGGCGGAAGCAATTGGAGAACCAGACGGACTCGTGGCGCAGATTGACTGCGGCGGTCGGTCGGATTCTGGACACGGCTTAGATCTGAGGAGGACATGATGATCAGTGACCTGCTATTTCGTCTTCGCGCGATTTTCCGGCGACACTCGGTCGAGGAGGAACTCGACAACGAGTTGCGATTCCACCTCAACCATGAGATCGAAAAACTGATGCGATCCGGCCT
>Ga0081455_10005016_pt1 | contig 14643 bp, 20 predicted proteins | sample TabmetS3T2R1_FD_70207 | JGI IMG/M metagenome (GOLD analysis project Ga0081455, IMG submission 70207) | Tabebuia heterophylla rhizosphere microbial communities from the University of Puerto Rico - S3T2R1 | ecosystem: Host-associated > Plants > Roots > Rhizosphere ... | reverse complement strand
CGGCAGATCACGTCGCCGTCCTGCCCGCCCGTCAGTTGCAGCTCGGCCGGGTGGTCGCAGTATTCGCAGGCCATCGCGGGCCGCCAGTCGGTTGCCCACAGCCGGACCACGTCGCGGCCGCCGTCGACCACGCCGTACATGCCCGCCCGGCCGGCCTCGGTCACGGTCGCGGTCAGCCCGGCCGCGTTCCACAGCCGGGCACCCGCACCGACCGCCACCGCGGTCACCGCACACCGGCTGTCGCCTGCACGAACACCCCGGACGCGTGGACCGCCCGCTCCTCGCCGTCCGACAGAATCCGCAGCGCCTGGTTGCGTTCCAGGTCGACGCCGCAGTGGTCGGGGGCGACGATCCAGGCCAGCCGCACGGCCGTGACCGTGTCGACGCCCAGGTGCTCGGCCAGCATCAGCAGGTTGTGTCCGAACACCCTGCGGCTGAAGCTGTGCCGGTACGCGTACCGGTTCGCGACGGTGACCGCCAGCCGCTGCGCGGACCAGTTCAGGTAGTACGTGATCTCGTCCAGGGTGACGGCCACCATCGGGTCGTAGCCGCCCCACATCGGGTGGAACACCCGCTCCAGGTTCGCCTTCCGGGCGCAGACCAGCCGCGCCCCGTACGCGCTGCTCGGGTCGTCCTCGATCCGGCCGTGCTCGAACGTGAACGAGTCACCGGCCTCGTCGTCAACGCGCCCGGACGCCGCGTCCAGGACCTCGGCCGCCACGCCCGTCCAGTAGCCGTCGGCCGGGCACATCCTCGGCCGGACCGTCACGACCCGGTCCCACGCCGGGCCCTCGGTCCACGCCTCCATGCTGCGCAGCATGGTCACGAAGTCATCGCGGGCCTGCGCCGACGCCCAGTCGTCGGCGGCGGCGTGGTCGGCGCGCTCCCGGGCGACCACGGGCGCCATGCGGGCGATCAGCTCGGCCCTGTCGTCGCCGTCGTAGGCAAGCATCATCGTCATCTGTCGTCTCCTTCCGTGTTGCTGGCTGTGCGCCAGCGCCACTAGGCACCCGCCCAGCCCCGCGCGGGGGCTGGGTTGGCACCTGGCGTGCGCTAGTTGGTGGGGGTGAAGAGCAGGCTGGCCACGTGTGCTGCGGCGGCCCGGCGGGCGAACAGGTCGTCGGCGGGCAGCCGCAGTAGGCCGGTCGCGAACGCGTCCAGCCGGGCCTTGAGGAACACCGCATGGTGGGCGGTGCCAGGGTCGGCGTCACCGGCCGCGTGCTCCACGAGCAGCGCGACCGCCCCGTCCAGGGCACCGGACTCGGCGAGCGCCCACGCCCGCGCGTCGACATCGAAGCAGGACAGAGTGACGGCGGCGGTCATCACCGGCCGTCGCTCTCGGCGAGGTACTCGGCTTCCCGCGCCTCGACGTACGCGGTCACGTTCCCGGCGAGGACCCGCCATGCGGCGGCCCGGTTGCCGGTCAGCTCCCGCAGGTACACCCCCTTCGGGATGTCCACCCCGTCGGGGGAAATGTCCTGCTCGACGGAGTAGATATATGTTGCGCCGCCGCGCCAGTCGGCGTGCCCGGCGGCCTGCTCGGGCACCACACCGTCGCGCAGCGCCTCGGTCTGCTCGTCGGTGAGCCGGTCGCCGAAGGTGATCGCCGCCATCGGGTCAGACCTCCTCGGCGACGATGCGGCGGCACCCGGGGCCCGGCACGGCCGGGCGTGCCGCCGGCTTCCCGTAGACGCGCTTGTGCTCGCGGCGGACCAGCGCGATCGCCCGCTCCAGCATGCCGATGACCTCGGCCTCGGTGCCGTAGACCACCGCGCCGTCGGCGTAGCCGGAGCCGTCCTGACCGCCGGAGTGGAACAGGATGCCGATGTGCTCGCCGGTGAACGACTCCGGGTCGCCGGTGGCCTCGCGGATGTCGTCGGCCGACCACAACTCGACACCGTGGTTGGGGTCGGCGGCGGCCACATACTCGATGCTCATGATGTTTCCCCTTTCGTGTGCTGGCAGGAGTGCCAGCGCCACTAGGCACCCGGCCCAGCCCGCCGTGGCGGACTGGGTGGGCACCTGGCAGCGCAGGTCAGTCGGTCGTGGTCAGCGTCCGCACGTAGCCGTCGGCGGCCGCGTCACGCTGCTCGTAGACGATGTCGTTGCCCGGCTCGGCGTTGTCCAGGTCCCGCCCGGCCGCCGCGCGGATGTGGGCGTGCCGGTCGAAGTCCGGCTCGTCGTCGGCGGCGGCGTGCCCGGAGATCACCTTGACGGCCGTGTCGAACTGGCCGGACAGGACCAGGACGCGGGCCAGCGCGTCGACCGTGCCGCAGGAGAGCGCCGACGTCGCCTCCGGGCGCAGGTCGAGCCCGTCGCCAAGGTCGGACAGAGCCATGATCAGCGGCGACTGCCAGCGCATGGCGACGGCCTGCCCGAACTCGGCCAGGTCCTGCGGGCGGCCGAGCAACTGCGTCACACCGCCGACGATGCCGACGCCGTACTCGCCGTCGCCGATCGCACCGTGCAGGCCGTAGTCGCCCGGCCGCAGCCAGTTGTAGACGAACCCGCCCGTGCCGGGGACGGCCGCGGGGTCGGCCTCGCCGAGGTCCTTGCTGTGCGCGTCCACGAACAGTTGCGCCACCTCGACCCAGGACATGCCCGTCACGAACTTGCGAATCCGCTCGATCGTCAGACCGTTACGCTCGACGTTGTCCCGGTAGAACTGGATGAACGGGCCGCTGTCGTTGTGGACCTCCCGGTAGCCGATGTCGCCGTTACGGACCGCGAGCATGGCGTGGACCGCCATGCCGATGCCCTCGCCGTACGTGTAGTCCTCGGGGTCGTCGTCGGTCAGCTCGTCGCGGAACCGCAGCCCGGCCTGGTGGGCGATAGCCCTGGACAACGCATCCGGGTAGCTGGTGCCGGCCGGGTACGCGTCGAGCAGCTCACCGGTGATCCGGCCGTCGACCACGGCCGGGGGCAGCTTGGCGATGGTGAGCGCGAACTCCCACGACCAGCAGTTGACCTCGGTGAACAGCACCCGCGCGACGGCGGTACGGATCTTCTCCATGGTTGAGCTCCTTCCGTGTGCTGGCAGGGGTGCCAGCGCCACTAGGCGCCCGCCCGGCCCGCCGTGTGCGGGCCGGTGAGCACCTGGCAGCGCAGGGGTCAGTGGTTGCCCTCGGCGAGGGTGATGATCGAGCCGTATGGCACGCTGAAGCCGGTCATTCCGCCCCGGCAGGTGCCGTGCGGCTCTTCGAGCAACATGCCGCCCGCCGAGTCCGGGATCATCTGCGAGTGGCGCAGCGACTCGAAGACGCCGTAGTGCACGGACGTGCCCCGGCCGAGCACGATTTCGGGCCGCTCGATACGCACCCGCACGCCGACCAGTTCGCCCAGGTCGGTCGCGGCGGTCACCTCGACGGGCAGCCCGAGCCAGAACGCCCGCGTCTCGTACACCATGAACCCGGCCAGGCCGGCGGCCCACGCGGCGCGTTCGGCGTCACGCAGCGTCGGGTACTCGGTGCCGTCGAGCTGGTGGCGGATCGGCTGGAACGGGTCGCCGCGCCACGCGCCGAGCGTGTACCCGTCCCGGTCGCTGCTGGTGGAGTACACGATGCGCCAGCCGCTGACGGTCACGAGTGCGGGGCCGCCTTCGGCGACGGTGGGCATGACGTCGAAGTCGATGCCGGACGCCACCGTGTACAGCCGGTACCGGCCGTCGAAGTCGCTGCCCTTGTGACCTTCGGCCTCGGGCAGGCTGGGAGCGGACATGATGCCCTCCTTCCGTGTGCTGGCGGGGGTGCCAGCGCCACTAGGCACCCGCCCGGCCCGCTGTGCGGGCCGGTGAGCACCTGGCAGCGCAGGGGGTCAGGCGTTGGCCAGTTCGCCGGTGACCCGGTCGAAGATCAGGAGCCGGACGACCTGGAACGGGTGCGTTTCCACCCGCACGGCCGTCTCGGGGTCGAGGTCGCCGAACCGGCCGTACCAGTCGGCGTGCGCCTCGTCGGCCCGGTCGACCAGCACCCGCCAGATGCGGGCGGTCGGCTCGGGCAGGGTGAGCAGGTTGCCGTACACGCCGTGCTCGACGGCCTCGCGCATGGCCTCGATCAGCCACTCGGCCACCCGCATCAGCCGATCGTGGCCGCCGCCACCGTTGACGAGGACTTCGCGGACCAGGTCGTAGCCCTCGACCCGGGGCGCGACGGCCATGCCGCCGACCACGGGCAGGCCCGCGCTGTTGATCCGGCCTTCCAGGGTCGCGGTCGCGTACGCCAGCTCGCCGGCGTCGTTCCACCGGAAGCTGAGGTTCAGCGACCAGCCGACCAGCGGGCCGTAGCGGAAGGTGGACATGATGGTTTCGGACATGTGGTTCTCCTCGGTTGGTTCCGGTTCGTCCCGGCGGATACGTGGGCCGGTGCCACTAGGCGCCCCGCCCGGCCCGCAAACGCGGGCCGGTGAGCACCTGGCAGCGCCGGGGTCAGTGGTTGCTCTTGCCCGCATGTCGGGCCGCGATCAGGGTCGCGACCCCTTCGCGGGCGATGCCGAGCCACACCCGGAACGCGCCGGGTAGGATCAGCAGCAGGGTCAGCAGGTACGCGAGGACGGCCGCGATCGTGGCCAGCGGGCAGCCGGTGCGCAAGGCCAGGAAGTCGCCCCAGGTCGGCGGCAGGTAGGTGAACGCCTGCACGGTCACGCCGCCGCGTAGGTGATCGACTCGATCTTCCGCTGATGCCGGTCGGCGCGCGCCCCCCGGTCGGCGGCGTCCGCGTCGCCGTACCATCCGCCGTTGAGGCGGGTGCCCGGCTGTCGGCGGACCGGCCCGGCGGGCATGGCCCAGGTGGTGAGCGGGCGGGTGCCCGGCACCCACGTGCCGTGGATGTACGTGACCGGGTCGCTGAGGCGCTTGCGGCCCTTGCGGTCCGTCTCGTCGAAGCGGACCGAGGTGGTGCGCAGACCGGCCCCGGTGATGCCCGTGGTCATGGCGACCACACGCCGACCGTTGATCGTGGTGCCGCGCCGGATCTCCTCGGCGCGAATCCCGTGCCCCTGCTGCTGCCGCATGCGCTTGCCTTCCTGTGTTGTGTCGCTTGCCGACGTGGCGCGACTTGGCGTGCGACCCGACCGCACTGCGCGGCCGGGTCGCCACCAGGACTAGCCAAGTCCCCGGGACTTACGTGAGGGCAGAGTTCAGCCGTTGACCCGGTTACCGAACCCGGGGGTGCTCTTGACCGCCGCCAGCAGCGCCGTCTCCAACTCGCCACGGTCCCAGCCGCCACCGTCGAGCACGGTGATCGTCGCGACACCCGTGCCCTTGTTGCGCCGCAGCTCGATGTCCATGTCCTTGCGGCCCTTGGTGACCTGGCGGTTGATCGACTGACGCATCCACGTGGCAACGTCGCCCTGCTTTTGCTTCGACAGCGCCCGCTGAATCTGGATCTTGACGACCAGCCCGGTCGCCTCGACCGACTCCGCCACCTTCACGGTCGTCGCCTTGCGGGCACGCGCCTTCGGCGCGACGGGCTCGGGCTCGACATCGGTCACGGTCTGGCCCAGCTTGCCCCGGCACGCGCCACCGTTGAACGTGTGCAGCGCCAGCCTGCCATTAGTCACCTTCCGCATGGTGTGGCACAGCGGGCACTCGGCCTGGTCGTCCGACACCTCGGCCACAGCAGGGGCAGCCGGGAGCGCCAGCACGACCGGCTCAACCTTGACGGACTCCGCCACCGCGACCCCGGCGCACGTGGCGCACTCCACCTGCGGCATCCCGGCCGCGCTCTTCGTGATGTGCGCAGCCTTTTCCCCCAGGTCCGCGGCCTTGCACGTGACGCACACGGCCGTACCCATGCTGATCTCCCAGCTCGCCGCGTTCTGCGCGCCGGTGTACTCCCGCTGCCACGCCTGCATCTGCTCGCGGGTCTTGCGCACGGGAAGCGCCTTCCCATCGACCTCGGTCACGATGGCCGACTCCACCCGGTACAGCTGCTCGCCGTCGTCACCCGTCAGCGCCTCAAGGCGCGAGATCGCCTCGTTGATCTTGACGTAGTCGGGGGCGTACCCCTGCGAACCGGGGATGTAGAACGACTCGTTGCCCTGGAAGAACCACCAGCCCAGACCGGGCTTGCCGTCGGTCGCCTCGCGCTTCGCGGACCCGATGACCCGGTTCGCGGGCGAACCCTTCGCCACCCCGAAGATCGCAGTCTGCGAGACACCGTCGTGCACCAGGCGCAGCACGGCCGGTCCGGCCTTGACGGACTCCACCTTCGGCGCGGCCTTCGCGGGAGCGGCCTTCTTCGCGGGAGCAGCCTTACGCGACGCGGCCTTCGCGGGAGCGACCTTCTTCGCGGGCGCCGGCGTCTGGACAGAGTCCACCCCCGTGGCGACCTCGGCGTCGAGCTTGGCGACCTCGGCCTGGAAGTGATCACGCAGCAGCGCGAACGTCACGGTCCGGCCCTTACCGGCCGGGATCTCGAAGCTCGGGTAACGGTTGGCGGCCCGGGTCGCCATGGACAGCGCCTTACGGGGGTCGCCGATCTTGGCAACCTCGCCGATCTCCAACGCCAAGGTCATCTCAGCGCCCAGCTTCGGCATGGTCGGAACGGTCATGATCTTGCCTTTCTCTCTGCAAAGTCCACTTACGGACTGGCACGGGCACACGGCGTACCCGCACTAGTGGCGTCGATGGGCATGCCCGGACCGACCGATCAGATCGACCGGCCCGGGCATCCAAGAGAGAGACGTCCCGTCACACTCGGGACGAACAGGTGAGCATGCGCACCGGGTCGCTACTTCCGTCGCACACTCTCCGCTAGGGCAGGGATATACCTGAGATCCACTCCACCTGTCAGGGCGTCACTCGCGGACAGGCTGCATTCAAGCCAGAGTCGTCACGGTCGCCGATCGACTCCCTCCCGAGAGTCCACCTCTACGCGGACACAGAGTGCCCAACCGCTCCTACAGCGTGGAAGCTGATCATCGGTAGTCGGCAGCTAGATCACTGGCCAGCCTGAGGTCAGACCGCAGGCCCATAGCTCATGATCATCATCGCTAGCGCACCTGCCAAGCCCGAAGACGGGCAGGAACCGCTCAAGATCACAACCCCTAGCGCTAGCACGGGACGCACCCGGCTAGTCCATTCCCCCGGCCACAAAGAGAGATCGGCGCTCGCTACGCGCACTCCACCCTTCACCACGAACCAGGGTCGCTACACCCGGTCACGCTGTGACTGCCAACCCTCGCGAGTCGGCACTAAGCCTCGCCCGGTCAGACCGGGTCTGCATCCCATGGGTCTCTCGCGCCTCTCAGTACACACGGCGCACCATAGGGGGATCATCACACTATGGAATTCTCAATGAACGCCCGACGGGACACTGCTGGCCAAGCCCATTGCTCGGCCGCTTTACGCGTCCCTAGCCAGGCCCAGACACCACGCGCAGCCATCCCCTAGAGATCCAAGATCTCCGCTAGGTGGCACACTCACGTGCATCCGGGTAGGCCCGGAGAGCTGGCAGGTGCGCATCAGGCACAGGCCGGCCTACAACGCACGGCTATCCCGTGCGCCCCGGTCAGTGCCCCCCTCGCGCCTACGGTCACAGCGCGCCCGTCAGACGGGCACACGGCTCGCGTGCGGTCGGTTCGCCAGCTCTTGAGTTCTCAACGAACGTGGTCGATCCGATCAGATCGGATCATGGTCGCCCGGTCAGACCGGGCGAGTGGATCACGTACCGGGTGCCGCCGATACTCGCGGGAGGGATAAACCCGATCAGATCGGGTTGCCCAGCGTGGCTCATGCGTTGAGAGGCTGGATTCACGTCCCGACCCACGTCATACGTGGGAATTGCGAGGCGCTTACTCACTACGCTTCCCTTGCCGCTTTGCCGTACTGGGGTGGTGCCGGTCCAGATTGCGCTTTAGGGCCGAACCTTGTCAAGTCCCCGGGACTTAAATGTGACCCCAATCACATTCACCATTCCCGACCCTAAAAGGAATCGCGCGCCGGCGCCCGCGCGATTCCTTTTAAAAACAAAAACTGCAAGATCAACTGCTGGCTGCGAGCTCCCGGGGGGGCACCCCCTCCCCGCGTGCGCGCGCGCTGCCGGCCGGTTCGGGGCCACGGTGTGCGTACAGGTTTGGAACTTCCAGGCCTGCTGAGATTTCCACTGCGCGTGTCGCTGCGGCGTGCCTGCTGACCTGCGGATATAGGATGCGGCCTGGACCGCCGGGGGCGGGGCGGCGGAGGGCCGCACCGTAAGAGGCATCCCACCGATCGGGCGCCGGTCTACCAGTTGTGTGACCCAGCACGTACGCTGATCAGCATGACCTCCCCCGCGTACCGGATCCTGTCGCCGCAAGCTGCGGCGACCGCTGCGCGCGCGGTGGAATCGCCCTCCGAGGTAATGCAATTCGAGGGGCTTGCCGCATCGTCTCCGTCGGTCCGCGAATTCCTCGCGTCCGCCGAATGGGCTGCAATTCGTGAGCGCATTATGGGCGACGGGAATCCGCCTCTCGGCGCAATTAATAGCCCCGCAGAATTGGCGCGGCTCGCGCGGTGGACCGCCGACGGTGTTTACGCCGAGGAGCCGATTCACCCGGAGGCCCGCGCCGCGTATCTGCACATGGCGGCGGAGCTCGACGCGCTCGCGCGGCGCATGGCGCCGGCGGGCGACGAGTTGGCCGCGCGGCGCGCGGCTGCCTGAACGCACTGCGAGTCCCAAGGTGCCTACGGCCGCGCGTTGAGCGGCGGCCACGTTTCGAGGTGGGCATGTTGGGCTCGCAGTGTCCGTCTAGCGGTTCCTTCGCTCGAGCTGGCCGCCGGGGAGGACCTGGAGTGCGTCCGGTCGGGTGGCGCGGGCATGCCAGTCGAGGTCGCGGTTCTTCTGCTGGGCTCGCAGGAACCGTTCGACGGCCTCCGGGTTCCGCCGGAACGGGGCGCGGATCTGCTCGGCGCCTTCGTGGTCGCCGGCGAGCTCGGCGACCTGGGCGATGAGCTCGTACGCTTGCCGGTCGGTGAGGAAGCCCCCCTCGGGGATGCAGCCGTAGTCGCAGCGCATGGAGGCGGTCATGCCCCAGAGCCGGCAGATCAGAGGCCGGTGCTCGTAGATGCTGCAGCGGCGGAGGATGGTCAGTGCGGTGCACGGCGACCCGGCGTGGATCAGAGGCAGTGTGCGGCCTGTGCGCCGTTGAATGATCTGCTGTTCGAGGGTGGTTTGCCACATCGAGCAGCAGGAGTCGGCGCACAGGCCCTGACACGTGATCGTGGGGAGCTGGTCCCAGATCTCTTGGAGCTGCTGCTCCCGGCTTTGGGCGGTTGGGGGCTGTCTCCGCTTGACCATCCTGGAATGGTCGCATCTGGGCCGGGTTAGGTCTTGCGGCGCCCCGGCCGGGCGCGGGGGAGTTTGGCGAGCGGGGATGGGCGGCCGCGCGGGGTAGAGCGGACCGCTGGCCAGTCGATCTCGGGGTGCTCGAGGAGCACGTCCAGGTCGCCGGTGCGGAACAGCGGGACGGCGGGTGCCTCGCGGCGGCGTTGCCAGCTGGAGTGTACCCAGGTGATGGGTTGCAGCCAGTTCGAGTCGATGAGGTGCTCGACGTCGGAGGCGCGCACCTTCAGGTAGCGGGCGACGGCGGCGCGGTCGCGTTGCCGGCCGGTGTGCTCGGCGGCGGCCAGGACTGTGCGGTCGCGGAACGCGGCGATGTCGCGGCCGGAGTAGAGCTGGTGGCCTTTGTAGTCGCCGGCTTCGTGGAGGTGGCCGAGGCGGGCGAGTTCGATGATGGTGTCCGGGTCGACGTCGACGGCGAGGCGCTCGGTGAGGATTTCCGCGGCGCGGCTGGCGCCGAGGTCGGGTACGTCGCCGACCTTGGCGCGGATGTCGTCGAGGCGGGTACGGGCGTCCTCGAGGACGGCCGCCGGCCAGCGGCCGTTGGTGTTGGGGCCGGGGATGAGGCCGTCGGTGAGGGCGCGGGCGAATTCCCAGCCGGCGAGCCCGAGCGCGTCGGGGAACTGGCGGGGGCCGTAGTCGCGGAGGGGTCGTGTGCTCACGGGCGGTCATGGTAGTGCGGGGGTACGACAAGTCCTGTAGCACGGTTGTCTGGGTGCGCGTGGCGTCTTGGGTGAAATCCGACGGGTTTTCGTGTCCGGCTTGACCGGGGATGTTTGTGCCGCCCATTATGGCCACATTGGCGGCATCTGCCCTGAACCCGGTGAAGGGGGGTGCCCGGCGTGGCTGTGGAGCGCACCCGACCGGCGTGGGAAGGATCCGATCGCCGCGATCGGCTGCCGAGGAACTGGCCGGCGCTGCGCGCGGAGGGGCACCGACTCAACCCGGAACACATCTGTCATTGGTGTGGGGATCCTGGTGGCTCGGAGCTCGACCACAAGCAGCGCGGTGACCAGATCTGCCAGGAGCCGGGCCGGCACGACCCGCGGTGCCAGTGCAACCTCGACTGGATTCACGGGCGCCGCGACTACGAGCAGGGTCGGTCGCGGCAGAACTGCCACGGGCAGAAGACGGGGGCGGAGGGTGCTGCGGCGCGGCCGCGGTTGAACCGGCCGGTCGAGGTTCATCCTGCGCTGCGGTGAGGGGCGCGAGGGGCGCGAGAGCGCGTAGCAGAGGTAGAGGAGCAAGCATGGCTGCCCACCCGCAGCAGGACGAGAAGCACCCTGTGGTCGAGCCGGAGCCGGAGGGCCTGGCCGCGAAGAATCCGTTCCCGACGCACGTGGTCGTGCCGGGCGTCGGCGGTGAAGACGTGACGGTGGAGCTCGCGGTCGTCGACGGCGTGGTGTACGCGCCGCTGCTCGACGATGCGCGGATCGACCCGCAGATGCGCCAGTACGTGCTCAACTTCTGTGCGGCGTGGACGTCGAGCGTCGTCACCACGGGCCGGCTGGTCGCGCAGTGGCCGGCGTCGCCGCCGCGCCGGGCGCAGGTCGTGCTCCGGGAGACGGCGCTGCACACGATGCTCGGGCTGGCCGGCGATGAGCGGCTGGTGCGGATCGACGTGGACCAGCTGAAGGGTGAAGTGCGGCTGGTGGTGGAGTCGCCGCGGCTGCCGCCGATGCCGTTCTGGGACGGCGGGCCGCCGATCATCACGCTGCCGGTGGCCGCGCACTACGAGCCGCACCAGGCGGCGCAGTGAGCGTCGACCGGGCGTACCGGGATCTGGTGCCGCGAGAGTTGGTGCTGCCGTGCGAGCGGACCGCCGGGGTCATCTCGCTCGAGGTGGTCATCGAGGCGGACCCGGTGCGGGTGTACGTGCCGGGCCTGGACGAGGTGAGAGATGTTCTCGCGGTCGGGTCGGCGGAGTTGGTGCGCTCGTACTGCGCGATCTGGACGCGGTTCCTGGCGCTGGCTGGTTCCCGGGTGCGGGGGTCGGAGTCGTGAAGCAGTCGGATGCGCGGGTGCCTGGCCGGCGGCCGCCGTCGTTCGGGCGGTCCGAGGCGGAGGGTGACCCGGTCGAGGACATGACGGTCCGGGGCGGGCAGGCGTTCCACCTGGTCCTGCATTTGGATGTGGTCCCGTCGGAGAAGTCCCTGGCCGCGCTGCGGGCGGCGATCGCGGCGACCACCCGCGATGGGGTCCTCGAAGGGTACGCGGCCGCGTTCGAGGCGATGGATTCCGATGAGCCGCCGGGCGGTGTTCACGGGGGTGCGCCGCCCGGCCCGGACCAGCAGGGGGTGGCTGGTGGCTGACCCGGGCGAGGAGGACCTGGCCGCCGCCGAGCGGGAGTTGCACGACGCGATCGCGGCGGTGCTCGGCCGTCGCGGGCTGATGGTCACGAAGTGGATGCTGGTGGCCGAGGTCCTCGACGGCGATGGGGTGCGGGCGTTGGAATCGTTCGCGTCGCTGGATATCCGGGCGTGGGACACGATCGGGATGTTCGGCTACCTGGACGCGCGGGAGCGCGGTGCGGTCACCGCCGAGGTCGCCGGTGAGTCGGATGGCTAGCCTGGGCCGGCCGGGTGTGCCCGTGGACGAGGTTGCCGTGGAGGTCCTGGTCGCCCACCAGCGCATGGACAGCAGAAGCTGCCTCTGTGGTTGGGACAAGTGGGGAGAAATGCATGCCCGGCACCAGGTCGCCATGCTCCGCGAGGCCGGGGTGCTGCGCGACGCGGGTGACCAGCTGCCTCTTTCGCCTCCCGGCCGTGGCCGGGCGTTGTAGGTTTTCCCCCAGAGGCTCCTTGTTGTTCTTCAGCTCGGCGGCTGGGCGAACCCCTGGACCTCTGCGGCGCGTTCCGGGGGTCTTGCGAGGTCCTCCTGGGCGCGCCGCTTGCCGTCTCGGGGCGGCGCACGTTCTACCCCTTTTAACAGGGCCCGTCCTGGGCTGCCGTCACGCCGTAATGGTGGGCGGCCCGGGCGGGCCCTTCCGCATATCTGCCGGCCGGCTGCCCGTAACGGGCCGCGGCCCGCCTGCCCGAAATGGGAGTGATCCGCATGCCCGGACTGGCGCCGCAAGAGCGCAAGCACGGCCGCACACCGAACTCCGCCGACGAGTGGCGGTCGTACGACGACGTGCCGTTCGAGGGCGCGCCGCCGATGCCGAAGCCGCCCGGCCGGCGCCGGGCGTGGCACCCGTACGCCGAGGAGATGTGGACGATCGCGTCGAAGCTGCCGCACTGCAAGGACTGGCGGGCGGAGGACTGGCTTGAGCTGCGGACGCTGATCTACGAGATCGACCTGTACTACAACACGGTCGACGAGAAGAAGAAGACGGCGCAGATCACCGAGATCCGGCGGATCAAGAACGAGCTGGGGATCGGCGAGCAGGGCCGCCGGGCGCAGAAGATCCGGTACAAGCAGAAGGTCGAGCCCGGGTTGCCGGGCGACGGGCCGGACGGCGCGCGCGAGGTGGTCGACGACGGCGGTCAGGGGAAGCCGGCGGGCAAAGTTGTGCCGCTGCGTGACCGCAAGAAAGCGATCACCTCGCGCGGCAAGGACCAGGACGAGACTGCTGCCGGCTGAGCGCGGCCATGCCCCGCCAGATGATCCTCGCCCCCCACCACGACCAGAACCGCAGCCTCGGCTGGCTCGCCGTGTCCTGGCTGGAATTTTTCACGAGGCATGGTCCCGGTGACGTGCAGGGCCAGCCGGTGGTGCACGGCGAGGAGTACACCGAGTTCATCGTCAACGCGTACGCGGTCGGCGAGCACGCCCGGAACAACCACCTCCTCTACGATTCGGTGTTTTTGTCCCGCCCTAAGGCCGGGCCCCCCGCTCGCTAGGCGGGGGGCCCGGCCCGGGTAAGGGCTGCGACAAGTCCGGCCTGGCGGGCCGGATCGGGTTGTTCGAGGCGTTCGGGCCCTGCCGGTTCGCCGGCTGGGCGCGCGGTGGTGAAATCTACCGCGATCCATACGGGTTCGGGTTTGAGTACGAGTACGACGAGGGCGAGCCGATGGGCCGCCCGGTCGTCGCCCCGTTCATCAGGATCAATGCCACGGAAGAGAACCAAACGGGCAATACGTTCAGGACGATCTATTTCAACCTGACGGATCGGGACTGCCCGCTCTACCACTGGCCCGGCCACGACGCCGCGAAGCGCGAGGTCTTCCTCGCCGACGGCGGAGAGATCCGCTGCTCCACAGCTTCAGCCGCCTCGAAGGACGGCGGCCTCGAGACGTGGAGCTGCATGGATGAGTCCCATTTGTACGTTACGCCCGAATTGCGCGAGATGAAGGACGTCATCGTCGCGAACCTCTGGAAGCGCAAGCGGGGCGCCGGCACCTGGTACCTCGAGACGACCACCATGTACGAGCCCGGCGAGGAATCCGCCGCGGAGGGCACGTACAACGAGGCGCTCGCGCTGCTGGAAGGCCGCAAGAAAAGGGGCACCCACCGCCTCTACTTCGATCACCGGTGGGGAAACGTCCCGGACCTGGCCGACGAGGCGGTGCTGCGGCAGGGCCTGCGCGACGCGTACGGCGACGCGCTCGCCTGGATGGACGAGGACTCGCTCGTCGACCAGGTGTACGACACCCGCACCCCGGAGGCGCGGGTGCGCCGGTACATGCTGAACGCGCAGACGTCCGCGAAGGACGCGTGGCTGAAGGCGCACGAATGGGACGCCTGCGGCGACCCGACCAAGGAGATCCGGCTCGGCGAAGCCGTAACGATCGGATTCGATGGCTCGTGGAACGACGATGCCACCTGTGTCGTCATCTGCTCCGTCGAAACCGGGCACATCGAACTGGTCGGGGCGTGGGAAAAACCGGAGGGCCCGGAGGGCGAGGACTGGCAGGTCCCGCGCGAAGAGGTCGACGCCTGCATCCACCAGGTCCGCAAGGATTACCGACTTGTCGGGATGTATGCTGATCCACCCCACTGGGACGATTACCTCGACCAGTGGCATCGCGAGTTCGCGGCCGAGATGCTCGCGACCAGCGACGAAGCGGACGAGATCTACCGGCGGCACGCATCGGTCTACCTCGACCTCGCGCAGCAGGCGGCCCCGGAGCTGTCAGGCCAGGCGCAGCGGCAGTGGCTCGATCGGCTCGAGCGCGAGCACGACAACCTGCGCGCGGCGCTGGACTGGGCGACCGGCCGGCCCGAGCCGGTCATCGCGACGCGTCTCGCGTTCGCGCTCTGGCGGTTCTGGCAGAAGCGGGGGTACCTCAACGAGGCGCGCGCCCGCATGGAGGCGATGGCAGCCATGGGCTGGGACCTCGAACCGGTGGATCGCGCGATGTTCGCCGAGACGTTCGGCGGCATC
>Ga0081455_10005015_pt1 | contig 14644 bp, 14 predicted proteins | sample TabmetS3T2R1_FD_70207 | JGI IMG/M metagenome (GOLD analysis project Ga0081455, IMG submission 70207) | Tabebuia heterophylla rhizosphere microbial communities from the University of Puerto Rico - S3T2R1 | ecosystem: Host-associated > Plants > Roots > Rhizosphere ... | reverse complement strand
GACAACCGCCGCGCCGCCGGCGGCGCGCGGCTCGGGCAGACGTGGTCGCGCACGCCAGCGGATGCCGTCGAAGGCGAAGACAGTTCGAAGCCTCTCCCCCGCGCCGAGCGCGCCGCCGTAGCCGCCCGCCACGTACACTCGGCCGCCGCCGGAAGCGACCAGCGGGTGGTGGACGGCAACGGGCAGGTCTGGCAAGCGGCGCCAGCGACCCGACGCCGGCGAGTACGCGTCGGCGCGCGCGGAGGCGGCGCCGTCGTCGGTCAGCCCGCCGACGACGACGATCTCGCCGCGGAGCATGGCAGCCCCGACCTCGGTCCGCGGCTGCGGCAGCGGCGCGGCGCCGACCCACGCGACGCCACGCGGCTCATGAACGACCTGTCGCGGGCCGGATATTTCGAGATCGAGTGGCGCGTCGGCAGGATGTGGACCGACGACTCGACCGCGTGCACGAGCCTCACGATCGGAACGCGGACCACCGTCATCCGTCACTACCACGGCGACGAAGGGGCACCACGCGTGCTCACCGCCATGGAAGACACCATCGATGCCGTGGCCGGCACGAAACGCTGGCTGCCGCGCGGCGACGATTCCAACCCGACCTGTGTGGGCGCGGACGGGACCGAGCGGAAATTCGAGGAGACGTGGGACTAGCGCGAGCTCATCACGACGCCGCCCTTCATGACGAGGCGGACTTTGCGCACCGCACGGATGTCGGCGGACGGGTCCCCCTCCACCGCGACGAGATCGGCTAACAACTGGGGCCTGATCGACCCCACCTTGTCGTCCACGCGAAACGCCTTCGCGTTCACCGACGTCGCCGCCGCAAGCACCTCTAGCGCGCTCATGCCGTACTGCTGCATGAGCTCCATCTCGCGCGCGTTGTCGCCGTGCGCGAAGACGCCAACGTCACCGCCCATGCACAGCGTCACCTTCGCCGCGCGTGCGGCGTCGAAGGCTTTCTTCTCCTGCTCGAGTCCCGCGGGGAGCGGCGCCGCGCCGTTCCAGCCGCGGTAGCGCGCGATCGCGTCGCCTGCTGCGAGCGTCGGGCACAGCACGATGCCCTTGTCGTGCATCGCCTTGAAGATCTCGGGCGTGCCGCCGTAACCGTGCTCGATGGTGTCGACGCCGGCCGCAATCGCACGGCGCATGCCCTCGGCCGTGCTCGCATGCACCGCGACCGGACGGCCCGCGTCGTGCGCGGCCTGCGTGGCCGCGCGCAGCTCCGCTTCGGACAACGTCGGACGGCTTTCCTCGCCCGGACGCCAGCGATAGTCGGCGTAGAGCTTGATGAGGTCCGCGCCCGCGGCGATCTGCCGCCGCACGGCGAGCACCACGCCCTCGCCGCTCGCCTCCTCCGCACCCTGCGGTACTTCGACGCCCGGTTCGAACCCCTTCGGCCCGTACGCACCGGTCGCGACGATCGCGCGCGTCGCGACGATCAGCCGCGGGCCGGGAATGATGCCCTGCTCTATCGCCTGCTTGAGCCCGACGTCCGCGTAACCCGCGCCCTCGGTGCCGAGGTCGCGCTCGGTCGTAAAGCCCGCGAGCAACGTCAGGCGCGCGTGGTTCACCGCTCGCGCGGTGCGCAGCGCAAGCGGTTCGTGCAGCACCTGGTCGTCCCACGGCGTCTCGTTGTAGGGATGCAGGAACAGGTGGCTATGGCCTTCGATGAGACCGGGGAGAAGTGTCGTACTCGGTAGTTCGACGCGTCGGGCGCCGGCCGGCACATCCACGCGCGGTCCCGCGGCCGCAATCCGGTCGCCGGTGACCAGGACCTGCCAACCAGGGTGCATCGCTGCGCCGTCGAAGACGCGGTCGGGCACGAGCAGCAGCGGTGCGCCGTCGGCGAACACGCGCGGCGGTCCGCACACGACGAGCATGATGGCAGCGAGCGTACGCAACGTTTTCATTCGGCAAAGATACCCGACGGCACGCCACTATTCGCCCGATCAGGTCGGCGAGCGCATGCAAGGCACGCGCCCGCCGCCCGGTTGTGCGTCAGTAATATGCAAACAGCGATATCGTCGCGGCTCCGAGAATGACCGACGGATTCGAGACGGCGCTGATCTCGATGCTGAAAGAGCAGGATGCCGATTGCGGTGCCGGACCCGACGCGCTCTTGTACCAGTACTGACTCGAGCTCAACGACAACCAGGTGCCCGCCGGCGGCCCGCTGCACGTGCTCGATGTGGCCCGGACCTGGTAGTTGGACATGCCGGATTTCGGCGAGATCCAGTCGCCGACATCCGAACCGTAGGTGTCGCAGCAATTCGAAGTGACGATATTGCCGTCATACGAGAGCACGTAGTATGCGGTGGCGCCCGGCAGCGGACTGTAGGTCGTCGAGACGGAGCGATTGCTGATCGTGATCGTCTGGGCATACGCAGCTTGCGTCGCGAACAGCCCGATAGCCAGACAACCGAGCGCTAGTGCTCGCAGGAATCGGCTCCGTGAATGAATTGTCATGTCGTCCTCCAGTGGTTTGAAAACTCAGCCCCCTGACTGCTGTGTCGCGAAGCCGCTCAACCTCTCACTTGCCGCAGCGCATTGCGAGTTACCCCGAAGAACGGACACCGCCGTCCCCATGTCCCCGCGGCGGAGCGCGCGCTGAAATGCGCGCCATGCGAACGGTTCTCGCGATGCTCGGCGCGTGCGCGATCTGCGCGATGGCCGGCGCCACGGAGCCCGTCTACACGGCGCCGCAACTACACGCCGACCTCGAACAATTCCGCGTGGCACTGCAGAGCATGCCCGCGGACCTCGAGCACTCCGCGAACGTGCCCGCGCTCGAGACGGCATTCGACGCGCTCGACGCCAGGCTGTCGCAGTCGCGACCGTTGACGCGTGACGAGGCCTGGCGCGAGTTCGCCACCATCAACCCGCTGCTCGCCGACGGCCACATGTTCGTGGGCTTCGTCGACTGGCGCGCGGACGTGCGGAAGCATGTGGAGAGCGGCGGCACGCTGTTTCCATTCGACGTCGACGTCACCCCGGCCTGCGACATGTCGATCCACAAGGAACGCCGGAGCTCGTTCTGGTTTCCCGAGGCCTACGCGCGGATTCTCGCCATCGATGGGTTGCCGGCGCACGAGGTCTGCGAACGATTGATGGCGCGCCTCCACGGCGATACGCGCGCGTTCCGCGCCGACCTGCTCACGCGGCGCTTCTGGTTCTTCTACTGGAAGACGTTCGGCGCCCCGGCGATTTACGAATTGACGTTGGGGACGACGGACGACTCCATCGCGCCCGCCGGGGCCCGGAGCTACCCGGGTCGAAAATCCTTGCCGCAGCTGCTCGACAGCGAGCGGTCGTTCGAGCGTATGTTCGAGCTGACGTTCGCAGGCGGCGCGGATGCGGCACATACGGACACCGCGGTGCTCGCGATGCGCACGTTCGCCTGGGCCGACAAGGACCAGGTGCTCGCCTTCACGAAGCAGGCATTCGAGTCGCTGCAGCGCTGGCGCATCGAGAACCTGATCATCGACCTCACCGACAACGGCGGTGGCGACGACGACCAGTGGATCGAGGGCGTGATGCCCTATATCGCAACGCGCCGCTGGCGCACCGCGTCGAGCTACCGCAAGCGCGTCATCGTGACCGATGCCTCGAAGCACGAGACCGCGGGCGACGTGGTCGAGGGCGAGATGCAGACCTGGTACGAGCCGCATCCCGGCAATCCGCTGCGGTTCCGCGGCAAGGTCTACGTCGCGGTCGGCCCCGGCACCTACTCGTCCGCAGTGGTCATGGCCACCGTCATCCAGGATTTCGGCTTCGGCAAGGTGATCGGAATCGGCGGCAGCGTGCGCGCGAACACGAGTGGGGGCACGCGCCGCACCACGCTCACGAACACCGGGCTGATCGTCGTGACACCGCGGTTCGTGCTGCGCCGGCCGTCGCGAGCGGCGCTGCCCGCCTTGCTCACGCCGGACATTCCGCTCGGCCCCGGGCGGTCGCTCGAAGACCTGCCGGCGCTCATCCGAAAGTAGATAGCCCAAAAAAAAGGGGGCGCTCACTTTCGTGAGCGCCCCCGGGTCTCAACCCTTCACGCACAGCACCTGCTTGAGCGTGTACGCGATCTCGACGAGATCGCGCTGCGCCGCCATGACCGCGTCGATGTCCTTGTACGCGGCCGGCGACTCGTCGACGACTTCCTTGTCCTTGCGGCACTCGACGCCCGCCGTCGCAGCCTCGTGGTCGGCCACGCTGATGCGCGCCCGCGCCTGCGTCCGCGACATCACGCGCCCCGCGCCGTGGCTGCAACTCTCGAAGCTCTCGGGATTCCCGAGGCCGCGCACGATGTACGAACGCGCCCCCATCGATCCCGGGATGATGCCGAGCTCGCCGCGACGCGCGCTCACCGCGCCCTTGCGCGTCACGAGCACGTCCGCGCCGAAATGCCGCTCGCGCGTGCAGTAGTTGTGGTGGCAGTTCACCGCCACCTCTCCCATCTGGAACGCGCGCAGCTCCTCGCGCATCACGCGCAGCACCGCGTCCATCATCGCGCGACGGTTCTGGGCGGCGTAGTCCTGCGCCCAGGTCATCGCCTCGACGTAGTCGTCGAAGTGCTCCGTGCCCTCGACCAGGTACGCGAGATCGCGGTCCGGCAAGTTGATGAAGTGCTTCTTCATGTCCTTGCGCGCGAGCTCGATGTAGAGCTGGCCGACCAGGTTGCCGATGCCGCGCGAACCCGAGTGCAGCATCACCCATACGGCCTGCTCGGTATCGAGACAGACCTCGATGAAGTGGTTGCCGCCACCGAGCGTTCCGAGCTGTTTCATCGGCTCCTTGTTCTTGAGCCGCGGCTGCTTCGCGACGATCGCCTCGTGCAGCTCCGCGAGCGAGCGCCAGCGCGTGATCACCGAATCCGGCGTCACGGCCCACGCTCCCTTGTTCGAACGGCCCTTGATCGACACGAAGCCGTGCGGCACCGCGCGTTCGATGCGCGAACGCAGTGGGGCCAGCGACTCCGGCAGGTCGCTCGCCTTCAGCGAGGTCTGCACCGCCATCATTCCGCAGCCGATGTCGACGCCGACGGCGGCCGGGATGATGGCGCCCTGCGTCGCAATCACCGATCCCACGGTCGCACCCTTGCCGACGTGCACGTCCGGCATCACGGCCAGGTGCGAATGCACGAACGGCATGCGCGCGATGTTCGCGAGCTGCTGCTTCGCCTGCTCGTCGACGGGCACGCCGGACGTCCACATCTTCACGTGGCGGCCGCCCTCGACGTTCAGCGTTTCGTAGTTCTCATTCTTCATGTTTGCATCGTCCTTCCTGACGCGCCGGGCCCCATTGCCCGGCGCGATTTCCATCGCCGCGGGGCCCCGAAAAGCGAAGGCCCCGGTCAACGGCAGTCGACCGGGGCCTTCAAGGACGTTCCGGAGAGCTGCCTGGATGGCCGCCCTCCTCATCGAAGAGCTAGCCGAACGCGTCCGCGCGTTCGCCGAGATCGGCGCGCGTGAGCGGATGTCTGGTTTGGTAGTTAGCTTTCATGAGGGCGCGCATATTAAGCGTGATCCGGCGTCTGTCAAGCACCGTTCGTCGGATCAGAAGCGCCACGCGACGGTGGCACCGAACCCGTCGCCGTCGTCCTCGGTGAACAGGTGCGCGCCGACGGCGAAGCTCGACGTGAAGAACTTCTCGGCATGCACGGTCCATCGGTCGACGCCGTTGGTGTAGCCGCCGCCCACGCTGAACGTGTTGTCCAGGAAGTAGGCGCCGTCGACGCCCACCTGTGTATCGCCCTCGTCCGGGTCGACCGCGAACGTGCTGACCGAGTAGTAGTGCGCGTTCGCCAGCTTGCCGACGTACTTCGCCGTGACGTTCGGATCCCAGCCGTCTTCGTCGAAATCCGTGGTGATCTGCAGACCGGCGAACGGCGTGACGCCGAAGCTGCCGTTGAACTTCGTGTCGTCGCCACCGGGGCCGGAGAAGTCGGAGTGCGCGACGCCCAGGCGGCCGAAAAAGATCGTGTTCGGCACGTAGTAGCCGAAGTTCGCGGAGAACACGTCGACGTGCGGACGCCCAAGGTCGATGCGGGTCGCGTTCGCGCTCACGTAGCTCGATCGATTCAGGAACGCGGCCTCGGCGAGCGGCAAGCCGTCCGTCTTGACCGGCGCGATGTAGTAAGTGCCGGTGGCACTGAACGTGTCGATGTCGGGGTTCGCGGGGCCGGATAGTGATTCGCGTTCGCCGAACAGCCGGATTTCGGCCTGGTAGTCGTCGGCATGCGCCGACAACGAGAGGGCGAGCGCGGCGGGGATGGCGGAAAGAACGAGCCAGCGGGATGAAATCATGCGGCAATGTGCCTCTAGTTAGTCTGGAACAACACAGACCGGGCACGGAGGGCTTGGTTCCCGCGCAGGCGGAGACAGCGGTATCGCGGCGCGATACCGCGGGTGAGATCAGCCGAAGTTGATCTTCGCTTCGAGATTGGAGCGCGAGTCGGCGTTGAGCAGCGCCTCTTCGAGCTCGATCCGGTTCTGCTTGTAGAGATTCAGCAGTGCGACGTCGAAGCTCTGCACTCCGCGTTCGGAGCTCGCAACGATCGCTTCCTTGATGCCCGACACGTCGCCCTTCTTCACGAGCTCGGTGATGTACGGCGTATTCAGCATCACCTCGATGGCCGCCATGCGCTTGCCATCCTTGCCGACGACGAGACGCTGCGAACAGATTGCGCGCAGGTACTGCGACAGGTCGAGGAAGATCTGCTTGTGCTGCTCGTTCGGAAACATGTTGATGATGCGGTCGAGCGTCTCGGCGGTGTTGTTCGCATGCAGCGTCGACAACACGAGGTGTCCCGTGCCCGCGAGGCTGATCGCCGCCTCCATCGTCTCCTTGTCGCGGATCTCGCCGATGAGGATGACGTCGGGGGCCGCACGCATCACGCCGCGCAACGCGCGGGCGAACGACTTCGTATCGAGCCCGACCTCGCGCTGGTTCACGATGGAACGCTTGTTGGTATGCAGGAACTCGATCGGGTCCTCGATCGTCACGATGTGATCCGACGAGACCTCGTTGCGGTGATTGATCATCGCCGCGATCGACGTGGACTTGCCCGAGCCCGTGGCGCCCACCATGAGGATGAGCCCGCGCTTCATCATGATGAGGTCCTTGAACATGTCGGGCAGCCCGAGCTGGTCGAGCTTGGGCATGTCCGCGCTGATGTAGCGCAGCACCATCGCGGGATAGCCGCGCTGGTAGAAGACGTTGACGCGGAAGCGGCCGAGTCCCGGCTCGGAGATCGCGAAGTCGATCTCGAGCTCGCGCTTGAAGCTCTCGAGCTGGTCGGGCGACATGAGACCGAACGCCGCCTGCCGCACCGTCTCGGGCGTGAGCACCTGCTTGTTGATCGGCAGGATCGCGCCCTCGATCTTCACCTTGATGGGCGAGTTCGAGGTGAAGAAGAGGTCGGAGGCCTTGCGCTCGACCATGAGCTTGAACAGCGGCCGGGTGTTCAACACCATCGGCCCGCTTTCGTTCGGCTGCTTGGCCTTGAGCGTCTCTTCGAGCTCTTCGTTGACTGCGGCCATGATCAGAACGACCGGCCCTGCTGTTCTTCATCGATGATCGCGAGCGCGCCGCCGTCATCGAGGTTCTTGATCTCGCGCTTGCTCTCGAGCTTGATGCGCAGGCGGAGCTCGTTCTTCGAGTCGGCGTTGCGCAGCGCGTCTTCGTAGGAAATGAAGCCCGTTTCGTAGAGGTCGTACAGCGCCTGGTCGAACGTCTTCATGCCGATGCGCGTCGAGCGCGACATGACGTCCTTGATCTCCTGCACCTTGCCTTTGAAGATCAGGTCCTGGATCAGCGGCGAGTTCAGCATGATCTCCATGGCCGCGATGCGCCCGGAGCCGGACTCGCGCGGGATCAGTCGCTGCGACACGAGCGCGCGGATGTTGAGCGACAGGTCCATGAGCAACTGCTCGCGGCGCTCGTCCGGGAAGAAGTTGATGATGCGGTCGAGCGCCTGGTTGGAGCTGTTCGCGTGCAGCGTCGCGAGCACGAGATGGCCCGTCTCGGCGAACTGGATGCCGTATTCCATCGTTTCGCGGTCGCGGATTTCGCCGATGAGGATGACGTCCGGCGCCTGGCGCAGCGTGTTCTTGAGCGCGGCGTGCCAGTTGTCGGTATCGACGCCGACCTCGCGATGCGTGATCACGCAGCCCTTGTGCTGGTGAACGTACTCCACGGGGTCTTCGATCGTGACGATGTGGCCGCGCGTCTTCTCGTTGCGATAGCCGACCATCGCGGCGAGCGACGTCGACTTACCGGAACCCGTGCCGCCGACCATGATCACGAGCCCGCGCTTCGACAGCACCACCTCTTTCAGGACGGGCGGCAGGTCGAGCTCCTCGAGCGTCGGAATCTTCGAATTGATGAGACGGATGACGCAGCCGGTATGGCCCTGCTGCACGAACGCGTTGACGCGGAACCGGCCGATGCCCGGCGGCGCGATCGCGAAGTTGCACTCCTTCGACGCGTCGAATTCCTTCGTCTGGCGGTCGTTCATGATGGCGCGCACGAGGACGGCCGATTGCTCCGCCGTCAGCGCGCGTTCCGACTGCGGCCTGACCTCACCGTCGATCTTGATCGCGGGCGGGAAGCCGGCGGTGACGAAAAGATCCGAGGCCTTCTTGTCGACGACGCGACGAAGAAGGTCCTGCATGAGCTTTATGCCTTGTTCCCTGTCCATTGCTTACCTGCTACCTGTTTCCGTCTTCACGCCGCGAAGCGGCGCCTCACGGACCCGGTTCGTGTCTTCACGAACCCGGGATTGAGTTCGGGCGGACGCCCTCACAAAGCATCTTTGTTGGAAGCCTTGTAGCGCGCCTCTTCCTTCGACACGACACCCTTTGCCACGAGATCGGCAAGGCACTGGTCGAGAGTCGTCATGCCCTGCTGCGCACCCGTCTGGATGGCGGAATACATCTGGGCGATCTTGCCTTCGCGGATGAGATTCCGGATGGCGGGCGTGCCGATCATGATCTCGTGCGCGGCGATGCGACCGCCGCCGTTGCGCTTGAGCAGGGTCTGCGAGATCACCGCGCGCAGGGACTCCGACAACATCGCACGGACCATTTCCTTTTCCTGCGCGGGGAACACGTCGACGACGCGGTCGATGGTCTTCGCGGCCGAGCTCGTGTGCAGCGTGCCGAACACGAGGTGGCCGGTTTCGGCGGCGGTGAGCGCGAGACGGATCGTCTCGAGGTCGCGCATTTCGCCGACGAGCACGACGTCCGGGTCTTCGCGCAGGGCCGAGCGCAGCGCCTCGGAGAAGCCGAGCGTGTCGCGATGGACCTCACGCTGGTTCACGAGGCAACGCTTGCTCTCGTGCACGAATTCGATGGGGTCCTCGATCGTGATGATGTGATCGGGACGGTTGTCGTTGCAGTGGTTGACCATGCCCGCGAGCGTGGTCGACTTGCCGGAGCCCGTCGGGCCGGTGACGAGCACCAGGCCGCGCGGCAGCATGCAGAGGTCGCGGAAGATCTTCGGCGCCGCGAGATCGTCGAGCGAGATGATGGTCGACGGGATGTTGCGGAACACGGCGCCGGCGCCGCGGTTCTGGTTGAACGCATTGACGCGGAAGCGCGCGAGCTTCGGGATTTCGAAGGAGAAGTCGGTCTCGAAGAACTCTTCGTACGCCTTGCGCTGCTTGTCGTTCATGATGTCGTACACCATGCCGTGCACTTCCTTGTGGGTCAGCGCGGGCATGTTGATGCGTTTCATGTCGCCGTCGACCCGGATCATGGGCGGCACGCCGGCGGACAGGTGCAAGTCCGAGGCGTTATTCTTCACGGCGAAAGCGAGGAGCTGGGCGACGTCGACGGCCATGCGGTGTCCCTTGGAAAGCGCCGTTGAGTATAGACCCGGGTATCAGTGATCAATATGTTATCCCGTCCGCAGAATTGCTCGGACAGCGCGAGCGCGGTCCAGACCCGCATCGTCGACGCGGCCCGCGCCGCGGGACGGAGTGTGGATTCCGTCACGCTTCTGGCCGTCTCGAAGGGCCAAAGCGCCGCAGCAATTGACAGCGCCGCGAGCGCCGGGATCGAGCATTTCGGCGAGAACTTCCTGCAGGAGAGCCTTCCCAAGATGGAGGCGCTCGCGGGCCGGGAGCTCACCTGGCATTTCATCGGACGGTTGCAGGCTAACAAGACGCGTCCCGTCGCCGAGCATTTCGCGTGGGTGCACGGCGTCGACCGGCTGAAGATCGCCGAGCGACTGGCGGAGCAGCGACCCTTCCATGCTCCGCCGCTCAATGTCTGCCTCCAGCTCCACGTGGGCGGCGAGGCGAGCAAGGGCGGTGTCGAGGCCACCGAGATCCGTGCGCTCGCCGCAGCTGTCGCGGCGCTGCCTCGCATCCGGTTGCGTGGCCTCATGTCGATGCCGCCGGCCGAAACGGACGTGCAGAAACAGCGTGCGTGGTTTCGCGAGACGCGGCAGGTGTTCGATTACATGAACGAGCATGGCCTCGGCCTCGATACACTTTCGATGGGAACCAGCGCCGACTTCGAGGCGGCGATCGCCGAAGGCGCGACCATCGTGCGCGTCGGTACGGCCATTTTCGGTCCGCGCGCATCCAAACCCTGAGCCGTCAATCGGCGCATTCGAGCCACATATGAACATCTCTGCGGCATTCATCGGCGGCGGAAACATGGGCGGCGCCCTGATCCGCGGGCTCATCGCGCGCGGTCTGCCCGCCGGACGCATCAGCGTCGGCGAAGCGGAACCCGCGCGGCGCGCGGCGCTCGCGGACGAGCTCGGGGTCCGCGCGACCGCCGACAACCGCGAGGCCGTCGACGGCGCCGACGTCGTCGTGCTCGCAGTGAAACCGTACGACGTCGCGAGCACGGTGCAGGCGCTCGCCCCGGTGCTTTCTCGCAAGCGGCCGCTCGTCGTATCGATCGCCGCGGGCATGCGCATCGCCGACATCGAGAGCTGGAGCGGCCCGGGCGTCACTGTCATGCGTGCGATGCCGAACCGACCGGCACTCAACGGCGCGGGCGCCACCGCGATCTATGCGCCGGCGGCGACGTCGCCTGCACAACGCGAGCTCGCGGCGCAGGTGATGGGCGCCGTCGGCTCCACGGTGTGGGTGCAGGACGAGGACCACATCGACGTCGTCACGGCGTTGTCGGGCAGCGGCCCCGCCTACTTCTTCCTGCTCGCGGAGCTCATGACGGACGTGGCCGTGAAGCTCGGTCTCGAGCGCGCGAGCGCGCTCGAGCTCGCGATCCAGACGCTGTACGGCTCGGGGCAGATGGCGCGCGCGAGCGACGGCGACCTCGCGCGGCTGCGCGCCGAAGTGACGTCGAAGGGCGGCACGACGGAGGCCGCGGTGCGGGCGTTCGATGCGGCGGACCTGCGTGGTATCGTCGCCGCCGCCATGACCGCCGCGGCCGATCGCGGCCGCGAGATGGCGCGTGCGTACGGCAACACCCGGAAGACATGAACGCCCTCAACTACATCGTCGATACGCTCACGTCGCTGTATCTCGGCGTCCTCATCCTGCGATTCATCATGCAGCTCGTGCGCACGGATTTCCGCAATCCCTTTGCGGAGGCCGTCGTGAGGGCGACGAATCCGATGCTGTTGCCGCTGCGTCGCCTGCTGCCGCCGATGGGTCGCATCGATACCGCCTCGGTCGTCGCGATCGTGCTGTTCGCGACGTTCAAGGTCGCGATCCTCATGGTGCTGTTCGGCAGCGTCTCGTTGAATCCGCTCGCCTGGGTGTTCGTCGTATCGCGCACGCTCGTGCTCGCCGTGTTGTGGCTGTACGTCATCATGATTTTCTTCTACGGCATCGCGGGATTTCTCATGCAGGGTGGCTATTCACCCGTTTACTCGCTGCTCGCCGACGTGTGCGAACCCCTGTTGGGCCGCATCCGCAAGATCATCCCGTCGCGCGTCGGCGCCCTGGACCTCTCGTTCCTCTGGGCGATCATCCTGCTGCAGGCGCTCATCCTGCTCATCGGTGAAGTGCGCTTCTGAAGCGCAACGGGCGCGCGTTCGCGCTCGCGCGACAACGACTTAGCCGCTTACTTCGATGTTTCTTCGACGCGCGCAAACTCGCGCGCGTGGCGAAGATTCATACAGCGCGAGTGCCGATGTTTCTCGTGTCGTCGCATGCGCTCATGTTGCGCATGTGCGCCAGACCCTAGAAAACAAGGCATTTGCCGCATTCCCGTGCAACGAAAAACGTTTGCGAACGCGAAATGCTGTGATATGTTGCGCGCCGAATCGCTAGCGGCGGAGCATTTTTTCCACCGCATTTTTTTACGAGGAGTCGAGTAATGGCAAAGAAAGGTGGCGCACCGACCAAGTCGGAGATCGTGGCCCAGATCTGCAAAGACGCCGAGTTGTCGCGCAAGCAGGTTGCGGCGGTGTTCGAGTCGCTCAACGCCCAGATCAAGAAGAGCCTCCGCAGCGGCGGCCTGTTCACGGTCCCCGGCCTGCTCAAGATGAAGGTCGTGAAGAAGCCCGCCACGAAGGCGCGCGAGGGCATCAACCCCTTCACGAAGGAAAAGATGATTTTCAAGGCGAAGCCGGCCTCGAAGAAGGTCCGCGTTCTGCCTCTGAAGAGCCTCAAGGCCTTCGTCAACTGAGTGCCCCTTGCCTCGCGCGAGCCACGATGCGCGAAGCAACACGAGAAAGCCCGGCATCTGCGGATGCCCGGGCTTTCTTGCTTTTGGCGAACCCTTTTTGTAGCTAGCCTCGGAAGAAATCCAGAAGCAGCGGCTTGAGCTCGTGGAGCCGGCCGTGGAAGAAATGTCCGGCCCCGGCGAGCACGTGCAGCCGCGGCTTGCGCTCCTGGCGCGCCGCCCACTGCAGCACGGCGTCGGGCGGCACCACTTCGTCCGCGTCGCCCTGCGCGAGCATCCACTCGCAGTCCGGCGCCGACACGTCGCCGAGCTCGTAGCCGACGACGGGCGGCGCGATCGCGACGAGCCGCGCGGGCGCCAGCCGCTCCGCGCCGCGCAGCGCGACGAACGCCCCGAACGAGAAGCCGCCTAACCACAGCGCCGCGTTCGGAAAGCGACGCCGCCCCTCGGCGACCACGGCGGCGAGATCGTCGGTTTCGCCGCGACCCTGATCGAACGTGCCGCCGCTCGCGCCCACGCCGCGGAAATTGAAGCGGAACGCCGGGGCGCCGGCTTCGACGATGGCACGCGCGAGCGTATGGGTGACCTTGTTGTCCATCGTGCCGCCCTTGAGCGAGTGCGGGTGGCACGACACGCCGAACACGGCGGATGTCTCGACGCCGTCCGGGAACTCGAGCCGCGCCTCGAGCTGCCCCGCCGGACCTGCGAGCGTGAGGACTTCGCGGCGCGTCACGGCGCCTTGTAGACGGTGTTGTCCTTCATGACGAACACGACGCGCTCGGTCGCCGTGATGTCCTGCAGAGGATCGCCGGGCACACCGACGAGCTCGCCGAGCATTCCGACGGCGATGCTGCCCGTCTTGTCATCGAGGCCGAGGAACCGCGCAGGCACGCTCGTCGCGTCCTTGATCGCGACCATCGGCGGCATGCCCGCGTCGACCATGAGCTTGAACTCGTGCGCGTTCTTGCCGTGCGCGCTGACGCCGGTATCGGTGCCGAACATGATCTTCACGCCGGCCTTGTACGCCCTGGCGAACGTGGCCTTGATCTGCGGGCCGACTTCGAGCGCCTTGGGGCGCACGATCGGCGGGAAGAACGTCGGATCCTGGGCCTGGTTGTAGACCCACTCGCCGGCGGAAATCGTCGGCACGTAGAACGTGCCGTGTTCCTTCATGAGCCGGATGGCCTCGTCGTCCATGAAGGTGCCGTGCTCGATCGAATCGACGCCGCCGCGGACGGCACGCTTGATTCCCTCGGCGCCGTGCGCATGCGCGGCCACCTTGAACCCGTAGTCGCGCGCGGTCGTCACGACGGCGCGCACCTCTTCCTCGGTGAACTGCGGGTTCGCGCCGTTCTTCGCGATCGACAGCACGCCGCCCGTCGCGGTGATCTTGATGGTGTCGGACCCGTCCTTGTAACGCTGGCGCACGGCCTTGCGCGCATCGTCGACGCTGTTCACGACGCCTTCGTCCGGCCCGGGATCGTGCTGGAACCGATGCGCCCAGCCGTTCGTCGGATCGGCGTGTCCGCCCGTGGTCGCGATCGCCTTGCCGGCCGCGACGATGCGCGGTCCCGGCACCTTGCCCGCGCTGATGGCATTGCGCAGCGCGATCGTCACGAGGTACTCGTCGCCCAGGTCACGCACCGTGGTGAAGCCGGCTAACAACGTGCGGTTGGCGTAGACCACCGAGTTGATCGCGACGTCGGCCTCGTTGAGCTTGTACTCCTCGATCTCCGCCGTCCGGCTGTACTCGCCCGACAGGTGCACGTGCATGTCGAAGAAGCCCGGCATGAGCGTGCCGTTCGAGAGATCGATGAGCCGGTCGCCTGCGGCGGGCGTGCGAAAGCCGTTCTCGATCGCGACGATCTTGCCGCCGTCGACGACGACGGTCTGCCGCGTCTTCACGGTATCGGAGACGCCGTCGATGAGACGGCCCGCGTGGATGACCGTGGCGGCCGGCGCTGCGCTCCCCGCGATCGCGGCGAGCGCGAGCACTGCCAGCGAACGCGCTGGCGCGGCCGGGCCGCGGCTCATTGATG
>Ga0081455_10005014_pt1 | contig 14649 bp, 18 predicted proteins | sample TabmetS3T2R1_FD_70207 | JGI IMG/M metagenome (GOLD analysis project Ga0081455, IMG submission 70207) | Tabebuia heterophylla rhizosphere microbial communities from the University of Puerto Rico - S3T2R1 | ecosystem: Host-associated > Plants > Roots > Rhizosphere ... | reverse complement strand
GTATTCCAATATCTCTCCCCGAACAACCGGTTACCCAAAATGGAAACGGATTGCCGGCGGAAGCGGTGGAACTAATCCCGCCGCGGTTGGAAACCCCAAGACCATCGGACGTTACCGGCTCATATGGTGCGGAAGCCCGCGGTTGGATCCGCAAATACCTGGCTAGCGAACTTAGACCGTGGCAAGCGTACGCGTTGGAACGAATGTTGGAACACCGCGCGGATGGTTCGTTGCGGTGGCGGCGGGTGATTGTGACGGTTAGCCGGCAATCGGGCAAATCGGTGTTGTCGCGCGGGCTTTGCGGGTGGCGGCTTGGGGCGGCGGATCTATTTCGGGAACCGCAGTTGATCTTGCACGTGGCCAATCTGCGGTCTACCGCCGGGATGATTTGGAAAGATGCGGCGGCCCAACTAGAGGCTACGTTGGACGCACGGGTTAGACGGGCCAACGGCCAAGAATCCATTGAATTGGCGGATGGTTCGTCATGGCGGCTTGCGGCTTCCACGTTGGATGGTGGGGTGGGATGGTCGGTTTGCCTTGGGTTCGTGGATGAGGCTTGGCGAATCTCCCGGGATGTGGTGGATGGTTCGATAGCCCCGACAATGTTGGAACGCAATAGCCCGCAGTTGGTTTTGGTGTCCACCGCCGGGGATGGCGGTTCCACACTGCTAATGGAAGATCGGGCGGCCGCGATCGAACAGTCCGACGAACCCGACACCGCACGGATTCTTATTCTGGAATGGTCGGCACCACCGGAAGCGGATCCGTCCGACCGGGAAGCGTGGCGGTTGGCTTCCCCGCATTGGTCACGGTCACGGGTGGAAGCGTTGGAACACGCTTTCGCAACAACCCCGGAGAATGCTTGGCGCATCCAATACCTAAACCAATGGGTGCGTTCCGAAAAAGCGTGGTTGGCCGGCGGCCAGTGGAAAGCCGGGGAACGCACAACGTTGGAATGGCCGGCGGCCCCGGCCGGTACCGTGGCGATCGAATCCCATGTATCCGGGTTCCCCTATGGGGTTGTGCACGCGTTGGCGGATACGGATGGGACGGTTCGGGTTACCGGCCAGATTTTCCGCAACCGCCGCGAAATGTGGGAACACTTGGACGGGCTAGCACGCCAACGCCGTGGGTTAACGCTCTTGCATTCCCCGGCGTTCGTCGGGCACATCCCCGGTTCCTTGCGTGGGGTTAACGCGGTCAAAGTTGGAATGGCGGAACAATACGCCGGTTACGGGCCAACGCTTGCGGCGGCTTTGGAAGGTCGGATCTTGCACGAACGCGAAACCGACCTAGCCCACCATGTTCTATCCGCCGCCGCGGTTAGCGTTCCCGACCGTGGGACGGTTCTCAGTTCCCGCGAATCCGCCGGCCCGATCTATCTCGCGCGCGCGATGGTGTGGGCCGTTGGTTACGAATTGCGGCCCGAAGCTAAGCGGCGGCCACTAATCGTGACCACCGCCGCTTAGATCATTTCGGCGGCCCAAGCTTTCGCCTTAGTTCCGCTTCGATGTGGTCAAACATATCGCTAAACAAATCGGGCATTTCCATATCCACCATGACCCGGCGGAGTATCCCATCCTTGTCACGGGCCAGTGTTGTGCTGTAGGTCATGGTGTTAGCTAGGTTCCCATCTTCAATATGACTCCATATGACCGTCCATGCCTCTTTGTCTTTGATCTTGAACCGGTGGGCGGCCACGATCAGGGTTGTTTCTATTCCGATCGCTTCGGCAACTTCCGCGAAATCCGCCGCGTTGTGCCATTCGAAATCGGTCACGGGTTATTCCTCCGGGGCTAGTTCCTTGCGTAGTTCGTTTAGCTTGGCTTCCATCTTGGCGATGCGGGCTTCGGTCTTGGCCCGTTTCGAACTAGCTTCGTTTAGGCCAAGTTTGGCCCGTTCTTCCGCACGGATTTCCTCAAATTCTCCGGCGTGGTTGGCGATTAGCCGGCCTATGGCGGCTTGGTGGGCTTTGACCGCGGCCCGTTGTGCGTCGGATTGTGCCACGATTTCCCTCCGTTCCGAATCGGGTGGTGGATTGGAAGCGCGCGAGTATACGGGATTGCGGGATTGCGTGCGGCAGTTGCAAGGGCTCATGATGTGTAACCGTGGGTTGGCTTACGTTCCGCCGGCAAACGGCCGGGTTCCCCGAACCCCGCCGGCCCATCCGTTCCGCGATCGTAGGCCGCCCGGGAACCTTGGGCACGGTCTTGGAAGTAGCGGAAATCAACTTCCCGGTGGCCGCCGCATCTCGAGATTCCGCGTTGTCTATTCCGGCGGTTCTATCTTGCCGCGATTTGATTGTCGGGGCCGCGGTGCAAATGGGACGGTTCGCCTACCGGGGTACGGAACGGTTAGACCCGGGGCCACTGTTAACGCAACCCGACCCCGATACGATTTGGCCGGCCACGCTTGGCGGAACGGTGGATGACCTTTTGTTTTACGGTCGGGCTTATTGGTATGTGCTAGCCCACGATGGGGCCGCTTCCGAACAAAACCCGGAAGGGTTTCCGATCCGTGCACGGTGGATTCCGTTCGACAATGTAACCCCGAAGCTTTCCGGTACGACCGGGGCATATTCGGTGTTGGAGGGTTACACGATCGCCGGGGAACCCGACCTAGTTCCGCCGCGGTATGTGATTCGTTTCGATAGTTCGCTACCCGGGATTTTGGCGGTTGGTGCGCGTACGATCGCATCCGCGCTGGCGATCGAAGCGGCCGCCCGCCGGTTCGCGGATGTTGAACTGCCATCCGGTGTGTTGGAATCAACCGGTGCGGATCTTGGCCCGGATGAGGCTAAAGACTTGGTGGATGAGTTTTCCGCCGCCCGCCAAATCAACGGTCTTGCCTATTTGCAGGGTGTGACCTATCAACGCACGGATGTTAACGCGGATGATTTGCAACTTGTGGAAGCCCGCGCGTTGGCCGCCACCGAATGCGCACGGTTGTTCAAAGTTCCGGTTGCGATGATTTCTGCTAGCCCGTCGGGGAACGCTTCCGCGCTTTTGTATCAGAATCTCGCATCTCAGCTTGCGGTGTTTGTTTCTACTGCGGTGGCACCGCATCTTAGAACGATTGAATCCACGCTTTCGCTTCCATCGGTTACACCGCGCGGCCAACGGGTTGCGTTCGACGTACAAGCGTATTTGCGTTCCGACCCTGTAGCCGCTTCCGATTACGCGCGGGAACTGTACGCGGCGGATCTAATCACACGGGATGAGGCTCGCGCGTTCCTTGGTATCCCGACCACGATTGACGCGCCGGAACTAACCCCGGGGAGGGTATAGCCCATGTTTCATTTGACGATTGATCTAGCCGCCACCGACACATCCCGCCGGCTTATCGAAGGTGTGGCGGTACCGTATGGCGAAACGGCGGAAATCGGTTTCGGCAAATACCGGTTCCTCCCCGGGTCTTTAAGGCGGGCACGGGAGAAAACACCGCTATTGCTTGGCCATGACACCAATCAACCGATCGGTGTGTTGGCCACGCTTACCGATTCCGAGGATGCGGCCCGCATCCAAGCGCGGGTAGACCGTACCGCGGAAGGTGACCGCGCATTAGAGCAGGCGAAATCGGGTTCCCGGTCGGGTTTTTCGATCGGGTTCGAAATTGACGAATCATCCGATCAAAACGGGGTGACGGAGATTACCGCCGCTTCGATCTATGAGGTTTCGTTGGTGGCGGTTCCCGCGTTCGCGGATGCGATCGTGGAACGGGTGGCCGCGCAACACACGGAAGAAACGGAGGAACCCGAAGCGGAAGAACCCGAAGCGGAGAAAACGGAGGAAACGGAAGCGGAGGAAACCGACACCGATGAAACGGAGGAACATCCGATGGAAGAAACAACCGAAGCCGCACATCCGCCGGTGATTCGCGCGGCCCATCGGCCCACACTCCCCGCCCGGGCCGGGGAATTCGTGCGCTATCTGATCGGTGCGCAACATGGGAATGTGGAAGCCGCGAATATGCTCCGTGCGGCCCTAACCGAGACGATTTCCACGGATGTTTCAGGGCTACTCCCCCCAACCTATGAAACCACGGTTATCGGTGGCAAAGAGGTTTTGCGGCCGCTTTACGACACCTTCCGTTCCCGGCCGCTTCCCGGTGTCGGGCTAATGGTTTCGAAGCCCAAGTGGACTACCCCACCGAACGGGGCATGGGCCACCACCGTGGACGCGGATGCCACATCCACCAAGGTTGTGGTTGGTGCACAAACCGCGGATGTGATTCGGTGGGATTGGGCCGGGGCCATCCCGTGGGTTGTGGTTCAGCGTTCCGATCCATCGGTTGTGGATGAGATTTACGGGGAAGCCGTCCAAGACTTCTACTTGGATGTTGAAGCAAAGGTTTACGGGGAACTTGGCGCGGCGGCCACCGGGGTTGCGACAAAGCTTGGCGCGGCAATCGCGGAATTTTTTGTTGCAACCGGGAACCAGCGTTCCCCGGATATCATCATCATGGCCCCGGATGTGTGGGGCGATTTCGCGGATACCGGAGCATTGTCGGTTGCGCAAGGTGCAGGGGATGTGTCGGGCGATGCGCTTACCACATCGTTTGCCGGCATTCGCGCAATCACATCCGGTACGTTGGCCGCGGGTGAGACAATTCTCGCAACCCGCCGCGCGGTGGACGCACGGGTGACGGAACCCGTGCGGCTTACCGCCAATGCGATCGGTGCGCTTAACGTCGAATTGGCGGTTGTCGGGGAAGGGTTGTTCGATACCGATTACCCGACGGAACTTTTGAAGTTCGCGGCAATCGTTCCGACCGTGGCCGCAACGGGTAGCACACGTTCGAAGGGCTAATCGTGGCGGATTGGATTACCCCGGAGCAGGTTGCCCAATATCTTGGGGTGTCATACCCGGATGTGGACGGCCGGATAGACCTTTGCACCGCTGCGGTCAAAGCCGCGGTGGAACAACGACGGTCGGACATTGATTACACACTCCCGGTGGGGGAGGATGTGCACGCCGGGGCAATCATGTGGGCCGGCCAGTTGTGGCAATCACGGAACGCGCCATCCGGGTATGCCGGCTACGGGGATGAAACCACGCTTTACGATTCGCTTGGTGCTAGACGCGCCGAGATTCTCCGGCTATTAGGGTGGCGGCGGCCGGTGGTTGCGTGACCGCGCCACCCTACACCGAGACTAGTGGGGCGGTGGCCGCGATGCGGGCCACCGTGGATCTATTGCGGGATGCCGGCATAGACGCGATTACGGATGTTGGCGCGTTCTTCCCCGCCCCAATCGGTGTGTTGGTGACGTTGCCCACGCTTACCAACCGTGGGCAACGGTCAAATACCTTTTCGGTGCCAATCCTGATCGTATCGGGTGACCCGTTAAACACGGAAATGGCGGTGGGCCGCATTTACGCAATCGCGGATGATGCGGCCCGCACCGTACGAACCGCAGAATACCGGCCCGGTTCGTGGGCCGGCAATATCAACGCGGAACCTTTGCCCGCGATCGAAATGGCCGCAACCGTAACCATTCGAACGGAGGAACCATGACACAACCGCCGCCCGCGTTGATTGATTCCCGTGTAGGGGTGGGAACCCTAACAATCAACACCACCGATTATTCGTACCAAATCGCCAATGTTGCGTTGGAACCCGACATTTCGGATGAGGATGGGACACCAACGTTGGCGGAACCGAAGCCGCCGCCCACGGCCACGATCGCGTGGAAGCTGTCGGGTTCCGCGATCCAAGATTTCACCGCCGGGGCCGCATCGTTTCTCAACTATCTAATGGATAACGCGTTGGCGGAAGTTCCGTTCGAATGGGTACCGGATAGCGTCACGCCGGGGCCATCGTATGCGGGTACCGTCCAATTGCGGCCGGCCCCGATCGGTGGGGATGCCGGGGTTCAAATCACATCCGATTTCGAACTGCCCGTGGTTGGTGACCCAACACGTACCGACCCCGTGGTTGGTACCGCCGCGCGTTCTAGAACAAAGGATTAACCCATGCTTACGTTTCGTGGCACCGTGCAATACACGGATGGCGAAAGCGAAGAATTCGAATGTGGCACCGCGGCCCTAGCCGCATATGAACTGTACGCGATGCGTAACGGGTTCCCCGTTGGGGCCGGCATGCCACCCACGCTTGGTTCAATGGTTATCGCCCACCATGCGTTAAATATCGCGGAAGGGTTCGAAACATGGCGGAAAACCGTTAGCGGTGTGGAACTAAACGCGGATGGCGTAAACCCTACCCCGCCGGAAGCTTCGGAAGCCTAGTTGTGGAATTGGCGATTTTGCTCCGTTGCACACCGGCAGAAATCCGCGCGCTTTCCGACCATGATCTAGCCACATTGGTAGATAGCGTCAAACGGGCCAACCGTGGCAAATAAACGCGGCATCATCTTGGAAGTGGACGGGCTAACCCAAACATTGGCCGCGTTCCGTGGGTTAACCGCGGATATGCGGCCTATTGCGAACCGGGAATTGCGTGGGGCCGGCCGCGAATGTTCCACGGTCTTGGTTGGAAACCTTAGAACCGCCGCGGCGGGTTCCGGGGTTCCGGTGGCCCCGAATGTGGCCCGATCCGCGCGCGTCAAATCCGACCGGTTGCCATCGGTCACGATCGGTGGCACCACCAAGGTTGGGCGGTATGGGGCGATCGCGGCCAAGCTTATGTGGGGTTCCGAACATGGTGGCCACAATTTCGCGGCCGGCCCATCCGCCGGCTATTGGATCGCCCCAACCGTGGCCCGCTTCAAAGATAGCCAAGCCTTGGTGATTTACAAAAAAGCGGTGTATCAGATTATGCGGAAATGGAAGCTGATCTAAATGGCCGGCCCCGGGAACATCATCATCCGTGTTGGTGCAGAAACATCCGCCGCGATCGCCGGCCTAAACAACGTCAATAAATCCCTTGGTGACACCATGACCAAGGGCCAAAAAGCTACTGCGGCTTTGGGGAAAGCCGCGCTACCCGCCGCCGCCGCGCTTACCGCTATCGGGGCCGGCGCGAAAGTAGCGATTAACGCGGCCACCGACCTAAACGAACAAATGAGCAAAACTAGTGTGGTCTTTGGCGCATCCGGTTCGGACATTATTGCGTGGTCGGCAACATTGGCCAAATCGCTTGGTATCTCGCAAGAATCAGCGTTGGAAGCTACGGGCACATTTGGGAACATGCTAGTTCCCATGGGCTTCGCCCGGGATGATGCCGCGAAAATGTCGCAAACGATGGTGGAACTTGCGGCGGATATGGCGTCGTTTAATAACGCAAGCCCGGAGGATACGCTAGAGGCTTTGCGGGCAGGGTTGGCCGGGGAATCCGAACCGTTGCGGAAATTCGGGGTGTTCATTAATGACGCGCGGCTTAAACAAGAGGCGTTGTCGAAAGGGTTGTATAAGGGTAAGGGTGCGTTAGACGCACACGCGAAAGCCGCCGCAACCATGAGCCTGATTTTGAAAGATACCGCGGATGCCCAAGGCGATTTTACCCGCACATCGAATTCCGCCGCTAACCAAGCGCGGATTCAGCAGGCGGTGACCGAGAATCTCACCGCGGAACTAGGACAAGCCCTACTGCCCGCCTATACCGCCATCCAAAAAATGCTCATCACATTGTTGGGTGTCATGGGCCAAAACACGGATGCGTTACAAATCATGGTTGGTGTCGTTGCGGTTCTAGCCGCCGGCATCCTGATAGCAAACGCGGCGGTAAAAGCGTACAACATAGCGTTACAGGTTATCCCGTTGATTCTAAAAGCGGCCACCGCCGCCCAATGGTTATTCAACGTGGCATTAAACGCGAACCCGATCGGGCTAGTTATCATCGCGTTGGCCGCGCTTGGGGTTGCGCTTGTGGTCGCATACAAGAAATCCGAAACGTTCCGCAACATTGTCAGTATGGGTCTTAATGCGGTTAAAACCGCAGTTCAATCGTTGGACAATGCGTTTGACGCGTTGAAACAAGCCGCGTTCCAAGCGTTTGATTGGATGCGTGACCATTGGAAGATCGGGCTATTCGCTTTCGGGCCGATCGGGGCCGCGGTCTATGTGATCGCCACGAACTTTGATACGGTCAAAGCCGCCGGCCGCCAAGCCGCCAACGCGGTGGACGGGGCATGGCAAGTTGGTAAGTTCGCGTTTAGCGCGGTGGCCGGTGCGGTGGGCAGTATCGCTAACGCGTTCCACGCGGTAGCCTCCGCGTGTTGGTCGGCAATTAGCGCGGTGCAATCGCTTATGTCATGGCTATCGCGTATCCATGTGCCAAAGATTGATCTACCCGGCCCGCTTATGGCCCCAATCCCGGCCCTAGCCGGAACATCCCGGGTGGGAAGAACCGCCGGCCCCGTCGCCACGAACGGGGCCGGCGGCGGTGGCATAACGATCAACGTCTATGGGGCGGTAGACCCGGAGGGAACCGCGCGTAGCATCCGGCGGATTCTCACATCCCATGATCGTCGCCAAGGTCGCGTGGTTTAATGCTTTGGCCCGATTCGGTTGTTATAGACGGGAACCCGATCAGCTTGGCGGATGTGTTGGCGGATGTGATTATCCATCATGGCCGCACCGGGGTTTTCGATGATGCCACCGCCACAACCGCCCAAATCACCTTGTGGGAAGTTGATAAGGAATTCGCTAAGGCGTTCCGGCCGGGGCTAACGTTGGCAATCACCGCCAAGAATGCGGCGGGTACACAACCACGGTTTACCGGCCGGGTAACGGATGCCACGTTGGATGTGGATAGGCTTACGGTGATTGGCACGGGGATTCTGGCCACGTTAACCGATTATCAGATTGGGCTTACCGGTACGTGGCCGGTGGAGACATGGTCGGCGCGAATCAACCGTATCTTTACCGAAGCCGGCCTAGGTTCTTTGCTCCGTTTCATTCCCGACCCTGATTTTGACCCGACCGTATCAGCGCGAGATTCGACAACCGCCGGTTCCACCACATTAGGTGATTACCTAACGTTTTTGGCCCCGATGGTTGGGGCTTCCGTCCATGACGGATTAGACGGAACTATCGTTGTGGAAGCGGTGGGTTCCCGGCGAATAGAGGATGCGTTGGCGATCGCGCCGGAAGATGTGGCGTACGCGCCGATTTGGTCACAAGTGTTACCGCGCGGGAATATCGTTACGGTGCGTTACACGGGTGACCAATCAGAATCCGTGACCGTTACCGATAACGCATCGGTTGGTTTGTACGGTACCCGCTATTCGACGTTGGACACCACGTTTACGGATGTGGCCGCGGCCACCGACCGGGCCAACACACTGTTAAGCCGTGGGGCATATTCCCATTGGAACGTGTTAGAGGCCCCGATACTCCGGGGTTTGCAACTAACGATTGGGCAACCGTTAATGTTTACCCAGTTGCCACCCGCCGCACCATACGATCCGTGGATGCCGATTCTAGAGGGCTGGCAGGATGAAATCTCCGGTGACCAATGGTTTATGTTGTTGGCCCTATCCGATCCAGCATTCTCCGGGCTATCGCTACTCCCATGGGATGCCGTCCCAACCACGGGTTACGCGTGGAACCAAGTTGACCCGGCCACCGCATGGTATGAAGCCCTAAGCTTGGATGACCTAACCCCGGCCGCGCTTAAACGGAGGGAATATGCCCGCTAACACAACCTACGGTGTCCCATACCCCGAATCAACCGACCCCGTATCCGAAGGTGCAACAAACATGCAAGCAATCGCGGAAGCGTTAGACACCAAGGTTTTGGCCGGCCGGTTGGATTGGGGGCCGGCCGGTGCACCGGATACGTCGCTTTATCGTTATAGCGCGGGTGTTGTGGCTACCCCGGGTCAAATCTATGCAGGGTCACATATGTTTGTGGATTTGTTGGATGCCGGTTCCCGGCTGTACTTCGGATCTTTGGCCGATACAAGCTTGCGGCGTACCGGGGTCGGAATACTTGATACACCCAACGCGCTAACCGTTGGTGGAAACCTAAGCGCGCTAGAACTAGTTAATCCGTATCGGCTTAGCTACCATACATCCCTAAATTCTATTGCGGATTGCAACGTTACTACGCGTAACGGTTGGTACGGATTTCCGGCCGGGGCTTTAAATGGCCCCGTTGCGGGCGATGGTTTTCTTAGGGTTTTCGCCCATAACGATAGTTACTGTAGGCAATACTGGTACCATCTTTACAGTACGGATACTTACCAACGCTTTATGGCTGGCGCGGGGTGGACGGCATGGGAGAAGATTTGGCCGCCCACCCCGGTAACCCCGCAAACCACTTCGCTACTTACGTGTATCGCTAAGGGTAACGCGGTGCAAAGCCTGCCGCCGCAAACGTGGACACCGATCAGTTTTCCGGTGGTGCAATACAACAACGGTATGACCCATGACGGTAACACCGCTATCACGGTTCCCGTGACCGGTGCGTACTTTGTTAACTTTGTCTCGGCGGGTTACGATGGCGGCGGCGGTTACGTCAGTTACTATAACGTGCGGCTTTTGCGTAACAGTGTTGTGATTGCCGAAACACCGAACGCGGCCCAACACCAATACGGGATGGTTGTACCCGCCAACGCCGGTGATTATTTCCAAGTGGCCGCTTGGAACGATGCCGGTTCAACGTCCTATAACACGTTTATTAGGAACGAACTACCGAACTTTTCGGTTACGAAACAATAGGGGAGGGTGAAGAAATGAGCTATAACACGATCGCAAAGTGTGTTGCCGACCAAGCATTTATCAACCGTGTTAATACCGCGGTTGCCCAAGAACAAATAGCCCATGATGACCAACCGCTACCGGGCACGATCTTGGGGCCAATGCTTTGGTATGTCGGTTCGGCGGCGGATGTTGAGGATGCGTACGCTTCCGCGCTTGCGGCAGAAAACCCCAATCCCGGCGGGGACGAATCCGTGATTACCGACGCGATGATTCTTTCGCACGTGCAGGGTAATTGGCCGCCGCCGGCATAACCGTCGCACGGAACCCGGCCCGTGTGTTACGTTGCCGGGTTCCGACGCTCAGTGTACGGGGAGGGAATGATGGCACCGCATAAGCGGGCCGATCGGTTCAACGCGGCTTTGGATGAGGTTCTTTTCCGCCGCGCATTGGAATCCGTGCGGTCAATTCTCCCACCGGATGTGTACGCGTTTGTGGATCATGGCCCCACCCTTGGGCCGTCCCACCCGCCGGCTAACCCGGATTTCGCGGATGACGCTTCCGATCAGTTCCCGGCGTTCCGCAACAGTAAGCTCCGGCCATATGTCACGGAGCGTGGTCTTGGCGGTGGCCATGGTGGACACCGCTTCCAACGATCGCACGCGTTCCCGGGCTTCGGCAACTGTTGCGTGACGGGCTTCCAATCCTTTGCGCACGGCTTCGGGTGGCAAGCTTAGATCCGCGGATGTGACCGCGAACGTTTCCAACGCTTCGGATGCCCGCCGGTACAGTTCCCGGGCGGTGGCTAGCGCATCTTCCGCCGGCCGCACATCATGAGCCCTTTCGTCCAACCCTTCCGATCTAGCCCACGCCAACACAACCCCGGTGACGTACTCATCTAGTTGTGCGATGGATATGGATGCCGGGGCTTGGCATTTGTCGTTAACCCACCGTGGGCATTTATAGATCGGGGTCTTACTGCTAATGTCCCCGCTCATCTTCCGGCCGCAACTGGCACACACGGCGATGCCGGCCAGTAGGGTCTTGGTGCCGCTTCGCTTCAAACCACCGGGCCGCGGTTCGCGTTGGGCCGCCAACCACTCCTCCCGTGTAACGATCGGTTCGTGTGTGTGTTCCCGAATCTGCTCCGCGTACACTACATGACCAAGGTACACCGGGTTTGAGAGTAGGTATTTAATCCCGTTCCCGTGGCGGCGGTGACCGGTCTTGGCGTACAGGTGACGGGCCATCGCCCGGAGGGATGAGCCGGCCGCGGCCATAAGGAACACTTCGCGGATAACCGGCGCATCATCGTTTTTGGTTAGCCGCCGCGCGTCATCCCATGTGTACCCGATTGGACAACGGGCCGATAGTTTGGCCCCACGGTCTAGCGCACGTGTTTTGACCATTTGCCAGTATTCCCCACGGATGTTTCGTTCTAGTTCCGCCATGACCGACAATGATTGGCGCATCGCCCGACCGGTGGCGGTGGATGTGTCTAGGTTCGGCATATCCCCACACACCAACGTGGCCCCGGCCGCTTCCAACCGGCTTACCGCCCGTTCGGTGTCACCAACCGACCGTGAGAACCGGTCTTGGCGCGCGACAATCAACGCGCGGGCTTCCCCGGCTTCGATACCGGCTAGCGCATCTTGCCACCCGGCCCTATCCCACTTGCCACCGGATTTGTCCACATCCTCAAACCACCCCACGATTCTGTAGCCGCCGCCGGCCGCCACCGCTTCCACGGTCTTGTGTTGCGGTTGCGTCACTTCGGCAGGGTCACGATCGCCTAGGACGGATACCCGCTTGTACCCGAACGCGGGCACCATCGACGAAGTCTTTGAGTCGGGCCGACTCAAGTTTGACATTCTGGCCACGATGGTGTTTCCTTTCGCTTCGCTGGAACGGAGTGTCCTGAGCTTACCGGAGTTTTGGTAAGCATATGGACACCATCTTATCAAAACTCCGGTTAGGGGGATTCGGATGGTGGATTCGGAAGCGCAACGACAGGCCATCGCCTCATTGCTAGATGTGGTGGAAGAACTGGCAGTTCAGTTCGCGGGCCAGTCGGATGCTATGGAATGGGCCAACGCGGTGGTGGCCGCGTTTAAGGAACACCGCCACGAGCTGAGGGAAGCCATCCCCGACCGGTTGCTTGGCGCTTGCGGCGGTGATGTGGACGCGGCCCGCGCGGTTGTGCGGCTTGCGACCAAGGATCCGCGGTGATCGGGGCAGTTGGGCCGGCGGTGGCGTATCCGAATCCGCTACCGCCGGCCCACGTGCCCCGAATAGGGCCACAACTGCGTGTAAGCGATTCTAAGGCCCGTGGGGGCGGTGGGGCACGTGTCCATATATGACCCTGCCCGTAGGCGTCGCGGGGTGCGTAGAGGCCGGGAGCGTGGTTGTTGGGTATACGTGCCCGCTGAAGAACTGGAGAAAGCCGGATTCAACCCGGCCGATACCCCACCCCATTACCGCCTTTACGCGCGTAGAACGCAAATCATGGTGTCACTGTATCGGGAGGGTTGATATGCACTCACCGACGCTTGGCGACATTCTCATGGCCGCAATCGTGGTCATTCTCGTTATTGCTTTGTTCAACGGATGGGGGAACTAATCGTGGCAGATTTTGCTTGTAACCCGGATGAGTCGGCGGGCATGGCCGCCCATTGGGACATTGAACGCCAATGCAGGTTTGTGTTCAACCATTTGGGTGGACGGATCGGGCTAACCAACGATCTTAAACTTGTGGAAGCCGCGCAATTGGAAGGGTTGCGCTGCAAGAAATATGACCGTGTTCCGGGTTTCCCCGAATGGGAAATAGAGCTCGGGGGTCAGGTCATGCTCCAAGATCCGGATAAACTCGCATAAGACATTGCGTTCGCGTTCGCGTCACGATCGGAGGAATGATGAGCGGAAAGTTTCTGTACCCGTATGTTGCGTGGGATACCGCCACGCATACTGCACGGTTTGTCGGGATGTTTCCAAATAAACAAGATGCGGCTAACGCCACGGAGTTAAACGTTACGGAACGGATCGTGCAAAAGATTGAACTGGATTACGAAACCGCCGACCATGTGTTTGCGCTGATCCGCGATGCGTGGCAACCGGATGAGCCGAACCAAGCGCAAACCACGCTGCTATTGCGCGCGCTTAAAGAGGATGAACAAAAGACGTATGTGGCGGTAGCCGAGATTAACGCGGTTCCGCAATCCGAGATTCAAACTTCCCGTTGGGCAATGCTGTACGCAATGCTTGACCGGTTGTTCCCGAAGCGTTCCAAGCCTATTGACGGTTGGGAAGTGGCGTAATGTCCGAATGGTATAACAAACCGTATAAGGGTAAGCCGCCGACTCGGGACATTCATGGTTTTCCACGTGCGTTGTATCCTCCGGATAGCGCGCAGTACGGTAAAGACCCTTCATCGCGTGGGCCGGATGTGGTGGCGTATAAACGCACGCTTTGCCGGCTTGGTAGGTGGGGTGTGTGGGCACCGGAATCATGGGATGATAAGTATTGGGACGAATTCGCCCATGGCACACCCGGGCATGACATTCCGAATTCGGGTATCGCCGGTTTCCAATACCAACAACATTACGACGCTACCGGGTGGCTAGGGCCGAAAACGTTTAACGGGTTGTGTTACGCGTTGGTGCCCGAAGCCCCGGGATTTCAGCATGGCGGGGAACACGCCATGGATTCCGTGGCGGTGGATTTGATTAACGACGCGTGGCAAATGTTCCAAGGTCACGATACACCGCCCGCGGAATCCACACTCCGCGTAGCCGCACTTGACTTGGCGATCGGGGAACTTGGTTACACGGAAAACCCGCCGGATACGAACAACAACAAATACGGGATTTGGTACGGGTGGAATTACCAACCGTGGTGTGCCATGTTTTGCACATGGGCGTTTGAGAACGCGGGCGGTAGCCCAAGCTTCAACGCGGGTGACCGCTACGCGTATGTGCCCTACATTGTGGGTGACGCGTACAACGGTCGGAATGGGCTTAAGGTGACCGATGATCCTATTCCCGGCGATGTT
>Ga0081455_10005013_pt1 | contig 14650 bp, 11 predicted proteins | sample TabmetS3T2R1_FD_70207 | JGI IMG/M metagenome (GOLD analysis project Ga0081455, IMG submission 70207) | Tabebuia heterophylla rhizosphere microbial communities from the University of Puerto Rico - S3T2R1 | ecosystem: Host-associated > Plants > Roots > Rhizosphere ... | reverse complement strand
GGCGGCTGCTGATGGGCCGCATCGCCGGCGAAGAAGACGCGGCCGCGCCGCCACTCCGCGGCGACCAGCGCGTGAAAACGATAGCTGGCCGCACGCCACAACGTCGCCTCGTCCGGTGTGAGCCATTCGCGAGGAGCTGCCAGACCCGTTCCGGTTTCTGCATCTCCCGCGGATCTTCGCCGGGCAGCAGCATGATCTCCCAGCGCCGGTGATTACGCGGTCCGATGATGAAGGTCGTTGGCCGCACCGGGTCGCAATACTGCGCCGCGGTCTGCGGCAGCTTGCCGAGCGCCTCCTCGTTCACCAGGACGTCGACGACCAGCCATGGCTCGTCAAAGACCAAGTCCTCCAGGGCGATGCCGACTTGCTCGCGGACCTCGCTGGAGGCACCGTCGCACGCGATCACATAATCCGCTGTAACGCTTTGCCTGCCGCCATCGTCGCCAAGCAATTCCAGTCTCACGCCCGCATCGGATTGCGCAAGTCCGACGAACTCGGCTCCCAACTCGACCTTCACGCTTTCATGAGAGGCGGCATTCTCGCGCAACACGGCTTCGACTGGCGGCTGCGTGAACACCATGGTTGGCGTGTATCCCAGCGGATAAGGCTCGGGGACCATGTCGATGCGCCGGATCAACTGGCCGGCCGCGCCGAAATGCTGCGAGGCCGGAAACGGCGCGACATGTGGCAGGATGCGTTCAGCGATGCCGAGATTATCCAACAGGCGCAGAATTTCGTGATCCATCGCGATGGCGCGCGGCTTGTCATACACCGTGCGCAGCCGATCGATTGCTAGCGTGCGGATGCCGCGCTTGCCGAGGAGACTGGTCGCTACCGCGCCCGTAGGCCCAAATCCGACAACCACGACCTGGTAATCGTTTGGTTTCGCGGCGCTCGAAATCATGGTGCTTTCACTCTCACGAAGATCAGATCGCGGCATAAGGCACAGCCACCTGCGCCGCCTTGACGTGGTCTGCCTTGGGCGGAGCGATCCCCCAATGATCCGTGCGGCCAGGTGGCCAGGTCCATTCGGCGGGTCCGCGCACCGCATAGCTGTCGTCGACCTGCAGCACCTCGGCGGTGTATTCGATGACGAAGCCGGCGAGGTCGATGAAATAGGCGAAGACGTTGTCGCCCGGACCGTGGCGGCCGACGCCCCACGCGATCGGAAAGCCGGCGTCGATCAGACGCCCGGCGCCGCGCATCACCGCTTCGAGGTCGGGCAGCAGGAAGGCGACGTGGTTGAGGCCGTTGACCGGCGCATCGGCGATCACGACGGCATGGTGGTCGCTGTTGCAGCGGACGAAGGCCATTGCCTTCGATCGATCGGTCAGACGGAAGCCCAGCGCCTTCTCGTAGAATGCTGCGGAGGCGTCGACATTGACGCTGTTGAGATTGACGTGCGCGAGCCGCACGGGCCGGTAGCCGGCCTGCGGCAGCTCCGCCAATCGCCGATCGCCGTGCACGAAGCGCAGCAAGCCGCCCTCAGGACCGCGCACCGTCATGACAGTGCCGCCATCCGGCGCGGCATTCGCAGCGGGCGGCGACAGCACCTGCCCGCCCTGCTCGACGACATTGGCGCCGAGCGCGGCAAAGTCGTCGGCCGAATCCACGCGAAAAGTTACGGCGCGCAGTTCGGGACGCGCGCTGGCGTGGAGCGCGACGACATGATGATCGCTGCCGGTGGCCCGCAAATAGACGGTGCCCTTCTCGCGGGCGACGACCTCCAGCCCCCACACCGAGGTGTAGAATCGCTCCGCGCGATCGATATCCGGCGTGCCAAGATCGACGCTGCGCAGGGCTGTGACGCGGAAACGGGTCATTGCGCAGGCACCTTCTCGTCCTTCCCCGCGGCCATTCGCTTGGATGGCTACAAATTTCGCGATGTAGCGACGCATATTCTACAAATATCATCGTGTAAACTATAATTTATAGATTTCATGGAGGGTTCGTTGAATATATATGATGTACGGTGCGATCAGATTCGTGGACGCCCGCAAGGCGGAAGGAACGGCGAAAGGAAATGAGCACGTCTGCGACCCGGCCAGCGCCATCGACCCAGACCATCAATGTCTATGACAGGCTGCGGGAGGACCTTCTTTCCGGGCGGCTCGAGCCCGGGCGCAAGCTGCAGATGCGGTTTCTGACGGAGGCGTATCAGGTCGGCCAGACCCCGCTTCGTGAGGCCCTCAACAGGCTCACGGCTGAGGGGCTCGTCGACTCGCACGAACAGCGGGGCTTCTATGTCACGCAGATCAGCCGCTCCGAACTCGAAGAGCTGACGAAAACCCGCTGCTGGGTTGAAAGCCTGGCGCTGCGGCAGGCAATGGCTGCCTCAACGCCGCAATGGGAGGAAGCACTCATCGTGGCGCATCACCGGTTGAGCCGAACGCCGCGGTCGCTCAATGCAGAGCAGTTCGAGGACAATCCGGAATGGGAGCGATTGCACCGGACCTTTCACCGCACCTTGATCGCCCAATGCGGTTCGAAGTCTCTCGTTGCGTTCTGCGACCAGTTGGCGGACCAGCTCTACCGCTATCGGCGCCTCTCGATTCAGAAGGCATTTCCCGGCCGGCATGTCGCTGACGAACACCAGGCGATCCTCAATGCTGCCCTGAGCGGCGATGCGGACAAGGCGGCTGCCCTCCTCACGGCTCACTTCACCGCCACGGCGGAAGTGATCCTGAAGGACAAGGCAATCTTTGCGGATGCTCCCGCCGGTTAGGACGTATGGGCCAAGCTAACCGCTAGACTTCGCACGGCCCTTCTTGGCGGTGGGAGCCGGCGCGATCGACGGCGGGGTCGGCGCCGGCCTGGCTTCCGGTTGCGATTCATGACACCGGTTCTTCTGCCAGGCCTCCTCGGCCAGCTTCGATTGTCCGCGCAGCGCGATGTAGTCGTTGCGATAGGCCATCTCCGCCACCACCGGGCCGGCGACGCCGGTTTCAGCCTTCCTCATCAGCCCCTGCAATTCCGCGGTGCGCGCGGCGAGGCTCTTGCGCTCCGGCTCGAGCTGCTTGCAATCGTAGAGATCATATTTGGCGGGATCGGCGAAGGCCGGCGAAATGGTATCGCTCATGCTGGCGCAGCCCGACAGGCCGACGCTAAGCGCAACCAGCGCCAGCGCGGCAAGACTGCGCGAGACTAACCGGCGATGGGACAACGAGTTGGGCATCAGACCTTCGTTAGGTGGATTATGTTGAGATCGCCTAAAGCCCGCCGCAAGTAAACACCCCAAGTGTCCGCATTGAGGCTTTGCTTTGGCGCGCGCGCTCACTTAAAGGTGGGGAGCGTTTGGACCGGAGATTATCCCAATTTCACTTCTCCGGAAAACGCGCTAAGTATCTGATCTCCTGAGACTAAGCGGACGTGGCGGAATTGGTAGACGCAAGGGACTTAAAATCCCTCGATGGCAACGTCGTGTGGGTTCGAGTCCCACCGCCCGCACCAGCCTTCGCTCGCGAAGTGAGCGAAGGCTGCCGCGCCGAAGCCGACAAGCGAAGGCGGGCTTTGTGTCCGCGAGCCACGGCTAGGCAAGCCACGCCCTGCGAGGCATAGCTTGAACCGGGTGGGAACGGACTCGGGAGACTGGGGGGACTACATTGCCGCAAATCGGTCTTTTCGAAATGCGCCGGCTGGAGATGCTGAGCAACACCATCTTTGGTGTTGCCATGACGCTGCTCGCCTATGATCTGCCGAAAGCCAGCAGTTTCAAGGAAGCGCCGACCTGGATGGGTCTGATTCACGTCTACGCGCATCCCGTCATCGCGCTGACGATCAGCTTCATCGTCGCCGGGCTGTTCTGGTTCAGCCATCACCGACGGCTTGCCGTGGCGCCGGAAGGCGGCCGCGGCGTGGTGTTTCTCAATCTGTTTTTTCTGCTCTCGATCATCATCCTGCCGGTGACGAACGGCCTCTACGGCGTCTATCGGGTCGATGGCGTGATCGCGGTGCTCTATGGATTCCACCTGGTCGTGATCGCCGCGCTGAACGCGCTGTTGTGGGTCCTGGCGCTGCGGGGCCAAAGCAATCCGCAGTTGCTGGCGACGGCGGTGTTTCCGCTGGGCGTGTTCGTGCTCGGCACGGCCGTGGCTTTCGTCGCCCCGAGCATCTCACAGTTCATCTGGTGCCTGGCGTTCCTGGCTCCGATGGCCGGCTGGCTCGCGGGCCGCCGCGCAAGCTATCCGCAAGTTGAAGCCCGCTGAAATGCGATTTTATGTGTTGCTCAAAGGAGAGGGATTCACGTCCCTCTCAGGAGTGCTCAGCCCATCTGTGGACGTTGGACAAGCTACAAAATTTGGGTTCGTTACGACGCGAGTAGTTGATGCGCCTGACGCTCAGCGAGCGGTTGAACTCGCGACTGCTCAGGTCCGTCAAGATGAGAAAATCCGTGCCTGTTCCATGGGAGAAGAGATAATTGTCCCAGAGGAGGTTCACCGTGTGAGCTGGTTCTTCAGGCGGCTTCGTCCTCCGCGGGGATACACTTTCTTCTTAGAAGAAGAGGATTGAGCCAGACCGATAACTGCCGATCCCGTCAGCGGTGATGCGAGGGATGAATTGGATGGATATTGCGCGAAATGAACTTCTGCCGGTTTGACTTTGCCGGAAGCTAGCGCACCTTCGCCTCGCTCACCGTCAGCAAGCGGCTCGCCTCCTCCGCGATCATCCGCTCCATCTTGTCCTGAAATTCCTTGCGCGGCAGGCCCGGCGCGATCGGCGGCAGGAACGAGAGCGTGATGGTGCCTGAGTGCATCATCAAAGTCTTCTTGCCCCAAAAGAGCCCGGAATTGCACGCTGCCGGCACCACGGGGACTTCGAGGTTGGTATAGAGCGCGGAGATGCCGGCCGACTGAAACTTCACGGGCTCGTCGATCGCCTGCCGCGTGCCTTGCGGAAACAGCAGCACCTTGCGCCCCTCGCCGACCGCGCGCTTGGCTTCATCGACCATCTGGCGCAGCGCATGCCGGCCTGCCGAGCGGTCGACCAGGATCATCGGATAGCGCTCGAGAAACCAGCCCACCAGCGGCAGCTTTCTCAGCTCCTTCTTGGCGACGATGCTGGCGTCGGGGAAGATTACGCAGAGGGCCGCGGTCTCCCACAGCGATTGGTGATTGCAGGCAATGATGCAGGGGCCATCGGGAACGTGCTCGCGCCCCTCGACGCGATAGTCCAGCCCGATCACGTATTTCATCAGGAACATGATGCCGTTGGCCCACACCTGGGAGACCGCACGCACCGTCGCACTGCTCGCGTTGAACAGCGCCATGAACGGCGCCGTCGATGCAACGACGACCGTCAGGATCACCACGGCGGCATCGAATAGTATGGACCTCAGATAATGCAAACGTTCCGTCCTCTCGGGCCTCTGATGCGGCTTCCAATACAGCACTTTTCCCGGCTTGCACAATTCCGCCCGCCCGGCTGAAATAGGCCCCGACATGGATCGGCCCGATTGGCAATCCAGGATCGCCGCATGCCCGACAGCGAAAAGATCGCCATCGCGCCACATCTCGTCTTCGATGCCATCACGGCCGGCCCGCCCGGCGCGCCGCTGGTGCTGCTGCTGCACGGCTTTGCGGAATCGATGCATTGCTGGCGCGCGCAGGTCACGGCGCTCGGCGACATGGGCTATCGCGCCATCGCGCCGAGCCAGCGCGGCTATTCGCCGGGCGCCCGGCCCGATCCGCGCGAATTTTCGCATTACCTGATCGACCGCCTGATGGACGACGCGATGGCGATCGCGGCGGCCGCGGGTTATGGCGAAGCGCGCTTTCATCTCGCCGGCCATGACTGGGGTGGCAGCATCGCCTGGGGTATCGCCGACCGCCACCATGAACGGCTCGCCTCGCTCACCATTCTCTCGCGGCCGCACCCGAACGCGTTCAACCGCGCGCTCGAAACCGACGGCGAACAGGCGCAACGTTCAAAACACCACAAGGCGTTTCTGGAACCTGACGCCGCCGATATCGTGCTCGCGGACGACGCCAGATGGCTGCGCGAGCGTCTCGCCGCCAACGGCGTTCCCGCGGACGCAATCGAGAGGCATTTCGCCGTGCTCGGCAGCAAGGACGCCATGGAAGCTGCGCTGGCCTGGTATCGCGCGCGCGGCGCGATCCGCGGACCGCTCGGCCCGATCCGCGTGCCGACGCTTTATATCTGGGGCGATGCCGACGACACCGTCGGCCGCGCCGCCGCCGAAGGCACCGTCGATTTCATCGCCGCGCCCTACCGCTTCGAGGTGCTGCCCGGCGTTGGGCATTTTGCGGCGGATCAGGCGCCGGAACGTGTATGCGAATTAATGCTGGAACATCTCGCCGCGCATCCGGTGTGAGGAACGCAACGCCCGCAAAAATGTTGTCGTGCACAAAATGGAGCATGACAAATTGGCCAACGAACAACCCTTGGATAAACCCGTCGTAACCAGCCGCAAGCCAGCCCGGAACCAGGTACGTCAGCCACAACAGCCACAGGTTCGCTCGCCGCTGTTGAACGACGGACCGGAACTGGAGCGCGACAGCCACTGCTGACGCCGACTGCTGAAAAACGAAAACGCGACGGAGGACGAACCTCCGTCGCGCTTTTTGTTGTCCGATTGAAGCTGGTGCCTACTCGCTCTTGTCGATGTTCCAGAACACCGGGGTTGCCGGGCCGTCGACGATGCCGGTGAGCGATTTGCGCCAGCCGCTCGGGATCAGATACTGGCCGAGCGGGATGTAGATCACCTGTTCATAGGCCTGCTTCTGGATGTCGGCAGCGATCTTCTTCTGCTCGTCCAGCGAAGCGGAGCGCGCAAACTTGTCGCGGAGCTCTTCGATCTTGGCGTCTTCGGCCCAGCCGAACCACCCGCCGTTCTTGCCGCGACCGCCGACCGAAGCGTTGGCGACGGGATTGGAGACGTCGGCGGCAACCCAGTTGGTGAAGAACATGTTCCAGCCGCCTTCCTTCGGCGGCTTCTGGCTGGCGCGGCGGGTCACGACGGTCTGCCAGTCGGTGGCCTGCACGTCGACCTTGAAGCCGGCTTCACGGAGCAATTGCGCCGCGACGATCGGCTGCGCCTTCAGCGTCACGACGTCACCGGGCGCCATGACCACGACCGGCGTGCCGTCATAGCCGGACTCGGCGAGCAGCTTCTTCGCCTCCGCCATGCCGTTGCCCTTCACCAGGCTCTCGGCGCCGGCGTCACTCTCCAGCGGGGTGTCGCAGATGAAGATCGCGCCGCAGACCTTTTGATACTTGGCATTGCCAACCAGCGCATCGAGCACGTCCTTCTGCTTCATCGCCATGAAAGCGGCGCGGCGAACCTTGACGTTATCGAAGGGCGGATAGAGGAAGTTCATCCGCCCCAGCGTCTGGAAACCGAACTTGTTGAGGACGTCGACCTTGATCTCCTTGTTCGCCTCCAGCACCGGCAGCAAATCGAACGGCAGGTTTTCCATGAAGTCGATATCGCCCGACTGCAGCGCGTTCACCGCGGTCTGCGCGTCTGGCATCGTGATCCATTCGACGCGATCGACCTTCACGACCTTGCCGCCGGCGGTCCAGCTCGGCGCCTCCTTGCGCGGCACGTAATCCGCGTTCTTTTCATAGACGGCCTTCACGCCCGGCTGGAATTCGGCCTGCACGAATTTGAACGGACCGGAGCCGACCTGCTCCTTGATCTGCTGGCCGGCAGGGGTTTCCGCGAGCCGCTTCGGCATCATGAACGGGGTGTAGGATGACGGCTTGCCGATCGACTCCAGCACCAGGCCGTAGGGCTCCTTCAGTTTCAGCGCAAAGCTCTTGGCATCGATCGGCTCCAGGCTGGCGACGAAATCCATCAGCTTCTGGCCCATCGTGTCGTTGCGGCCCCAGCGCTTCAGCGAGGCGACGCAATCTTCCGCCGTCACCGGCTGGCCGTCATGCCACTTCAGGCCATCGCGCAACGTGAATGTGTAAGTCAGCTTGTCGTCGCTGACTTTCCAATCGGCCATCTGCGGCTGGACCTTGAAGCTGGAATCCGTTGCCAACAGCGTGTCGTAGACCATGTAGCCATGATCGCGGGTGATGTAGGCGGTGGTGAAGCCGGGATCGATGACGCGCAGGTCGGAATGCATCACGGCGGTGATGGTCTTCTTGCCGGCTGCCATGGCCTGCGAGCTCAGGGCTAGCGACGTCACCGCTACCGACAGCGCAAGCGCCGACAATGCGGACGCTATCGTGGGACGTTTCCAACGCATGATGGGGAACATTCGATCTCTCCTGACGTGAAACTGGTCAAAGTCCGCTGATTCATTATGCATGCGGTTCGTTATTTGGGCGAACTAACACGCTGTAAATCCTGACTATTTGAAGACTTGCATCAAGCGCGCGGCGCGTCAATCCGCTTTGACCGGATGACGGAACGGCGAATGGTCGCCGGGTGGACTTCATGTTTCACTTTACAAATCCGCTGCGGATCATTCTCGTAACGCCTGCCGAGACACGACGGTTATTCGAAACCCAACATTAAGAAACCTGAGAGAAGTCCATGAACCCAGCCAATCTTCCCTTTGATTCCGAGGCCATGCTGCAGGGGCTGCGTAGCTGGGTGGAGTGCGAAAGCCCGACCTGGGACAAGAGCGCCGTCGAGCGCATGCTCGACCTCGCCGCGCGCGACATGGCGATCATGGGTGCGACCATCGAGCGCATCGCCGGCCGCCAGGGTTTTGCCGGCTGCGTCCGCGCCCGCTTTCCGCACCCGCGGCAAGGCGAGCCGGGCATCCTGATCGCCGGCCATATGGATACCGTCCACCCCGTGGGCACCATCGAAAAACTGAAATGGCGGCGCGAGGGCGGCAAGTGCTTCGGCCCCGGCATCTTCGACATGAAGGGCGGCAATTACCTTTCATTGGAAGCGATCCGGCAACTGGCCCGCGCCGCGTTCACGACACCGCTGCCGATCACCGTGTTGTTCACGCCGGATGAAGAGGTCGGTACGCCCTCGACCCGCGACATCATCGAGGCGGAGGCGGCGCGCAACAAATATGTGCTGGTGCCGGAGCCCGGACGCCCCAACAACGGCGTCGTCACCGGCCGCTACGCAATTGCGCGCTTCAATCTCGAAGCTGTCGGCAAGCCGAGCCATGCCGGCGCCACGCTCTCTTCGGGCCGCTCGGCGATCCGCGAGATGGCACGCCAGATTATAGCGATCGACGGCATGACGACCGAAGATTGCACGTTCTCGGTCGGCATCGTGCATGGCGGCCAATGGGTCAATTGCGTCGCCACCACCTGCACCGGCGAGGCGCTGAGCATGGCCAAGCGCCAGGCCGATCTCGACCGCGGCGTCGAACGCATGCTGGCGTTATCAGGTACCAGCAACGACGTGAACTTCACCGTGACGCGCGGCGTGACCCGCCCGGTGTGGGAACCTGATGCCGGTACCATGGCGCTGTATGAAAAGGCCCGCGCGATTGCCGCACAGCTCGGCCTCGAACTGCCCCATGGCAGCGCCGGCGGCGGATCTGACGGCAATTTCACCGGCGCGATGGGCATTCCGACACTGGACGGCCTCGGCGTCCGCGGCGCCGACGCCCATACGCTCAACGAGCACATCGAGGTCGACAGCCTCGCCGAACGCGGCCGTCTGATGGCGGGGCTGCTGGCGACGTTGGAGTGATGGCGAACCGTAGCCCGGATGGAGCGAAGCGCAATCCGGGACCGCTGCCCCGGGTTTCGCTTCGCTTCACCCGGGCTACGTTCTCACCGCCGTCATTGCGCACGCAGCGAAGCAATCCGCTCCTTTGCAAGCTGACACTCGGATGGCTGCATCGCAAAAAACGCAGGCGCGATGGCACGGGACTTGCTGAAATGCTACGCTGGCGGCGCGGAAACCAGCTCCAAGGCCGGCGCTGCCCAATTCACCCACAACTGACGGATCAAGATGCTCGGATATCTGCTTCGCCGCATTCTCGCCGCCATTCCCGTGATGGGCGTGGTCGCGCTGTTTGTGTTTCTCCTGCTGCGGCTGACGCCGGGCGATCCCGCCGCGATTTTGGCCGGCGACAATGCGACGCCCGAACAGCTCGAGCGCATCCGCACCTCGCTCGGCCTCAATGAGCCGCTCTACACCCAGTTCTTCACCTGGATCGGCAAGCTGCTGCAGGGTGACCTCGGCATGTCGCTGATATCAAACGTGCCAGTGCTGACGATGATCAGCAAGCGTGTCGAGCCGTCGATCTCGATCGCGCTCTGCACCATCATCCTGGCCGTCATTGTCGCCGTGCCGCTTGGCGTGATCGCGGCGTGGAAGCACGGCACCTGGATCGACCGTTTCGTGATGGGCCTGTCGGTGATCGGCTTCTCCGTGCCGGTATTCGTGATCGGCTACGTCCTGATCCAGATCTTTGCGATCGAACTGCGCTGGGTGCCGGTGCAGGGTTTCCGCAGCATCACGGCGGGTTTCGGCCCGTTCTTCGAGCGCATCATCCTGCCGACCTGCACGCTCTCCTTTATCTACGTCGCGCTGATCGCGCGCATGACGCGGGCGGCGATGCTCGACGTGCTGGGTGAAGATTACGTCCGCACCGCGCGGGCGAAAGGCATCAGCGAGACCGGCGTGCTGCTGCGCCATGCGCTGCGCAACGCCGCCGTGCCCGTCATCACGGTGATCGGAACGGGTTTCGCGCTGCTGATTTCCGGCGTCGTCGTTACCGAGAGCGTGTTCAACGTGCCCGGCATCGGCCGCCTCACCGTCGATGCGGTGCTGGCGCGCGACTATCCGGTGATTCAGGCGATGATCCTTTTGACGTCGGGCATCTATGTCACCGTCAATCTGTTGATCGACCTCGCCTACACCCTTCTTGATCCAAGAATTCGTTACTGAGGTTCGGCACGATGGCGATCGAAACCCTTCCCGAACCGTCAATCCCCGTCACCACGCCATTCCGGCCGAAACTGGGATTCCTCACGGCAACGCCGATCATCGCGGTGGCGACCATCTGCCTCGGGCTGATCATCCTGATGGCGATCCTCGCGCCCCTGCTCGCGCCGCACGATCCGCAATTGCTGTTGCCGGCGCAACGGCTGAAGCCGGCCAGCTCGACATTCCTGCTCGGCACCGACGCCTACGGCCGCGACGTGCTGTCGCGCATCATCTACGGCGCACGGATTTCGCTGTTGATCGGCCTTGGCGCCGCGGTCTTCTCGATCGGCATCGGCCTTCTGATCGGGCTCGTCTCCGGCTTCTTCCGCTGGGTCGACGCCGTGATGATGCGGGTAATGGACGGCCTGATGGCAATCCCGTCCATCCTGCTCGCGATTGCTGTAGTCTCGCTGTCGGGCGCCAGCCTGACGACGGTGCTGGTCGCAATCACCATTCCCGAAATTCCCCGCGTAGCTCGGCTGGTGCGTTCGGTCGTGCTGTCGGCGCGCGAGGAGCCGTATGTGGAGGCGGCCATCTCGGTCGGCACCAGCCTGCCCAAGATCATGTGGCGGCATTTGATGCCGAACACGGTGGCGCCGCTGATCGTGCAAGGCACCTACGTCTGCGCTTCCGCCATTCTGACCGAAGCGATCCTGTCGTTCCTCGGCGCCGGCATCAGCCCGGAAACGCCGACCTGGGGCAACATCATGGCCGAGGGGCGCGCCTACTTCCAGGTCAAGCCGTCGCTGATCTTCTGGCCGGGCCTGTTGCTGTCGATCGCCATCCTGAGCATCAACCTGATCGGCGACGCCGCCCGCGACGCGCTCGATCCGCGCATGAAACAGCGGGAGGCCGGGAAGTGACGGCTTCAATGCAATTGAAGCCGTCATCCCGGGGCGATGCGAAGCATCGAGCCCGGGATCTCGAGATTCCCCGATGCGCAATTGCGCATCTGAGGTCTGGTGCTGGCACACCATCCCGGAATGACGACCATCTATTCCGTCGCTGCGCTCCTCGCAATGACGTTGAGGAAGCAGTGACATGACCGAAATCGTTCTCGACATCGACAATCTCGTCGTCGGCCTCGGCAAGAACCCGTCCGGCCAGCGCATCATCGACGGCGTCTCCCTGCAGGTTCGCGAGGGCGAGACGCTCTGCGTCGTCGGCGAAAGCGGCTCCGGCAAGTCCGTGACGTCGCTGACCGTGATGGGGCTCCTGCAAAAGGGCGCGCTGGTGCCCTCGGGCGGCAGCGTCAAGCTGGTCGGCGAGGAGCTCTTGACTGCCACCGACAAGCGCCTGCGGCAACTCCGCGCCACCCGAATGGCGATGATCTTTCAGGAGCCGATGACGGCGCTCAATCCGGTGGTGCCGGTCGGCCGGCAGATCGACGAAGTGCTGCGCGCCCACACCGATCTCGACGCCCGCGCCCGCCGCCAGAAAATCCTGGCGATGATGGAGCACGTACGACTGCCCGACGTGGAGCGCATCTTTGCCTCCTACCCTCACCGGCTGTCCGGCGGACAGCGCCAGCGCATCATGATTGCGATGGCCCTGGTGCTCGAACCCAAACTCCTGATCGCGGACGAGCCGACCACGGCGCTCGACGTCACCACGCAGAAGCAGATCCTCACCTTGATCCGCGACCTGCAGCGCGATCACGGCACCGCGGTCCTCTTCATCACCCATGACATGGGCGTGGTCGCGGAAATTGCCGACCGCGTCGCGGTGATGCGCTACGGCCGCCTGGTCGAGACCGGCACGCTCGATAGCATCCTGCGCACGCCGGCGATGGAATACACCCGCAACCTGCTCTCCTCGGTGCCGAGCCTGGTGCCGCGGGCGCCGCGGGCGGAGACCAACGAACCGGTCGTGCTGGAAGCCAACGACCTGAGCAAGATCTATCGCGAGCGCTCTTTCCTCGGAAAGGCGCGCGAGGTAGCCGCGGCCAAGGACGTCACGCTCACCCTGCGCAAAGGCCGCACGCTCGGCATCGTCGGCGAAAGCGGTTCCGGCAAATCCACGGTGGCTCGGTGCATCGTCCGCCTGATCGATCCGACCTCGGGCGGCGTTCGCCTGGCGGGGCGCGAGATCTCTGACCTGTCGCGGCGCCTCCTGCAGCCGCATCGCAAGAAGATCCAGATCATCTTCCAGGACCCGTATCGCTCGCTCAATCCGCGCGTCACCGTCGGCGAAACCATCGCCGAGGGCCCGATCAATTACGGCATGCCGCGGGCGGAAGCGCTGGCGAAAGCGCGCGAACTGCTCGAACTGGTCGATCTGCCGGCGGATGCGGTCTCGCGCTACCCGCATCAATTCTCCGGCGGCCAGCGCCAGCGCATCGCGATTGCGCGCGCGCTCGCGCTCGATCCCGACGTTCTGGTCGCGGACGAAGCGGTCTCGGCGCTCGACGTCTCGGTGCAGGCGCAGGTGCTCGAACTGCTCGACGAAATCCAGAAACGGCTCGGCATCGCGCTCCTGTTCATCACCCACGATCTTCGCGTTGCGGCGCAAATCTGCGACGACGTCGCTGTGATGCAGCATGGCCGGATTGTGGAACAAGGGCCCGCGGCAGAGGTGCTGACCCATCCGCAACAGGCCTATACCAAGGCGCTGCTCGATGCCGCGCCCGGCCGGGGCTGGGATTTCGCCAATTTCCGGCCGGTGGAAGTGGCGGCTGAATAAACAATCGTAGCCCGGATGGAGCGAAGCGAAATCCGGGACTCTTGCCCGCACGGAAGCACTTCCCCGGATTGCGCTTCGCTCCATCCGGGCTACGGCTTCACCGCAATGACGGACTGCGCTGAGGGCATGCAAAACGGAATTGCTCCCCGGCTTGCACTTGCCACGATCTCCCGCTTAACGTCCCCCAACGAAAAATACTGGCTGAGACATATGACCCGCATCGCCGTCGGCGGCTTCCTGCACGAGACCAACACCTTCGCGCCGACCAAGGCGACCTATGCCGATTTCGTTCATGGCGGCGGCTGGCCCTCGATGACGCACGGGCCCGATGTGCTGAAGGTCATGCGCAAGATCAATGTCGGCCTTGCCGGCTTCATCGAAACGGCTGAGGCCAATGGCTGGGAGCTGGTCCCGACCATCGCCGCCGCCGCCAGCCCCTCGGCGCATGTCACGACCGATGCCTTCGAACGCGTCGTGAAGGAGTTGGTCGACGGCATCGCCAACGCGGGGCCGATCGATGCCGTCTATCTCGATCTGCACGGCGCCATGGTGACCGAGCAGCACGACGACGGTGAAGGCGAGATCCTCGCCCGCGTGCGCAAGGTGATAGGCCCGGATCTGCCGCTGGTCGCAAGCCTCGACCTTCACGCCAACGTCTCGCCCGAGATGATCGAGCACGCGGATGCACTCATTGCCTACCGCACCTACCCTCACGTCGACATGGCCGACACCGGCCGCGCCTGCGCAAGGCACCTCGCGCTGTTGCTGCAGACGAAGCATCGCTTTGCAAAAGCGTTCCGGCAATTGCCGTTCCTGATCGCGATTTCCTGGCAATGCACCAACGACCAGCCCACCAGGGGCATCTATGAAAAGCTCGCCGCGCTCGAAAGCGACGCGGTGCCGACGCTGTCCTTTGCGCCGGGCTTTCCGGCGGCAGACTTCCCTCATTGCGGGCCGAGCGTGTTTGCCTATGGCCGGACGCAGGCCGACGCCGATGCCGCCGCCGACAGGATCGTCGCGCTGGTCGAGAGCCACGAGGATGATTTCGATGGCCGCATCTATTCACCCGATGACGGCGTGCGCCTC
>Ga0081455_10005012_pt1 | contig 14650 bp, 17 predicted proteins | sample TabmetS3T2R1_FD_70207 | JGI IMG/M metagenome (GOLD analysis project Ga0081455, IMG submission 70207) | Tabebuia heterophylla rhizosphere microbial communities from the University of Puerto Rico - S3T2R1 | ecosystem: Host-associated > Plants > Roots > Rhizosphere ... | reverse complement strand
CACGCTCCACGTGTGGTGCGTGCGTGGACCTGTGGTTGCTGAGAAGTAAATGACAGGCGCACAACTCAAAGCGATCCGAACGAAACTCATGTTGACCCAAACCGAGCTGGCCGACCAGCTCGGCGTGCAACGCAACACCGTCACGCGGTGGGAAATGGGTCTGCATCCGATCTCAGCGATGGCTGTGCGGCTCATTCACACGCTGAAACGTGCCACCAATCCCTCAACTTCAAGCCCGAAATCGCACGTATTGCGTCGTACCTAGGGAGCGTCAGATCTCCTCAAAAACATCAACGACCCGCAAGCCTTGTGAAACAAGTTTGTGAGCCACATTCTTCAATGTAGGTAATTGCCCATGACAATAGAACAAGCTCTGGAATTGCAGAAAAGCTGGGCTTCAAAAGGAAATCCGCCCTGTCCCCACAACACTTTTGAGCTTCTCCTGACCGAAGAGAGGGGGTACCTAACTGGAGGGTACGGCTGCGTTCATTGTGGGATACAGGTCCCTATTCCGAGTTGGAATAACCCATCTTTGGCGTCCATTCTCTGATTTGGGCACTATGACTGGATTAACCGACCGCCGACACCAAAAGGAATCTATATGAAAGTTCATGACGTGACCGCACACAACCAGCGAGCTAAGCTGCTTGTGGTGGGAATGCTGCTGTGCTGGGTGTGTGCTGTGCTGTACGCGATGTTGGTGATGGGAGTAAGGTGATAGGCATGGCACAATCGACTCTTACCACGACACTCAGTGAATTGAACCGGCTCTACGGTGCTTACTACGATGCCACCTGTGGGGAAGATCCCAAGGTTGCCGAGCTAGCCTGGAAAGCCTATGTGCAGTACGTTCGTCGGTACAAAGATGAGCGCGGCCTACTCTAATCCTCGGTGATCCAAATATTTCAGCGCTAAAGAAACAGGCCACTGGGAAGGTGTAAGACACGGCCACCTTGGGGTCACTCATCCACTGCATAGAAACTTCCTGCCGCGTCGAAATTACTTACATCGCATGGGCGCGACCTTCGCCTTGGGCAAGTTGACGCGGTTCTAGATCCTTCGATTGCGTTCGAACTTATCCCAAGTATATTTATCTAGCCTATCACTCGCTGGGGTTTTCCCTAGTAGTCACAAGTCTGACCCCCATGCTAGCCAACTAAGAGGCCTGTGTGCGAATCACCGGGCACTGCAGCGTTTTGAAGGGAAAGGAGGTCGCCATGATGTTGGCTCGGCATTCAAAACAGGATGAATTTCTGAACCTTCAGCGGACAGTCGATGAACTGACCGAGCAGCTCCGGGAAGTGCAGTGGGAGTTGCAGCACAAGAACCTGCCGTTTTGGAAAAGTTTGGGCTTAAGAAAAGGGGTCTCTGAATTCATGTCTGCGGTGTGCAATAGGCGCATACGGCCAAATATAAAAGCCGCAGGCTGATCTCCACGCGCCGAGCGATCCCATCTCGCACTACAGGGCGTCCGTTCCTACCAAGGCAAAGGCCAGTTGTGGCTGATCATCTTCAACGAGTTCCTGGTCCGTAAATGGTAACGCCAGTTGGTCTACGGCTGGGGGGCTAAACAGGCCCAATATCGTGGGACTCGTGTCAGCTGGTGGCGCGACGTGCAAGGCGGCAACAGCCTTCTGCTCCTGACTGATGACTTCGAAGCGCGGGAGATCCTCTTCCCATAGTCGCAAGCCGAGGGAGCCGGATTGGAGGCCGGTGCGCGTCCGAGTCCGGTCTGGCATCGTTGATCGTAAAGGGCGATGCAGCTCCCAAAAAATCGTGAAACACCATGAACCATCTCCGCCTGTCTCCACCGTGTCGATGCTTCCCACCGTGCCCTTGGGAACGCCGTGCCAGTCCGAAAGGAGCCTAACGAACATCCCTAGGCAGGCTTCCTCATGTCGCATGACCACCTCCCACTCGTGGGAATGCCGTTACGATAGCATCGCAGACCGGTAATCCACGGCGTTCGTGATTTCCTCATGGAGCCGAGCGCTGGCATGGTCTTTAGTAAGTACGCTGGTCGCGCCGGCTGTAATCATCTCTTGGCGCAGATCCTCCGTGGCGTGGACGGACAGCCCCACCACGATCACGTGGGGGAAAAACCGTTTAATGAGCGCCGTCGCCTGGATGCCGTTGAGGCGCGGCATCTGAATGTCCATCACCACCACCGTGGGATCGCATCGTTGGACCCACGCGAGAGCCTCCTCTCCATCGCAGGCTTCGCCCACAATTGAGAAACGCGGATGAGCTGAGAGGATCGTTCGCAACGTATGCCGGACAAGCACGACGTCGTCCACCAACAAGATCCGGATGTTCTCTTCACGAGTCATACTGGCCTCTCTTCGTGACGCACGGCGCGCATGCTTCCTGTTTTCGACATTGGCTTGACCACGGTTCGATATCGGTGCTAGATTGAACCGTCACATTCTATACCCCAGGGTGATCTATGGGCAAGTCGGCATCGCCGGACCATTCTCGAACCGAGCACTTCAGCATTACCGTGCCTTCGTTTCTGCAACACGAGCTCAGAGAACTGATTGGCACGTATGGGACCTCATTGTCGGACGTGATCGTCCATATTTGCCATTCCTGGCTGACGGAGAACGAAGAGAACATTGACCGACGGTTGGCGAAGTACAAGAAGTTCAGGGGGGACCGGAAATAGTATGGCCAGGGCGCCCTGGGTCGCCCAGATCAGAGCCACGGGTTCTAAACAACCGATTGGATATTCTCCAGTCCCGACCGTGGCCATAGCGAGGACTCTTATGTATCAATTCCGAAGAGAGGACATGGCATTGCAGGCAGCAAGGCTTCTGGCAGTCTACGAAAGACAGCCCATTGTTGTGATGGCTCGCGGTTTCATGAGCTTGTACACCATCGGTCCTATGAACAATGCAGCGGTTCATGAGGCGGGGCGACACATGGCTACGGTCTATCGTTCAGGGCATGTAGACCACATGGGTTTAGGAAAGCGAGAAACGGCAGAACTTACGGGCTGCAGAACGCGCTTAGCGCTAACCCTCTAGAGATCCGAAGCTTACGCCGCACCAAAATTAGCTCTATCGCGAGCACTGACCTCGATTTGTTTGGTGCCGGGGGTGGGGAACCGGTGTTATTGCAGTGTTAAAAACCGGCCGAAGTCGTCCGAAATGAGTCAAAAGGAGATGAAGAGAGAAGGACGGTGAATCGTCAATGAGGAAGCAGGGATTGCGTCGGTCATCAACGACTTCAGCAATCCCTGGTATCCATCCGTACAGGGCGTGAGGTTAACTGGTCAAGGGTGAGGAGGAGACCCAGCAGGTCTCCTAGTAGATGGGTTTGTTCACCTCAGACGAGTGCAGGCTTTCGCTTCCGCTGTTATTGAGTGCGGTTACGGTGAAGTAATACGTGATCCCACCGTTGAGATTGCCGACTGTGTAACTGGTCACGTTTCCCACCGAGACGGGGGCGCCGTACATGCCAGGCGTGGTTCCCATGTAGACGTTATACCCCGACACATCGGCCTCCGCGTTCGCTGTCCAGGTCAGGGTTGCGGTGCCGGTGGTCGTCGGCGGCGTCACCGTGAGAGTGACGGGAATGGCTTGAGGGCTATTGGACGATCCTGACGCGGCTACCGTGATCACGGTGCTGTACGATCCCGCTGCCAGACCACTGGTCGAAACACTTGCGCTGATGCTATCGGTTTCGGTCGTCGTCGTGCCGCTTACCATATTGAGGCCGAGCCAGGCGGCCGTTTCGGTAAGGGTCCAGGTCAAGGTGCCGCCGGTCGGGTTAGACACAGTAAGGGGTCTCGCCAGCGGCGAGGGACCTCCCTGAACGCCGGAGAAACTCAAGCTGGTCGGATTGAGAAGAATGCTTGGTGTGGCAGTGCCCGTGCTCGTGGGCGTGACACTGCCCGCGACGTTCATTGTTACCAAAACAGCGTTCGCTTGGGAGCCAATGGTAATGCGGACGGTCCCACTGTAGGTGCCGGCGGACATGCTTGTGGCGTTGACCTGGACGACAATCTGATCCTGCTCGCTCGAAATTGTTCCCGATGCAGGACTAACAGACATCCATGCTGCATCACCTGAAGCAGTCCAGGTTCGAGGAACGAGAGATTTCTTACCGGCCGCCTTGAATCTCACCGTCTGAGATGGCGGCATGGGAGTGGTGGACGAGGCACTGTAGCTGAGCGTCGACGGGGAAACAGGGAAAGCCAGTGCTTCCGAAGCCATCGCGAACACGCTCGCGAGGATTAACGCCGCGGAGTGGAATGTGACGATTGTCGGCCTCTTGACGTGGTTCATAGCCGCCTCCTGTTCACCTGTGTACATAGCAACGCACATGCCACCGGTGACCGCGGACAAATTCGCCGGCGCGACGCAAATTCCTTTGAAATCTTCACGAATATGGATCACCTGGTACAAATGCTGCTGTATGGCACATCAGCCGATATTGTGCAGCCTTGCGCATCTCTGATCATTGTCAGACAGTTCGGTAAGCACTCTTAAAGATCGATAAAACAATGTTCAGATCCGGCAAACTCCAGTAGGATAGGCGCATCGTTATCAGGAGCTCTGTCGCAACATGCCAAACCTGCACGTGGTTTCCGATGACACGTTACCCGCCGTTACGCCGGAGTCTACGGTCTTTCCAGTCAAATTGGTCCTGCAATGGTGCGTCGGCATCCTTGCGGCCTTCGCGCTGGGGACCTGGGTCGTCTGGTGGTCGGCCGTCGTCCAACGCACGTTTACGCTCGAGGATATCCGCTCAGCCTGTCAGCGCGTCATGCCTGAATCCGTGGAGCGATGTATCGACACGGTGACCATTCAGCGAGGAGGTGCGCGACGATGAGCGTTCGCATCGTCGTCGTCGCCCTACTCATACTGATAGGCATTGACACACAAGCGGTGTTCGCCCAGGAGACGACAGAGCGGCGTCCGAGGTTCGAACTAGGCATCGGCGCTTGGATTAGCACCGGTGAAACACAGTGGGCGCACAATGCCTCGTCGATTCCGGGGCTCGGAAATCCCACCTCGAAGCTGACCTACAAAGACGTTGGCACGAATGTCTTCGAGATCTCGGCCCGTTTATGGGTCACTCCCAAGTGGTTTGGCCGACTTACCGGGGGGTATGCCAGCATCGGTGGCGGACGTTTAACTGACAATGATTACTTGACTGCCGATGGCGGTGCGCCGTCGTCGCAAACGTTCAGCGATATCAAGGGCGACAGCATGTGGTATCTCAACGCCGACGTCGGCCGTCGGATGGTGGAGTTTCCTCATTCCCGGGGCTATTTGGAAGTCTTCGGTGGGTATCAGTACTGGTACCAGCGCTACACGGCCAACGGGCTAGGTCAGAACATTTGCACGTCGGCGGGGCAAACGAGTGATCTAGATCCATTCTCTCCTGGCACGCAGCCCTTATGTAACCCGAACAGCTCCGTCAGCAGCTCTATCCCGGTTATTACCAACACCACACAATGGCACTCGATCCGTTTGGGAGGAACGATTGAATATCGTCTCACGCGCCGCTTCAGTGTCAACAGCACTGTTGCCTTCATTCCGGTGAGCATTGTCGATAATACGGATGTTCATCACCTGCGCCAGGACTTGGCTCAAAATCCGAGCCTCTCGATGTTGGGGTACGGTATTGGCGCCGATGCAGACGTTGGCGCGCGCTTCATGATCATCAGAAATTTTTATGCGAACGTCGGTTACCGCATCTGGTGGAACCGGATGCTTGATGGCAATGTGACCTTTCACAACGCCAGTGGTCTCTCGAATGAGTTTCCGCTTACCGAGTTTCAGAGCTTCCGCCATGGACTTACGTTCGGATTGAACTATACATTCTAATCCCGCTGTTTCTCCGAGAGGTTCTCCTAATAATAAGCTTTCGAAGTGTCGAGGACTCGAAGAGGTCGATTCAGCGACGGCGGCCCGAGGGCATGGTTTCGTCTTCGTAACGAGCGAAGAGCCGTCTGGCTTCTGGATGCCAATGATTCGGGTGCCCGTGGGGAATGCCGATCGTGCGGAAGAGTGGTGTGAGTTTTCCGTCGGGGTGCAGATAGCCGGCCCGCAGCGGAACAGTCCGCTTGCTGTGCTTGATCAACCGACAGGGAGTGGCCCTGATAGAGGTAAGCCAATCGGCGATATCGTGCGGGTTGCCGATGGAGGCGGAGAGCAGCAACAGTCTGGCCTGGGACGGGCAGAAGATGATGGTCTCTTCCCACACGACACCGCGCTCCGGATCCGCCAGGTACTGAGATTCGTCCATGATGACCAGCCCTAAGGTATCCAATCGCAGATCGATTTCTCCGCCCGCCGCATCGTAGAGCAAATTGCGCAAGATCTCCGTTGTCATGATTAAAAGCGGCGCTTGTCCGTTGTCCCGCCGGTCGCCGGTGAGAATGCCGACACGTTCCGCGCCAAAAATGCGGCAGAACTCCGTGTACTTCGTGTTCGACAGCGCCTTGAGCGGCGAGGTGTAAATGACCGTGCGGTTTTCCTCCATGGCGCGCCGGGCGGCTTCCACGGCCACATAGGTTTTTCCGCTTCCCGTAGGCACGCTCACGATCACGTCGCCCTGTTCCAGTTGTGCCAGTGCCTCTTCCTGCCAGGCGTCTGGCACGAACGGCTGGGGTGGAGGAACGCCGATGCCTTCCAACCAGGCGCTCAACGATGAGGCCGGCTCGTGATGTTCCGGCTCATGATGAACGGGACGGGGGCGAGCATGAGGCGCTGGTCTTGGGCGTTCGAGGGTTGGCCGGTGCGCTGGTCGTTCCGGCTGCGTCTGCCGCTCGCCGATCAAGGCCATCAAGTCCGATTCGAACCCTTGGCGATTTTCGGCAGAATGGCGCAACAGCAGTTCGATCAGCCGGCGCTTGCCTGCACGGAAATGGCGATGGATCCGGCCGCGCGCAAGGCGATGCAACAGAGCTATCGGTTGCTGGACCAACAGTTTTTCGAGTTCATCGGTGGTCATAGGCAAAAAACATGCATTGCTGAATGGTCAATTCATCCGTGATCAGCACTTCCGTCAAGGCAGTTCTTCCAACACACCGCGACGCAGCGTAGCGATGGCTTGCGAGGCGCAATCGGCCAATGATGGGTGCGTGTGCCTGAGCCCATGGAGCTGGGAAAGAAATTCCAGGGTGCGCGCAAGCAAACGATAGATATCGCCTTCAGCCATCGTGGTTTTTTTGCAGAGTCCGATCCATGTGAGCGTAGGATCGGAAATCCACTGCTCCGTAACCGCGGCAATGTCGGCCCGCAAAAGCGGAGGGTCTTCAAAGGGCGAGAGCGATTCGGCCAATTTGCGTACCTGCGCCAAGAGCGAGGCCAGGCCCGGGCTGATGCGAGGGAAGGCGCCCGGCCGGTCGTCGTCGTGCGCGATACTCGACATGACTGCTGCCAACAGGGCAGGCGAGGCGCCGGTGAAGGCCTCCGCACGAACAAGTTCGGTGATTAGCAGGGAATGGTCGATGCGGATCAACCTGGCCCATTCACCCGCTTCGGTCAATTGAGTCGTCGATGACAGATAGCCGAAGCGCTGTAACGCATCGATCTTTTCCTGGAAGCGATGCCAGAGACTGGTCCTGAGCGCCTGGATGGCCTTCATATGACGCTGCTGCTCCTGGCGGAGCTTTGAGGCGTGCGCATGGTCCTTCTGGCAGGCGGAACGTGACGGACAGGTCGGGCAGGAAAAATCACCCAGCGTCTGCACGATTGAGTCGGGAATCACCTCTTCTTTGGGAATGAGTATTGGGAGGACTGGTAGGCGTGGAGGCAGTTCTTCCAATTCATGAATGAGCTGCTCAATGCTTTCCGGCGTACACCAGGGATAGCCCGGCGCTTCCACACAGTCCAACACATGGTCGAACACCTCGGTGACGATCGCGGCCGGACACTCGGTGATCGCGCCGCCGGGCCGAAGGAGGGTCACCATCGGACTTTTCTGTCCCTTGCTCCGGTATTGCCTCAACACGATTCCACGGCTCTTGGAGAGGCCTGCCACGCGGCCGGGTGTCAAGAAATGAAAACGGGCCCCGACTTCGGGTGGCTCATGCCGTCTGGCCGGTGTTCGGTGAGTCCGCTGTCGGCGTACGTGATCGAATAACTGCCATTGAGAAATCCAGTCGGTGCAAACTCGTGGACCGTAGGGCTCGAGTTGGCGGTGGATGTCGTCGAGTTTGCGTTCGAGGACCTCGGCACGCTGGTTGAGTTGAAACTGTGCAAAACTCTTCGCGAGGATGGCTTGCATCTGGTCGAGCGGGTGGGCCTTGAGCAGATTCAGCACCATGGGATAGCTGATGACGAACTGGCTGTTGATGGCTTCGGGCTGACCCGTGAGTCCTTTCGTGATGACCCCAAGGTCGATGTAGGGTGAGGGTGTCACAATCGCAAAGCCGACGAGATCTTTGCCCCGCCTACCGGCGCGGCCGGCAATCTGCTGGACCTCGCCGATCGTAAGGTCGGTAAAATCCCGCGCCTTCCGGATGCTGGATTGGGTGATGATCACCGTCCGCGCCGGAAAATCGACGCCTGCGGCTAAGGTGGTCGTCGCAAACACCGCATCGAGGCAACCATGACGCATCAGCTCCTCGACGGCGATTTTCCACGAAGGCAGATGTCCGGCATGATGCGCGGCGACCCCGATGCGTTGGACCGTCGGGATGAGCGGATGTTCGGCGATGCTCGGATATTGATCGATCACCTGCTGGAGGACCTTGCCGATCGCTTCCTGTCTGGCAGGGGGCAGAAAGGAACGTGTGTGGTCGAAGGACTCCATCGCTTCGTCGCACGCTCGTCTCGACGTCAGGAACACGATGGCGGGAGTGAGGTGTTTCTGCCGGAGGGCGTCGATCAGATCAACCGGATGTATCGAGGGAGGCATTCAGCTTCATACCCTTTGAAATGACGACGATGCCGGATTCGGTGACTTTAAACCGCTGGGCATCGGCGTCGCGATCGTAGCCGATCTCGGTCTTAGGCGGGATAGTCACGTCCTTGTCGATGATGGCGCGCCTGATGCGGCAGTGTTCGCCGATCACCACATTTTCCATAATCACGGACTCGCGGACATCTGCATGGTCCTGTACCCGCACGTTGGGAGAAAGGACCGAGGTTTGTACGCGGCCGCCGGCGATGATGCAGCCGCCACAGACAATCGAGTCTAACGCCACGCCCATCCGTCCGCCCTGGTAATCCTGTGCAAAGACGAACTTGGCCGGCGGGTACTGCCCTTGGTAGGTGCGGATGGGCCACTCTTGGTCATAGAGATTGAACAGCGGATCGACGGCGACCAAGTCTAGGTTGGCTTCCCAATAGGCATCAAGCGTTCCGATATCGCGCCAGTATTTGACGGCCTTCTTGTTGGCGTCCTGAAAATTGAACGCATATACCCGACGGGAGCCGATCATTCGAGGAATGATGTTCTTACCGAAATCATGCGCGGTGCCCTCCTGGGCGTCGGCGATCAGCTCCTCGCGCAAGCTTTTTGCGCGGAACAGATAGATGCCCATCGAGGCGAACGCTTTGGTTGGATCACCGGGAATGTGGGGCGGATTTGAGGGCTTTTCATTGAATTCCTGCACGCTAAAGTCCTCATCAACACTCATGATGCCGAACCGGTTGCCCTCTTCGATCGGGATGTCGAGGGCGCCGACGACCACGTCCGCGCTCTTGGCGATGAGCCAATGGAACATCTCCATGTAGTTCATCTTATAGATGTGATCTCCGGCGAGGACGAGCACGTATTCAGGCTGGTCTGTATCGAGGAGGAACAGGTTCTGGTACACCGCATCCGCGGTCCCGCGATACCATTCTTCGCTGATTCGTTGCTGGGGTGGAATGGACGCGATGAATTCGCCCAGTTCGGCGTTGTACACGTCCCAGCCGGTACGGATATGCCGGTCGAGAGAATGGGATTTGTATTGGATCAGTACCGCGACTTTGCGAAGTCCGGAGTTCAGGCAATTGCTCAGCGTAAAGTCGATGATACGGTACTTGCCTCCGAAGGGGACGGCGGGCTTGGCCCGGTGTTCGGTGAGGGGGTGCAGCCGTTCGCCACGGCCACCGGCCAACACCATTGTAAAGATGTTCTGCATGGATGCGATTGTAGCAGGAACCCTGAGCAAATAGAAAGAAAGCGAATCCGTTGACATCCGGGGTGGGCCGGTTGATACTACGAACGACGATCGCGATGTTCTTCATTCGAATGGTGGGTTAAAGGGGTGGATATGAAAGAGGATGTGCTAGTGTCGTCCCTGACAAAGAAAGGCGTTGCAGCTTCCAAGAAAAAATCGGCCCCGGACGATCAGGAAGGCCTAGAGTGGCGTCTCGAGCATCTTGAATCGCAAATGCAGAAGCTCTCTGAGCTGGTTCGGGACCATGCGGAGGATGTCGACCGGTTGGTCCGGATCGTTGCCGAAGATCGCAACGCGATCCGCCAACAATTATTGCGCAAGCACCATGAACAGGTACGGGTGCGCAAACAGTTGCGTGCGTCCAACTCGAAGCCTCTACAGGACCTCTAATTGCCTGCTGCCCAGTTCCCGCCACTGCTCCGGTGAACCATTTAACGATGCGCCGGGAGAGCCGACTCCGATCTACTAAGTGCTGATTTATCCTCAGATTATTTGCATCGTTTGTCGGACACTGTATAATGCACCTGTTCTCTATGAGGTGGGTTCCATGATCGCCTCGACACGCAACGGTCGTTTGCGAGGAACCATACGTGTTTCGGCTTGATAGGCGATGGGCATCCTGTCCAACTTCCTTGATCGCCGGGCTGCTTCTCTTTTTACCGTCATACGCCTGGTCTGCCACGCCCCCTGTTCCTCCGACTGCTGAGCAACGTACACCAACTTCTGTTCGCCTTAGCCTGACCGACGCCTTGGCTCTGTTTCTCCAACAGAATCTCGACGTGCTGATCGCCAAGTACGGCATCGAATACAGCAAAGGACAACAGATTACGGCCAGACTATTCCCCAATCCTGTCATGTCGATCGGGAACCTGGCCTCGTTCACACAGGGCCGAACGGCAGGGAACAGCGGTCAGATCTTTGTTCAGGCGCAGCAATTGTTCGAACTGGCCGGCAAGCGTGGCTATCGGATTGAGAGCGCCGGCTTCGGTGCGCAATCGACTGAAGCGGCGTTCGAAGATGCCGTCCGTCAATTGGGCTTCACGGTAAAGGACAGTTATTACCGCGTGCAATTGGCCCAGCGCCGGTTGGCGCTGGCTGAGGAGAACCGCGATCGGTTCTCGCGGATTCTCGACATCAATACGATCCGATTCAAGAAAGGCTATATCGCCGAAGTCGACCTCATACGCATCCGGCTGCAGATGGTCGATTTCCATTCCCAGGTCATTCAATCCTTGCAGGAGGCGGAATCGGCCCGCGGCGACCTGCGACAACTATTGCGCCTATCACCGGCAACGACGTTGGAACTCACGACGGATTTGGAGTTCAGACGAATCGATCCTGAGATCGGAAAATTGCGGTTGGTGGCAATCGATGTGCGGCCAGACGTCCGGTCGAAACGGTTCACTTTTTCCCAACGGGAAGCCGATCTGCGGCTGGCTAAAGCCTATCGAGTTCCCGACCTGACCGTCGGCACGGGGTATGCCATCCAAGGGTCACAAGGACCGGATAATCCTCAACAGTGGGCGTTGAATTTCGGCATGCCGCTCCCGCTCTTCAACCGCAATCAGGGTGGAATCGTGCAGGCGGAAGTGGCAGTGCAGACAGCTGAGGCTGACTTGAATAAGGCCCTCAATGTGGTTGAAAATGAAGTAGAAGTCGCCTACCGCAATCTTATGCACAGCCGGCGATTAGTGGAGGCCTACGTAGGCGGAGTGCTCGACGATGCGCGCGCCACCTTCACCATTGTCGAGCGCGCGTATGAGCGAGGAGGGGCGACCATTCTCGATCTGCTCGACGCCGCTCGAACGTCGAGGACGATTCAACAGAACTACATCGAAGCGTTATTCAATTACCAACGGAATGTACTCCAATTGGAATCGGCGGTCGGCCAAGAGATTGCCTCATGATGACGTCTATTAACAGGGTCGTGGTCCCCATGCTTGCGATGGCGTTGTTGTGGCTCGCGGCCTGCGGCAAGGGAGATCAGCCGGCCAACTCTGATGCCGCCACACCCCCGCACGGCAAATCCGGCGCCCTTCCTCACGATGCGGGACCTCGAGTCGAAACCGGGATCGTGGATTATGGCGGCATGCAGCAGGATCTCAGTTTGGCTGGCAAGATGGCCTACGGTGAAGACCGTTACTCGAAAATCTCATCTCCGTTGCAGGGGCGTGTCGTGGAGGTGCGGGCACATTTAGGCGACCGCGTGAAGGCCGGAGCGGTCCTACTGGTCGTCGATAGTCCCGACATCGCGCAAGCCTATTCGGAATACATCAAGGAAGACTCGGACTTGCAGTACGCGACTCGCTCCCACGAGCTGGCCAAGGATCTGTACTCAAACAAGGCGCTGCCGCTCAAAGACCTGAAGCAGGCCGAGAATGAACTGGTGAAGGCGAGGGCAGAGTTTCGCCGCGCGAAGGAACGGTTGTTGTCCTTGCGTGTGCCCGCAGAAGAGTTGAACAAGCCGCTTGATAAGCAACAGATCTCCTCGCGATTTGAATTGAAGAGTCCGCTGACGGGTGTCGTGGTCGAGCGGATGGTGACGCCGGGACAGTCGGTCGGCGGCGACGTCAACCAGGTACTCTTTACGGTGGCCGATCTGGATATGCTGCAAGTCGTTGCCGACGTCTACGAGCGCGATCTTGCGCTGGTCAAAGAAGGACAGTTCGCTAGGGTCAAAGTCGAGGCCTATCCAGACGTCGATTTTCCTGCGACGGTGGCTGCAGTGGGCGATGTGGTCGATCCGGCCAGCCGAACCATCAAGCTAAGGGCCTGGGTGAACAATCCGGACCATCGCCTGAAGCCGGAGATGTTTGCCCGGCTGCACATTCAGGTGGGCGATGCGACACGGATCCTGGTCGTGCCGAAAGAGTCGGTCTTGGAAGCCGACGGCAAACAATTCGTGTTCGTTGTCGAAGAGCCCAATCACTACGTCAAGCAGGAGGTCAAAGTTTCGAACTTCACCACCGACCAGATGCGTGTGCTCGAAGGCCTGCTGCCAGGCCAGCGGATCGTCACAAAGGGAGCGGTATTGATCAAGGGTCAAGAAGTCAAAGGCGGCTGACCGGGTGTTTCCCTCCTGCTCCGTCACTTCCCCGGGTCCACTGATATAGATGATTGCTCGTCTCGTCGAGATGTCCCTCGTCCAGCGCATTCTACTGTGCGCACTGGGACTCTCGCTGCTCTTCGGTGGCCTCTATTCCTTCCACCTGCTCGACATCATCGCCTATCCCGATCCTTCTCCGCCTATGGTCGAACTGATCACCCAGAATCCTGGGTTGTCGGCCGAAGAAATCGAACGACAGATCACGATTCCCATCGAGGTGGCGCTCACTGGGATGCCCGGCCTGACCGACGTCCGCTCCCTCTCGATTTTCGGCCTGAGCGACATCAAGGTCTACTTCGATTTCGGCACCGATATCTTTCGGGACCGGCAGGAAGTTCTTAACCGCATCGCATCGGTGGAGCTTCCGCCCGGCATTCAACCCACGCTCTCCCCATGGTGGGCCATCGCCGAGATTTACCGTTATGAGCTCACGGGCGAACCTGGAGTCAGTCTCACTGAATTGAAAACCGTGCAGGATTGGCAGGTACGGCGAGCCTTCCGCCGCATTCCCGGCGTCATCGACGTCACGGCATTCGGCGGCACGACCAAGGAGTTCCACGTCGACATCGACCCCGGGCGATTGATCAGTTACGGGGTCAATCTTTCTCAAGTGATGACGGCGTTGCAAAACAGCAATGCCAACGTCGGAGGCAATTACCTGACCTTGGGTGCGCAGAATTACAACGTGCGCGGGGTGGGCCTGATCAACGGGATCGAGGACATCGAGAATGTCATGGTCGCCCAGAAGGAGGGGACGCCGATTTACGTGAAGACGCTGGGGAGCGTCAATGTCGGCAGCCGGATTCGTCTGGGGAAAGTCGGGATCGATGATCGGGACGATGTCGTGGAAGGCGTGGTGCTGCTCCAGCGAGGCTACAAGGCAATGCCGGTGCTCGACAAGGTCAGGGAAAAAGTCGACGAGCTCAACACCTGGAAACTCCCGTCCGGCATCAAGGTCAAAACCTTCTACGACCGGACCGCACTGATCAATACGACGGTGGAAACCGTCACGGACATTCTTCTCAGCGGGATGGTGCTGGTCTTCGTGCTGCTCTATGTCTTTTTGGGCAATTTCCGGGCAGCCGGCATCGTTGCCTTGACCATTCCGCTGTCGCTGTTGTTTACGTTCGCCATGATGGTCCTGATCGGGCAATCGGCGAATCTCATTTCTCTCGGTGCCATCGATTTCGGGATCATCGTGGATGCCACGCTGATTATGGTTGAGAGTATCTTCTTTCACCTGGCCCACGCGAAAACGCCTGGTCTAACCGTGCACCAGCAAATCGTGCGGGCCGCCCGCCAGGTGGGTCAGCCGATTTTCTATTCCACCACCATCATCGTGGTGGCCTTTATTCCACTGTTTACCATGACGGGTGTGCCGGGAAAGATCTTTGCTCCGATGTCGATCACTTACG
>Ga0081455_10005011_pt1 | contig 14651 bp, 13 predicted proteins | sample TabmetS3T2R1_FD_70207 | JGI IMG/M metagenome (GOLD analysis project Ga0081455, IMG submission 70207) | Tabebuia heterophylla rhizosphere microbial communities from the University of Puerto Rico - S3T2R1 | ecosystem: Host-associated > Plants > Roots > Rhizosphere ... | reverse complement strand
GCATCTTGAGCAAGGGCCTCGTCAACAATGGCAAGACCTACAAGGTCGAGATCATCTCCAAGGACAGCCAATCAAGCGGCAGTCGCGCCGCGGAGGTGGCATCCGAGTTGATCCTTGGAGACAAGGTCAATCTCATCGTCGGATCAGCCACGCCCGACACGACAAATCCCGTGTCGGATCAGGCAGAGGTGAACGAGGTGCCTTGCATCACCACAAACTGTCCGTGGCAGCCCTATTTCTTCGGCCGCAAGGGCGATCCGAAAAAGGGATTTACCTGGACCTATCATTTCTTCTGGGGTCTTGAGGACGTGATCGCCTCGTTTCTGGCGTTGTGGGACGAATTGCCGACCAACAAGATCGTCGGCGGACTCTTCCCGAACGACGCGGACGGAAATGCCTGGGGCGATGCCAAGCTCGGCTTGCCTCCGGCACTCGCGCAAGCCGGCTACAAGCTGCACGATCCCGGCCGCTATCAGCTCATGAATAATGACTTCACCTCGCAGATTTCCGCGTTCAAGGCGGCGGGAGCCGAGGTCGTCACCGGCAACATGATCCCACCGGATTTCGCGACATTCTGGTCGCAGGCCGCCCAACAGGGATTCAAGCCGAAGATTGTCACCATCGGCAAAGCCCTGCTTTTCCCCTCGGTCATCGAGTCGCTTGGCGCGCGCGGCGATGGGTTGACCAGCGAGATCTGGTGGACGCCAAACCACCCGTTCAAATCGGGCCTCACGGGGCAGAGTTGTCGAGAGCTTACCGATGCCTATACCAGGGCATCGAACCGGCCGTGGACCCAGCCGATCGGTTTCCAGCACGCATTGTTTGAGGTTGCGATCGACGTCCTCAAGCGCGCGAAGAATTTGGGCGATCCGAAGTCCATTCTCGAATCGATCGTGGCGACCAATTACCAGTCTATCGTCGGTCCAATTCAGTGGACCGGAGCGCCGGTGAAAAACGTCACCAAGACTCCGCTCGTTGCAGGACAATGGCAGCGAAAGAACGGCAAGTTCGATCTCGTCATAACCGAAAACAAGACCGCACCGAATATTCCGGTCGGAGGTAAACTGCAGCCGCTTTCCTGATTCACAAGCGCCATGGCCGGGCTTGTCCCGGCCATCTCGTTTAGGCAGGCGCTTTGCCTTCCTGATCGGGATGCGCGGCCAAGCTCGCGCATGACAGCAGAGCGATGTCACCATGGCTCCCGTCCTCGCGCTAGAAAACATCTCCAAACGGTTCGGCGCCGTGGTCGTGGCAGACAGAGTCGATCTTGCGCTGCGCGAAGGCGAAGCACTCGGCATCATTGGGCCGAACGGCGCCGGCAAGACAACATTATTCGGCATTGCCGCCGGCACCGTTCCGCCCGACTCAGGCCGCGTGCTGTTCGCGGGCGATGACATCACGCGATTGCCGGCGGAGCGCCGCTGCCGCAAGGGATTGGCGCGCTCGTTCCAGATTCCGCAGCCGTTCTCGGGCATGACGGTTTTCGAGAACGTGGTGGTTGCCGCCGCATTTGGCTCCGGCGAACGCGAAGCTTCGGTCTATGACCGATGTGCGGAATTGCTCGAACGCTCCGGCTTAGCAAAACAGGCGAACAAGCCAGCCGGCGTTCTTACGCTGCTCGACCGCAAGCGGCTGGAATTGGCGCGGGCATTGGCGACAAAACCGCGCGTGCTGCTGCTCGACGAGGTCGCCGGCGGCCTCACCGAGCCCGAATGTGCCGCGCTTGTCGCATTGATCAAACAGGTCCGCGCAAGCGGCGTTTCAATTGTCTGGATCGAACACGTGGTGCACGCGCTGCTCGCCATTGTCGATCGTTTGCTCGTTCTGCACGGCGGCAAATTTATCGCCAACGGCGACCCACACAGCGTCATCCGTACTCAACAAGTAGCTGAAATCTACATGGGAATTGCCGCCGATGCCTGACGCACCCTTGCTGGAAGTCAAGGCAATCGACGCATTCTACGGCGACTTCCAGGCGCTGTTTGGCGTGTCGCTGGCTGTTGAGGCTCGACAGGTTGTTGCTGTGATCGGCGCCAATGGCGCCGGCAAGAGCACGCTTCTGAAATCGATCGGCGGACTCATGCATCCGCATAGCGGCGAAATTCTCTTTGCGGGATCGCCAATTGCACAAATGGCCGCCTTTGACGTTCTCCACCGCGGCGTCGCGCTGGTGCCGGAAGGCCGCCGCCTATTCCCGTCGCTCACGGTGGAAGAGAATTTATTGATAGGCGGCCAATCGCGACGGCCGGGTCCGTGGACCCTCGGGCGCGTCTACGAACTTTTCCCGATGCTGGCAGAGCGCCGCGACCTCCCCGCACTCGCACTATCCGGCGGGCAGCAGCAGATGGCCGCGATCGCCCGCGCCTTGATGGCAAACCCGCAATTGCTCCTGTGCGACGAAATCAGTCTCGGCCTGGCGCCAGTCGTCGTGCGCGACATTTATGCGCGGATGCCGCAAATCGTTGCGGAAGGCGCATCGCTGATCATTGTCGAACAGGACATCGTGCAGGCGCTGCGCGCGGCAAACCATGTCTACTGCTTGCAGGAAGGCCGCGTCGCCCTGCAAGGATCCGCGCGCGAACTCACGCGGGAAGCAATATCGGCCGCCTATTTCGGGGTGTGAAGGAATGCCGTGGCTCAACATCATCCTGCAAGGCGTCCTGATAGGCGGCCTCTACGCCATGTTTGCCGCCGGACTTTCACTGATCTTTGGCGTGATGCGGCTGGTCAACATTGCCCACGGCGACCTGATCGTGCTCGCCGCTTACATCGCGCTGATGGTAACGCAGGCACTGGATGTCAGCCCCCTGACATCGCTGCTGCTGGTCGTGCCCGTGATGGCCGTTATCGGCTACACGCTTCAACGTGGCCTGCTCAACCGAACCCTTGGCGATGATCTGCTGCCGCCGTTGCTGGTGACGTTCGGTCTATCCATCATAATTCAGAATGGCCTGCTTGAACTGTTCACTGCCGATAGCCGCAAACTGCAAGCAGGCGCGATTGAGGTTCAGACCTTTCAGCTCATGCAAGGCGTCTGGATCGGCATTCTCCCGCTCATCCAATTCGTGGTCGCGATAGGCGTTATCGCCGGCCTGGAGACACTGTTCTACCGCACGGCACTTGGCCGCGCTTTCAGAGCGACCTCCGACGATCAATCGGTGGCGCAACTGGTGGGTCTCGACACGCGTCACGTCTTTGCCTTGGCGATGGCGTTGTCGCTCGCGGTTGTTGCCATCGCAGGCGTGTTTCTTGCCGTTCGTGCCAATTTCGATCCCGCGATTGGCCCTGCGCGGCTGATTTTCGGATTTGAGGCAGTGGTCATCGGGGGCCTCGGCAGCATGTGGGGCACCCTGGTCGGCGGAATTGTTTTGGGAGTCGCGCAGGCGATTGGCGCACAGATCGATCCTGGCTGGCAGCTGCTCGCGGGTCACATCGTATTCCTCGCCATTCTGGCTGTGCGCCCGCAAGGTCTCTTCCCCAAGGTGTCGGGATGACCCGCGTAGAGCACGCCACCCGCTCGAGCCGCATCGGTGTCGCACTCATCGGCGCGGCCGTCATCACTCTGGCCTTCGCGCCGTATTGGGGTGACCGCCAGACGCTCCGGCTGCTCGCCGAGATGTTCACATTCGTGACGCTGGCGAGCTTGTGGAACCTGCTGGCCGGATACGCCGGATTGGTGTCCGTTGGACAACAGGCGTTTGTCGGACTCGGCGGATATCTGCTGTTCGCGCTTGCTATTTTGTTGGACGTCCATCCGATCGCCGCGATCCCTATTGCCGGCTTGATAGGCGCCCTGGTGGCAATCCCCGTCGCCGCGCTGATCTTTCGGCTGCGCGGCGCCTATTTCGCGATCGGCACCTGGGTCGTGGCCGAGGTGTTTCGGTTGCTGGCGGCGCAGGTATCTGCGCTTGGCGGCGGGTCAGGCATCAGCCTGCCGTCATCTGTCGTGCAAGCCATGGCGCCAACCCGCCAGATGCGCGAATTCGAAACTTATTGGTTGGCGCTCGGTCTCACAGTTCTTGTTCTCGCGGCTATCGTTGCGCTTCTCCGCTCGCGTCACGGCCTCGCGCTGACAGCCATCCGTGACAACGAGCTGGCGGCGCGAAGCAACGGCATCAATGTCGGCCGGCTTAAGCTCGCCGTATATGTATTGACTGCTTTCGGTACCTCGATGATTGGCGCTCTGATTTTTCTGCAGAAACTGCGCATCTCGCCTGACACCGCTTTCAGCGTGAACGACTGGACCGCATTTGTGATTTTCATCACCGTGATCGGCGGCATTGGACGAATCGAGGGACCGATCATTGGCACGATCATCTTCTTCTTTCTCCGCCAGACCCTGTCCGACCTCGGCAGCCTTTATTTGCTGATGATGGGCGCGGTCGCCATCGTGGTCATGCTGTGGGCCCCCAAGGGACTCTGGGGCTATATCGCGGAACGCTTCAGCTGGCAGGCACTGCCGCTGCAACGGCGTCTCGTGCTGGAAAAAGAAACGGGAGGGAAACCATGAGCCCGATTATCGACATCTATTGCCACATCTATCCCGACCGCTATTTCCAGGAGATGATCCGGATTGCGCCAAAGCTGGAGAATATCGGCAAGCGGCTCCGCAGCGTCACCAAGCTTTTCGATCTCGACGCGCGCTTCAAGGAGATGGACGAGTTCGGGGATTACCGGCAAATCATTTCGCTGCCCAACCCCGCCATTGAGGACATCGCCCGTCCGGACGTCGGACTGAATCTCGCTCGCATTGCAAACGACGCCATGGCCGAATTGTGCCGGAAATATCCCGAGCGCTTTCCGACCTTTGCGGCGGCGCTGTGCATGACCGATGTCGAAGGCTCTGTCGCGGAGGCGCGGCGCGCCGTAAACGACCTCGGCGCGGGCGGCGTGCTGCTCTACACGAATGTCGCCGGGAAGCCGCTCGACCATCCCGAATTCGAGCCGATCTTTGCCACTATGGCCGAACTCGATTTGCCGATCTGGTTGCACCCCGTGGGAACAGCGGCGATGCCCGACTACCCCGCCGAAAAGAAATCACGCTTCGAGATGTGGTGGTGCTTCCACTGGCCCTACGAAACGTCGGTCGCCATGGTCAGGATGGTGTTCTGGGGCCTGTTCGATCGCTATCCGAAACTGAAGATCATCACCCATCACCTGGGCGGCATGATCCCCTATTTCGACGGTCGCGTCGGCCCTGGCCTGAAAGTATTGGGTCAGCGAACGTCGGATGAGGACTACTCAAACATCCTGCCGTCCCTGAAGCGACCGCATATGGATTATCTGCACGATTTTTTCGCCGACACCGCCATGTTCGGCGGTGGTGTTGCCGCAACGCGCTGCGGGGTGGAATTCTTTGGCGCGGATCAGGTCGTGTTTGCCACCGACACCCCGCTGGGGCCCATTGCACCCACGATCAGGACCGTGCAGGGGCTCGGTCTCCCCGCCTCAGAGGAGCGCAAGATTTTTTCCGGCAATGCCGAAAAACTGCTGAATATGAAATTCAGCTAGCCGCGCTTGTTTTTCTTCTTTTTCTCGACGTCAGCCGCGCCGGTCACACCGGTAAAACTCGGTGGGTCGCTGGCGGGAAAGCTGTCGTCGGAACTCGTGGCGACTTCATCTTCTTCCCGACGCTTATTCCGTTCGCGTTCAGCCTCGATATTCTCGCGAACCGGCTTGTCGGGTTTGTCGGTTCGACGATGTTTGGATTCGCTCATTTGCAACTCCGATGGGGCAGCGGACAAAGTTCCGTGCCGAAGTGAATTCAGGTGGCCTAGGAACTCCCCAGGGCATGCAGACGTTCCGTTGACGAAGCATGCGGCCGGGCCGCACCGCAGGCGACCTCAGGATCATCCGCGACCCAGAGCATAACCGCGGGGTGCAATGACATCTTCACCCGACCGTCCCGGCGGCTGGAGCCGCCGAAGTTTCCTGCGAACCACAGCAGCAATGACAGTGACTCTGCTCGACCGTGCACGCGGCGATGTCGCGCCCACGGGTGAGGCAAAAGCCGACGCCCGAATGCCGATAAACATGAAGTTGCGCATCAACGGGCGCGAGCACCGGCTGACGCTGGACGGCCGGACCACTTTGCTGGACGCCCTACGTGAACACGTCGGTCTTACGGGAACCAAAAAGGGTTGTGATCACGGGCAATGCGGCGCCTGCACAGTGCTCATAGGCAACCGGCGGGTCCTGTCGTGCCTGAGCTTCGCGATGATGGCCGAAGGGAGCGAGATCACGACGATCGAGGGCCTGGCCAGGCCCGACGGCACGTTGCATCCAATGCAACAGGCTTTCGTCGATCATGATGCCTTCCAATGCGGCTACTGCACGCCCGGTCAGATCCTGTCAGCCATCGCGTGTGTGCATGAGGGCCATGCCGAAACCGACGCCCAGATTCGCGAGTACATGAGCGGCAATCTTTGCCGCTGCGCCGCCTATCCCAACATCGTCGATGCCATCAAGCAGGCCAAACCTCAAATGAAGGAGGCCTGATATGCGGCCGTTTTCGTACTCCCGCGCCGAAAACGTTCAGGCGGCCATCGGCGCACAAGCGCCATCAGAGTTGCCACCTGATGCGGCAACCGTGCACGCCCCCAATCAATTTGTTGCCGGCGGGACGACGCTCATCGACCTGATGAAACTCGACGTGATGCGTCCGCGGAATATCATTGATATCAACGCGTTGGAGCGGACGCCGTCCGGCGACATCGAGTTTGGGCCGCGCGGCCTCCATCTCGGCGCCTTGGTGCGCATGTCTGCCGCCGCCGAACACGCGGATGTGCGGGCAAATTATCCAGTGATCGCGCAGTCGCTCGAGCTCGCGGCCAGCCAGCAAATACGCAACATGGCATCGCTGGGCGGCAACGTGCTGCAGCGGACACGCTGTCCGTATTTCCGGGACACATCGTACGGCGCATGCAACAAGCGCGAGCCTGGCTCGGGTTGCGCCGCGTTGGGAGGGTTCAATCGATCGCATGCCGTTCTCGGCACCAGCGACCACTGCATCGCGACCTACGCCGGCGATTTCGCCCAGGCGCTCATTGCGCTCGATGCACAGGTCGAACTGGCCGGACCCAGGGGCTCGCGCCGCATTCCGTTTGCGAACCTGCACCGTCCCTTGGGCGACACGCCCCATATCGAGACGACCCTTGAACGGGGCGAGCTCATATTGGCGTTCATGGTGCCGCCAGCGCCATGGGCGAAACGGTCGCTCTACCTCAAGATCAGGGACCGGGAATCCTACGAATTCGCGCTGGTCTCGGCTGCAGTCGCCCTCGATCTCGATGGCGATGTTGTCCGCCAGGCCCGGATCGCGCTTGGCGGAGTTTCCGCGCTGCCGTGGCGCGCGCGCGAGGCAGAGCAAAGGTTGTCCGGTCAACCGATCAATGACGCAACGCTGAATGAGGCTGTGAACGCGGCCTTCGCGCAGGCGAAGCCGCACGAGCACAACGCCTTCAAGGTTCAGCTGGGCAAACTGACTTTAATGAGGGCATTGCGTCAGGCCGCGAGCATGGAGCTGTAATATGAATCGCGCAGCGCCCGAGCCCAAACACAACATGGGCGAACCGGTGCCTCGCATCGAGGCGAGGCTGAAGGTCACCGGTGAGGCCCTCTACCCGTCGGACTATGCCGTCAGAAATCCGGCGTTTGCGTTTCTTGTTACAAGCTCGATCGCCAGGGGACGGATCGCGCAGATGGATCTAGCCGATGCGCTGGCCGTCCCTGGCGTCCTCGACATCCTGACGCACGAAAATACCAGGCTGAAAGAGTTGAAGTATGCTTCGGGCGGAGGCGGCGGTCCGACCACCTCCTGGCAGAATCTTGGCCCGGAGATCGGCCACGACGGGCAAATTGTTGCGGTCGTCCTTGCCGACACATTCGAGGCTGCACGCGAAGGCGCCTATCGGACGAGGATTTTGTACCTTGCCGAGCAGCCCAGCGCGACTTTCGATTCATCTGGCGTTACCGAAGAGGACGCGAGCAAGGTCAATGAGCGCGCCAAGGAACTGCCGGAAGCGGGCGATGCCGACGCGGCGATTGCCGCTGCCGAGGTGGCCTTCGAGGCCGAATACGAGACGCCGACGCAGCATCACAACTCCATCGAGCTTTTCACCACCACCTGCGTGTGGAACGACGAAGAGCTGACGATCTACGAGCCCAGCCAGTTCGTATACGGGCTCAAGAACAATGTGGCGCAAAAACTCGGTATCCCCGCTGACAAGGTCAGGGTCGTGAGCCGCTATGTCGGTGGCGCTTTCGGCTCAAAATCGCAACTCTCCCCGCGCACGGCCTTCACCGCGCACGCGGCCAGAAAGCTCAATCGACCCGTGAAGCTGGTCGCAACGCGCGACCAGGGATTTACCATACAGACTTACCGCGCCGAAACACGGCATCGCATCCGGATGGGCGCAAGCCGCGATGGCAAGATTGTCGGCTTCGTGCACGAAGGCCAGGAAGTCACCTCGCGGCCGGATCCGTACGCGGTCGCCGGCGTCGAAGACAGCGCGCGGGTGTACAACTACGGCGCGGTCAGGACCCATGTCACATTGGTGCATGCCGACCGCAATACGCCCGGCTTCATGCGTTCGCCGCCTGTCGTTCCCTACATTTACGCGCTCGAAAGCGCGATGGATGAACTGGCGGTGAAGCTCGACATGGACCCTATTGCGCTTCGACGCGCCAACGATTCCATGACCGACACGATGGGCAAGCCATGGTCGAGCCGTTCACTGATGCAATGCTATGACGAGGCGGCGAACGCCTTCGGCTGGTCGCAGCGGGACCCCAAACCGGGCTCCATGCGCGACGGGGATTGGCTGATCGGATGGGGCTGCGCAAGCGCCATCTACCCGACCCATGTGGGCGCCGCCGCGGCCCGCGTGCGCTTGCTCGCCAGCGGCGAGGCGCGCGTGCAAATTGCCGCGCATGAAATCGGCACGGGCGTGCGCACGGTCGTCGCACAAATGGCGGCCGAGCGGCTCGGGATTCCAGTTTCTAGCGTGACGGTCGAAACGGGTGACAGCACGCTGCCGCCCTCGCCTGTTGCCGGCGGTTCAAATCAGACCGCGAGCTGCTGCTCGGTCGTGATGAAGGCCTGTGACCATATCCGCCGCAAGCTTTATGGGACGACAAGCGAGACGGTCGGCGGCAGCGGCTCAAGCGAGGTGGCCGCCCGCGGCAACCTCAAAGACGCTTTCAAACGGCTGAAGCTCGGCGCGATCGAGGAATATGCTGAGTTTCTGCCGCCCGGCGCCAAGCCCGATGCCATAAAGCAACTCTACGCCGGCAAGCCCTCTCTCGGCGGCGGCTCACATGGCCAGAAGCTCATGTATGCGCTGGGGGCCGAGTTCGTCGAGGTTCGCGTGCACGCTCGGACACGCGAAATCCGCGTGCCCCGCATTGTCGGCGCCTTCGCTGCCGGTCGACTGATGAATACGCGGACGGCGCGCAGCCAGTATATGGGAGGCATGGTCTGGGGCATCAGTTCGGCGCTGCATGAAGCGACCGAAATCGATCCGCGCGTTGCGCGCTACATCAACGACAACCTGGCGGACTACCTCATCCCGGTGAATGCCGACATTCAACAGCTGGAAGTCATTCTCGTCCCCGAGGAAGACAATTTAGTCAACCCGGCGGGCGTCAAGGGCATCGGCGAGCTCTCCAACGTCGGCACGGCAGCAGCTGTCGCCAACGCCGTGTATCATGCCACCGGCGTGCGCGTGCGGAAGCTGCCGATCCGGCTGGAGAAGTTGTTGACGGCCTAGATCAGGCGGCCTTGGCGAGAGCCTTTGCGCAAACCTTCAGGTCGCTGACGAACTGTTTGTATTGCGCGCGCTTGTCGGCATCATCCTCGATACGAAGAATGTAGGACGGATGGATCGTTGCCAGCATCTGGCCGCCATCGGCGAGTGGCATCACGCGCCCGCGAGTCTTGTTGATGGGAAGCGGCCGGCCCGAGATGCTGCGTATCGCAGTCGCGCCCAGCGCCACAATGATCTCCGGCTTGACGAGCATTCGCTCGATATCGAGCCACCAATGACAGCGATCGATTTCGTACGCATTAGGCCGCTTATGCAGACGGCGCTTGCCCCGCGATTCAAATTTGAAGTGCTTGACCGCATTGGTGACAAAAACCGTGCTTCGCTCGATTCCAGCCTCAGCCAAAGCCTTGCTCAGGATCGCGCCCGCGGGGCCTACAAAAGGCTTTCCCTGCTTATCTTCCTGGTCACCCGGCTGTTCGCCAACCAGCATCAGGCGAGATCGTCCGCGACCTTCTCCGGGCACGACTTGCGTTGCATGCTTGTAGAGCGGGCAGCGGGTGCATTCGGCCTCTGCCTCGCGCAGCGCCTTCAACGAAGTGATTGGCTCGGTCACGGAAGCCTCCGCTGAGGCAACTATGTTGGCTCAAGCCCGGTTCCGCTAAAGCTCCTGCCTCAGCCAGGCGGCTTGCACGTCCTCGCACCAATTGCCGACGTTCCATTCGCCCCAGGCGCCAAGACCACCCAGCTCGTCCGGACCGCAATAGACCGGCACATGGACGACGGAAAGGCCCGGATGCGCGTGAGCCGTTTTCAAAGCCGCTCGAAGCGTAGCGGCACTGTTGCCGCCGGAAACGGCAAGGACGCCCGATACCGAGCTCGCCAGCTTTTCGTAATCGACAGCGACATGGTCATTGGTGCGGAATTCCGCCTTATACTGCGCAAGCTGCAAACCGGTAATCGCAGCCATACGCCGGTTGTCGAAAATCACAATCATCCCGCGCACGCGGTGCTCGACCGCGTCAATCAGGATCTGCGGGTTCATCATGAACGAGCCGTCGCCGCAGAATGCGATCCCGTAGCGCGGATTATCGGCCAGTGCGGAAGCCAACAATGCGCTGGCGGCAAAGCCCATGTAGGACGCGCCGGCTTCGGTGAAGGTATCACCCGTCCTGTCATCCTCGACGATCTGGAAGCCATTGGCCTGGACGTCGCCGGCGTCGAAGAATTTTGCCGCATCGATCTCCTTGGCAAAATCGGCGACGACCTTGATTGCCGCCGGTTGCGGCAGCACCGGCTTCTGCCAGGCTTCATCGCGTAATGCGGAGCTTTCAAAGCGCTTGCGCTTGTATGCGCTCCATTCCCCTTTTTTCTCGGCGCATGTTTTAAGCCACGTGCTCTTGCTCGCACGAGCGTTTGACTTCTGCAGATATGCAGCAAGCCGATCCGCTACGGCCGAGATATCCCCAACGAGCGCAATGGTCTGGTTGTAATGCAGCGCGTCGGCAAAATCGCCGTTGATGTTGATCACGGCCTTGGCATTTTTGTAGCCGATCCCCGAACAATCGGCCTGGCATACGGCGCGCGAGCCGATCACGATCAGCAATTCGGCTTCGCTCATCGCATAGTTTCCGCTGATCGATCCCTTTGAGCCCCCGACATGCATGTTCTGCGGGTGTGCGTCGGGCAGGACGCCGGTCGAGCCCGGCGAAAGGATCACGGCAGCTCCGGCTGCCTCCGCCAGCTTTCTTGTTGCCGCATCATGACCCCGCGTGCCGCCGCCGGCCTTGATCGCGATTTTTGTCGCTTTCGCGATCATCGCGGCCGCCTGCTCGATCGAGGCATCGTCAGCGGGTGCAAGCTTTGGCAGTTCGGGCCGGGCCGGCAACGCGGCGAGATTGATCGTCACTCTCGCGGGTTGAGTGTTCAGGGGCAGGAGCAGATAGAACGGTCCGGCGCGATAAGGATGGTTGACGCACAGCGCGCCGCGCCGCAGGGCGTCCCTTAGAGCTTCCGGCGTATGCAAGGCATAGGACTGGCCCATGATTGCCGTCATGCGGGCAAACAGGCCCTGCTCTTCTTTCGGCACCTGCTGCATGTTGTAGCCTTCGCCGAACGTCGTCTCGTCGCCGTAAATGTGATAGACGCCGACGCCATTTGAAGCCGACGCCAGCGAACCGGCGAAAGCCTGCATCGCGCCAGGGCCAATCGACGTGACGACCGCCGTGAGCTCGCCGTATTGCCAGCGCAATGCGGTGGCCGCATGCGCCATCTCGACTTCATTGCGGCAATTGATCGTTCGGGTTGCGCCCTCTTCCTCATAGATGCGCAACACATTGCCGAGATCGGTCGAGCCGTGACCGAAGATCGCGAAATATTTGCGAACGCCCTGCTTGAGCAATCCCAGCACCAGCGCTTCCGACAGGGTGCATTCGGCAAGCTTCGGCATCCCGTTTGCGAGAGCCGCCTCGACGCCGCCCGACTTGGCGACCGCGCGAGCGCGCTCGCGCACGTCCGAAAGCGGGTCGGATTTCTTGGCCTCAAGCATCACGCGGCTTTCATGAAACCGCCGCGATGATTGCCATCGCGGCGGTATCCTCAGACATCAATGTCAGTTCTGCTTGCTGGCTTCTGCCGCTTCCTTCAGAGTCGGGGCCCAGCGCGGAATGTCCGACGCCACGGTCTTGCGAAGATATTCGGGGCCGCGTTCCGACTTCGGCGGCACCGTGCCGCCGAGCTTGCCTAGCTTTTCCGCGGTTGCCGGATCGTCCAACGCTTTATTGAGCGCGTCGGCGAGCTTGTCGACGATTTCTTTCGGCGTGCCCTTGGGCGCATAGATCCCGCTCCAGATGTTGAGCTGGAAGTCGGCCACGCCGGCTTCCTTGGCGGTCGGGACATCCGGAATGGCCGAAAGGCGCTGCGGACCGGCCACCACAATGCCCCTGACCTTTTCGCCCTGGATGGCTGCCGCCATGACGATGGCCTGCTCGCAGGCAATGTCGACATGCCCGCCCATCAGATCGTTCATGCCGGGACCCATGCCGCGATAGGCGACCATGGTCGGCTTGATGCCGGCGACCTGGTTGAACAACAGGCAGGCCATGTGTGAGGTGCCGCCTACGCCGCCAAAGGCCTGCTTCGCCTCAGGGCCCTTCTGCTTTGCCCAAGCGATGAATTCTTTCAGGTCTTTCACCGGTATGTTCTTGTTGATGGAGACTGCCGCAGGCGCATTGGCCGACATGCCGATCGGCTCGAAGTCCTTGGTCGAGTCGTATTTGAGATTTGGATAGAACGTCGGCGCTGCGATGATCGTGCCCATGCTGGCGGCGAACAGCGTATAGCCGTCCGGCGCAGCTTCCGAGGCACGCGTCGCGCCGACAGTGCCGCCGGCGCCACCAACATTCTCGATCACGAGGTTGTGCCCAAGATGTTTACTCATACCATCCGCCGCGATGCGCGCCACGATGTCGCTCGGGCCGCCGGCGGGAAACGGCACGATCATCTTGATTTCGCGGCTCGGATAGTTTTGTGCCTGCGCCGCCCCGGCGATGGCGAGCGCGGCAAATGCGCCGACAATCTGGGTCCAGTACTTCATCGAATCCTCCCTCCGGCTTGTTCGCCTTGTGTGCGTCGAACGTTCACCAAACTTCAAACGACTTCAAGCATACCACTGTTACGCCTGCATGGCGTTGCGCAGCTCTTTCTCGCGGATCGCCATCAGTACCTTCTCCGGCGTCGCCGGTAGGTCGGTAATCCGCACGCCGACCGCATCGTAGATTGCGTTCATGATTGCGGGAATGGTCGGGACCATCGCCGGTTCGCCAACCCCTTTGACGCCGAGGGGGCCGATCGGATCGGGATCCTCGATGATTATTGAATTGACGCGTGGCACATCGAGCGCGGTCGGCAAAATATATTTGGCAAACCCGGACGTCGTCGTCCGCCCATCCGCCAGCTTGTAGTCTTCCATTAACGCCTGCCCGAGCGCCTGCACGATTCCGCCCTCGATTTGCCCCTCCACGCCCTGTGGATTGACCGCGCGGCCGACATCATGTGCCGCCCAGATTCCAAGGACCTGCACTTCGCCGGTTATCGTGTCGACCTCGACCTCGGCGACCTGGGCGCCGAACACATAAGCCTGCCAAGGTCGGCCCGAGCCGTCGACCGGATCGAGGCCGGTGGTATCGGTGCCGAAACTGGCAGAGCCGACAGGCACCACGCCGCGACTCTTCGACAGGTGCACGGCTTCACCCATCGGCATGCGGTGATTGGTGTGTTCGGCCCAGATTTCTCCGTTGCCGGTACGGATGGTGTCGGCTTCCACGCCCCAGGCGTCCGCGACGACCTCGACCAGCCGCTTGCGCGCTTCCCGCGATGCGAGGGCGACGGCATTGCCGACCATGTAGGTCTGGCGGCTCGCCCCGGCATGCGAGGCTTCCGGCGCACGGGCCGTGTCGTTGTCGCCGATGACCACGTGCTCGGGCTTCACGCCCATTTCATGCGCGGCGATCTGCGCGAGCACGGTAAGGATCCCCTCTCCGATCTCGGTGACGCCAGTGACGATTTTCGCGCTGCCGCCATCATCGAGCTCGGCCCATGCCGCGGCGCGATCGATCACGGCCGTCCGCGCGATGCCGTACCAGCAGGCAGCCATTCCTCGTCCGCGTTTGCGGGCCATCGCGTCTACTCCGCCGCTTCCTGTTTTTCTGCCGCCGCAAAGCGCGCACCCAGTGCACAGGGCGGCCGGATCTCCTCACTGTTCAGGTCGCTTCGGCTCGCACCCCGGGAAACCGGTGCGCCGGTCTCCCACCCCGAAGCCTTTTCAACGGCGTCGAGCGCACGCGTCAGACTGACCGAACCCAGCTTCGCCTTTGTGTGGGTGAGCGC
>Ga0081455_10005010_pt1 | contig 14652 bp, 13 predicted proteins | sample TabmetS3T2R1_FD_70207 | JGI IMG/M metagenome (GOLD analysis project Ga0081455, IMG submission 70207) | Tabebuia heterophylla rhizosphere microbial communities from the University of Puerto Rico - S3T2R1 | ecosystem: Host-associated > Plants > Roots > Rhizosphere ... | reverse complement strand
CATTGGCAAACAAAACTCTGTTAATCTTTTTATTATGATTATTGGGATAACATATGCCATGATTGTTGGCGGTTCTATTTTCAAAGTATTGCCCATTTTTTCAACTATTGCACTTTTGTCCATACCATTCGCAGTTAAAGCAGTCCACAAGTTGAGGAGATTCAATGATTCCGGTGAATTAGTTTCAAGTATGGCCAATTCAATAATATATTCGAGAGTTTGTGGAGTACTATTAGCAATAAGCTTCATCATATAAAAACAAAAGATAATTTTGAAATCATATTGTTTAATTAATGGTTGCTCCAAAAGGAGAATCGTCAATAATCTGACTGGTTGCGACTTATGAGAAAACCAAAGCTAAATGAATCAATGTTTAAAACCAGACTCTCAAAAGTGCTGAGGACAAAAAAACTGGGAAAATCCATATATGTTTTTAATGAATTGGATTCAACTCAGGATTATGCTAACGCTTTACCAAATAATGAATCACTTCATGGGACAACAGTAATAGCTAGGAAGCAAAATATGGGTAAAGGCAGAATAGGGAGAACTTGGATTTCACCGGAGGGTGGTTTGTGGATGTCAATAATTATTATACCTGACTTTAATTTAGCTGATATTATATTTACTCAATTCATTGGATCACTAGCTGTGGTGGATGCGGTATTCGAAAATACGAAAATTAACTGTAAATTAATGTGGCCCAACGACATATTAATAAATGGAAAAAAAGTATGTGGTATTTTGACAGATGTTAACGCTGAAAATGAAATTAAAAAAATAGTAGTGGGAATAGGATTAAATGCAAATATTGAGAGTTCTTCGATCAATAATTATCTGACAGATGATAATTTAAAAGCCACTACCCTCAAGGAAGAATATGGTAACGATATTGATTTAATAATTTTAATAAAATCAATCCTTGAAAGAATGGAATACTATTACGATAATTTTCTCAGTTGTGGAAATACTTTAGAAATTGTAGATAGATGGAAGGAAAGATCTGATATGTTCGGAAAAAAAGCAATTGTTTACGACGGAAATCAGCAGGTGATGGGTGAAATTATTGATCTAGATCAAAATGGAGCTCTGCTGATGAAACTAAGTGACACTTCAATAAGGAAAATAATCTATTATGATAATGTTTCCTTACATTAATTGTAGTTTATACTTCATGGCTTTATTGAGTTGATGAAATATTCTAATTCTCTTCTTTTAATGTCATTTCATTCTCCTCTTCTTCATCTTTAATGTATTTTTGACAATGGCAGGCATCCAACTCTGTAATATGATAGACACATCTTGCCTTACTGTGCATATCCATCCAGTGACAACTCACGTCGTGACCGCAAATACAGTTTGTCATCATATAAGAATTTTAAATAACTATCTTATCCAACTCAGTCAACTTTGTTAGTCTTTTTGGGCTAATATTATTATCACGCATTCAGGACCTCAGGTGCAGCCAGTCTTAAAGTAGATTTGCTGCGTTCAACTCTATCCATGCAAGAAAGTAAATCTTTCTTAGTTTTTCTCTTATTCAAATATTTAACTAAATAAATGTAGTATAGACTCTGCTAGAATAATCTTTAGCGCTAATTTATCTATTAGAACTTTTTAATATCTATTGTACTTTATTGTTAGGCGCGACTTTTTCTAGAAACAATGTCATTATTCTTCTCATAATAGCGATAATTGGTATCGGCCTTTCAGTGCTTTCTTATCAATATTCTTCCTTCACGGCAAATGAAATTGCAAATATTTCATCTCATGATGTAAGGTCCAATGCAAAAATTGAGGTATACCAACTTTCACGTATTCTGGTAAGGAGCATGGAATCTATATCCAACAATTTACAGGGTTTGAGTAATTCTATATCTCTATTAGATATTAAAAACGATAATATTCAGAGGTTATTTGATTCAGCACAGACATCAACAAGGGACTTGACTAACGGATATTATATGTTTGATATGAACGGAAACCTTATTTCTAAAACAAGCAATAAGACTATTGGCGCCAATTATAATGGTATCAAAGCAAATTCATCTAATCTCTTCTTATCTCCCAGGACAAACAATACTACTTATTTTAGCAGCATCATTGATGTCAATAACCAATTTCCTGTGCTTTTCATATCATACCCAGTAATAAAAAGTAACGTTACCTTACGTAGTAACACTACTCAATCCAATATGTCAAATTTTGAAGGGATAGTATTCACAACAATTGATCTATCAAAATTGGGCGAATTTTTACAGAAGGAACTTTCTCCAGAATTTGCAAGTAATGTTGGTTTAATAGATAAGAATGGGGTAATTCTATATTCAAAAAATAGAAATGTAGTTGGAAAAAATTACTTGACATCTGAATTTCAAGATCTTATTCCACCAGAAATCAAAAATGTCTACAATAACATATTGGCCAGCTCATTAACCGGAGGGTCCGGTTTAAGAGATATCTCCTTTAATGATAACATGACTACAATTGCATACCAACCAATTACGTTGGATGGAGACTTTTTATGGTCACTATATATTGGGACACCTCATAGTTTGGCATCTAATGTTGGTTACTTGATAAATCAACAAAAGAACTTTAGTACTATTGTAATTATTGTAGTTGGTTCTATGGCCTTTGGAATTGCTATTTTGATACTATCTTGGAATAAGAGATTAGAAGGAGCAGTAAAATCCAGGACGACGCAATTAAAGACAACAAATGAATCACTAATTGAATCAAATAGCCTGCTTGCCTCAGCAAACAAACAACTAGAGATACACGATAACATGCAAAAGGAGTTTATTAATGTAGCAGCGCATGAATTGAGAACTCCTATAATGCCAATATTGGGCGAGGCAGAGTTAATAGAAAATGACATAAGCGACAATGAGTCTGCAAGAATAAGTAGAGAACAGATTTCATCGATAATCCGTAACGCAAAAAGATTAGACAGACTAGCCGCAGATATATTGGATGTCACAAATATAGAAGGAAAATCATTAAAACTGAATAAAACCACTTTTGATATCAATGAAATTTTATCGCAGTTAGTTACAGAATATTCCAGGCAAATTGAAAAAGATGTTGCAAAAAATAAAAAAATTAAGATTTCTTATGAACCACTCCGTGTAATGATATTTGCGGATAATTATAGAATTACCCAAGTCATCTCGAATATAATTAATAATGCGATCAAATTCACGGATCAGGGAATTATAACTATCATAGGAAACGCAGATAGTGCGGAGTTAACTATAAAAATCAGCGATACTGGGAAGGGTATAGATAATGAGATTATAAATCGCTTATTTGATAAATTTGTGTCAAGATCAGAGCAAGGAACTGGCTTGGGTCTATTCATCTCTAAGAATATAATTGAGGCTCATGGAGGAAGGATTATCGGCTTTAATAATGAAAATGGAACTGGAGCCACATTTGTTATCGTTTTACCTTTAGAACTGAAATAGGCAATCGTTATTATTTGCTTTTAGGCTTAAACTTTTACCTTAGTCTGCACACAATTGATATGTCATTTACGTTTGTGCCAGTGATTTTTGTATATAATGCAGCGTCCACCCTATTGAATAAGGTATTACTGTCGTGATTCCTGAGATAGTTCGATATTTTTAACTTCTTTTGTCTTACCCTTAAAAGTATCTGCGGATTTACTACGGCTCCTGCGGCCAGTGAATTTCCATCAATGCCATCAGTTCCAAAACTTGCGATGGAAAAATCCATATCATGATCTAAACGCTCAAAATGTGCAGCGGCTGATAGTACAGCTTCTTGATTTCTTCCACCGATTCCTTTAATTTTATTTTTCAAATCAACTGTTGTTTCACCGCCAAATACAAACGCGTATGGAGTTGATATGGAGGGGAAATCATCGACAAGTCTGAAGAGAAAGTCTCCAAGATCGCCGGATTTTCCAGTAAATCTTGAGCCCAAATACATTGTCTTTATACCATTTTTTTCTAAAAATGATTTAATATTTTTGCATGCAATGTCGTTATTACCTATAATGACGTTATGTATATTAGTAAAGATAGGATCACCAGGCTTTGGTGTATCTCTTATTTTTCCTGACGCCCCATCGCTAATTAGGTCCCTGATTTTTTTAGATACAAGTTTTTGATTCCTCCATAGCATGTATTTTACCAGTATCTTTTTTGCGTCCTTAAAAGTGGTCGGATCCGGAACAGTTGGACCTGAAGCAATTACATCAATTTTATCTTCAACCACATCTGACAGAATCAGTGTCAGTACTGGAAATTTTTTATTAATTATACCTGCGAGTTTACCACCCTTAACTTTAGAAAGATGTTTTCTAACAATATTCATTTCATCAATTGTTGCTCCTGATGAGAGGAGCTTCACAGTTATGTTCTGCTTTTCGTGTAAGGTTAAGATATCTAAGGGTAAAGGCATAAGAGCTGAAGCTCCTCCTGATAGGAACATTACAAGCAAATCATTTTTTTTAACCTTTTCCAGTAATTTCATTATTTTTTTCGTACCGAGAACTCCATTGGAATTTGGTATCGGGTGAGCTGCATTTGTTAATGAACACATTTTATTTTCCATTTTGATTCCATAAGGAACCGTAATGCAACCTTCTTTGATTTTCCTATTGCTCAGTACCTTTATGAAGGCATCAGCCATTGATGCCGTTGCCTTACCTGCTCCAATCAAGTAAATCGATTTAAAAGATCCAAAATCAAAGTCAATTTTCCTGCCATTATAATCAATTATACTCAATAGATTTCGTCTCAATTTAACTGAATTTTTCATCAAGGACACAGGGTTAACCGCTTTTAGGCCAACCTCTACGGCGTCCAGAGTTAAACTTAATGAATCAGAATAATTATTTTTTAATATGTTTGATTTATTTTGTAATTTCAAATTCGTCATAAAATCACAATTTACCTCGTATTTTAAAAGAGTATTACCTTGTTTATCAGATTTTACAAGTAAATAAACATTTTGAGTACTTCTGCTATTCCAGAAATATTGTAATTTTCCTATTATTGAGATACTTTCTTAATAATATCTCTAAGAATCTAATGTAATAAGTCATATTATTATTGAGATATTTAATATGTGTAGATCAGAAAAATCTTGTAAACATTAATGAATATTATGAGAGTATAGATAATTGATGGTTGCGGATCTTCGTTTGCGTGGGATGATGGGTAGAAGAGGTTTGATGTTCGTATCTTACTACGGCAAGTCTCGGGCTTTTATATCTAATTATCGCTCTTGGAGGGAATATGATTCGGTGGGGAAGACGGCTGAGGTAGCGTCCTCCATTATAAGCCACGAATCAATTCATCTTGCATTAAATAAATTCTCTGTTAACGCCTCGGATAAATTAGACAATCTGTTTGGAAGATCAAATTCATGGGAAGTTTACCCACATGGACTCGGTGATTTGAATAAAATCAGAAAGGGCAAACACAAAATATGGGGATGAAAGCATTTTTGAGAAATATCAGACAGCCATTGTGAATAATAAGTACAGAGAAATAATAATGATTAAATTGTCTTGTGTAATTTTTGGAATGTATGTCGGTTTACTTCACCCCGCAAGATGCTAATAGAATTTTGCCAGAAGTAAAAAAATTATTTTCAAGTATTACTATTCAAAAAAATAAGGTGATTAAACTTCAGGAAGAATTACAAAAAATGGTTAATGATGGGACGAAATTCACTCTGTTCATAAATAAAAAACGGGAGCTAAATAACGCTGTTTTTAAACTGTATCAAACAATAGCAGAATTGGAAAATAAAGGTGTCATGATCAAAAGTGTTGACGAAGGACTCTTAGATTTTCCATCCTTGAGGTTTGACGAAGAAGTATGGCTTTGTTGGAAAGAGGGTGAAAATGAAATAAAATTTTGGCATAGAAAGGACGAAGGCTTTATGGGCAGAAAGCCATTGGCAACTGCTAACATAATTGATCGCTAGTAAAAGAGATTAACTCTGAATTAAAATGCAAAGTGTTACCAGTTAATTATTCTAGAAGAATCAGGTTTGTTTCATCATATGTTTCATCATATGTATTAATTCTTTAACAAATACTGAACAGAATTAATCAATAAATTTGTAAAATATAGATCATAAGATTTAAATCATGCTCTAAAACATAAGGTGCAAAGTATCTGTTACCATTGCACGAAAAGAAAATTTCAATTAAATCATAAATGATACACACAGTGCATCTATTGTCACAATAAATTTAACAGCCTAAGCCTTGAAGGTTATCGGTTCCGTCTCTAGTAACGAGAAACAGATTTAAAATATGGTTTTAGATGTAATGGTCGTAGTGATAAATGATTAGATATCAATCATATCTCTTTAAAATCAATCTTCAATAATACCTAAATTCAACTTTATGGAACTTGATTGGTCTGGTTGATGTTATTTTCAATCTGTGATTTTGGGCTAACTTTTAAGTCGTATATTGCTTCTGAAGCATAATTGTAAGAGGGAGATGTGGGATTAGTTACACTTGTCTTTATGTGTAATTCATGATCGCCCACGGACAATGGCTTGAGGAATACAAAGAAGCCATCAGCAGCTCCTCTATATGTACCTACAGGGATATCAAAAATGTTATCCTTCGCAATCGTTATGTTAAAAAAGTCGGTAGCAGTACGATAGCTGTCCAAGTTCTCAATTTTTTGACCATCCAACGTAGCACTGATTGCACCGTATTCGTCACCGGCCGTTGAACATTGTCGGATATCAGCGTCATTCTGAGATGCAGGATCTGACGTATCACATTCACCTGTAAGCAAAGGAACCATAATTGCCTTTCCTTCAGGTATAGTACATGGACGTTTCTCTTTCCCAGTAAGAATATCGGGTAAAAACCATACAGAACCGTTTTGATTAACGGTACACTTTTCTGCCGTATAATTGTCCCTTGGATGCTGTGAAGAAGGTATACCGACATCCCATTGCCACCATCTTGCAATCCAATCTTTATATGCAACACCAAAGGGAGCTGATTCCTTTGAATAAACTGCAGAACTATTGCCCTGTGCATAAGCTGACAAGACAATTTGCGGTGTGAGAAAGGCTATGGAGATCCCTAAAAGTAAAATTGGCAAGGATTTACTAACCTCTTTCAACTATCATCTTATCCATAAATACAAGAATTTAACTTTTTAATCAAAATAATAACACACTTTATATTTCATCTAGCTAGTTCGGTAGGTGAGGCTAAAATTGAGCCATCAAGAGGCAATAAGTACAAACTTTCGCACGAAAACAATTTTTCTTACCGTGTGCATAATAATTGCTTCAATTTTAATAGATACTTCAATAGTGAAGACTTCTGTATATGTTGGAGGGCTTCAAGGTTCTACAGCAGATGTCCTGCTGTTCACAACTATAACACTAATTTATGCAATAGGACAGTACGTAATTCTCAAATTTACAATAGTGAAAGAGCATTTCAGAACACGTGGTATGATCATTGCTAGCAAGTCGGTGATCATACTTCAGTACGTTTTGATCGCAATTCTATTAGTAACTATCGCTCAAATGATTTTAACTTCAAGCTACAGTTCAATAATCCTAAAAATAGTAACGTGGATTAATTATTCAATGTCAATAATTTTTCTAGGGATGCTAGCCAAGAAATTCTTTTCATGGTATTCCATAAGAAGGAGTGCTATTTTGATTACATATGCAATAGCAATGCTATTTCTTTGTATGTATGGCATCGTATCAATCATTGACATGTCATATGGGCTAACACATGGATCACCAACAAACGTTGGCGTTACCAAAAGTGGTGTGGCTTTAATTGATGCACCATCTTACATATCCAGTATGGTCAATTCAGCTTATTTTATAATTTCGTTACTGGCATTTATATCAACGTGGTTTGCAACTGTTCTATTATTAAAACACTACTCAAATAAGATTGGTAAAGTAAAGTATTGGATACTTGTGAGTATACCGCTAGCATATTTCTTGACTCAATTCCAAACAATACTGATATTTTTATTCACTCCAATAAGACTGACCGACCCTATACTTTTCGGAATTACTTATACTCTAGTTTTTAGTGCTAGTAAACCTATAGGTGGAATTTTGTTTGGGATTTCTTTTTGGATTGTGTCCAGAGGTCTTAATAATCGTGAAGTAAAAAAGTATATGATTATCTCTGGTTACGGTTTACTCTTGCTGTTCACAGCAGCCCAACATCAGGTATTGCTGCTAAATCCATACCCGCCATTTGGGCTGCCGACGATATGCTACGTAGGATTGGCTTCATATCTGATTCTGGTAGGAATATATTCTTCTGCTTTATCTGTAGCACGAGATTCAGCACTACGAAAGGAGTTTTATAACACTGCAAGGAGTCAATTGGATCTTCTTAAGACAATTGGAGTAACAGAGATGGAAAAGCAATTAATAAAAACATACAAGTCTGTGAATAAACGTACTCGTTCGTTAGATGATAACCGTTTCGAAAAAGATGACATGAGAGAAGCTTTACATGGAATGGTTGATGAGATGGATAAAGAGCAGGTAAGAGAAATTTTGCACGATGTACTAACTGAACTTTACACAAAACCAAGATCTAAGAGTCAGTCCTGATTCGTTCGACTTAGGATGACAGAAAGGCAAAAAAGTAATCATAAATTTAACTTTGCACATGTGACTCTACTAAGCTTAACAGAATTTATCTATCGTTATCTTCGTTTTTCATAAACATTAATATTATTTGGCGTGTACATTGACAATACAAAATTCTAAAATTGTTCGCTTTACTGTTTTAAAGCCAGATATAAAGAATTAAATCATGTTATAAAACACCCTTCTATGGTAACAATCGTAAATGCTAAAGGATCTTATTTCAAGTTCACATGAACTTATCTTCAATAAGAAAAAAATTGACACCGACAAAGATCCATTTGAGATCTTTAAGCAAATTTATATGAATTATGAAGATGTATTTATTTTGGAATCTTTAACTGGACCTAAGGAGCTTTCGGAATTCTCAGTAATAGGATTTGATCCAGAATATACTATAAAGTGTGATAGACGAAAATTTCAAATTTATCAAAACGAAAAAATCGTTTACAAAAAACAAGTGGAGGATCCTCTCTTGGAACTAAGACGAATACTGCCAATTATTGATGAGAAAAAACTCCGATACGTAGGAGGAGCAGTGGGATACGTGAGCTATGACGCAATTAAATTCTGGGAACAGTTACCTCAAAAACGATCTAACAATTTGTTTCCTTTAATGGAATTTGGGATCTATACTGATGGTTTGATTCATGACAAGAAGGACAATGCAACTCACTATTTTCACATCGGTAAAAAATCAAGGCTTCACGAATTAGAAAAAATCATAAATTCCGAAGACCAAATTCTGGCAAAAGGCATCTCTTATTCAAAACCAGTTTCAGAAACATCTAGAAGTGAATTTATTTCCAATGTGAAGAAAGCAAAACAATACGTGTATCAAGGCGAGGTCTTTCAGGTGGTAATATCTAGAAAGTTCAAATTTCGACTGTACGGTGATCCTATGCATCTATACCAGAATCTCAGGAAATTGAATCCATCACCCTACATGTATTTCTTTAAATACAAAAAGAGATTTATTATTGGATCAAGTCCTGAAATGCTCCTTCGTGTAATTAATAACAAGATTGAGACATTTCCTATTGCAGGAACAAGACCTGTTTCCAATAGGGAGAGTGTAAATAGAAAGTTAAAAAATGAGCTTTTAAGGGATAAAAAAGAACTTGCTGAACATACTATGCTTGTAGATTTGGCAAGGAATGACTTGGGCAGAATATGCAAATTTGGGTCAGTACAACCAAAAGAATTGATGATAGTAAAGAGATTCAGTCATGTTCAGCATTTGGTTTCACATATAACGGGCGATCTAGACGATAAATACGACAGTTTTGATGCTTTTAGATCTTTATTTCCAGCAGGTACGGTTTCTGGTGCACCCAAAGTGAGAGCCATGGAAGTAATATCAGAGCTCGAAAAATCTTCTAGGGGTCCGTACGCAGGGGCTCTGGGTTACTTCTCTTTCAATAAATGTTGCGACTTTGCAATAATAATAAGATCCTTATTCTTAAATGGGAATAATGCCTTTATTCAATCGGGCGCAGGGATAGTAACAGATTCAATTCCTTCAAATGAATACTTGGAAACAGAGCACAAGGCTGGAGCGCTATTTTCTGCATTGCGAGCCGGAAAAAATCACTGAACATAATTAATATCGAACAAATCATCTCTAATTATCTTCTAAATACGGTTACCACTTATTTCACTTATTTAATCCGGTCATACTTCTCTAAGTTTACTATTATCGAACGGTTTTGAATCTAACCAGCTATATCGGAAATAATCTAAACACCACTCATGAAATAGTTTATTGTTTTCTCTATCAAAGGTATTAGAAAATGCTCCATTCATGTCAGTTTCTCCCTTAACTGATGGAAACATCACTAATGCTTTTTTTTCATTCAAAACTACTGAAACTTTTACTTCGTCTATCATTTTTCTCTCAACTAATCCTTTTTTTAATAGTTCTTGGTAATTAATCTCATTTAGAAAATCTTTACCTTTTTTTGGTATTGCCGCATTTTTTGGTAAAATATAATTAAACTTAATTTTGCGTTCCATTACTGTCCTCGCAGCTACCTCCATTAGATCTAAGGGCACTTGTGGAATCATGCCATAAATGTACTCTTGAGAATGCCTGTACAATTCCTTGATTTCCTCGATTACTGCAACCAAGCCGGAGATAAAGTTACTATTGTCTAGTGAACCAATTCTTTGAACAAACTTCATCGGAAGATTCGCAAAATAATGATCCGAAAAATAATTCCTATTTTTTGATAGAAAATTAATAGAAGGAATTTGGGTCATTATAGTATTTCCAAAGGTTGTTAATGAGTAGGATCCATTAGAATCTCTACTTACTATTCCTGCATCCATAAGTCTATTAAAATTTCTGTGAGCTTCTTGCATAGTTATCCCAAGGTGTCTTGCTAATAACGTCAAATTCATACTGGCATTTTTTAACGCATTAATTATCTGAAGCCTTTGGGAGTTAGATAATTCTATAAATGTCTTTTCAGATTCTTCAAAAATAGAGTCCGTATTTTCCATACCTATTACAATTGTACTCATGTTTATAAGTTAATTTTCAAATAGCCTTTCGTTTGAAATAAGCGAACATACCTTTATTTATAATAAGCATTGTCAGATTTAGAATATCTGTATGTGGAATTATGCTAAAGCTGGTGTCGACATAAAGAAAATAGGTAAAATACAATATGATATTAGTAAACTTGTATCAAAAACTCATTTTGGTTTTGAAAATAAGAACTGGAAGGTTTTGACCGGATTTGGGCATTACGCAGGATTGATTGAAATTGGATCCAAAGTTATTGCATTGCACACTGACGGAATTGGAACGAAAATAATTATTGCACAATTGATGAATAAATTTGATACATTGGGCATAGATTGCGTTGCCATGAATGTTAATGATATTATATGCATTGGGGCTGTGCCCGTTGGTTTCTTGGATTATATCGCATTGAAAAAACCAGACCATTACCTTGTAAGAGAACTAATGAAAGGATTATCAAAAGGAGCAAAGGAATCCAATGTGGCAATAGTTGGAGGGGAGACCGCAGTACTTACAGATCTCCTTAATCAAACAGAAGAAAATCCTTTTGATCTGGTTGGAACTGTTTTTGGAGTAACTAATAAAAAGACATTAGTCATGGGGGATAAAATAACACGAGGTGACATCATACTAGGATTGGAAAGTAGTGGATTGCATTCCAATGGCTATTCACTTGCACGCAAAGTCTTATTTCCAAAGTACAAATTAGAAGATTCTCATTCATTCCTTGAATGTTCAATAGGAGAAGAACTATTGAAGCCCACAAGGATATATGTAAAGCCAGTACTCGATATAATTAAAGCAGAACGAGGCGAGATTCATGGACTAGCACATATAACAGGAAGTTCATTCAAGAAACTACCAAGACTAAATAAGAATGTCAATTTTAATCTGCATAAACTGCCACAACAAGGAGGTATTTTTAAACTCATTCAGCAAGCTGGTAAAATATCACATAAAGAAATGTATTCAACATTTAACATGGGTATTGGATTTTGTATTGTTGTTTCAAAGTCAAAAGTGGATAAACTAATGCAAATTTTCGTTAAACACAATCTAAAGTGTCGTGAAATAGGGTATATCACAAAAGGTACAGGTATTGTATCCATAACAATTATGGGAAGAAAACATATGCTCACCGATTGAGCAAATACAAAAATCCATGACTTACTTTTATTTTGGTTGCTACTTTCCTATTTTCCTACGATGCGACTCCTGAACCAATCAGTCGCCATCTGTCAGCAATTCTTCTACTTATTGCAACCCTGTTCTGACTAATCATGCAAACTGGTTTCTTCAATTTAATTTCTACGCGGTGATCCTTTACATGAGTAACGGTGCCAAGTGTCGCAGCAGTTCCAATATTCAATCGCAATGACTCTTTTATTTTAATTGGTTCAACCTTTACCATTTCTTGTGTTCCAACAGCAGTTTCAAATAAATTGAGCTCTATTGTTATGTCATAAATGTCTGGAGGAAGGGAGCTAGGTAGTCCTACTAGTGAGCCTATTAATGAATCACTCTTTACTAAGTAAGGATCTAAAGTTGTTCCAAGTGCAACCAAGCCACCAGGTTTTACAATGTCGACGATTCCTGCACCAGTGCCTAATGATGAAATCTTTGATATTATAGGTTCGAATTTACCCTTCTTATCATCATAGAGCCCTGGACGTATTTCAATTTCATCACCAGTCTTAAAATCCCCTTGGATTAATGAACCGCCGATTACTCCGCCCTTTACTTCAGTTATTGGCAGGCCTGGCTTGTTAATATCAAATGATCTGAGCACATGCATTAAAGGTTCAGAATTTTTAGATCTTTCAGGTGTTTTGATATTGGACTCGATCGCTTCTATTAGAGCATCAATATTTAGCTTGTGTTGCGCAGAAACTGGAATAATTGGTGCAGTGTCAGCTATGCTTCCTTTAACAAAATCCTTTATTTGTCTATAATTTTCTATTGTTTCTTCATATGATACCAAATCAACTTTATTCTGAACTAATACAATTTGCTTTATTCCAAGGGTTTGTAGAGCCAGTAAATGCTCTCTAGTTTGCGGCTGGGGTACTTTTTCGTTAGCAGCTGTCACTAATATTGCTCCGTCCATTAAAGCAGCTCCTGAGAGCATATTTGCCATTAAACTTTCATGACCTGGAGAGTCTACAAAGCTAACTACTCGTTCGAATTCAGATTCTTGCCCACAGTTCTTGCACTCCGGCTGAGTAGAATAGCATGTTGGTGCAGGACAATTCTTACACTTGTAAAAAGCGGCATCAGCGTACCCAACCTTTATGGTAATTCCCCTTCTTAATTCCTCACTATGACCACTTGTCCAAACCCCCGTTACAGCTTCTACTAGAGTAGTTTTTCCGTGGTCAACATGACCAGATGTTCCTATATTAACACAAGGTTGATAACCATATTGTTTAACGTACCAGTCAGGTAGAGTTTCCTTCCAATGCAATAGGAGTATTGAAAATCGACAGAGATATTAATTTAATTAAAATGGTATTAAGAAGAATTAGAAGACATGCTATTCTTGAGCTTTTTTGGATTCCACCGTCTCACCTTTTTTGGATTCCACCGTCTCACCTTTTTTGGATTCCACCGTCTCGCCAGTAAGAGATAGGTTTCCTTCCAATAGTAAACAATTTATCTGATATATCTCTTCGGTAATCATATTCCCTCTGACGAGCTTTCTCTTTCTTATCCCCTCACGATCATCTTTCATCCCTGCGCCTTTCGATAGTAGCACATATTTTTTTACCCCACCATGAACATCCTTTCGAATAGGTGTCCCAGATTTATCACTTCCTCCTGTTAACTGGATCTTACTAGAAGTAATACCAACGACTGAAGCATCGACAATTTCTCCCACTCTTAAACCAACTAGGGGTTGAGCCTCTTTGTCTTTTAATTCCTTGCTAATACTTTTACCGTTTTTATCAGAAACTATTATTTTAAAGTGTGTCAATATGAAATCAACCAATATTATAGCATTAATTAATCTTTTCGACCCGAATTGTCTTAAATATTTTAATAAATGTAGATATGAAAAATATATCAAGTGGAAGGCGAGAATAAAGAGGATAAGGAAAATGTAAGAAAGTGTCTTCGATGCGGATTCGCAATGTTTAGTATCCAAAGCTGTCATCTTAGGTGTGAAAACTGCGGATCGGAATTGACCTGTTCTGATAAGGGGTCGTTTTGGTAATATCAGATTAAATAACTGCAATTCGAAATTGAATGAGGTAGATTTAATCTAGTTAATTTAACTTAATATCATCCATTTTCCCCAAACTGAAAATTATCTGCCATATTCTCGGCCTTAGATTTCATTATATTGATATAATTTTCATAGTTATCTGAATAACCACAATTTTCGCACTTAACTGCAGTCATTTCCTCATTTACCTGCGCTTTGTTATTGCACTTGGGGCATTTCGCATCGAGCAAATCAAGTCTAAATC
>Ga0081455_10005009_pt1 | contig 14652 bp, 15 predicted proteins | sample TabmetS3T2R1_FD_70207 | JGI IMG/M metagenome (GOLD analysis project Ga0081455, IMG submission 70207) | Tabebuia heterophylla rhizosphere microbial communities from the University of Puerto Rico - S3T2R1 | ecosystem: Host-associated > Plants > Roots > Rhizosphere ... | reverse complement strand
GCGTTTGGCTGTCGTCACTCCCAAGGCTCGCAGCTGACCTGCCTTGATATAGCCGACCGATGATGCAATCGGGTCGAACATCACGTGCACGTGGCCCGCAATGAGATCGGACAGCGCAGCTGGCGAGCCGCGATAGTTCACCGTCGCCAAGTCAACGCCAGTCATGGATTTGAACAACTCGCCGTACAGACCCGGCGCGCTCCCCGGTCCAGCTGAGGCCATCATGATGTTACGGGGATTGGCCTTCGCGTAGGCGATGAACTCAGGGACGGTCTTGGCCGGGAACGAAGGGCTGACTTCCATCACGCCGGCGGTGCGCGATAGGCTCGCGACCGGGGCGATATCTCTGATGAAATTGAAGCTGAGGTTTTCATAGAGCGTTGCGTTGATTGCGTTGAAGGTGCCCGTCATCAGAAGCGTATGGCCGTCCGCGGGCGCGCGCACGACCGCTTCGGCGGCGATATTGCCGCTGGCGCCCGGGCGGTTCTCGATAATGAAAGGCTGGCCGAGCCGTTCCGACAGCCATTGGCCGAACAGCCGCGCAACGATGTCGATGTTGTTGCCAGCGGTGAATCCGACGATGACGTGCACCGGCCGCGTCGGATAGGCCTGCGCCCATGTCTATCCAGAACTGCGCTATGCCGATCAGCTTCATCTTAATGGTCGTATCGGCAGTCCGCTCCGCCACTCGGAGACACGCCGCTGCCGCGTGCAGACAATCACTTTTGCTGTTCGCCACGGTCGCCCCGCCGCGACTGGCCTGAACCGACACAGCCCCGGGTCCGCGAGTCCTCCGGGGCTGTGGACGAGCACCCTCGGTCGGGACTTGGGATTGCCGCAAGGCGCCCGTTTTTCCAATGCTCGGTAGAGGACGCAGTTCCGTAAGTAGGAATACGTAGCTGTCCCAATTGAAGCTGAAGCACGACCGAGAAGGGAGTGATCGAACCAAGAATCGCAGTCGACAGCGAGCCGCAATCTATTTCGGCCTACTTGTGTGCGCCGGATGGGGGAGCGGCCCTTCGTGATCGAAGACTTGACCGAGATCGCGGGAATCGACCCAGACGCCGCACGCCGGGCATCGGTAGAAATACGTAGCGTCCTCTTGCGGTGGCTCGCGAATGTTTTTTTTGCGTGGAACGTCGCCCATGGGCGCAGAACCCGCAAGCGAACGCGCAGGTTTCATCGCACGAATGCCGGTGGCGCAGAGCAGCGCCTCAAAAACGCCGCGCGTCAAACTCCTTCAAGACGGTCTCGCGCAAGACGTCGGGATTGCGCTCGGCGGTGCGGGCCGCGCTCGATCATTCGCATGAGAATGACTTCGTGGGCGACATCGCCGTCGCGACCTGTAAGCCGAAGGCCCACGCAAGCCATTTCGCGACAGCGGGAATGCGATTGGACCGTTGCCGCGGCTGTCACAATGGGAACTTGCGGCCGATCCTGAACGTTGAGTCGCGGTAAAGCGCAACCCGCACGCGCGGGCGAGTGTTCGCCCGGCGGCCGTTCGGAGTGTGGCGGATGACGTTCGAGGAGGCGCTCGCGCAGATCGAGGTGGCCGTGCGCCAGCATGGCGCCGCGCTCGAGGAGCTGGCTGCGCGCTTCCGAAGCGGCGCGATCTCGAAAGCGCGGTTCGTTGCCGAAATGGCTTCGCTCCGCGTGGCGTTCGAAAAGTCCGTGCAAGAACTCACCCGCGAGGCCAAGAGTCGGGCCCTTGTCGCGCTGGCCTCGCTCAAGGTGCCGGAATCCGCGGCAAAGAATTGACCATGCCCGGAGCAGGCAACGGGATCGTCATGTCGTGCGCGCGTCTTCGCGATGGAGAGTCGGTTGGACGTGGGCCCCTTGCTCCAGCTCTTTTGCCCGCTCGAAGTAGCGATTGGCCATGAACGAGAGCTGCGCTTCCTGCTTACGATCCGAGCATGCTCGGGATAACGCGAGACATCGTTGCGCTTGTGCGCGATAGAATGTGCTGATTGACATAGTATTCGCCTCCCGGAGGCGAATGTGCGCCGCACCGAGCTAAGAATGCATGAATATCCGAATCGCTCGGAAATTTAGGTTAACGCCAAACAGGAGCAGCCATGACCGCACGCCTTGCCGACGATCGTACCGCGTGGTGGCTCGAATGGAGCTTCCTCGCCGCCGCGGCCGATGCCGTGCCGCCGCGCGACCCCGACGATGACGACGAGGACGAAGACGACGAAGAGGACGAGGACGACGAGGACGAGCCGCCGGTCGTGCGAGAACCCGACGAATAACGGGATCCGTCTCACCAGTTCATAGGCTGTCGCCCTTCAGGCGTCGCACTCAGGGCCGGCGCAAACCGTCGCTCGTTGGCCGGCATTCGTCCAGCGCGCGTCGCACCGAGCATGCGGAGAGCATGGCAATGCAGGAGAACGAAGCCGACCGCGAGCGGCACTTGCGCGAACTGGCCGCAAAGCTGTGGTTTAACTTCGAACGTCGCGGCTCGCGCGTCTCACTATACAGAGATATCGATGTACCGAAACCGGTTCGGCACGATGACCTCACTTTCGATGAGGTCGAGGACATACTCAATACGTGGAAACTTCGCGGGCCACACGGTGGCTGAAACGGAACAGACCATATTCAACGGTCCTTAACCGAAGCCGCGCGGCTGATAGACGCGACGCTTTTTGGCCATGGGCTATAAATCGCGATCGGCGCTCGGGGTCACCGTGGCAAACGTGGAGGAACGATAATGCGGTTGATGGTAGCAGTTTTGCTAACGGCATTCTCGATCGGTTCGGCCACCGCGCAGGCACCCGACACGTGCGAAAGCAAGGCGGTGTCGAAAGCGGGCAAGCCGCTCGCCGGTGCGGCGAAGAGAAGCTTCGTGGCGAAATGCAAGCGCGATGCGTGCGCACCCAAGGCGGTCGGATCGGACGGCAAGCCGCTCAAGGGCGCGGCGAAGAAGAGCTTCATGGACAAATGTCTGAGGGAGCAAGCCTAGTGCGCAGTCAAAAGGAAATGGCGACGGGACTGTTTGCTTGCGTGCTGCTCTTTGCCGGCGCGACCGCGGCGGCCGCTCAGATGCAAAATTATCCGGCCAGTCCGTATTTCGCGCCGCAGACTGCGCCGAAGGCGCCGAGCCCGTACTTCGGAACGAACCCGAACCAGAATCGGGAACGGGGTTATCTGAGCACCAACCCCTACGATCCGAACAGCATCTACGGCAGAGGCGCCCCCTCCCGTCTCGACCGGCCGAGAAATCCAGGGGGGACCGGAGGCATTCGCTGACGCGCTGCGCACTGCGCACCGCCATTGAATTACGTACATCGTGGACGCCGTGTTCCACGAGACGAATGTTGCAAGAACGGTGCCCCATGTGCTGAACGCATGCGAGGTCGCCGCGTCCGTCGATTGCACTTGAATTTCGATCCCGCGCTTCGCAAATGAGAAGTTGCGATGGGTGGATCAGCTCCCGTCGCGTTCCTCCCAAAACTTGGGCCGCTTGAACTCGAGCGGGCCCTCTTTTCATTCCCGCACGCCTGCGGCGACGTCGCGGATCAGCCCCTGGCACTGCCCTGCCGCGTCCAAGCCTCCATCAGGTTGATCGGGAACGGGAACACAATGGTGGAGCTGCGTTCGCCAGCGATATCGAACAAAGTTGCGAGGTAGCGCAGCTGCATGGCCTGCGGCAGCGGCGCCAGAATTTGCGCGGCGTCGAGCAGCTTTTGCGCCGCCTGTTGCTCTCCCTCCGCATTGATGATCTTGGCGCGACGGGTGCGTTCGGCCTCGGCTTGACGGGCGATCGCCCGGATCATGCTCTCGTCGAGATCGATGCGCTTGATCTCCACGTTGGACACCTTGATGCCCCACGCTTCGGTCTGCTTGTCGAGCACGTCCTGGATATCGGCATTGAGCTTGTCGCGCTCGGCCAGCATCTGGTCGAGGTCGTGCTTGCCCAGCACCCAACGCAGCGTGGTCTGCGCAAGCTGGCTGGTCGCCGCGAGATAGTTATAAACTTGAATGACCGCTCGTTCGGCGTCAACGACGCGGAAATAGATCACCGCATTCACCTTGACCGAGACGTTGTCGCGCGAAATCACGTCCTGAGTCGGCACCTCGTCGACGACCACGCGCAGGTCGACGCGTACCATCTGCTGCACCAGCGGGACGAGAAGGAAGAATCCCGGTCCCTTGGTTCCGGTATAGCGGCCGAGGGTGAAGACGACGCCGCGCTCGTATTCGCGCAGGATCCGCACGGCCGAGATGAAGATGATCACGACGAAAATCGCGAGAATGGCAATTGTCACAAGGGACGCCATGGGTTTTCTCCTGGTTGTCGAGGGGCTATCAGGCGGGTTCGACGACGAGCACAAGCCCCTCACACTCGATGACTCTGATGCGGTCCCCCTTTTCCAGCGTCCGCTGCGCGCGCGCGCGCCAGATTTCCCCGTTGACCAGGACGCGTCCCTCGTCTCCGTCCCACGCCACGGTTTCGCCCTCGGCGCCGAGCAGCCCCTCCTTGCCAGTGACGACGGGGCGTCGCCGCGACCGCACCAGCATCGTGAGGACCAGCAGGAACAGGGCGGCTGTCGTGATGGTGGCGGCCGCGACCACCGGGAGCGATAAGCTGAAGCCCGGCGCGCCGGACGGAAACATCATGATCGCGCCGATCACGAAGGCGATGATGCCGGCGATGCCGATCACGCCGAACGAGCCGATATGCGCCTCGGCCACCATGAGACCGATGCCGAGCAGCACGAGGGCGGCGCCGGCATAGTTGATCGGCAGCAGGTTGAGCGCATAGAGCGCGACCAACAGGCTGATGCCCCCGATCAGCCCCGGCGCCACTGCGCCTGGATTGAGAAACTCAAATATCAGCCCGTACACGCCGATCAGCATCAGGATGAACGCGATATTGGGGTCGGTGATGACGCCGAGTAGCTCGGTCCGCCAATCCGGCGCCGCGGTCACCACCTGGAGGTCCGCGGTTGCCAAGCGTTCGGATTTGCCGGCGACCTTGACCGTACGTCCATCGATCTGGCGCAGAAGATCCGGCACGTCCTCGGCGATCACGTCGATGACGTTAAGCTTGAGCGCATCGGATGCCGGCAGGCTCACCGCCGTGCGGACCGCTTCGGCGGCCCAATCGGCGTTGCGACCGTTGAGCTCGGCCAAGCCGCGGATGTAGGCGACGGCATCGTTGACCGCCTTGCGCGTCTCCGCATCCGCCGGCTCGCTGGAGCTGGTCGCGCCCTCGCTGCCCTTCCCTTTTTGACCGGCAGGCTGTTGCGGGGCTCCGCCGGGCAGACCAGGAGCGCCCAAGCGGATCGGCGTGGCGGCGCCGAGATTTGTCCCGGGCGCCATGGCGGCGATCGCGCTCGCATAGGTGATGTAGGTGCCGGCGCTCGCCGCGCGTGCGCCGCTCGGGGCCACATACGTGGCGACAGGCACCGGCGAAGACAGGATGGCGCGAACGATCTCGCGCATCGAGGTATCGAGCCCACCCGGCGTATTCATTCGCAAGACGACGAGGCGCGTCTCGGCTTGCCTGACGCTGCGAAGTTCGCGCACGACGTAGTCGGCGACAGCCGGTCCGATGGCACCGTCGATCTGGAGGACTATGGCCTGCGGCGCCGCCGCAACTCCGCTCGCCAGCAGCGGAAGTCCGAGAAGTAGCGAGAACAACGCGCGCGCGGCGCCTCGGCTCGGGGCTGCGCAGCGGGCGCCCCTCAGCGCTGCACGCATGGGCCGCCTCCTCGGTGCGCGCCGCACGGAATTGGGGGATTTTGCAGCGGCCTCCCTCTGCTACCAGTGCGGCCGCCGAAGGAGACCGGGCAAGAAACGCGGCGAGCCTTTAATCTTCACACGAGAGGCCGAATTGGGAAAGGCCTTCCTCCAGATGCTCGGAGAGCAGCGGCAGGCCGAGTAGATAGGCGGCGGTGCGCTCGTTGCGAGCGCGTAACGCCTCGCTGCGAAGATCGTCCCATTCCTCGATGCCGGCATCGCCCCGGCCGAGCCAAGTCAACGCCACCAGGTCCGCTCGTTCATCCTCATCGAGCGCGCCGATGAATGCCGCAAGTTCTTCATAGACCGGATCGTCAGCTTGATCCTCGAGCACGTCCACCATCTTGTCATCCGCGGCATTGGACCCGGAATCCGGATCGGCAACGACGTCCTTGGCCTCGAACTGACGCGCCTTGACGATGACGTAGCAAACTTTTTCGGGTGAAATCGATAATGTCGCTGTCCCGTCCATGGCTCGCACCTCGCGATCTCGCAAACCTGCTAAGCGCGACAACCGCTCGATTTTCAAACATCGATGTTGCCGGAATGGTTCCGGGGGTGCCGACGCCCTGGCGCGAAACTATTCGCTGTCGTCCCCGCGCATGGCGCGTCCTTAAGGGCGTTCACGCCCGTGTTCGACGGCTACGGACGCGCGTAAACGCGCTTGTGCTGGGGACCCATATTCCAGAGGCGGTGGTTATGGGTCCCCGCAACGGGGTGCCCCCTCGCGGGGACGACGCCATATGACCCGGTGAGTCGGGTTTGTTGTCGCCATCAGGTCCCGTCGCTCAAGCGACGGCATCGGCGGCGAGTGTCGCAATGCCCAGCGCGGCGAAGCTCTCGCGCGTGGCGGCCACCGAACCGTCGACGTCGATGCCGCGACACGCATCCTCGATCACGGTCACGGAAAATCCCTCGCGGCGCGCGTCCTCTGCCGAGTAGCGTACGCAGAAATCGAGCGCCAGCCCGGCGACGAAGATGCGCGTGAGGCCCCGCTCACGCAGATAGCCGGCTAATCCGGTGGGCGTCTTGCGGTCATTCTCGTAGAAGGCGGAGTAGGAATCGATGGTAGGGCGGAAGCCCTTGCGCAAGACGAGCTCGGCGTGCGGAATTTGCAAGTCGTCGTGGAATTGGGCCCCGATCGTGCCTTGAACGCAATGCTCCGGCCACAAGATCTGCTGCCCGTAGGCGACGGTGACGGTGTCGAACGGGCGCTTGCCAGGATGCGATGATGCAAACGAGTGGTGGCCGGGCGGATGCCAATCCTGCGTCAGCACCACGTGGCGGAACCGGCCGGCCAGCCGCTTGATGGTCGGCACCACTTCATCGCCACGCGGAACGGGAAGGTTACCGTTCGGACAAAAGTCGTTTTGGACATCGACCACCAGCAGGACGTCGCTTTCTCCGATCGTAATCGCCATGGTCGCCCATCCTACTGCTGCTTCACGCGATGGCCGTGCCAATACGCCGCGTGCGCGTCATCACTTCGCGTGCTGCTGCGCCATGCGCCCGTCGACTTCGACCGCAAGCCGCCGCAGCGCCTCGCTCACCTCCACCGGGTAAGACGCGCCGGGCTCGAGCCTACGTAAAGGCTCGGGCAAGCGCCCGAGATCGCGCGCGGCCCGCGCCCGGATTTCGGCAAGTGTGGGCGCCGGCTTGAGACGCTTGCCACCTTGCATGACCAATTCGATCAGCGGCTCGCCTGGCTGATCATCGTTCTCCAGCGACAGAATGTCACCGGCCATGCGGCCATCGGCGCCAAAGCGGCGCCAGACCTGCTTGCGTCCGGGCCAGGTCGCCTTGCCGGCAGAGCGCTTGCGCCGCGGCAGCCCGGCATATTCCTCGAGCTTGTAAACGCAATCGAGCCCGGGTGCGTCATACGAGGTGGTGAGGCTACTGCCGATGCCGAAGCCGTCGATCGGCGCGCCCGATCGGATGATGTTCGCGATCGCGGTCTCGTCGATGCCGCCGCTGGCGAAGATGGTCACGTCGCGCAGCTCGCCCTCGTCGAGGATACGCCGCACCGTCTTGGACAAGGTGATCAGGTCGCCGCTGTCGAGACGCACCGCGCCGATCGAGATGCCCGCAGCCTTGAGCCGCGGCGCGAGCGCGACCACCTTTCGCGCCGCGGCCTCCGTGTCGTAGGTGTCGATCAGCAAGGTCAGGTTCTTGGGCCGCGCGCGAGCGAAGTTCTCGAATGCCTCGGCCTCATCGTCGTGCACCTGGATGTAGGAGTGCGCCATGGTGCCGAAGATCGGGATACCGAACTCCTTGTCGGCCAACACTGTGGCGGTGCCGGCGAAGCCGGCGATGTAGCTTGCGCGCGCGGCCAGAAGCCCGGCTTCGGCGCCGTGCGCGCGGCGCAAGCCGAAATCGACGAGGCGTTTGCCCAGCGCGGCAAGCACCATGCGCGCGGCCTTGGCGGCGATCATCGATTGGAATTGCAGAAGATTGATGAGCCGCGTCTCGATGAGCTGCGCTTCGGGCAAAGCGGCGGTGACGCGCAGGATCGGCTCGTCGGGGAAGAATACCGTCCCCTCCGCCATGGCATGAATGTCGCCGGCGAACCGCAAGCCTTCGAGATAATCAATCAGGTTTTTGCCAAACCGCCCACTGCTCGCGAGCCAGTCGAGCTCCTCCGGCGTAAAGCGCAACCGGACGAGAAACTCCAGCACCTGTTCGAGCCCCGCCGCGATCAGGAAGCCGCGCTCGCGCGGGAGCTTGCGAACGAAGAACTCGAAGACCGCGGTTTTTGTCTCGCCACGATCCAGGTAGGCCTGCATCATGTTGAGCTGATAGAGGTCGGTCAGCAACGCGCTCGTCGCCGGATCCATGCTGTCACCTTCGCGGAGAACACCTCGAGCCAACGCCGCGCGCTCATCGAGACCGCCTCGAGAGCGAATTCGGCCGTATCTTAACGTCAACAGCCGCAAATTGGATCGCGTTTGCAACAGCAGCTTATGTCCGATATCCGGCGCAAACACTCGGCTATGTCGCCCAGGCGCTTGTCTGCCGGCGCGGAGTGCCTAAGCTTACTTGCAAATCCCGTTGCAATAACGGGGGAAAACTCTTCCCTCGCCGCAGGGCAAAGCATCGCAATCGAGGATAATGAGAGATGGCCGACGAAGGGCTCCCCGTCATTGCACGCTTTGAGGTACGCCGCCGCAGCTACCTTGCACCGGACGGCAGCGTGCTGCGGCCGCTTCCCGCCTTCGCCTCCGACAGCGCCACGCTGCTCGCGCTTTATCGCGGCATGGTGCTCACCCGCGCTTTCGACCTCAAGGCGGTCTCGCTGCAACGCACCGGACGGCTGGGAACCTACGCCGTCTCGCTCGGCCAAGAGGCAGTCTCGGTCGGCATCGCCAGCGCCATGCGCGAGGAGGATGTCCTGCTTCCCTCCTATCGCGACAACGGGACGCTGCTCTGGCGCGGGACGAAGATGGAGGAGATCCTACTGTTCTGGGGCGGCGACGAGCGCGGTAATCTGTCCTCCGGTCCTGCCCACGATTTCCCCTATTGCATTCCAGTCGGCTCGCAGGCGCCGCACGCTGCGGGCGTCGCTTACGCCTTCAAGTTCAGGAAGGAGCCGCGCGTTGCCGTTTGCCTCTTCGGCGACGGCGCCACCTCCAAGGGGGACGTCTGGGAAGCGATGAACTTTGCCGGCGTGCACAAGCTCCCCGTGGTGTTCGTCGCCAACAACAACCAGTGGGCCATCTCCGTGCCGCTCAAGTTGCAAACGGCGTCCGAGACGCTCGCGCAGAAAGCGATCGCGGCGGGCTTTGCCGGCGAGCAGGTCGACGGCAACGACGTCATCGCCATGCGCGCGGCGGCAGAGGAGGCGATCGCGCAGGCCCGCGCCGGCGGCGGGCCGCGTTTGATCGAGGCCATGACGTATCGGCTCAGCGATCACACCACCGCAGATGACGCGGCGCGGTACCGTCCGCCGGAGGAAGTTCAGGCGCGCTGGAAGGAGGAGCCGATCGCGCGGCTGCGCGCGTATCTCGTGAGCCAAAAGGTGTGGGGCAAGGCGCAAGAGGAAGCGCTTGCGGCCGAGTGCCAGAAAGCAATCGAGGCGGCGATCGAGCGCTATCTGGCCTCCTCGCCACGCGCCGCGGAGACGATGTTCGATTACCTCTACGCCGAACTGCCGCGAAGCTACGCTGGCCAGCGAGCCGAGCTCGGCGGAGGCTCTTCCAATGGCTGAGGTGACGCTGGTCGAATCCATCAATCTGGCGCTGGCCCGCGCCATGGAAGAGGATGGCAATGTGGTCGTGCTCGGCGAAGACGTCGGCATCAACGGCGGCGTCTTCCGCGCCACCGTCGGGCTGCAGCAGCGCTTCGGCGCCGAGCGAGTGATCGACACGCCGCTCGCCGAGCTGTTGATCAGCGGGCTTTGCGTCGGCATGGCGGCGCAGGGGCTGCGGCCCGTGGGCGAAATCCAGTTCATGGGCTTTGTCTATCCCTGCATCGATCAGCTGGTGAATCACGCGTCGCGCCTGCGCAACCGAACCCAGGGGCGGCTGAGCTGCCCCATGGTGCTGCGCACGCCGCACGGCGGCGGCATCCGCGCGCCCGAGCATCATTCGGAGAGCACCGAAGCCATGCTCGCCCATATCCCGGGCTTGCGGGTTGTCATTCCGTCCTCGCCGGAACGCGCCTACGGGCTGCTGCTCGCGGCGATCCGCGATCCGGACCCGGTGGTGTTCCTGGAGCCGACGCGCATCTATCGCGCGGCGAAGGGCCAAGTAGAGGATACCGGCGAGGCGTTGCCGCTCGACGTCGCCTTCGTCCTGCGGCAAGGCCGCGATGTCACGCTGATCAGCTGGGGCGCCATGGTGCGGGAGACGCTCGCCGCCGCCGACGAACTCGCGGCGCACGGCATCGACGCGGAGGTGATCGATCTTGCCACGCTCAAGCCTTACGACGAGGAGACCGTGCTTGCCTCGGTGGCCAAGACGGGCCGTTGCGTCATCGTGCACGAGGCGGCGCGGACCGGCGGCTTCGGCGCCGAGATCGCGGCGCTGATCGCCGAGCGCGGGCTCACTTCACTGCTGGCGCCGGTGGCGCGGGTCACGGGCTATGACACGGTGATGCCGCTGCCGCGGCTCGAGCAGCGTTATATCCCCTCCGCCTCCCGGATCGTCGCCGCCACGCGCAAAGTTTGTGAGTTTGCATGAGACTCGCGATACGACGTGCGAACGTTGCGCAGCCTATGACACAGCACAACTAAAACCCACGGAAGCTTCCATGCGCCAATTCATGCTGCCGGATCTCGGGGAAGGGCTCGAAGAGGCTGAAATCGTCACCTGGCACGTGAACGAGGGTGATCGGGTGGTCGTCGATCAGCCGCTGGTGTCGGTCGAGACCGATAAGGCCGTGGTCGAGGTCCCCTCCCCTCAGAGCGGCCGCATCGCCCGCTTGTTCGGCGGCAAGGGCGATTTGATCAAGGTCGGGGCTCCGCTCGTCGAATTTGCCGAGGACGGGCAAGGGCAAGACACCGGGACTGTCGTCGGCGAACTCGGCCAGGATGAGAAGGCCGTTCGCGAAGCGCCGACGCCGGCGCCGGCGCGCACCTTGCAGGTGCTCCCAGCCGTGCGGGCGCTCGCGCGCAAGCTCGAGGTCGATCTCAATTTGGTGCAAGCCACCGGTCCCGGTGGCACGATCACGCGGGCGGATGTGGAGCGCGCGGCCAAGAGTCTCGCCGAAGTGGGGCCGGCCGAGCCGCTGCGCGGCATGCGCCGGGCCATGGCACAACGCATGGCGGCGGCGCACGCCGAGGTGGTGCGCACCACGGTGACCGAGGAGGCGGACATCGAAGATTGGCGCAAGGGCGAAGACGTCACCATCCGGCTGGTGCGCGCCATTGCCTCGGCTTGCCAGGCCGAACCCTCGCTCAACGCCTGGTACAACGCCGAGGCGGGCGAGCGGCGGCTCATCAAGCGCATCGACATCGGCATTGCCGTCGACACGGAGGGCGGCCTCATCGTACCGGTCATGCGCAACGTGGGCGAGCGCGACGCGAGAGACTTGCGGGCGGGCCTCGACCGGCTGCGCGCCGACGCCGCCGCGCGCTCGATCCCGCCGGAGGAGTTGCGCGGCGCGACCATCACGCTGTCGAATTTCGGCATGATCGGCGGACGCTTCGCCAATCTCGTCGTCGTTCCGCCCCAGGTTGCCATCGTCGGCGCCGGGCGCATCGACCAGCGCGTGCTGGTGCACAACGGCGCGCCCGCGGCGCGCCGCGTGCTACCATTGTCGCTAACTTTCGACCATCGCGTGGTGAACGGCGGAGAGGCGGCCCGCTTCCTGGTGGCGCTCAAGGCGGCTCTGGAACGCGCATCCTAGTAGTCGTCGGCAGTCTCCGTCGCCGCCCTCATCGCATAGCGCCACGCTATCGAGGTGGCGGCGTCCGACGTACTCGCAGCTTCGTTATCCGTGCATTCGTGCGTTGCTCTACCGATACTTGCAGTTGCTGAATTTTTCAATCAGACTTTCAACCGAGGGCGATGGTTTGCTTTGCTGGGGAGGAGCCATTGGCACGAACTCCGCGCGGCGCGTCGCTCGGCGCATTGCAGATGGTCGCGGCACGGACCTACACGTCGCCCACACTCGTGCTGCTGGCGATGGATTGGCCTGCCGGCAAACGATTTTCCGACTTCCTCGGATTCGCGATCCTTCGCAGCCCGGGATTCAATCCCCGAGAGAAGGACGGCTATCTGTTCAACAAGATCGGGTTCAATCCGCCGGGACCGAATTCACAGCCGCTCCCCAGCAACCTGGCGCCGTTTCAAAAATTCCTGTGGTGGGATGGCGGGATCAACGACGCCGATCGCGGCAAGACCTTCAAATACACGATCACGCCGGTGCGCGGCACCGGTCCCAAGGATCTCGTCCTGCAGCACGACGCGGAAACGACGATTTCCGTGACCCTCCCGCGCGTGGAGCAAGACGGAATCGCGACCTGGTTCAACCGCGCCGTCGTCAGCTCGCAGGCCTTCTCGCGGCAGTTTCCCGATCCGCAATCGAAAATTCCGGAAGTGATGGATTGGTTGGCCAACGGGCTGGAGGATTCGTTCGCGCGCATCTTGTCGGGCGCCAAGGAGATCGACGGCGCCATCTACCATCTGACCGACAAGCGCTGGGTCGTCCCCGCGCTCAAGGGCTTCAAGGGGGATTTGTCGTTGGTCTTCGAAGACAGCAGCAACGACACCACAGACCGTCCGGCAATCAAGCTGCTCAAGTCCAAGCGCTTCGAAGGCAAGCCGCGTACGAAAACCGCCATCATGCACCACAAGTTCCTGGTCGACGTGAACGGGGGGCGGGTGATGATGGGCTCAGCCAATTTCACGCCGGAGGGACTGACTAGCCAGGCCAACCTGGTTCACATTTTCAATTCGCCGCAGCTTGCAAAATTGTACGTCGAGAGGCAGCAGCTGATCGCGGACGATCCGACTGTCGGTGAAACCGCCAAAGAGACGGGCTGGTCGCGGCCGATCAAAATCGGAAGGACGACGGTACGGGTATTCTTTTCGCCGGAGCCGAAGGACAAGCGCGTGTCCATCGACACGGTGATCGCTTCCGTCAAGCGCGCGAAGAGCTCGGTGATTTTCTGCATGTTCGATCCGACCGATCCGCAACTCATCACGGCGCTGCTGGCGACCAGCGATCGCAAGAAGCTTCTCTATGGATTGCTCAACAGGATCTCGGACCCGACCGCGAAAAAGAACGATCGGTCCGATTCGGGCGAACCCCCGCGCCAGCCGAGCGCCGCCACGCAGATCAAGGTGACGCTGTTCAATCGTTCGAGGAAGGATAAGAAGGTGCTGGCGTACTCGTTCTTCCGTCCCGGTGCGACGCCGGCCGAGTTCCTGCCGGAGCTGAGCTCGGTCGATCTGAGCCGCATGAGCACGCTGCCACCGCGGAAGCCGGGGGCGAAGAAAGGCGGCCCGCCGGCGGTGCACATCCATCACAAGTTCATCGTCATCGATGGCAATACCGACAATCCCACGATCTATACCGGCTCGGCAAACCTCAGCAACAACTCGACGCATCGCAACGACGAGAACCTGCTCGAGATCAAGGGTAATCCGGACTTGGCGCGGACTTATCTCGCGGAATTCATGCGTCTCTACGAGCACTATCGCGCGCGAGCGCTCTGGAACTTGGCGCATGCCGGACGACGAAAGAAGGATCGCGGTGCAGAGGCATTTACGCTTAAACGCAGCAGAGATGCGTGGGTGAAGGGCGCCTACACGCCCGGCACGGCGGAGTTCAGAGCGCGCACCGAGCTCGCGGGTGGCTGAGCCGGGAGGCGACGGCGTCGCAAACGGCAATGCCCTGCGCCAAACCGCGGCGAGCAGTCGAACGAGGAGGCATGCCATGAGCGACCGTGATCAAATCAATCGGCGCGACTTCATCGTCACGACGGCGGGCGTCGCCGGCAGCGCAAGTGCACTGGCAGGAGCCGCGCTGACGAGCGCGGAGGCACAGACGTCGCCCCCTCCGGGCTTCGATGCGCAGGAGCCGTTTGCCAAAAATTGGGGAAAGCCGCTGCGCGAGGTGGTGCACGTGGATCCCATCGTGGCCGCGCCTGAACTGGCAAACGACGCGGTCAAAGAGCGGCATCGCATCTACTGCCACCTGCTCATGAAGTTGATGGTCCGCTTCTGGAACGGCAACAAGCGCGGACCGCTTGGATCCTATCCGCGCCGTGTCAAGCAGATGGAGGCGGTGCAGCCGGTGCAGCCGACGCAGCGCTACCGCGGCGACATGATCGAGAATCCGGATCGGCTGCGGGTCAATTGGGACCGGTACGTCGGCCACAACATCGCTTGCGTCGCCATCGAGGGCAACGGCGAGATCATCGACTTCGATTTCAATCACAACGATTTCTTTCGAAGCTCG
>Ga0081455_10005008_pt1 | contig 14653 bp, 9 predicted proteins | sample TabmetS3T2R1_FD_70207 | JGI IMG/M metagenome (GOLD analysis project Ga0081455, IMG submission 70207) | Tabebuia heterophylla rhizosphere microbial communities from the University of Puerto Rico - S3T2R1 | ecosystem: Host-associated > Plants > Roots > Rhizosphere ... | reverse complement strand
CGCCCGGCGGACGAGCGGCCGACCGCGTCGGAGCCGTCGGAGCCGTCGGCGGCGGCCGCCGAGGCGGTCGAGGCGGCGGACCGGCGCGAGATGGCCGACCATCCCGTCGAGCGCAGCCGCGGCAGCGACGCTGACCTCGATGACGGCGAGCGGACCGTCGCCCCCCTCGAGCCCGTCGGCGGTGACGAGCTCGAGGCGGATGACGATCACCCCGCGGTGGCCGATGTCGGCGTCGAGGACGCAGTGGAGGCCGATATCGGGGAGCTGCGCGCCGCGGATCCGGCGGGCGACCATCCGGGGGGCGTCGAGGGGTCGGGTGACGACCACGACCAGGTGGAGGAGCTGTTCGCGCGGCTCAAGGCCGACCGCGAGCCGTCCGCGCCCGGCGCCGCCGGCGGGAACGAGACGCTCGGGGTGGGGGCCACGGCCGTCGCCGTCATCGACGAACCCCAGGACAGCGGGGACGCCGCGGTCGCAGCCGGCGACGACGACGCCGACGCCGAGGAGGACGAGCTCGATCCCGACGCCGCGGTCCTCCACGACCGCGACACCCACCTGGGGCCGGTCGAGCGGGAGCTCGGTCGCCGGCTCAAGCGGGTCCTGGCCGACGATCAGAACGAGGTGTTCGACCTGTTGCGCCGCGACCACCCCGCCAGCCTGGACGACGTGGTCCCGGCCGCCGCCGAGCACGCCCAGCGCTACGCCGCAGCCGCCCTGCCCGACCTCGACGTGGCCGCCCTCTCGGGGGCTGCGAGCGTTAATCGGGAGGTCCGAGGGTCGTGCACGGCCCTGGCGAAGGAGCTGGGCCGGTCCCTGGTCGAGCCCATGCGCGAGCGGATCGCCCGGTCGTTCGACGAGTGCGACGGTGACCTCGAGGAGGTGACCGAGCGGCTCCGGTCGCTGTATCGCGAGTGGAAGGGGCAGCGCATCGGCGCCGCCGTGCGGCACTACGCCGCCGCCGCGTACGCCTGGGGTGTCTACGAGGCGACGCCGTCGGATGCGGAGCTGCGGTGGCTCGTCGACCGGAGCGGCGAGGCCTGCCCCGACGCCGACGACAACGCCCTGGCGAGCGGCGTCCGCAAGGGGGAGGCGTTCCCAACGGGCGTCCTGTGCTCGCCGGCCCATCCGGACTGCCGCTGCCTGGTGGTCCCGGTGGGCGTGGGCGGCGAATCCGGCGGGTCCGTCGACGCCCCGTCGGGCCGGGGGCGATAGGCCCCGTTCGAACAGCTGTCTGTAGGCTCGGCCCTCATGCGAGCCCCCGACGACCTGCCGCGCCGAGCGCCCCGGCGCAAGAACGGCAGGCGCGGGCGCACGCTCCTCATCGTCGGCGTCATCGCCGCGTTCGTGCTGCTCACATCGCTGCGGGGCATCGCCGGCTTCTACACCGACTACCTGTGGTTCGACTCGCTCGACCAGACGGGCGTGTGGCGGGGGATCCTCGGGGCGAAGCTGATCCTGGCGCTCATCTTCATGGTCGGCTTCTTCTTGCTGGCCTGGTCCAACCTGCTCATCGCCGATCGCATCGCGCCGCCGTACCGGATGGCCGGCCCTGAGGACGAGCTGCTCGAGCGCTACCACGACATCGTCGACGACCGCATGGGCTGGCTGCGGATCATCATCTGCGTGCTGCTCGCGATCATCGCCGGCTCGGGGGTGTCGTCGGAGTGGAACTCCTGGATCCTGTTCACCAACGGCGGCAACTTCGGCATCGAGGATCCGCAGTTCCACAACGACATCGGCTTCTACGTCTTCCGGCTGCCGTTCCTGTCGTTCGTGGTCGACTGGCTGTTCGCGTCGCTGCTGATCGTCATCATCGTCACGGCGGTGGCGCACTACCTCAACGGCGGCATCCGGGTGCAGCCACCGTCGCCGAGGGTGACGCCGCAGGTGAAGGCCCACCTGTCGGTGCTCCTCGCCGTGCTGGCGCTGGTCAAGACGGCCGACTACTGGCTGCAGCGCTTCGAGCTCACGACCTCCACGCGGGGCATCGTCGACGGCGCCAGCTACACCGATGTCAAAGCACAGTTGCCCGCCCTCAACCTGCTGGTGCTCATCTCCCTGTGCGCGGCGGCACTGTTCGTCGTCAACATCTTCCGGCGCGGCTGGACGCTCCCGGCCGTCGCCGTCGGCCTCTGGATGTTCGTGGCGGTGGTGGCCGGGGGGATCTACCCCCAGTACGTCCAACGATTCCGGGTCGAACCCAACGAATCGGCCCGGGAACGCCCGTACATCGAGCGCAACATCGAGGCGACGCGGGCCGCGCTCGGCCTGTCCGACGTCACGACCCAGCGGTTCGTCCCCCAGACCGACGCCGCCAACGTGCAGCTCGCCGGCTCAGAGCCGACGGTCCGGAACATCCGCCTGTGGGATCCAGCCGCCCGGCTGTCGGGCCAGACGTTCGAGCAGCTGCAACGGATCCGCAACTTCTACAACATCAACGACGTCGACGTTGACCGCTACACGATCGGCGGGCAGCCGACGCAGGTGAACATCGGCGTCCGGACGATCAACCCCGACGGCGTGCCCGGGGACTCGTGGGAGGCCGCGCACCTCGCCTACACCCACGGGTACGGCGTCGTGATGGCCCCATCCAACGCGGCCGAGGGCAACGAGCCCGAGTTCGTCCTGGGCGAGATCCCGCAGGCGGAGGCCGAGGGACTCTCGCTCGACAAGGCGGGCATCTACTTCGGCGAGAACCTCGACGGCTACATCGTGGTCGACACCAACCGCGACGAGATCGACTTCCAGAACGAGGACGGCGACACCGAGTTCACGACCTACGACGGCGCCGACGGCGTCCAGGCCAACTCGGTGGTGCGCCGGGTGGCGTTCGCCCTGCGCTTCGGCGACCTCAACCCACTGATCTCCGACTTCATGACCGACAACTCCCGGGTCGTCTACGTCCGGGACGTGGTCGACCGCGTGACCAAGCTGGCGCCCTTCCTCCAGGCCGACAACGACCCGTACCCGGTGCTGGTCGACGGCCGGGTCCAGTGGGTGGTCGACCTGTACACGACGACGTCCCGCTACCCCTACGGGCAGATGGCCGACACCGACCAGGTGGCATCGTCGAGCGGGCTGAACCACCGGTTCAACTACGTGCGCAACTCGGTCAAGGCCACCGTCGACGCGTACGACGGGACGGTCACGTTCTACGTGATGGACAAGGACGACCCGATCATCAACGCCTACCGGGACGCGTTCCCCGACCTCTTCTCCGACGACGCCCTGCCGGACGAGCTGGCGGCGCACCTGCGCTATCCCGAGGACCTGTTCCGCATCCAGACCTCGGCCTACGGCCGCTACCACCTCGACGATCCCGACGAGTTCTTCAACCAGAACGACGCCTGGCGGGTGGCCCGGGACCCGGGCACGGCCGGCGCCGACCCGTCCACGCAGGTCACGAACGAGCAGGGACAGGTGACCGGCGCCCAGGCGCCGCGCATCGCCCCCTACTACCAGCTGCTCCAGCTCCCCAATGAGTCGGGCCAGGTGTCGCGCGAGGCCGAGATGGTGCTGATGCGCCCGTTCGTCCCCTTCAGCGAGGACGATCGCAGCCAGAAGCTAACGGCGTTCATGGCGGCGCGCATGGACCCCGGCAACTACGGCAAGCTGGTCGTCTACCAGCTGCCGTCGAACGCCCTACCCGACGGCCCAGGCCTGGCGGCGGCGGCCATACGCGCCGACGAGAACGTCGCCCGGGACCAGACCGAGCTGGGCCAGCGGGGCTCCCAGGTGCTCTACGGCAACCTGCTGCTGGTGCCGGTGGACAACGCGTTGCTCTACGTGCAGCCGTTCTACGTGATGTCCGAGGACGAGACCCGCCAGCTCCCGCAGCTCGAAAAGGTCATCGTCAACTACGGCGAGACCGTCGTCATCGAGGACACGCTGCAGCAGGCCCTGGTGGCACTCTTCGGCGAACGCGTGGCGACGCAGGAACGCCCCGGCGCGGAGGCCGAGCAGCCTCCACCCGAGCAGGCACAGCCACCGCCCGAGCAGGGGGGCACGGCGAACGATGAAGCCGCGCGCCTGCTCGCCCAGGCCGACCGGCTGTTCGACCAGGCCGACGCTGCGTTGCGCGAGGGCGACTTCGCCACCTTCGGGCAGCGCCTGGACCAGGCGCGCGAGCTCGTGGCGCAGGCCAACGACCTTCTCACCGGCTCGCCCGGATCGTCCGGCTCGTCGGGCGACGAGTCGACGACCACGACCTCGTCGACGACCACCACCGAGCCCGAGACGTCACCGGCCTAGCCGCGGTCCGACGCGTCGTGCCCAGGGTTGGCGGGTCGGTGGGCGACCGGTAAGGTGAGTCTTCCCAACGACGCGGGGTGGAGCAGTCTGGTAGCTCGTCGGGCTCATAACCCGAAGGTCGCAGGTTCAAATCCTGCCCCCGCCACCAACGAAGTCCCAGGTCAGAGGCCCTTTCCGAGAGATCGGAGAGGGCCTCTCGGGCGTCCCGGACGAAATTTCTACTGTTCCTTCTACTGTCCGGCTCGACATGGGCCCTGGTAGGGCGATTGATCTTCGGGTTTGCGGCCCGAAGATCCCTGCCTCGCTCGGAGCGGTCTCGACGGCCGGCGATCAGCCGGGTCGCCTGGCCGGTGACCCGAGGCTCTCGATGCCGAGGACGAACAGGTCGATGACCGATTCAACTCGGGCGACGCTGGCCTTGACGGTGAGGGCTCGCCGGTTGATGTCCCGGGCGATGTCGGCGATCAGGACAACTGCGACGAGCTCGAGCTCACCGCCACGGGTCCGTGTCGTGTCCGAGTCGGATGACACGAGCCTTGCTAGCAGCGCGTTGGTGCGGGCAACGCTGTCGGCGATCGGGCCTCGCGCCGCGTAGATGCCGGCAGAGCCGAGGCGTGTTGCCCGCTCGCAGAGGATGACCACGTAGTCACGGCCCGACGGCGTTCGGAGCGACCTCGCCAGGGGAAGGATCGCGGCGGAGGCGAGCGCACGAGCGGTGAGGTCGCCCGTGGTCTCGATCTCGTCGAGCATGCGGTGCCGTTCGCGGTTGATCGGTCCACGGTGCTTGGCGATGATCGCGGCGACCAGCCCGTCACGGCCCCCGAAGTGGTACAGCACGGCAGACCGGTTCCGCTGGCCTGCGAGCTCGACGATCTCGTTGAGCTCGGCTCCTTCGACGCCGTGCTCGGCCATGAGCTGCTCCGCGGCGCGGATCAAGGCCGCCTTGGTCTGGTCCGCACTAGAGCGCATCAACGAGGCCCTTTCGCCCACATCACCGTCGTGCTAATACGCCATATTGCCAACTCGGCGGCTGCCACGGAGGACGCACATGGGTGAGGCCATCGGCCAACTGCTGCCGTTCGCTGTCGGCGTCGCGATCAGCCCGATGCCGATCGTGGCGATGGTGCTCATGCTCATCACGCCGAAGGCGAAGTCGAACGGGTTCTCGTTCCTGGCAGGGTGGATCGTCGGGGTTGCAGCCGCGGGCGCCGTGTGCCTGCTGCTGATCGGGCCGTCGAGCACCGACGACGACGGCGCCCCGGCCGACTGGACGTTCTGGCTGAAGCTCGTCCTCGGCGCGCTGCTGGCCCTGCTGGCGGTGAAGGAGTGGAAGGCACGCCCCGCCGCGGACGAGGACGTCCCGATGCCCAAGTGGATGAGCGCGCTGGACGGGTTCACCGCCGCCAAGGCCGCCGGGATGGGCGTGCTCCTCTCGGCGCTCAATCCGAAGAACCTGGTGTTCATCATCGGGGGCGCGACGGTCGTCGCCCAGCTCGACCTGCCCTCGAGCGACCAAGCGGTCTCGTGGGCGGTGTTCACCCTGATCGCCACCATCGGCGTCGCCGTTCCCATGGGCATCTACCTGCTGATGGGGTCGAAGGCGGCGGAGGTGCTCGACGGCCTGAAGACCTGGATGGCCCGGAACAACACCGCGGTGATGGGCGTGCTGTTGCTGATCATCGGCGTGAAGCTCATCGGCGACGCCATCTCGGGCCTCGCCGCCTGACCACCGACTCGAAGGGAGGAGGGAAGCGCGCACATGACCGAGCCCACGCCCACCCTGCTCAAGGCTCCCGATGCGTTCGCCCGTCTCTCCCCGGACGCAGCGAAGGAGGCCTGGGCCTACAGCCTCGGACTCCAGGCCGTCCTGTGGGGCATGCAGTGGGTCAAGGCCGGGGAGGCGTTCCGGATGTTCAGCCGGCCCCTCCCCGATGGCTCGGACCGGTCGCCGTTCGACCCGCTGCCCCACGCGATCAACCAGTGGGGCCACGCTCGGGAGCTCCTCGACGCCGACACCCGGCTGATCGAGACGCCGAACACGGAGACCCTGTACTCGATCATCGTCCTGGACCTCGCCGACGGTCCCGTGGTGGTCGAGCACCCCGACTTTGCGGGCCGGTACTTCCGCTCGTCGATCTGGGACCTGCACAGTGACACCCACACGATCAGCCAGCTCCAGGACGGCGACGCGCCCCCGCCGTGCGCGATCGTGCGGACCGGCTGGGACGGCGAGCTACCCGAGGGCCTCCGGTCGATCGAGGTGCGCGGCCGCTACCTCCAGGTCGCCCCCCACATCGCGGTCGAGGGTGTCGACGACCTTGCCGCCGTCCACGAGCTGCAGGCGGGCCTGCGCGTCGTGCCGCTCGACCGTTGGCCGGCGGGCGACCTGCTGGCCGAGGGCGCGGCGATGCGCCCGATCCGCAGGCCCGGCACCAGCACCCCCGACGACCTCCTGTTCTTCGAGGAGCTGTGCGAGACCCTGAAGGACCTCACCGTCCGCGACGACGAGGGCGGGTTCGCCCGCCAGCTCGAGGCGATCGGCGTCACCCTGCACGACGGCTTCGCCTTCGACGGCCTCGACGAGCCCACCGTGGCCGGCCTCCGTCGCGCCGTGCTCGACGGCCAGACCCTCGCCGCCCACAAGGCTCGCAACCTCATGCCGCTCCAACCCGGTGGCACGTGGACGGCCGGCAGCGACCTCACCAGCCTGGATGACTGGTGGCAGCGCGCCGGGGTCGGCTTCGGCTACGTCTGGGCCGACCTGGGCTCCGAGATCCTCTACCCGATGTGCCGCGCCGACGCTGCCGGCCAGCCCCTCACGGGGGCGACGCGGTACCGGTTGCACTTCCCGCCCGGGCAGCTGCCCCCGGCGCGGTACTGGCGCATCAGCATGTACGACCTCGAAGGGTTCTTCGTCAACAACCCGGCCGACCGTTACGGCATCGGCAACATGGCCGAGCACCTCGAGCTCGACCCCGACGGCGGCCTCACGATCCCCATCCAGCACGACCGACCCGACGGTGACACGGCCGCCAACTGGCTGCCATCCCCTGCCGACGGGTTCTTCCTCGCCATGCGGCTGTACCAACCAGAGCCGCGCATGTACGACGGCGACTACACCGTCCCCCCGCTCGAGCCACTGCCCTGACCGCCGACCAGGAGCCCTCACCGTGACCGACTCCCCCGACTCCCTGCTCACCGGCGGCTATCCACCGCCGGAGACCCTGCCGGACCTCTACGACGAGCTCGACTACCAGCGCGCCTGCCAGCTCTACATCTGGGGCACCCCCGCGGTGGGCATGGAGGCCCTCTCCGACGGGCTGGCGTCGGTGAGCCTGCCGCCCGACTCGACCGGCACGATCGGGATCTTCGAGCACTTCCTCCACCCCCGCACCCTCGTCGCCACCGGCAACGGTCAGTCGATCTACGCCATCGCCAACATCGACCTCAGCGCCACCGGCCCCGTGATCGTCGAGGTCCCCGGCGGGCTCATCGGGTTCATCATGTCCGGCTGGCAGCAGCCCCTCGAGGACGTCGGCCTGCTCGGGCCCGACAAGGGCCAGGGCGGCCGGTTCCTGCTCGTCCCGCCCGGGGCTGACGTCGAGGTCCCCGACGACGTGTTCGTCGTGCGACCCGACACCTTCCTGGTCAACTGCTGCATGCGGGGCTTCCTCCAGGACGGTAAGCCCGACGCCGCCGTCGCCGCCCTCCGCACGATGCGGATCCACCCACTCGCCGACCTCGTCGACCCCCCACCGCCGCAGTCCCGAGACCTCTCGGGTGAACCGACGACCATGGTGGCCGTCGGCGACAAGATCGACGGCCTCGGCTACTTCGAGCTCCTCGCCCGCTTCATCGCCCGCGAACCCGCCCGCGACCAGGACGAGCAGTTCCTCGCCCTCGCCCGCTCACTCGGCATCGCCCCCGGCCAGCCGTTCGCACCCGACGAACGGCTGCGCGGCATCCTCACCCGCGCCGCCCGCACCGGCCACGCCATGGTGGCGGCCATCGCCTACGTCGACCGCGACGGCACCCGGCTGCGCTGGCCGGGTCAGAGCGCCTGGGAGGAGGTCGTCACCACCAGCGGTATAGGTGACTACATGGAGGACGGCTACGTCGATCTCGACGGTCGGGCCGCGCTCTACTACCAGGCCGCCGGCGCGTCGAAGAGCATCAACCTCACCACCGTCGGCGCCGGCTCCAAGTACGCCGCCGTCTACAAGGACGCCACCGGCGCCATGCTCGACGGCTCCCGCACCTACCGGCTCCGCGTCCCCGCCGACGTGCCCGCCAAGAACTTCTGGTCCGTCGTCGCCTACGACGCCGAGACCCGCTCCATGATCCAGACCGACGTCGACATCACCGGCCGGGACTCCTACCAGCAGACCCTCACCCGCAACGACGACGGATCGGTCGACCTCTACGTCGGTCTCACCGCCCCCGACGAGCACGCCGACAACTGGATCCCCACCAAGGCCGACGTCGGGTTCTTCCTCTACTTCCGCTGGTACGGCCCCCTCGACGCCTACTTCGACAAGACCTGGATCCTCCCCGACCTCGAACCCCTCTGAGCGGCGACGGGGTGCCACCCACTCGACCGACGGACGACGATGCCATGCGCGCCTCGATGAGCACGACGCCCAGTGACAACCCGCCTGGCCAACGGATAGCGATCAACACCGCTCCGAACCTCCGCGATCTCGGCGGCTGGCCAACCCGCGCCGGAGGCATGGTGCGGCGCGGCCTCATCTACCGCTCCGCCGAGCTCGCCGACCTCTCCGGCGACGATCTCGCCGCGTTCGGTGCACTCGGGGTCCGAACGGTCTACGACCTGCGGACCGTACCTGAACGAGCCGCGAAGCCCGACCAGCTCCCCTCGTCGACCCGGCTGAAGATCCTGGACGTTCTCGCGGACGAGACACACGCAGCGCCGGCCCAGCTGGCCGAGGCGTTGCACAACCCGGCTACCGCGGCGAACGAGCTCGGTGGCGGCAAGGCTCGAGCGCTCTTCGTCGGCGCGTATGGCGACCTTGTCTCCCTGCCGAGCGCGACCACCGCCTACCGCCGACTGTTCACCGAGCTCGCCGACAGCAGCAACCGACCAGCGCTGTTCCACTGCACGACCGGCAAGGACAGGACCGGGTGGGCCGCCGCCGCGCTGTTGATGCTGCTCGGTGTCAGCGACGACGACGTCCTGCAGGACTACCTGCTGACGAACGACGAGCTCCTCCCCCAGCTGGAACCGATCTTCGACCGCTTCGAGGCCGCCGGTGGCGATCGACATCTGCTCCTGCCGGTCCTCGGTGTGGACGCCGCCTACCTCGCCGCCGCCGTTGCACGCATGCACTCGATTCACGGCACGGTCGAGCGCTACTTCGAGGACGGCCTCGGTCTCAGCGACGACACAATCACCCAACTTCGAATCGCGCTCATCGCTCGTCCGGGCGCGTCTGCGTAGACCGTCGACGACGCACCGGCACCCCAACGCGCTTGTCGCTAATATCTCGTATTCATGAGCCGGTCCTAGGGGGTCGCCATGGGTGACGAGGGTTTGCGTCGTGAGTCGTTGCCGATCGCGGACGTCGTGCCGCCCGGTTCGACGGGCTACGACGCCTCTGATCCGGACACGACCTTGCCGCCGATCCGCCCGTTGCGACCGCCGGCGGGCGCGCCGAACGTGGTGATCGTGCTGTTGGACGACGTCGGCTTCGGGGCCTCGTCGGCGTTCGGGGGCCCGGTGAACACCCCGACCGCCGAGCGGTTGGCATCACAAGGCTTGAAGTACACGCGGTTCCACACGACGGCGATGTGCGCCCCGACCCGGGCGGCGCTGTTGAGCGGCCGCAACTCGCACACGGTGGGGATGGGCACGATCACCGAGATGGCCACCTCCGCACCGGGGGTGAACTCGATCCGGCCCAACACCTGCGCCCCGCTCGCGGACGTGCTGCGCATGAACGGCTACGCCACGGCGCAGTTCGGGAAGTGTCACGAGGTGCCGGTCTGGGAGGCGAGCCCGGCGGGACCGTTCGATCGGTGGCCCACCGGGAGCGGCTTCGAGTACTTCTACGGGTTCATCGGCGGGGAGACGAACCAGTGGTATCCGGCGATCTACGAGAACACCGTCGCCATCGAGCCGCCCGGTGCCCCTGAGGACGGCTACCACTTCATGGACGACATGACGAACAAGGCGATCTCGTGGGTGCGTCGCTCACGCTCGTTGACACCGGATCGTCCGTTCTTCGTGTACTTCGCGCCTGGAGCCACCCACGCCCCCCACCACGTCCCCAAGGAGTGGGCCGACAAGTACAAGGGCCGGTTCGACCAGGGGTGGGACGCCCAGCGCGAGGCGACGCTGGCCCGTCAGAAGGAGCTCGGCGTCGTTCCCGAGGACGCCGAGCTGACGGTGCGCCATGACGTGATCCCGGCCTGGGAGGACACCCCGGAGGAGATGCGGCCGGTGCTGGCCCGCCAGATGGAGGTCTACGCCGGCTACCTCGAGTACGCCGACCACCACGTGGGTCGGTTCCTCGACGCCATCGACCAGCTCGGGATCCTTGACGACACGCTCGTCTACTACATCATCGGAGACAACGGTGCCTCCCTCGAAGGGACACCGCAGGGCTCGTTGAACGAGCTCTTCGCCATCAACCACCTCCAGCACCTCGAGACCGCCGACTACCTCCGCGAGCGCCTCGACCTGTTCGGCGGGCCCGAGGCGTACAACCACTACGCCACCGGCTGGGCCCACGCCATGGACACCCCCTATCAGTGGGCCAAGCAGTGCGCGGGGCATTGGGGTGGCACCCGCAACGGCACCATCGTGCACTGGCCGAACGGGATCGCTGCCAGAGGCGAGGTCCGCGACCAGTTCCAGCACGTCATCGATGTCGCCCCCACCGTCCTCGAAGCCGCCGGGCTCCCCGAGCCGGTCTCGGTCTACGGCGTCACCCAGCACCCCATCGAAGGGTTCAGCATGCGCTCGACCTTCGACGACCCCAGTGCCCCTGAGACCCACGACACCCAGTACTTCGAGATCATGTGCAACCGCGGCATCTACCACAAGGGCTGGGTGGCCGCGACCCTGCACCGGGTGCCGGCCGGGCCGCCTGACCACACGATCGCCGAGGACGTGTGGGAGCTCTACGACACCACGGACTGGAGCGAAGCCCACGACCTCGCCGCCGACCAGCCCGACAAGCTCGAAGAGATGCAGCGACTGTTCCTGATCGAAGCCACCAAGCACAACGTCCTGCCCCTCGATGACCGCTCGGTCGAACGGGTCAACCCCGACACCGCCGGCCGCCCCACGCTCGTGCACGGCACCAGCCAGGTGCTCTTCGGCGACATGGGGCGTCTCACCGAGGCAACGGTGCTGAACGTCAAGAACAAGTCGCACTCGGTGACTGCCGACATCACCGTTCCCGACGGCGGCGCCAATGGAGTGATCATCGCACAAGGCGGCCGTTTCGGGGGCTGGAGCCTCTACGTCGTCGAGGGCACGCTGCGCTTCTGCTACAACTTCTTCGGCATCGAGCAGTCCACGGTTTCCGCCGACCAACCGCTCCCAACGGGCGACCATCAGGTCCGGATGGAGTTCGCCTACGACGGCGGCGGCCTCGGGAAAGGCGGCACCGTCACGCTGCTGCTCGACGGCAACCAGGTCGGCGACGGACGCGTCGAACGTACCCACGTCGCGATCTTCTCCGCCGAGGAGACGACCGATGTCGGCCGCGAGACCGGCAGCCCCGTGACCGACGACTACCCGGCCAGCGGCAACGAGTTCACCGGCAGCATCGACGGCGTCCGGCTCGACATCGGCGACGACGACCACTCCCACCTCATCGACCCCCAGCACCTGCTCGACATCGCCATGACCATCCAATAGCCCCTGCCGTTCGCTCATGACCCGAGGGTCGCAGGTTCAAGTCCTGCCCCGCCGGGCGCTGGGCAGGAGGTGCCGGGAAGAACCCGACGATCGCTCGAATCGTCCAGCCGTTCGGCGTCACGGACGCTTCCGGCGGCGGCCGCACGGTCGCTCGTCGTCGTGGTCGCCGCCCCGTTCAAGAGGCAGCCCGCTTCTACTGTTCCTTCTACTGTGCGGCGCGTGACAGGGTTGTACGGGTTGGCACGAGCGGCGTGCGCTGACCCGCGAAACACCAGCTCAAGGGCACTATCTGGTACGCAGTGGTACGGGTTGAGATCCTGATCGGAAACCTCATAACCCGAAGGTCGCGGGTTCAAATCCCGCCCCCGCCACCAACGAAACCGCAGGTCAGGCCCGGTCCGAAGGACCGGGCCTCTTGCTGTCTGGGCCCGACTTCTAACGGATCTTCTAACGGGTGGGCTGCGCTGACGCGTCGCGGGCGGCGGTCCGTCCAGACCGGCCACCCTGGGCTCTCGTTCGCCAGGGGCCTCGGTCGCTTGTGCACGAATGAGGCCCCCGCCCGAGTACGCTAGGATTGAAAAGTACGAAAGATCCGTCCGAACTAATCTGGCTGTGGTATACTGATCGTACTGGCACTTCCAGTGGAGAATCCCGATGGCTGAGACGAACCCCAACAACGGAGAGAATGGCGAGGGGGAGACGAGCACGTCTGCGCCTCGTCGTAAGCGTGCGACGGGCTTTCCCGTGGTCTCGCTCGCCGAGGCCGCGGCGATCCTCAAGGAGGCGGGCAAGTACGGGTTCGATCACTCCACGGCCGCGTTCGCCACCTACATGGGGCACAGCACCACCAACAGTGGGGCCTTCCGGCAGAGGCTGGCAGCCTTCCGTGATTGGAAGCTGATCGCTGGTCGAGGCGACAGCCTGGCCATGACCGACATCGCTCGCGTGATCGCCCATCCGACGGACGACGACGCCGAGCGCCGGGCGATGCAGACGGCGTTCATGAACAGCCCGGTGTTCTTCAAGCTCTACGAGGAGAGCGCCAAGGGGAAACCCCTCGCGGCGGCACAACTCGGGAACCGTGCGGTGCTCAACCTCGGAGTTGCTCCTGGCTCCAAGGACAAGTTCGTGCAGTCGTTCACCGAGAGCGCGGTTGCAGCCGGTCTGGCATCGCTGAACGAGGACGGGCAGATCGTCCTCGAACCACTGGATGCGGGGGCTGACGCGGGCGGCCAGCGGTCGAGCGAAGGGCAGCTTCTCCACAACCCTCAGCCGGTTCAGCCGTCGCTGGGGCGGACTCAGCCCATGGTTCGCCAGGGAACGCCGGTTGTGCATCAGGCCTGGGTCATCGACGGTGGCTCGATCGTCTTCGAGATTCGGACCGACAAGCCACTTCCGGCCACGGCGTTCGGCACTGTGGGCGAAGTGGTTGCGAGTCTCGAGCATCTGGCCGCGACGCTCGGCCCCCCCGCCTCCCAGGTCGGCGACGAAGCCGAGGAGACGGAGTCATGACGACATGACCGCCACCTCCCAGAAGAAGCAGCCGACGCCGTGGAAAATCCACTTCTTTCAGCGCGACAAGGCGGACGACGCCGAGCGCGCTGTGCCGGCGATCGACTTCCTCGACTGCCGAGATTCACGCCGTTCTCGACGCGGTGGCCGCAGCACCACCGCCTTCCTTTTCGGGCGGGGGCAAGTGGGAGGTGATGCACGACGACATGGCCGGCTACTTCGAGGTCCGTGTCCAGGGTGGCGGTATGAACCACCGGCTCTTCTGCCTCCTCGAGCGCGACGCAGAAGATCTCGGGGGATCGAGCATCGTGTGCATCGACGGACTGTCGAAGCCTCCGCGCATGGGGGCTCACCCGAGGGACTACCGGCGGGTCAAGCGTTACGGCGCCGAGTTCCAGAAGTGGCGGACCGTGCTCGAGTAGTCGAAGCGCCTCGACGGGGGGTGGGCCGGATCTCCAGGTCGAGAGCTCCGGCGAGCGCTACCAGGGTCGTGAGCGTGGGGTTCGGCTTCTCAGCCGAGAAGAGGCGTCGGATCGCCTCCGGCTTCACTCCGGCGCGTCGGGCCAACTCGGCCTTGGTGAGATGCAGTTCCTCGCGTCGGGCATCGAAGGCGCGGATCACCGAGTCGATCTGCTCGATCCTCTCGCGTGCCTCCTCGTAGGCCTGGCGGTACTTCGGGTCCTCGAGGCGGCGAGCGAGGTAGCGCTCTGCTCCCGTCCGTGCCGTCATGTCGTTCAGGGTACCCGTAACGTGCACGTTACGCACTTCAGCCGTCCCTTGGAAGGTTCTCGTGGATCCGGGGCCCGGGCTGACTACCCGACAGGCTGGGCGTCCGGCATGGTCCAGGTGCCGGCGATGACCTCCTGGTGGGGGAGGTAGAGGCGCACGGCGTAGTTCCAGTTGGGGAAGATCGGCAGGACGTTGGGGGCGTCGGCCACGTCGCCACCGAACTGGATCGTGTACCCGCCGTCGTCGTCGGCCACCGCGAGCACCTCGTCGACC
>Ga0081455_10005007_pt1 | contig 14653 bp, 16 predicted proteins | sample TabmetS3T2R1_FD_70207 | JGI IMG/M metagenome (GOLD analysis project Ga0081455, IMG submission 70207) | Tabebuia heterophylla rhizosphere microbial communities from the University of Puerto Rico - S3T2R1 | ecosystem: Host-associated > Plants > Roots > Rhizosphere ... | reverse complement strand
AACTTGCTCCGTCCTGGACTTCGTCCGAACGGACCTTCAAACATTGCGTCTCGCCATCGTCGGCCTGGGAAAAGGGCGCGTTCCGGGTAATCGATTGCGAAGCAATCGGTGGGCTGGGTGGGTGAAATGAATCGACCAGGGTTGGGCGGGTGAGAATGCCGACCGCAGCGATGGTGCCTGCAACCCTCGCAAGTCGCAGGCGGTTAGCCAGTCCACCCGTTCCCCAAAAAATTAGAACGAGCGAGCTTGGAGGGATCATTATGGGGTGGCGAAACGCAAAGGTATCGTTTCACACGCTTCGACCCTGGCGGAGAAGAGGGAACGAGCGAGCTTGAAAGGATCCACGTGGGCGATCTCAAATCTCAGATTTCAGATCTCAAATAGTAGATGAGAATGATGTTCTAAAGTGCTTTTGACGCCTTGGGCATTCTCGCCCTCACAGTCCCGCGCCGCCCACGGGAAGCCTTGCGAACTGTCACCTCAACGTCTTGACCCAATAGCGAAAGGAAATGCACCAGACGTTCTATAGAAAAACCGGCCATCTGACCGCTCAAAAGTTTCGATACTTTCGCCTGGTCAATCTTTAACTGAGCTGCTGCCTCAACCTGCTTCCATTTCCGGCCTCTGATTGTCTCTTGAATCGCTTGTAACAGGCTGCTTTTCAGGAGTAATTCCGCAGACTGTTCGTCAGAAAACCCCAAATCGCGAAAAACATTTCCACTGCCTTTCGTCATGCTCGCGTGTGTCATAGGCGTTGCTCCTTCCTCCACCTAATCAAGTCGGTATATCGCTGGCTTGCGAGATATATGTCGTCTTTTGATGTCTTTTGAGATCGCTTTTCGAAAACATGCAGGACATAGACTGCTTCGTCAAACTTCGCTACATAAAGCACTCTATAGCTGCCGCGGTGGTCCCGCACTCGGATTTCGTTGACCCCGACCCCGATTGTGGACAACGGTTTCCAGTCATCTGGCTCTTTGCCTTGCTGCACCTTAAAGAGTTGATACCCTGCGGATTCTTTAGCTTCGTCGGAAAGGCCCCGAAGGTCATCTCTTGATGATCCGACAAAGTGAACTGGCTTCATTCAACTCCGCTCATACTGCCTGTAGGCTCTCGATCGCTTATAATATGCCACTATTGGCATATTAGCAAGTGTCTGACAATTCCTCCGACAGAAATTTGAGATTTGAGATATGAAATTTGAGATGGCTGCGTTACTGAAGCAAGACCTTGCGGCGCGAAACTATATAGATGGTGGAGAGGACGACGGCGGCCAGCAGCGTGTTTCGGATCCGGCCGGGTCCAAAACAGGCGAGGTTGACCATGCCGTTGGTAAACCCATAGGCGGCATAGATCAGATAGACGAGAAATGCCCATTTGCGGAGTCTCACGAACCCATACCCGACCGCGATATGGAGGGCAGGCGAAATGGCCTTGGTGAGGAATCCGGGAATACCGCCTGGTTTCGTGCAATAGAAGGGAAGCAGATAGTCAAGATTTTCGAGGATGATGTAGGTGTCGATGAGCGCGCTGATCAATAACAGCACTCCGAGAAGGCGAATGTCGTGTCCGTGCTGCCAAGCGGTGCGGAAGGTTCGCCGCCATTCCGAGCCGGTCGCAGCCGGGCCGAGATAGGCATCGTAGCTCTGCAACGCCCAGCACGGCAGGGCGAGGATCATGAAAAAGAAGACTTCGGCGGCGCGTCCGGAGACTCGACCGAGCAGGAGGCTCGCGCCGACCAGAGCCAGTGTACAGAGAGCTGCCGTTGCGGCTTGCCGGTAGCGGTGTTGGACGAATTGTCCCATGCCGGGGAGGAGGGAATAGAGCGCGGCGCGTAAGTCGCCCGACTCAGACATGTGAAAAAAGAAGGGGCGTTCGATCTTTCATCGAACGCCCCTTATCGGGAGGATGAACATCCTGTCGACGTAAGCAGCTTAGCCGCCGAGCGTATCCAGCGTTTCCTTCAGGCTGCCCCGAATGCAGGTGAAGATCGGCGTATCGCGCAACGTATACCGAGAGCCTTCCGTTTCACGCAGGGCCATCACCAGATCGAGGAAGTCTTCAGGCTTGTCGCTTTCGAACGCCACGACCCACTCTTGATCGTCAAGACCGAATGAATAGGTGGTGTTGAGCTTGACGGAGGGGAAGCGGTGGCCGACCTCGATATGTTCGTCCATCATGCCTTGGCGAGCGGCCTTCGTGAGCAGGAACCATTCGCGGGTCTTGAGGAACGGGTAGACGAAAATGTATTTGGCTTTGCCGGGGACGACCGTCAGGCGCTTGCTTTCCTGTCCCTCGTGGGTGTGATGGTCGACATAAATGGAACGCTTCGTCATCGACAGATAGGAATAGGGGGTGGTGAGATACTTGCCCAAGCCCGACGCGAGCATCTTGGAAGTCATCTGTTGGAACAGCTCGAGTTCATAGCTGATGCGCCAGAGCATGAAGTCGCAATCACCACGGATACCCACGGTCGTGTACGGAATCACGAGCACCTTGCCGGCAAAGTCCTCGATCGCGCGGACGAATTCTTGTTTGCCTTTTGCGCGTTCATCTTCCGGCAAACGCCGCCACGCCGGGTCGAGCTTGTAGAATCCGAAGTTAACGTACTGGCGTCTGGGTGCCTGGGCTGGTTGCTGTTCGGGGGCTGCCATGAACTCCTCCGTGTGACGACTTGATCGAAAAAAAACGATGTGAAGAGCCAATTCTGTAACACTTCGAGTTTTGTTTTGTCAACGGGCGCGGGGACACTAAGCCCGCTCGTTGACAGGCAAAAAGCGATCTGCTAGTGCCTTTCATATGCGGTACGGATTCCGATCCATGGCAGTGACCATAGGAATCTCGTTCCTCGTCGTTTGTGCGGCAACTGGCGTGTGTGCGATCGAGACGCAACCCTCTAAGGAGGACATTCGCGCGGCGATCGATCGGGGAGTAGAGGCGGCCAAGGAACATCGTCCACCTGACACCTTTTATGCACGCTTTGGGGCTACGGATGAGCTGCATCCAAACGGTTTTTTGATCACCAAGCTTGCCGCGCTCTCAGTCATGGCCAATCACATGGGCCTGCGAGGCCTCGAACCGAGTGAGGCCGATATCGCCCAGGCGCTCGATGGCAAGACGATGCTGGTCAGCGCCACGATCTTCGGTAATCTCCCCAACTTTGCGGTCGACAGTTATATGGTGCTCGACCAGGCAGGCAAGACCATCAAGCCCATGACCGTCCGCTTCGACGGCCAGGCAAGCCGTAGTGCCGCCTGGCCTGAGGCACCGCGTTTCAAAGCCAAAGTCGTTGCCTCTTTTGCCTATGGCGACTTCGATCCAGCCGCGCAAACCACGATTTCCATCTTTCCAGCCAATGGCGGCGAGGTGACGTTCCCGCTGGACTTCTCTCAGATAAAGTAGGCAGGTCTCCACAAAGGTGGAAGGATGGTGAAAAAGATTGCATGGCAATCGATTTCCCGTGACGCATCTTTGTCCTGGCTTCGTTCTCGCAATCGGTTCGACCATCGTGCCATGCTAATGCCATGAGCCGAGCACGCTCTTCGCCTCGACCACACATCGCAGAAATCATTGCGGTCGGTTCCGAGCTCCTGCTCGGTGGCCGCACCGATAGCAATTCATTGTTGATCACAGAACAGCTGGGTTCGTTGGGCATCGAGGTGCGTTTCAAATCGGTCGTCGGCGACGATCGAGCCGACATCGAGCGTGTGTTGAAGACGGCCGTGTCGCGGGCAAAGGTCATCGTGATGACCGGCGGCCTGGGGCCGACGGTCGACGACTGCACGCGCGAGGCCATCGCGGGAGCGGCGGGACGGAAACTGGCGCGACGGAAGGAAGCGTTCGAAGCCATGCGGCATCGCTTGGCGCAATGGGGGCGATCGCCCAACAAGGGACAACTTCGACAGGCGTTGATTCCATCCGGCGCCACGGTCGTGCCCAATCCGGTCGGGTCGGCGCCGGGATTCTGGCTGTCATGGCGCGGGGCCATCGTGATTTCGCTGCCGGGTGTGCCGTCGGAAATGGCGGCGATGATGCAGGACTGTGTGGTTCCTCTGTTGGCGGTGCGGTTGGACCATCAAACGCGAGCGCCACAGCCGATCCAGCGCCAGGTGTTTCACACCTGGGGGCTCCCGGAGGCTGACGTTGACGCGAAACTGCAGGGACTCGTGTCTAAACATGCTCCGGTCGATCTGGGTTTGCTGGCGTCTCCATTGGGTGTGTTGGTCTCGCTCACGACCAAGCCGCAGAGCCGAGCGGCGGGCGAGACTTGGGACTCATTGGCCGAGTCGGTTCGCGATCGCTTGCGGGAATGGATCTTTGCAGAAGGTTCCGATTCGATGGAAGCCGTGGTGGGAAAACTGCTGGTCGAGGAGAAGCACACACTCGCGCTGGCGGAGTCTTGCACTGGCGGATTGATCGGCCATCGGCTCACGCAGGTGCCGGGGTCATCCGCCTATGTGGACCGCGGAATCATCTGTTACAGCAACACAGCCAAAATCGACCTGCTCGGCGTTCCATCTGATTTGATCGAACGACATGGCGCCGTCAGCGCTGAGGTGGCAGGGGCCATGGCAAAGGGCGTGCGGGAACGCAGCGCGGTCTCGATTGGATTGAGCGTCACCGGCATTGCCGGACCGGGCGGGGCGACCCCGACGAAGCCGGTGGGACTGGTCTACGTCGGTTTGAGTGCAAGCAACGGGGACAGCATCACGCGCGAGTATCGATTCCACGGCGACCGCTCAATCATCAAGCAACGGTCTTCGCAAGCGGCGCTTGATCTCCTCCGTCGCTGGTTACGAGCAAGTTGTCGATAAAGGCCGCCAGCGGCGTTCTCCCGTCGCTCAGAGTCTCAACGTACGTAAAAAAGTACGATTCGACCCTTCTCTTGGTGCGGCCTTGCTCCCAGCCTTTCTAGACAACTTGCGGGAGAGGAGTAGATAGCATGATCCGCGCGTTTCTGGCGGTGCAGTTGGCGGAACCGCTCAGAACGGCGCTCGCGGCGCTGCAATCAGATGTGAAACGGCGAATCACGCATGATTTGCCTCGCGACGTGAGCCTGTCCTGGGTTCGGCCGGCCTCATTGCATCTGACCGTCAAGTTTCTGGGCGACATCAATGAAGAGCTAGTGACACCGCTGCGAGAATCCGTGGCCGATACACTCAGGCGCCATCGCGCGCTGCAGATCCCGCTCGATCGATTGGGCGTCTTTCCTCGACCGCAGCAGCCGCGGATCTTATGGATTGGGCCATCGGACGGATGGGAGGCAAGCGATGCGGCGGCGCGGTTGGCCGCGATGCATCGTGCGATCGAAACGTGCTGTGTGGCGCTGAACCTGGCGCCGGATTCCAGGCCCTTGAGTGCCCATCTCACGCTCGCCCGTATCAAGGCGGGCCATCGTGCGGCGGGACAGGCGCTGGCCCAAAGCGGCGCCATGGATCGGCTGCCCATGGCGCTCAATTCGTTGGCCGTTGATGCGATTGCGTTGATGCGAAGTGAGTTGAAACCGACCGGGTCCGTCTACACCGCGCTATGGGAATCGAGACTCGAGGCTGCTTAACTAATTCTGAGGCGGTTGTTCGCGGATGGTCCGGCAGAAGACTTCGACGAGAGCCGGATCGAAGGCGGTGCCCGATTGGCCTTCAATAATGGTGAGCGCTTGTTTAATCGACACGTGCGTCGCGCCAGGATATTCGGCGGTGAGTTCATCGAAGACCTGAGCCAGGGCGACGAGTCGCGCGAGGTAGGGAATCCGCTCTTCCTTGAGCGCGAAGGGGTAGCCGGTCCCATCCCAGCGCTCATGATGCAGCGCGATGATCTGGACGGCTTCCGCCGGCAGTCCGATCGCCCGTCCGACGCGGGCGCCGATGTCGGGATGATGGGTGTTGCGGTCTGCATCGTCGGAGAGACGGAAGTTGCCGTCGCCGCTGATCAGGTCGAGATCATGCGCCAGCGCGCCCAGGGCCAGGTGCTGCTGCTCCATTAACGACAGTTTCAGTTGATTGGCGACCAGCGTGGCATAAAAGCTCACGCGGTTGCCGTGATTGACCAGGTGACGGTCCTTCGCTTCCAGCAAATCAGAGATCAACTGAATCAACGGCGAGGTGGTTTCCCGGCTGGAGACTTCCAGCAGGCCGCTTTTCACCAGCGTGGCATATTTTCCCATGAGCGCCTGCCAGGCTTCCGTGCATACAGGATCTGGCTGCCACAGTGCCTGGTCCTCGACCATGGCCCGGCGCAACATGTCCAGCCGTTGTTTTTTGTGCGAGGTCTGCAGGCTGATCGACAGTAACTCCGACGCATTGAAGGGTTTCAGCAGAAAGCCGGCCGCTCCATGGCGCACGCAATCCATCGCGGATTGCAGGGTGCCATAGGCGGTCACCATGATGACTTCGATTTCGCGGTGCGTCCGTTTGATTTCCTTGAGAATGTCGGATCCGGAGCTATCAGGTAGCTTGAGATCGAGCGTCATGAGGTCGACGCCATGATCGTTGATGACGGCCAGGGCATGGCTGCCATTCTCGGCCGTAAGAATGTTGAAGTTCTGTTTCAGAATCTGGGTCAGCGCGGCGCGGGGCGCCGGCTCGTCATCGACGATAAGAACAGTGGGTTTTCCCTGTTCGAGAGACTGTGCCATACCTCCAGCAGTATGACGTCATCGCCATTTCGTCAAGAAAATCACAAATGCATGTTGTAGGAGAAAGCCGGAGGTGGCTGCGCTTGACTGATATTGAGCCTCATTATAGAGTGTGCGCATGAAGTGGTTGGTCGGGGCAGCTCTTGTTGGGATGTTGGCCATTCAGCCGGCCTGGGCCGCGGAGCCTGAGTTCGACCCAGAGCAGCCATTTAAAGGAGCCGGCCAGCGACTCCTGGAATCATTCTTGGGCCAGGCCCTGCAATCCTTGGACGACTATTTCGAGATGTCTGGTAATTTCAATGCCGATGCCAAATCGAATGGTCAGAAGAATGCGCTGCGTTTCAAGTTCTATCCGAACGGCAAATCGAAATCCAAAGAGCACATTGCGGCTGAAGGCTGGTTCGGTCCGTCAACCGATGCTCGCCAGGATGAATTTCATTTCCGTTTCACCGTTCCCAAATCATTGACCGATTCGCTGTCCGAGCAGCCGGAAAACGTGCTGTAAGGCCTCGACCGTAATCCCTCCATTTTCTCGGCGTTTTTTCAGATTCTTTCGCTAGGTTTCCATCCTCCAACTTGGGTATAATCCGCCACTTCACCTTTTAGGAGGAACTGTCCATGGCGGAAAAAGACGACAAGAAGCGCGCACTGGATCTCGCCCTGTCCCAGATTGAAAAGCAATACGGGAAGGGGGCGATCATGAAGCTCGGCGATGCCGATGCGCTGGGCGACGTTCCGGCGATTTCGACGGGATCGCTCGGCCTCGATGTTGCGCTTGGCGTCGGCGGATTTCCGCGTGGACGTGTCATCGAGATTTTCGGTCCTGAAGCGTCGGGAAAGACCACCCTCACGCTGCATGCGATTGCCGAGGTGCAGAAAACCGGCGGCGTGGCCGCCTTCATCGATGCGGAGCATGCGATCGATTTGACGTACGCGAGAAAACTCGGCGTACAAGCCGACGACCTCCTCGTGTCGCAGCCCGACACAGGCGAACAGGCGTTGGAAATCGCCGAAACGCTGGTGCGCAGCGGCGCGATCGACCTGATCGTCGTGGACTCGGTCGCGGCCTTGACGCCGCGGGCGGAGATCGAAGGCGAGATGGGCGACGCTCACATGGGCTTGCAGGCCCGGTTGATGTCCCAAGCGCTGCGCAAACTCACCGCCGCCATCTCCAAATCCCAAACGACCGTCATCTTCATCAATCAAATCCGCATGAAGCTCGGCGTGATGTTCGGCAATCCGGAAACCACGACCGGCGGCAATGCGCTGAAGTTTTACTCGTCGGTACGGCTGGACATTCGCCGCATCGAATCGATCAAGGAAGGACAGGATGTGGTCGGCGGCCGCGTCCGCGTGAAGGTCGTCAAAAACAAAATGGCCCCGCCGTTCAAGCAGGCGGAGTTCGACATTCTCTTTTCGCAGGGGATCTCCAAAGCGGGAGAATTGGTGGATCTCGGCGTCGACCGAAAAGTGCTGGAAAAATCCGGCGCCTGGTATTCCTACCACGGCGAGCGGCTGGGCCAAGGGCGCGATGCCGTCCGGGACTTCTTGGTGACGAATCAGCCGCTGGCCCGCGAAATCGAAGGCAAGCTCCGTGAGATGGCCGGTGTGCCTGGTCGCGTCGCCGAGAAGCCCGTGCTTGTCTCGACGAAAGAGGACAAGCGCGACGAGAAGAGGCCTCACAAGGTCGGAGTGTGACGGCCTGTTAAGGCGTACGAGTGTGAAACGGTGGCGCATTCCGCAGTCGGGGGACGAATGGTTCCACCGCGCTGTGCGGTACCTCGCCCGATTCGACCGCACGGCGGCTCAGGTCGAACGGTTTCTCACCAGCAAGGGCGCCTCAGCGACTCAGGTCAAGCAGATCATTTCCCGTCTGTTCGCATTACGGTATCTTGACGATCGGGCCTATGCGCTCCGATGGGTCGAGACCACGCTGGCGCGAAGGCCGATGGGTGCGGACCGCTTGAAGAGCGAATTGATGGCGAAAGGGCTCGATGAGGCTCTGGCGCAGGAGGTGATCTTCGCATGTCTCGAAGGCTTGGACGAGGAAACATTGGCGCGGCTGGCGCTTCGTCTCAATGGTCGCGGGCCGGTGCCCCGCGAGCGTGCCGCCTCGCTCCTACGTCAGCGGGGTTTCGAAGAAGAGACTATTGAGCGTATCATAAAGGATTGCTCCGGCAAGGAACGACCATCATGACGCAGAGTGCACACGACCTTCGGCAGGCCTTCATCCGGTACTTTGAACAGCATGGGCATCATGCCGTGCCGAGTTCTCCATTGATTCCGCAGGCCGATCCGACCCTTCTGTTTACCAATGCCGGCATGAACCAGTTCAAGGGGGTGTTTCTCGGGCAGGAAACCCGTCGCTACAGCCGGGCCGTTTCAGCGCAAAAATGTTTGCGCGCCGGCGGGAAGCACAACGACTTGGAAAACGTCGGCTACACGAGGCGGCACCATACCTTCTTCGAAATGCTCGGGAATTTTTCCTTCGGCGACTATTTCAAGGAAGACGCGATCAGGTTCGGCTGGGAATTTCTCACGCAGACGGTCGGACTCGAGAAGTCCCGTCTCTGGATCACCGTGTTTCGCGAGGATGATGATGCCGAGCAGCTCTGGAAGAAAATGGGCGTCCCGCCGGCCCGCATCGTCCGTTGCGGAGAGAAAGACAATTTCTGGCAGATGGCCGATACCGGCCCTTGCGGGCCCTGCTCGGAGATTCATTACGACCAGGGACCGGCCGTTCCCGGAGCTGACCGGCCCAACGGCGAAGGCGACCGGGTGATCGAGATTTGGAATCTCGTGTTCATGCAGTTCAACCGGGACGCGGCCGGGACGCTTCATCCCTTGCCGAAGCCCAGCATCGATACCGGAATGGGCTTGGAGCGGCTGGCTGCTGTGGCTCAGGGCGTCTATAGCAACTACGATACCGACCTGTTTACGCCGTTGCTTGCGGCGATCGCCAAACGAGCCGGGATGGAATATGGCAAATCGGAACAGGCAGACCGCTCGATGCGCGTCGTGGCGGACCATCTGCGCGCCATCACGTTCATGATGACCGACGGCATTCTTCCCTCGAACGAAGGGCGGGGATACGTCCTGCGCCGGATTCTGCGCCGTGCGGCCCGCCATGGGCGGCTGCTCGGGATCGTCGAGCCGTTTCTCTACGAGCTGACCGGTGCGGTCGTTCAAGTCATGGGCGGAGCCTATCCCGAAGTGCGCAGCGCGGCGAACACCGTGGGCGAGGCGACGAAAGGCGAAGAAGAGCGTTTCATCGCGACGCTGGATCAGGGATTGCCGATTCTGAACGACATGATTGCGAAGTCACGGTCGGCCGGCCGGACGGTGCTGCCGGGTCCGGATGTCTTCAAGCTGTACGATACCTATGGCTTTCCGATGGATTTGATTACCGAAGCCTGCCGTGAACAGGGCATGACGGTCGATGAGGCCGGTTTCGATGCGGCCATCGAAGAGCAGCGGAATCGTGCGCGCAAGACCGGAGGTTTCGAGCAGGAAACGGCGCGACCGGCCGTCGCTGAATTGGCCACGCGCCTGGGCGCGACGAAGTTCGTCGGGTACGACCAGCTGGAATCCGACAGCGTCCTGCAAGCGATTCTCAAGGGCGACCGCCTGGTCAAGGAAGCCAAGGAGGGCGACGAAGTCGAAGTGATCCTGGACGTCACGCCGTTTTATGCGGAAGGCGGCGGTCAGGTAGGCGATCAAGGCATGCTGGTCGGGACCGAAGGCCGTCTGGAAATCAAGGAGACGACCCGCCCCGTGCCGACGATGATCGTGCACAAAGGCCGGATTACCCAAGGGCGCATCCGTGAAGGCGAGCAGCTGCATTTGTCGGTCAATCGATCGACGCGACAGGACGCCGCCCGAAATCATACGGCCACGCACCTTGTCCATGCGGCGTTGCGCGATATGCTCGGCCCGCACGTGAAACAGTTCGGCTCTCTGGTTGCGCCCAACCGCTTGCGGTTTGACTTTGCCCACTTCAGGCCGCTGTCGTCTCGAGACATCGACGAAATCGAAACGCTGGTCAACGGCGAAATCCGGAGAAACGAACGGGTGCAATCCGAGGTCATGAGCATTCAGGATGCCGTGGCGAATGGTGCGCTGGCCTTCTTCGGAGACAAATATGGTGAACAGGTCCGGGTGGTCACCGTGGAATCCTTCAGCAAGGAGCTCTGCGGCGGCACGCACTGCCGCCATACCGGCGAGATCGGGCTCTTCCGCATCGTGTCCGAAACGGGTGTGGCGGCGGGGGTCCGGCGCCTCGAAGCCCAGACCGGTCACGGGGCCGTGGCCATGATGAAAAAGTTGGAGTCCGAGGTCAGAGAGTTATCGGACCTCTTGAAGGTCGGGCCTTCCGAACTCGTCGCCAAGGCCCGCAAGGTCATGGCCCAGCTCAAAGACAAGGAACGCGAACTGGAGGAGCTGAAGCTCAAGATGGCGAGCGGATCGGCCGTGGCCTCGACAGCCAAAACCGTGGCCGGGGTTCCGGTGCATGTGCAACGGACCGACGGCTTGGATATCAATGCGATGCGCGCGCTTGCCGACCAGCTGCGGGACAAGATGAAAAGCGGAGTGGTCGCCCTCGGAGCTGCGACGGACGACGGCAAAGTGTCGCTGCTTGTCGTGGTGACGAAAGATCTCACGGCGAAAATCAAAGCGGGTGATGTGATCAAGCCGATGGCGGCCGAAGTCGGCGGCACCGGGGGGGGCCGGCCGGAAATGGCGCAGGCGGGCGGCAAGGACCCCTCGAAACTCGACGCGTCGTTGGAAAAAGTCTTTGGCTTGGTCGAACAAGCGCTTCAGCGGTAGAATCATGTCCGGATCGCGAATACTGGCGTTGGATTATGGGACTAAGCGGATCGGGGTTGCGCTCAGCGATGAGCTGGGCTGGACCGCGCAGCCGCTCGAGACCTTCGAGCGCCGGACGCTCGACCGTGATGTGACCCACGTAGCCTCCCTCGTGCAGACCCACGCGGTGGGGGAGGTCGTGTTAGGCTTCCCTCTCCAGCTGGACGGGAAGGAAGGTCCGGCGATCCAGGCCATGCGGAATTTTGCCGTGCACTTGGAACAAGGGTTGCCGGTTCCGCTGGTGCTGTGGGATGAACGGTTGACCACCAAGGCGGCGGAAGATCTGTTGATTGCCGCCGATGTGAGCCGGAAAAAGCGCAAGGGCGCCGTCGACCGCGTGGCGGCTGCCATTCTATTACAGTCCTACCTGGCGAGCCGTGAACAAGCCTCACGGCCGGCCATGGACGAGGACTGGTCGACGGTAGATAGCATTCATGAAGCTCCGGAGCCTTCTCCTCGTTCTTCTGGTCGCGGCCGCCGTGTTCGGCATAGCCGCGTATCAGGTCATTAAGTGGGCCCAAGAGCCCGCTGTTCCTGCACGACTGCATCCGCCCTCCAAGGTCGTGAATATTCCTGACCGGACGAGCTTTCAGCTAATCGCCGCGCTTCTCGAACGGGAAGAACTGATCAAGAGCCGGCTGGCCTTCGTGTGGTTGGCCCGGTATCAATCCGCGGATCGAAAAATTCATGCCGGCGAATATGAATTGAACGCGAGCATGACGCCGGCCGAAATTCTCTCACGCCTGACCGTTGGACAGGTGCTGCTCCATCCCATCCTGATACCAGAGGGACTGACGATGATGCAGATTGCAGACATTTTCGAGCAGCAGGGATTGGTGGACCGGCAAGAGGCGCTGCGCTTGATGAAAGATCCGGTCTTCATCGCATCGCTGGGCATCAAAGCGGAGACGCTTGAAGGTTATCTCTATCCCGACACCTACAAGTTCCCCAAGGGCGTGAGGCCGAAAGAGGTCATTACGACTATGGTCGATCATTTACGGCAGGTCTACGGACCGGACCTCGAGGGCCGGGCGCAAGAGCTCAAGATGACGCAACACGAAGTCCTCACGTTGGCGTCGGTGATCGAAAAGGAATCGGGCTCCAACGGCGAGCGGGAGGAGATCTCGGCGGTCTTTCATAATCGATTGAAGAAGCATATTCCCTTGCAGAGCGATCCCACGGTGATTTATGGTCTGCCGAATTACGACGGCAACATTCATAAGAAGGATCTGTCGAGTCCAAGTCCCTACAACACCTACCGCATCTTGGGCCTGCCTCCCGGGCCGATTGCGAACCCAGGGATTCAATCGATTCGTGCCACCCTCTATCCTTCGAACTCGCGGGCCCTGTACTTCGTATCGAAGAACGACGGCACGCATCAGTTTTCCGCCACCCTGGCCGAGCATAATGAGGCGGTCGAAAAATACCAGAGGAGGCCGTTCAGGCGTTCCATACATCCGCGCACATAACGATGACGCAAAACCCCTCCAGCTTCGTTCTCGCATCGCTCAGACCCTCGACGTACCTAACTGCGTACGCCTCGGGTCTTTACTCGCTGCGGCCTTGCTGGCAGGGCTTTTTCATCATCGTCTCTAGCCAAAGGAGAATACATGTGTCAGCGTGAGTGGAATCTTCCTGCACTGATCGATCATACGGTCTTGCGTCCGGAGGCGACGAGGGCCGACGTCCTGCGTCTCTGCACCGAGGCCAAGCAATACGGATTCACGGTGATCTTTATTCCACCCTGCTATACGGCCGAGGCGGTGGAAGCGGTCGCCGGATCCGCCGTGCGCGTCGGCATCCCGATCGGATTTCCGCTCGGCGGACAGATGACGAGCATCAAGGTGGCGGAAGCGGTGGCGGGCGTGAAACAGGGCGCCGTGGTACTCGACATGGTGATCAACGTCAGCCGGTTGAAATCCGGCGATCACGATGCGGTTCGGCAGGAAATCGCCGAAGTGGTGCGTGCCACGCCGGATGCCGAACACAAGGTGATTCTCGAAACCTGCTATCTCACCGATCAAGAAAAGATGACCGCGTGCACACTCGTAGTGGAGGCGGGCGCCGACTACGTGAAGACGTCGACCGGCTTCGGGGCGGGAGGGGCAACTGCGGCCGATGTGAAGTTGATGAGGGCGGCGGTAGCAGGCCGGGCCAAGGTCAAGGCCTCCGGCGGAATCCGGGATTGGAAGACCACCAGAGAGATGCTCGAGGCCGGCGCCGACCGGATCGGCACAAGTGCGAGTCTCAAGATCATGGAAGAATGGTCGGCGACGACCGCGAGACGATGAGGAGCCAGGGTCTTGCGTAGAGACGTCAGGTATGAGGTGAAATGTCCCGTGGCGTTCGTGGTGGATGGAAAGCCGGGGGACGGCTTGACGTTCAACCTGTCGCGCGGCGGTTGTGCCGTTCAAGCGGAGATGTTTAGCGCGGTGGACGATCCGATCAGCCTGCAGATTACCGTCTCGAGCCAACCGACGCCGATCACCATCGAGCTCGGCAAGGTCCGCTGGTCGACCAGCCGTGAGTTCGGTGTCGAATTCATGGTCGTCGAAGGCCCCTCCAAGCGCCGGCTGGACGATTTCCTGTTGGCCGTGGCCAAGGACAAGTTGACGTCATGAAGCGAAATCTCATATTTCATATTTCAAATCTCAAATGTGAAATCTGAGATTTGAAATCTGAGATCTTCCATTCCCATCTGCTATAGTGCCTCCATGATGAAGCGCGTGATCCTACTGGTCGTCGACGGTCTCGGCATCGGGGCGACTGAGGATGCGTCGGATTATGGTGATGCAACCTGCCACACCCTTGCGCATCTGGCGGAGGTGGCGGGCGGGCTCAGTCTTCCGACGCTGGAATCGCTTGGTCTCGGTCATGTGACGGCCATTCGAGGCGTGCGATCGATGGCCCAGCCGGTCGGCTGTTTCGGGCGGTTGTCGTTCAAGAGCAAGGGCGTCGACTCCCTCGTCGGCTATTGGGAACTTGCCGGGTGTCTTACCGAAGAGGAGGGTCGCACGTTCCCAGGAGGCTATTCGTCCGAGGCCAAGGCCGCACTGGAAGACGTCTTCGCCCAGAAAATCGTGGGTGGCCAGGTGGCTTCGGCAGAGGAAGCGTTGAAAGAGTTCGGTGATTCCCATCTCTCGGCCAAATCCC
>Ga0081455_10005006_pt1 | contig 14655 bp, 13 predicted proteins | sample TabmetS3T2R1_FD_70207 | JGI IMG/M metagenome (GOLD analysis project Ga0081455, IMG submission 70207) | Tabebuia heterophylla rhizosphere microbial communities from the University of Puerto Rico - S3T2R1 | ecosystem: Host-associated > Plants > Roots > Rhizosphere ... | reverse complement strand
CCCGCCGCGGCCGCCGTGCGGCTGCCGCACGACCTTCGTGGGCGACCCGCGCTACGCGTACGTGCAGGGCACCTCGATGGCCACGCCGATGGTCGCCGCGACCGCCGGCCTGATCCGGCACCTCAACCCCGACCTCACCGTCGACTCCATCGTCCAGGTCATCAAGCAGACCGCGCGCCGCCCCGCCGGCGGCTGGACCCCGGACCTCGGCTGGGGGATCCTCAACGCCGGCGCGGCGCTGACGCGCGCCGCCGCGATGGACCGCCGCGCCCCGGCGTCGCGAGTGCGCGCCCTTCCGGCGCGCACCAGGCAGCGCACGATCGAGCTGCGCTGGGGCGGCTCGGACCCGGCGCCGGCCGGCGTGCGCTCTTCGGGCATCTCGCGCTACGAGCTGTGGCGCTCCATTGACGGCGCACGGTTCAAGCGCCTGCTGTCGACGCGCGGCACGACCGCGCGCATCGCGCTGCGGCGCGGCGGCAGCTATCGCTTCTACTCGATCGCGGTCGACCGCGCCGGCAACCGCGAAGCCGCGCCGAAGCGCGCGGACGCCCGCATTCAGCGCCCGTAGCCGGCTTTAGCGCCGCCGGTGCTTGCGCACCGTCAGCGTCTTGCTGAGCGCGCGGCGCTGGCGGTTGCCGCCCGCGTCGAGCGCGACGAACGTGAAGCGCGTGCGCCGGTACGCCAGCTTGGTGAACGTCACCGAGTAGCTGCCCGGCGCCGTCTGCCTGGCGGTCGCGTGCCGGTACTTGGTCTTCGTGCATCGCACGCGGCGGACCTTGCCCTTGCGCTTGACCTTGCAGGTCCCGCGATAGCGGTAGCTCGCGCTGGACTGCACCGTGACGGTGCCGAGCGAGTTCGGGTCGGCGGCGCGCAGGCGGAAGCGGCAGGTCCGTCCCGAGCACTTCGAGAAGGTCAGGCGCGACGCGGGCCGCACGGTGTCGCGTGCGATCGGCGGCGTCGTGCCGGTCCGCGACGTCGAGGCGCCACCCGCGTTCGCCGCCCTGATGACGCAGGTGATCGGCTTGCCGACGTCCTGCACGGTCGGCGAATAGGTCGCGACCGGCCCGCTCTGGAGCACGCCGACGCCGTCGACCTGGAAGGTGTAGGTGAACGCGGGCGAGCCGTCCCAGGTCCCGGGCACGCAGGTGAGCGGGCTCCCGTTCACCGGTGGCGAAACGCCCGTCATCTGCGCGACCGTCTGCTGGCGCGGCGCGCGCGGTATCGCCGCTGCTCCGTCGATGAAGGCGCGGGTCTCGGGCGACGCCACGTCCGTGAAGCTCTCGATGCTCGCGCAGCCCGCGGTGGGGTTCGCGGAGCTCGCGATGGCCACCTGCACGGCGGGGTTGCCGGCCGTCAGCGGGCCGCCGCTGTCGCCGTGGCACGCGCCGCCGCTGGGGGCCGCCGCGCAGACGATGACCGCGGAGTCGCCGGGGAGCTGGTTGCGGCAGTCGTCGTCGCCGACGGCGGCCATGTCGAGATAGCGGAACTTGCCGTCCGGGGTCTCGGTGGTGGGCGACGACTGGCCGTAGCCGGTGATGCGCACCGGTGTGCCGGGCGCGACCTCCGAGCCGGGCGGAGCGAGCGCGATCGGCTTCGCGTTCGGGCCGGAGAGGTTCAGCGCCGAGGCGAGCGTGAGCACCATGACGTCGTCGGAGAGGGCGTGCGGGTCGTAGTACGGATGGACCCGCAGCGAGGCGACGTTGGCCACCTGCGTGCCCGCCGGGAGCGTTGAGACCTGGGAGAGGTCGGAGATCCCCGCGTACACCTTGAAGGCGCTCGCTGGAGCCACCGGGGCGGTGCCGCCGCGATCCGAGCAGTGCGCAGCCGACAGGATGTGCGTGGCGTCGAGGATGGAGCCGCCACAGGCGTAGTTGTTGTCGATGACGAGGTAGACCTGCCACGGGGCGGCGGTGATGGGCACGACGGGGCCGCCGATGATGCGTGGCGAGGCCGGCGCGCCGAACGCGGGCGCAGCGACGACGAGCGCCGCCACCGCGCTCAGCGCGGCGACGAGGGAGGAGCGAGAGAGCATGCTGGACCGTTTTTTTGAGGAGGACGTGTGCGGGCGGGAACCCTACACCGCCGCCTTGGCGGATTGGGCGCGCGCGAGCGACAGAAGTTCCTCCAGCGACCCTTCGATCCCCTCCGCGATGACGCCGATGTCGGGCATCGCGTCGTAGTCGCCGAGCAGCCCGAAGTTCATCCGCCCGTTGTAGGACATGATCGCGATCGCGAGGGCGTGGTTCTTCGGCAGGAAGGCGATCGGGAAGACGTCCATGAGCTCGCGGCCGCGGAGGTAGAGCGGAAACTGCGGGCCGGGCACGTTCGTGACGATGAGGTTGAAGAGCCGCGTCGAGAAGTTCAGGCGCGAGGCCTGGGCGAGGATCGTCGGCGGCGCGAAGTTCTGGACGCTCGTGAGCACCTCGGCACCGACCGCCTGCTTGGACTCCTTCAGACCGTCCATGTCGCCCCTGACAGTGCGCAGGCGCGCGATCGGATCCTCCACGTAGACCGGCAGCGGGCCGCGCATGGCGGCGATGCGGTTGCCGAGCGCGCCGCGCTCGCTCGCGCTGCGGATCGACACCGGGACCAGCGCGCGCAGCTCGAGGCCCTCGGTGCGCACGCCCCGCGACTGCAGCCAGCCGCGCAGCGCCCCGCTGACGACGGTCAGCACCACGTCGTTGACCGTCCCGCCGAACGCGTTCTTGACCGCCTTGAAGTCGTCGAGCGCGTTGCGCACGACCAAGTAGCGCCGGTGCGGACCGATCTCGACGTTCAGCGGCGTCTCCGGCGCCGGGTTCACGCCCGCCCACGCCACCTCGCCGAGGCCTTCGGCCGCGGTGGTTGCGGCACGCAGCGTCTCGCGCGGGCGCGAGGCGAGCACGGCCGCCGCAGCCGCCGTGCGCAGCCCGGTGCGCACGAGGTCCCGGGCACCCGCGCTCAGGATGTCCGCCGACGAGGGCTCGGGCGCCGGCTCCCAGGCCTCGTCGGGGTGCGGGACCTCCATCGGGACGGGCGTGAGGTCGAAGATGACCTGCGCGATGTCGACGCCGGAGATGCCGTCGATGAGCGCGTGGTGGGTCTTCGTGACGAGCGCGAAGCCGCCGTCGGCGAGGCCCTCGACCATCCACAGCTCCCACAGCGGCTTCGAGCGGTCGAGCTGCTGGGAGTAGATCCGCCCCGCGAGCCGCAGCAGCTGATCCTCGGAGCCCGGCGCGGGCAGCGCCGTGTGGCGCACGTGGTACTCGATGCTGAAGTTCGGGTCGTCGACCCACAGCGGCCGCCCGGTCCCGGCCGGCGGCACCGCGAGCTTCTGCCGGTAGCGCGGCACGAGGTGCAGCCGCCCGCGCAGCGCGTCGAGCACCTCGGTATATGGCGGCGGCGGGCCCTCGAAGATCGCCAGTGCGCCGACGTGCATGTGCGACGACGGTCCTTCCTGATGCAGGAACGACGCGTCGATCGCCGTGAGCCGGTCGAGATGCTGCTGAGGCATGGTGTGAAGCTATCGTGCGGCGAGATGCCGGCGCCCAGTTTTGCGGACGATTTGCGCGCGTCCGCTGCCGACGTGTGGGAGGCCCAGCACGCCCACCCGTTCGTGTGCGGCATCGGCGACGGCACGCTGACCGTCGACCGCTTCGCGCACTTCGTCCGCCAGGACTACGTGTTCCTCATCGAGTACGCGCGGATGCTGGCGCTCGGCGCGGCGCGCGCGACCGACCTCGCGACGATGCGCCGCTTCGCCGAGCTCGCGCAGGCGATCCTCGGAGAGGAGATGTCGCTGCATCGCGCGCTCGCCGGCGAGCTGGGCATCTCCGAGGCCGACCTCGAGACCGAGGAGCCGGCGATGACGACGCGCGGCTACACCGACTTCCTCGTGCGCACCGCCGCGGTGGGCGAGCTCTCCGAGCTCAGCGCGGCGCTGCTGCCCTGCATGTGGGGCTATGCGGAGATCGGTCAGCAGCTGGCGGCTGCGGGCCTGCCGGCCGAGCCGCGCTACGCGCAGTGGATCGAGACCTACGCGGCGCCCGAGTTCGAGGAGCTCGCAGCGTGGTGCCGCGGCCTCGTCGACAGCCTGGCCGCGGACGCCGGCGAGGACGGCCGTGCGCGCATGGCGCGGGCCTTCCTGACCTGCAGCCGCTACGAGCTCGCGTTCTGGGAGATGGGCTGGACGCTCGAGCGCTGGCCCGTCAGTTCTGGCGGATGAAGCGCGTCACGGCGGGCACGACCCGCTCGGCCTGCGGACCGGTGAGCAGGTCGATGCCGTGGTCGTCGCCGCCGACCACGAGCAGCTGGTCGGGGCGCGCGTGTCCCTTCGCTGCACGGTAGAGCTGACGGGTCTCGATGCCGAAGTTCGTGTAGCCGTCGTTGGCCGAGCTGACCCACAGCGCCGGCACCTTCAGCCGGCGGGCGTCGACGATGAGGTCGCGCTGGGCGCCGAGAATGCGCTCGCCCGACAGGCTGACGACGGCCGCGACCTCGCCGGGCCGGGCGCGCGCCGCGGCGGTTACCACCGCCCGACCGCCGATCGAGGCCCCGACGACGACCACGCGGTGCACGCCGCGCTCGTGCAGCCAGTGCGCGATCGCGAGCACCTCGCCCTCACGGCTCGCGGTGCCGTAGTCGAAGACGACCGAGCGCACGCCCGAGCGGGCGACGTTGCGCGCGTAGGGGAGCCACCCGCAGGCGATGCTCGCGCTCTGGTTGGCGAACACGACGCCGGTCGTGCCGCCGCCGCCGAGCTCGACGACGGGCAGCTGCTCGCCGGGGGCGGGGACCTTCACGACGTGCACGTCGGTGCCGGGGCGCAGGCAGTTGTCGAAGCCGGTCGAACGGGCGGTGGTTGTCGTGGAATGCGTGGCGGTGCTCTGCGCCGACCCGCTGCCGCTGCCGCAGCCGGCAAGGATCGCTGCGGCAAGTCCGAGGCCGATGACTCCAACGCGTTTCATGGTCCGCTCCGGACTAACTCGTGTGCAGCTGCTGCGCGCTGGCCCAGACGCGCGAGCGCGTCCTCCGTCCAGCGGATCGTCGACCACGTGCGCTCGATGCCGTGGCGCAGGGTGAGCAGCGGGAAGAAATCGGCGTCGTTGCCGGCGTTGCGCGCGTCCATCTCGCGGTAGCGCTCGAGCGCCGCGTGCGCACGGTCGCGGAGGGTCTCGAGCCGCTCCACGGTCACCTCCGGCGCGACGACCTCGCCGAAGTAGACCTTGAGCAGCAGCGTCGGGCGCTCGACGTCGTCGCCGTCCGGCTCGGCCACCCACGCCGCCAGCGCCCGGCGGCCCTGGGCGGTGGCGCGGTAGACCCGCTTGTCCGGCCGGGTCGCCTGCTCGACCACCGTGTGGCGTGCCCAACCCTGGCGCTCGAGCCGCGGCAGCACGTCATAGACGTGGCTGCGCGCCGGCGCGAAGAAGAAGCCGATCGAGCGCCCCACGGCACCGACGAGGTCGTACGCCGACGACGGCCCCTCGAGCACCAGCAGGCCGAGCAGCGCGGCTTCGGTCGTGGTCGGCGTCACGCCGCGAAACAATAGTCCGCGGCGGACTAACGTGCTACGCGACCGTCAGCACCGCATTGCCGCGGATGCGGCGCTCGGCGAGCGCGACGAGCACCTGCGGCGTCTCGCGCCAGTCGGCGGACACGCCGATCTCGGGATGCAGGTGGCCCTGCGCGACGAGCCGCACGAGCGTCGCGAGATCGTCCGCATCGCTTGCGCCCGTGCGCCAGTACGTGAACGGCACGATCGAGGCGTACGTGGCGGTGGACACCATCGCGAAGAAGCTGAGCGTCGCGGGCTCGCGGCTCGCCTGGCCGAACCACACCAGCAGGCCGTGCGGCGCAAGGCGGGCGACCGCGGCCTCCGTCGACGTCCCGCCCACGGACTCGAAGATCACCGCGAACGGGCCCTCGGCGTCCTCGACGTCGGTGACGAGCTCCGCCGCGCCCAGCGCCAGCAATCGCTCGCCGCGCTCGCGCGTGGACGAGACCGCGGTCACGAGCGCGCCCTGCGTGGCGGCCATCTCGACCAGGAAGTGGCCGAGCCCGCCCGAGGCGCCGGTCAGCAGCACGCGCTTGCCCGCGACCGAGCCGGCGTACCGCAACAGCCGCAGCGCGGTGAGCCCGGCCACGCCCAGCGTCGAGGCGGTCGGCGCGTCGACGCTGTCGGGCAGCTCCGCGAGCGCGTCCACCGGCGCGGCCACGCGCTCGGCCCACCCGCCGGACGGCACGTGGGCGGCCACGCGCGCGCCCTCCGGCGGGCCGCTGCCGTTCGCCGCCGCCTGCAGCACAAGCCCGGCGACGTCCTGTCCGGGGCGCCAGCCCTCGCGCCGCGCCTCGAGCAGGAAGATCTCGCCGCGGTTGACCGAGTAGGCCTCGACGGCGACGAGCGCCTCGTCCTCGGCGGGCTCAGGGTCGGGCGCCTCGCCGAGCGCGGTGTTCCCCGGCGTACCCGGGGCGGGGAGGAACGCGCGGATCGCCATGAATCGCAGATTACGATGACTCCCGAACTCGAAGCCCGCGAAAGCGGGACCCGCCTCGCCACGGCCACGTGGCCGGCTCGGCACCCGCTAGAAGGACGGCGACGACGATGGCATGGGACTTCTCGACCGACCCCGACTTCCAGGCGCAGCTCGACTGGATGCGCACGTTCGTGCGCGAGGAGATCTGGCCGATCGAAACGGTCGCCGCGGACCTCGACCAGGCGCAGCTCGACCGCATCTACGCGCCGCTGCAGGAGGAGGTCAAGCGCCGCGGCCTGTGGGCCGCGCACCTGCCGCCCGACCTGGGCGGCCAGGGCTTCGGCCAGGTCAAGCTCGGGCTCATGCACGAGATCCTCGGCACCTCGCCGTACGCACCGAACGCGTTCGGCAACCAGGCGCCCGACTCCGGCAACTCGGAGATCCTCGCGCTCGCGGGCACCGACGAGCAGAAGGAGCGCTGGCTGCATCCGCTGCTGGCCGGCGACCTGAAGTCGGCGTTCTCGATGACCGAGCCCGAGACCGCGGGCTCCGACCCCACGCTGCTGCAGAGCCGCGCCGAGCGCGACGGCGACGGCTGGGTCATCAACGGCCACAAGTGGTTCTCGACGAACGCGTCGATCGCCGACTTCCTCATCGTCATGGTCGTCACCGACCCCGATGCGCGGCCGTACCAGCGCGCGTCGATGTTCATCGTGCCGGTGGACACGCCGGGGGTCCGGATCGTGCGCGACGTCGCGACGATGGAGCATCCCTACGAGTCCTTCGGCAAGCTCGGCAACCACGCGGAGATCCGCTACGAGGACGTGCGCGTCGGCCCCGAGGCGCTGCTCGGCGAGGTGGGCGCGGGCTTCCTCATCGCCCAGCACCGCCTCGGCCCCGGCCGCATCCACCACTGCATGCGCTGGCTGGGCGTGTCGCGGCGGGCGTTCGACATGCTCTGCGAGCGCGCGACGTACCGGCAGGCGCAGGGCGGCCCGCTCGCCGACAAGCAGACCGTGCAGAACTGGATCGCCGACTCCGCGGCCCAGATGCAGGCCGCTCGCCTCATGACGCTCCACGCCGCGTGGGTAATGGACACCCAGGGCGCGAGCGCCGCCCGCAAGGAGATCTCGCTGATCAAGTTCTATGGCGCCGGCGTGCTGCACGATGTGGTCGACCGCGCGCTGCAGATCCATGGCTCGCTCGGCTACTCGACCGACATGCCGCTCGAGGCGATGTACCGCTACGCGCGCGCCGCGCGCTTCTACGACGGGCCCGACGAGGTCCACCGCCAGTCCGTCGCGCGCCAGATCCTGCGCGGGTACCAGCCGCCCGCCGACGGCGTGCCGACCGAGCTCGTGCCCGCGCGCCGCGAGGCGGCCCGGCGCAAGTTCGCCGACATCCTCGAGGCGGTGACGGCCAACGACTGAGTCACAGCGCCACGGCGGGATCTCCGTCCGCGTGCTGGTGATCGCGCTGATCGTGCAGCTGGTGGTCGGCGCGGGACTGATCTATGCCGCCGTCAACGGCTTCCCGCTCATCGGCGGGGGCGGCGGCGACCACGCGGCGACGACGTCGGGCGCGGCGGTGCCCCACGCCACCGCGAACAACTTCGACGCCCCGCGCGCGTGGGCGCTCATCAAGCGCCAGCTGTCCTACGGCCAGCGGCCGGCGGGATCCTCGCAGCTGCGCCGCCTGGCGGTGGTGCTCCGTGGGCAGCTGCCGAACGGCCGCTTCGAGCCGGTCCCCGGCCATCCGCGGCTGCGCAACATCGTCGGCACGCTTCCGGGCAGCGGGCCCGCGATCGTCCTCGGCGCCCACTACGACAGCGAGTACCACCCGAAGGGGTTCGTCGGCGCCAACGACAGCGCCGCGGGCACCGCTGCGGCGGTGGAGTTGGCGCGCGATCTGGCGAAGACGTCCGGCCGCGAGGTCCGCATCGTCCTCTTCGACGGCGAGGAGGAGGGGCCGGGCTGCCCGAACTCGCGCTTCGCGGAGTGCGCCCTGCGCGGTTCGCGCGCCTACGTGGCCGCCCACCGCCGCGAGGTCGGGCAGATGCTGCTGCTCGACTACATCGCCAACAAGGGCCTGCGGCTGCCGCGCGAGGGCAGCTCAGACCTCGAGCTGTGGAAGCGCGTCCGGTCGGCGGCCCAGGAGGTCGGGGTCGGTGCCGTGTTCCCGCCCACCTCGCAGACCACGATCTACGACGACCACACCCCGTTCCTCAGGGCGGGGATCCCCGCGGTCGACTTCATCGACTTCTCCTATCGCTACGCCGACGGCCTCCAGGACACCCTCGACAAGCTGTCGCTCGCGAGCCTCGATGCGGTGGGCGAGACCGCGTTCACGACTATCAGCAAGTTGAGAGCCCAAGGCTGACTACCATGGGGCCCATGGCCGCTGCCCCCGAGAGGCTGCTGCTGGCGGCCCCGCGCGGCTACTGCGCGGGCGTCGACCGGGCGGTGCAGACCGTCGAGCACGCGCTCGACCTCTACGGCGCGCCCGTGTACGTGCGCAAGGAGATCGTGCACAACAAGCACGTCGTCGAGCAGCTGCGCGAGCGCGGGGCGATCTTCGTCGACGAGCTCGACGACTCGATCCCCGACGGCGCGATGACCGTCTTCAGCGCGCACGGCGTCGCGCCGGCAGTCCATGCCGACGCCGAGCGCCGCGGGCTGCAGACGATCGACGCGACCTGCCCGCTGGTGACGAAGGTCCACCGCGAGGCGGTCAAGTTCGCCGACGAGGGCTACACGATCGTGCTCATCGGCCACAACGGCCACGAGGAGGTCGAGGGCACGATGGGCGAGGCGCCCGAGCACATCGTGCTCGTGGAGTCCGAGGAGGACGTCGACGCCCTCGAGGTCGAGGATCCCGAGAAGCTCGCCTACATCTCACAGACCACCCTGTCGGTCGACGAGACCCGCGCCATCATCAACCGCCTGCGCGAGCGCTTCCCGAGCATCATCGGGCCGCGCACCGACGACATCTGTTACGCGACGACCAACCGCCAGGCGGCGGTCAAGCAGCTCGCCGGGCACTGCGACCTCGTGCTCGTGATCGGGTCGCGCAACTCCTCGAACTCGAACCGCCTCGTCGAGGTGGCGCGCGAGCACGGCGCCGACTCGCACCTCATCGACAACGAGGGTCAGGTGCAGGAGGAGTGGCTCGAGGGCGCCCGTACCGTCGGCATCTCCTCGGGCGCGAGCGCGCCGGAGGAGCTCGTCGAGCGCCTCGTCGACTTCTTCAAGTCCCGCGGCACCGAGCGGGTGGAGGAGTTCGAGGTGGTGCAGGAGGACGTGCGCTTCATGCTGCCGAAGTCGATCCGGCGGGCTCTCGCAGCGCAGGCATGAGCCGGCCGCGGTGGCGCCGATGGATCGCCGTCGGCGTCGTCGCAGCGCTCGTGGCGCCCGCTTCGGCGGCCGCCGCCGACCCCGGCCGCTGGCGGCTGGCACAGGCCGACCGGGTCCCGCTGAACTACTTCCAGGGCCTGACGCACTCGGCCGCGGGCTCGTGGTTCTTCGACGGCGTCTTCGTCGGGCTCTATCGCACCGACCGCGAGCTGCGCCAGAAGGCCGCCAACCCCATCGCCATCGCGCCCGACCTCGCCGCGCAGGGCTTCAACCACGTCGGCGACCTCACGTGGGACGCGCGCGAGGGCGGGCGGCTGCTGCTGCCGCTCGAGTGCTTCGTGGCGGGGGCGCCGAACGGCGGCAACACGTGCGGCCGCGGCGCGATCGCCGTCGCCGATCCGTCCTCGCTGCTGCCGCGCTACTCCGTCGCGCTCGATCCCCAGGACATCCCGAAGGCGATGTGGGCCGAGGTCGCGCCGGGCGGTCACGAGCTGTGGACGTCGAGCGGGCGCGACCTGCTCGCCTATGACACCGCCGCGATCAGGCCCGGCGTCTCCGCGCCGATCCGGCCGATTCGCCGGCTCCCCGGCGCCGTCCCGCCGTCGGGCATCACCGGCGCGGTCTTCTACCGCGGCCGGCTGTTCCTGGCCGGACAGGACACCGGCGCGCTGCAGGTGTGGTCGGTCGACCTCACCGGCGCCACGCCGCGCCGCCTCGAGCTCGAGCTGCCGAACGTCTCCGCCGAGTCCGAGGGCCTCGACGTCCTCGACGCGCGCGGCGGCGTCCTGCACTGGCTGCTCTCGCCCTTTGCGCCGAACGGACGGCCGCCCACCTACGGGCAGGGCCACAGCGAGCTGCTCACGTTCGTGCCCACCGCTGATGCGAGGCTGCGGGTGAGCGCGACGCCGTCCACGGTGAAGACCGGCCACACGACGACGCTCAAGGCGACGGTGACGCAGCGCTACGCCGGCCGCCTCCACAAGGTGGCCGGTGCGCGGGTCAGCGCTGCGGGCGTGCACGCGGTCACCAAGGCCGACGGGACGGCGCGACTACGCGTGCGCCGCCGCCACCCCGGCACGCTGCGCGTCACCGCCACGAAGGCGCGCCTCCTTCCCGGGCGCGTGACGTTGCGCGTCGTGGCCTGAACGCGCGACCATCCGGCGCACAGCGAACGCCAGGAGGTGTGACCCATGGCAGATCAACTGTGGCGCGTCGAGATCACGTTCACCGAGGCCGACGAGCGCACCCGCGCGGACGCGATCCTCGAGCTGGCCAGCCAGCGTTTCCACGGCTTCGGGCAGGCCAAGCGGGCGCCGAGCGACCCCAACGTCCCGGTCATCGGGCAGGATCTCGCGGCCGCGCGGGCGCTCTCGGACCTCTCGCACCAGCTCGTGCACGCCGCCGCCGAGCGGATCGAGACGTTCGAAGGGCGCCCGGTGGATCTGTCCGGCTGAGTCGTGTGACCTACATCACGGAGGCTTGGGAGGCGCCTCGACGCTCGGGGTGCGGATAGCCGCATGGCACCGGCCGCTGTGTAAAGGCACAGTCGCTGGTCCATGACTTCTCTCTCGACAACGAAGCGTTGGACGCTGGTCGTGGTGTGCGCCGCCACGGCGATGCTGATGCTCGATATCGCGGTCGTGAACACCGCTCTCTCGCGGATCGCCGAGGACCTCAACACCGGTCTCGGCGGCCTGCAGTGGGTGGTCGACGCGTACACGCTGGCGCTCGCATCGGTCGTCCTGACCGCCGGTGCCCTCGCCGACCGCCTCGGCCGGCGGCGCCTGTTCACGATCGGGCTCATCGTGTTCACCGTCTCGTCGGCGGCGTGCGCGGCTGCGACCGACATCGTCTTCCTCGACGTCGCCCGCGCGATCCAGGGCCTGGGCGGCGCGATCATGTTCGCCGTCTCGCTGGCCATCCTGGCCGATGCGTTCCCCGAGCCGCGCGAGCGCGCCAAGGCGCTGGCCGCATACGGCGCGACGATCGGCGGCACCTTCGCCATCGGCCCGCTCGTCGGCGGCGCGCTGACCAGCGGCCTGGACTGGCAGTGGATCTTCCTCATCAACATCCCGCTGGGCGCGGCGTGCCTGTGGATCACGCGCCGCTACGTCCGCGAGTCGCGCGACCCCGCCACGCCGCCCGTCGACTGGTACGGCCAGGCGGCGCTGATCGGCGGCCTCTTCCTGCTCGTGCTTGCGCTCCTGCGCGGCAACGAGGTCGGCTGGGGCAGCGCCCAGATCATCGCCGAGTTCGCCGGCGCCGCCGCGCTGCTGGCGATGTTCCTGGGCATCGAGTACCGCTCGAGCCACCCGATGCTCCCGCTGCGGCTGTTCCGCATCCCGTCGTTCACGGGCGCGCAGATCGCGGCGTTCGGGATCTCGGGCTCGTTCTTCGCCGTGTTCCTCTACATGACGCTGTACCTGCAGCAGATCCTGGGGATGTCGGCGATCGAAGCGGGCCTCGCCTACCTGCCCGCCACGGTCGTGATCTTCCTCGTGTCGGGCGCGACGAGCTCGCTCGGCGAGAAGGTCTCCCCGCGGGTGATGGTCTCGGCCGGCCTCGGCCTGGTCGCCGTGGGCATGGCGCTCATGACCATCGCGACCGCCGACTCGTCGTGGACGGCGCTGCTGCCCGGCATGCTCCTCGCCGCGGTCGGTACGGGCCTCTTCAACCCGTCGGTCATTGCGGTCGCGCTGGGCTCGGTCCCGGTCGAGCAGAGCGGCCTGGCCGCCGGCGTGAACGACACGTTCCGCCAGGCGGGCATCGCGGTCGGCGTCGCAGCGCTGGGCGCGCTCGTCCCCGCCGGCTCGGCGCTCGGCGGCGGCTCGCCGCAGAAGTACGTCGACGGCCTGCATGACGCGCTGTTCGCCGGCGCCGGCCTCGCGGCGGTCGCCGCGGTCGCGGCGGCCGTGCTGATCGGCCGCAGCGTCGAGCACGACGTCGCCGAGCTGCCGGTCGACGCGCGGGTGGCGGTCGAGGCGGCCTAGCCGCCCCGCAGCCAGGCCCGGATCTCGTCCGAGTGCTCGCCGAGGCGCGGCGGCCGGCGGTTCACCGCCGCCGGCGTCGCGCCCAGGCGCAGCGGCGAGCGCACCGTGTGCACGCCGCCGGTCTCGTCGACGGGATCCAGGCCGAGCTCGGCGGCGAAGGCAAACGCCTCGCCGATGTCGTTGATGGGTCCGGCGGGCACGCCGGCCTCGCCGAGCCACCGCACCCACTCGGCAGCGGGCGCCGCCGCGAACGCGGCCTCGAGCTCGGCGCCGAGCTCCTCGCGGTGAGCGCGGCGCGCCGCATTCGTTGCGAAGCGCTCGTCGGCGACGAGGTCCTCGCGGCCGATCACGGCGCACAGGCGCGCGAAGATCGCGTCGTTGCCGACCGCGACCGCGAAGTCGCCGTCGGCGGCGGCAAACGTCTCGTACGGGGCGATCGACGGGTGGCGGTTGCCCAGCCGACCCGGCACCTCGCCGGTGTTGACGTGCGCCGAGGACTGGTTGAGCAGCCCGGCCAGCGCGGTGTCCATGAGCGAGACCTCGACGTGCTGGCCGCGCCCGTCGCGGTCGCGCGCGCGCAGCGCGGCGAGGATCGCGATCGTCGCGTTGAGGCCGCACATCACGTCGACCAGCGGCGCGCCGACCTTCAGCGGGCGCCCGTCCGGTTCGCCGGTCACCGACATGAGCCCGCTCATCGCCTGCAGCAGCAGGTCGTAGCCCGGCAGCGTGGCGGCGCGCTCGCCTGAGCCGAACGCGCTGATCGAGCAGTAGACGACGCCGGGGTTGCCGCGCGCGACGTCCTCGTAGCCGAGACCGAGGCGGTCGATCGTGCCCGGCCTGAAGGACTCGACGACGACGTCGGCGCGGGCGCACAGCTCGCGGGCGAGCGCGAGGTCGCCGGGGTCCTTGAGGTCGAGCGTCACCGAGCGCTTGTTGCGGTTGAGCGCGAGGTAGTAGGTGGCGCCCTCGTCGACGAACGGCGGGCCCCACGTGCGGGTGTCGTCGCCACCGTCGGGGCGCTCGACCTTGATGACGTCGGCGCCGAGGTCGCCGAGGGTCATCGTGCACAGCGGCCCGGCGAGGACGCGCGCGAGATCGGCGACCAGGATGCCGTCGAGGGCGGGGGCGGGCACGGCCGCGCAGGGTAGCCTGCGCACCCCGTGAAGACGCTCGTGATCTCCGATCTCCACCTTGGCGCGCGCACCAACGTCGACGTCCTGCGCCGCCCCGCCGCTCAACGGGCCCTGCTCGAGGCGCTCGACGGCGTCGATCGCGTCGTCGTCCTCGGCGACCTGCTCGAGCTGCGCCACGGCCCGGCGTACGACGCGCTCGAGGCCGCGCGCCCGGTCCTGCGGGCGATCGGTGAGCGCGTCGGCGGCGACGGCGAGGTCGTGCTCGTGCCCGGCAACCACGACTTCCGCCTCATCGCCCCGTGGCTCGAGTGGCGCTCGCGCAACGGCCACGCGCCGCTGGGGCTCCAGGAGCGCGCCGGCCCGAAGGCCTCGACCATGACCCGCGCCATCGCGCGCATGCTGCAGCCCGCGTCGCTCGACGTCGTCTATCCGGGGATCTGGCTGGACGACGGCGTGTACGCGACCCACGGCCACTACCTCGACCGCCACGTGACCGTGCCGAGCTTCGAGCGGCTCGGGTCGGGCGTGCTCGGGCGGCTGCTGCGCTCGCCCGCCGACCATGCCGCCTCGGCCGACGACTACGAAGTCGCGCTCGCGCCGATGTACGCGCTGCTCGACGCGGTCGCCGCCCGCGTCAGCAACGGTCGCGCGGCGGCGCCCGCGAACGCCTCGGCGCACGCCTGGACAATGCTCAGCGGCAACGGCTCGCGCCAGCTGCGTCAGCGGG
>Ga0081455_10005005_pt1 | contig 14658 bp, 15 predicted proteins | sample TabmetS3T2R1_FD_70207 | JGI IMG/M metagenome (GOLD analysis project Ga0081455, IMG submission 70207) | Tabebuia heterophylla rhizosphere microbial communities from the University of Puerto Rico - S3T2R1 | ecosystem: Host-associated > Plants > Roots > Rhizosphere ... | reverse complement strand
CGATCGCCTCGCGGTCGGCCTCGCTGCGCAACGGCGGCACCAGCTTGCCGAAGGTGCGATAGTCGCCGACGGCGAGATCGTTGAGGGCGAAGTAGGGGGCAGCCGTATCGCAGGTGATCTTGAGGCCGCGCGCCTTGGCGGCGGCGATCACCTTGACCGATTCGGCGGTCGAGATCTTGGCGAGGTGCAACCGGCCGCCTGTCATTTCGACGAGGCGGATGTCGCGTTCCACCAGCATCACTTCGGCAAGGGGTGGATTGCCTGAAAGGCCAAGCCGCGTGGCCATCACGCCGCTGCTCATATGTCCGCCCGACAAGGTGGGCTCCTGCGGCAGATGGACGATCAGGGCATCGAAGGCCTTGGCGTAATAGAGCGCGCGGCGCAGCACCTGCGCGTTGCCCACGGCATGGTCGGCGTCGGTGAAACCGACAGCGCCGGCCTCGGCGAGCAGGCCCATCTCGGCCAGTTCCTTGCCTTCGAGGCCCGCCGTCAGCGCGCCGAAAGCATACATGTTGGCCAGCTTCACCTGGCGCGCGCGCCGCGCCACGAATTCGATCAACGAGGCATCGTCGAACGGCGGCTCTGTATCGGGCAGCAGCACCATAGATGTGACGCCGCCGACGGCCGCGGCGACGCCAGCGCTGTCGAGAGTCTCCTTGTGCTCCTCGCCGGGCTCGCCCGTGTGCACGCGCGTGTCGACGATTCCTGGGGCGAGATAAAGGTCGCGGCAGTCCACTGATTCGATGCCGTACGGCGCACCGGAGGCGAAAAGCGTCGGGCCGAAATCCGCGATCTTGCCGTCGCTGATCAGGATAGCGCCGCGATATTCGCTGTTCGCGGTGGGATCGATGATGCGGGCATTGATATAGGCGGTCGATCCGGCGTGCGGTGGCACCCCGCGCACGACATTGCCGCTCATGCCGCCGCTCCCATGGCATTGCGGCGCCCACCGATCAGGGCGTCGAGGCAGGCCATGCGCACGGCGACACCCATTTCGACCTGCTCATGGATGACGCTGCGGTCGAGATCGTCAGCCACCTCCGAGTCGATCTCCACGCCGCGGTTCATCGGGCCGGGGTGCATGATCAACGAGTCGGGTTTCGCGACCTTCAGCTTTTCGCTGTCGAGACCGAAGAAGCGGTAGTATTCGCTGATCGACGGCACGAACGTGCCCTGCATGCGCTCGGTCTGCAGGCGCAGCATCATGACGATGTCGACGTCCTTCAGGCCCGTCTTCATGTTGTAATGGACCTCGACTCCCATCTTGTCGATGTCGGTCGGCATCAGGGTCGGCGGCCCGACCACACGCACGCGCGCGCCCATGATCAACAGCAGGTGGATGTTCGAGCGCGCGACGCGGCTGTGCATGATGTCGCCGCAGATCGCCACCTGCAGCCCCTCGAGCCGGCCGCGGCGGCGTCGGATGGTCAATGCATCGAGCAGCGCTTGCGTCGGATGTTCGTGTTGGCCGTCGCCGGCATTGATGACGGTACAGTTCACCTTTTGCGACAGCAGATTGACCGCACCCGATTCGCTGTGGCGCACGACGATGGCGTCCGGCCGCATGGCGTTGAGTGTCATCGCCGTATCGAGCAGGGTCTCGCCCTTACGCACCGACGAGGTGGCGACATCCATGTTGATGACATCCGCACCCAGCCGCTTGGCGGCGACCTCGAAGCTGGTGCGGGTGCGGGTCGAATTCTCGAAGAACAGGTTGATCACCGTACGGCCGGTCAGCAGGTCCCGCCGTTTGTCGATCGATCGGTTCTGATCGATGTAACTTTCGGAAAGGTCGAGCAGGCCCGAAATCGTTTCAGGCGACAGACCTTCGATGCCGAGCAAATGGGGCAACCTCGGCACGCCCGCGCGTTTCTTTGTCACTAAAGCGCGACGTTAAGCACGCGCGGCGCGCCGCTGCAAGGCGGCGATTTGGTGGATAACGCTTATGCTGCGGGACGGGGGCCGACGTAACGGGCTCGCGGCCGGATCAGCGAGCTGCTGCTGGCCTGTTCCAGCGCGTGGGCAACCCAGCCGACGGTGCGGCCGAGCAGGAACAGCGCCAGCGCTGAATCCCTCGGCAAACCGAGAACGCGCTCGAGCGTCACCGTGGCGAAGTCGATGTTGGGTTCCGCACGTGCCACCCGTCCGGCGGCGGCGACAACCCGTTCGACGAAGGCGAGCTCGGGAGAGTTCGGCAGGTTCTCGCGCAGCAGGGCAAATAGTGTCGCCGCCCGAACGTCGCCATCGGGATAGAGTGGATGGCCGAAGCCTGGCAGGTGGACGCGCTCCTGCACATGCCGCGCCAATTCGGCTTCAAGGTCGTCTGCTGCCGCCAGCGCGTCGAGCAGGCTCGCCACGTGCCGGGTCAGGCCGCCATGTCGGGGGCCGCTGATGGCCGCCAGTCCTGCCGTCGCCGCACTGTAGAAATGGGCGCCGGTCGAAGCGACGACGCGGGCGGCGAAGGTGGAGGCATTGAACTCATGGTCGGCCGACAGGACCAATGCCGCACGGATCAACGGCACGCCATCAGCCGGCACGCGCCAGGCTGATGCGAGTTGTTCGTGGACAGGTAGGGGAGAGGCCGGTTCCATCGTGACGGCCGACGTGAGCAGCCGCAGGATGCGCACCGCTGTCTCCAGCATGGCGCCTCGATCTTCCACCCAACTCGGATGGTCCCATCGCGCCGCTGCCGGCAACAGGATCAAGCAGCGGTCGACGGTCGAGAGTGTCGTGGTCGCGTTCCAGGCGGCGCGCAGGGCTGCCGACATCGCCGGCAGATTGTGTGCGTCGAACGGCCGGTCGTCACATTCCCACAGGAGCTGTGCCACTTGTTCGAGCGAATTGCTGCGCGCCAACCGGGCGGCATCGTGACCGCGATAATAAAGTCGGCCGTTCTCGATCAGCGTCAGAGACGATTCGAGGACCGGTGTGCCGAAGTCCAAAGCATTGGCGGCAATCGACTCGGCCTTGCGTCCCACCGCGCGCTGCCGCTTCAGCCGCGCGACATCGTCGGCCCGGTACCGGCGCTCGCGCTGACCGGATGTCCCCTCCGAGCGCAGCAGGCCGCGACTCACGTAGGCGTAGAGCGTGGCGGCGGATACGCCCAACCGGCGCGCGGCCTCTGTGGAGCCGATCCATTCCGTGTTCATGTCTTATTATTGATCAATTCAATCAATATTGACAATATATCTCATTGGCCGAATCTTCCCTTCGAACGGAGAAGGGAACCCTCAAATGCTGCAGACACGTGTGGATAGTGGGCTCGACGGCGTGATCGTGGCCGATACGGTCTTGAGCGAAGTCGATGGCGAGGCCGGCCGGCTGATCGTTCGTGGCCATGGCCTGCAGGAACTAGTCGCCGGTCGGGGCTTCGAAGGCGTCGCGGCCCTGCTCTGGTCCGGCTATGGCGAAGGCAGCAGTGATGAAAATGCTGTCCGCGACGGTCTTGCTGCGGCACGAGTCCGTGCGTTTGCCGACGTGCCGCGCCTGCTGGCGGCGGCCGAAGGGCTGAATCCTGTCGAGGCGTTGCGGGTCGGGCTCGCCATGCTGCCCGATTCCGATCCCACGCCCCATCATTACCTAGTGTGCGGGGCGATGCCGGTATTCCTCGCGGCGCTGCTGAACGCCCGCAAGGGACTTTCGGCGATTGCGCCCGACCCGACGCTCACGACAGCGCAGGATCTCCTGCGCATGATCCGCGGCCAGCGCGCCGGCGAGGTCTTCGAGAAGGGCCTCGATACCTATCTGGCGACGGTGGCTGACCACGGCTTCAACGCCTCGACCTTCACTGCCCGGGTCGTGGCATCCACTCGAGCCGGCCTGATCTCGGCAGTGCTCGCCGGCCTTTGTGCCTTGAAGGGGCCGCTGCATGGCGGCGCACCAGGACCGGTGCTCGACATGCTGGATGCGATCGGCGATGCCAACAACGCCGAGGCGTGGTTCGACGAGGCCTTTGCCAACGGCACGCGCCTGATGGGCTTCGGCCATCGCGTCTACAAAGTGCGCGACCCGCGCGCCGATGTGCTGAAGGCCGCCGTCGCGACGCTTCCCTCGACGGCTGGCCGACTTGCCTTCGCCGCCGAGGTCGAGAAAGGGGCGGTGGCAGCCCTGCGCAAACACAAGCCCGGACAGCGGCTTGAGACCAATGTCGAGTACTATACTGCTCTCCTGCTCGAAGCCCTCGAAGTGCCGCGAGAGGCCTTCACCGCATTGTTCGCCGTTGGCCGCGTCGCTGGCTGGTGTGGCCATATCTTCGAGCAGGAGAAGGGTGGCCGTCTCATCCGTCCGCAGTCGAACTATGTCGGACCGCGGCCCCAGTAACGGTTATCTCGATCGCCACATGCGGCGGAAAATGCCGTCACGGCGAAAGACGTCGTGACGGACGACGGCTGCGAGATGAAGGGTGAGGACGCCCATAAGCGTCCAGGCCAGCCACTGGTGGGTGACACGAAAAATCTCGACCAGGGCAGGGTCGCGTGGAACGAGGTTCGGCAACGGTATGAGGCCGAACCAGAAGATCTCGATTCCACCTGCCGAGCTCATGGCCCAGCCGCTGATCGGCTGGGCCAGCAGCAGAAGGAGCAGGGCGCCATGGGAAAAGGGCGCCAACCGGCGTTCCCACGACGTGACGGTGTCGGGCAAGGGCGGCGGCGGCGCATGCCAGCGCCAGGCGATCCGCGCCAGGGTGAGCAGCAGCACGGTAAGCCCGATCCATTTGTGCCAGGCAAAGGCCACGAGCTTGGTGAGGTTGATCGGTAGATCGACCATCCAAAATCCGAGCACGAGAAGACCGACCACGGCGATCGCCGTGGTCCAATGCAGGACCTTGGCGACCGGCCGGTAGCCGGCAACCGACCTTGCCGCGCTCGTCTCAGCGCCAGGCGTCGGTGCGGATCGAGATGTCGACCGTGTCGCCCACGACATCGAGGAACTTCGTCATACCGAATTCCGACCGCTTGATCTGGCCCTGGCCGCGAAAGCGCGCGCAACGCTCACCCGGTGGTACGTCAGGCTTGCGATCGAGTACCGAAACATCGAGTTGCATCGGCCTGGTGATGCCACGCAGCGTGATGTCGCCGGTGACCTTGAGCTTGTCTTCGCCCACGCGCTCGACACTTCTGGAATGGAAGGTCATCTCGGGAAACTTGTCGACGTCGAAGAAGTCGACGTCCTTCAGCATGTCGGTCTGTTGCTTGTCCAGCATCTGGATGCTTCGGGTGTTCACCTTTACATCGACACGGCTCTTCGGAACGTCGGCATCATCGACATTGACCATGCCATGCCAATCGTTGAACGAGCCCGTGGTGCGGAAGATCCTGGAATCGCCAATCGAAAAGTCGATCGTCCCGCGCCCGGCGCCGATCTTGAGCTGATCGAGCGCCCACGAGGATCGCCATGGCGCAATCACTGCGCCAGCGGCTCCCATCAGGAGCGTGCGTCGGTAAAGTCCGGTCGATGAAAGCAGCATTTCCGAAACAATAGCATGCACCCCCCGCTTCACGGATAATCACGTCATGGCGATCCATGCCTTGTTTCCGACACTCATCTACCGCGCCCGGCTCGCTTCAATGCCCGCGCAACGCTTCGATCAGGACCTGGCCGACGAATGCCAGGCCTTGGCCGCATCCGATGCGGCCGGTCGCCGCTGGTCGACGAAGAATTATCCCGGCGGCTACACATCCTATGGCTCGCTCGATCGGCTGCACCTGATCTCGCCCCTGTTTGAAAGCTTGCGGCGACGGATTGATCGACATGCCGCCCGCTTTGCCCGATCGCTGCACTATGACCTCTCCGGCCGCAGGATCGAGATGACGGATTGCTGGCTGAATGTGATGCCGGCGGGTGTCGCCCACTCGTTGCACCTGCATCCCACATCGTTCGTCAGCGGCACCTACTATGTCGCTGTCCCAAAGGGCGCGAGCGCACTCAAGTTCGAGGATCCACGTTTGTCACGCTTGATGGCCGCCCCGCCGCGACGGGCCGATGCACCGCGTGCCGTCCGTCCTTTCGTCAGCCTCGCGGTGCGGCGTGGCGATCTCGTGTTGTTCGAAAGCTGGCTGCGCCACGAAGTGCCGCCAGCACGCTATGTCGGTGAGCGCGTTTCGATCAGTTTCAATTATGCCTGGGTAGGGACGCCGGCGAAAGTCGGTGCTAAAAGCAGGTGAATGCGTGCTCGTGTTGCAAGTCTTCCGTTCCTCGCGGTTCTCGTCGGCGCAGTCGCGGCCAGGGCGGACTGTCCGATGGACCTGGGTCACGGGACGGGCTGGGTGGTGTTCTCTGCACGCTATATGATCGCGTTCCGTCCGGATCCACTGCCCATCGAAGTGGGCGAGCCGGTTTCCCTCATCATGAACGTCTGCACCAAATCGGGTGAGGTAGCCGAACTCGTGAAGGTCGGTGCCGAGCGGCTTGACTCAAAAATGCCGGCCCAGAATCTCAAAGTAAGTGGCGGCGCCAACGGCCGCTACCGAGTCGATGGGCTGTCGTTCCTGGCGCCGGGTCGATGGGAGATCGATTTCAGCGTGCGCTCGGCGGAAGGCAGCGAAGAGCTGACGCACGAGATCGTCGTCAAATGACTACCTGAGGCGCGCCAGCGCGCTTTCGAGGATCCAGGCGGCCGCTGCCGCATCCACCCGTTCGGCGCGCTTGGCGCGGCTCATGTCGTAGTCCTCGATCATGCCGCGCGTCACGGCGGCCGTGCTCAGTCGTTCGTCCTGCAGGAGGATCGGCAGCGAAGCGAGAGCGGGCGGGCCATGGGCCGCGATATTGGCCGCAAACTGGCGCACCGACTGACAGCGTGGTCCCTCGCTACCGTCCATGTTGAGCGGCAGGCCAAGCACCAGCGCCTTTGCCTCATGCTTCCTAGCGAGTTCGCCAAGGTTTGTGAGGTCCACCGCGAGCTTCCCGCGTCTCAGGACAACAAGCGGCGTGGCGAGTGTGCGCAATATGTCGGAGGTGGCGACACCGATCGTTTTGGTGCCGACGTCGAGCGCCATCAGACGACCGTCGCGCACCAGCGCCGCTTTGAGTTCGGGAAAATCGACGATGGGCATCGTGCCTTATAGGTCGGACGCAGCGCCGGGTCGACAAGGCCGCTACTTACAGTAAGTTGGAGGGGTGACCGCTGTTCTCTACGCTCTCCTCGGGCTCGCGATGGTGCTGATGATCGTCAGCCTCCTCGTCCCAGTCGCCGAGCGTCTGCGCCTGCCGCATACGGTGCTGCTTGCCGTCTCTGGCCTCGGATTGGGGCTGGTCAGCGAGTGGATCACCGCCCGCGGCCAATCCGCCGGTGTGCTCGCAGATGCCTTCAAAGGGTTTGCGGGCCTTCAGGGCGGCACCGACCTGCTATTGCCGTTGTTCCTGCCACCGCTCCTGTTCACAGCCGGTCTCACGATCGAAGTGCGGCGTCTGATCGATGAGATGTCGGCCGTGCTGCTGCTGGCGATCGTGGCGGTGCTCGTCTGCATCGGTGGCGTGGCGGGCGTCGTGCATCTTGTTACCGGATACGAGATCTTGGTCTGCCTGCTGGTGGGCGTGATCGTCTCGACGACCGATCCGGCGGCGGTGATCGGAATCTTTCGTGATGTCGGCGCTCCCAAGCGACTCTCCATCTTGGCTGAAGGCGAGTCCCTCCTGAACGATGCGGTCGCCATCGCTTCGTTTGGCTTCGTGATGCAGCTCCTCGTCGCCCAGGTCTCCCCCGAGGTCGGGGCGGGCGCGGTCGCCGAAGCGGCTGCGCCGGTGTTGCACGTGTTGCGCGACTTCTTCGGCGGCATTGTGTTCGGCTTCGCCGTCGCCCGGGTCGTGATGCTGATCCTGCCGCGGCTCGGCGATTCCGATGTGGCGATCGCCTCGGTGACGGTGAGCCTCGCCTATTTGAGCTACGTCGTTGCCGACCACTATCTCGCCATCTCGGGTGTCGTTTCCGTCGTGGTCGCCGCACTGACCGTAGCGGCCTATGGACCGACCAATCTCCATCCCCGGCAGTGGGTGGCGCTGAAGCAGCTCTGGCAGCAGCTCGACTTCTGGAGCAATTGCCTGATCTTCGTGCTCGCTTCCATGGTGGCGGCGCAATTCCTGCCGCATATCACCTGGCTCTATATCTGGGGGCTGCTGGCGGTGGTGGTCGGGGCGGTGCTGGCTCGTGCACTGGTCGTATTCGGCATGCTGCCGCTTCTGGAAACCACGCGCCTCGTCGAACCGGTTGACCAGCGATACAAAACGATCCTGGTGTGGGGCGGCCTGCGCGGCGCCGTCACCATCGTGCTGGCGATGGTGGTTGCCGGTGACACGCGCCTGCCGGACTCCGTCCGCGAGTTCACGGCGGAACTCGCGACCTTGTTCGTGCTTTTCACTTTGCTGGTGAACGCGACCACGCTCGGCCTGGTGATGCGGGCGCTGGGATTGAACAAGCTGAGCCCGGTCGAGGTAGCGCTGCGCGACCGGGTGCTGGCTCTGTCGCGGGTCAATGTCCAACGCCACCTCCGCCAGATCATGCGCGATCACAATCAGCGCGTGGTCGGCCTCGATGTCGATCCCGACTCGGCAGGCGACGCTGAAATCGAAGGGCCACCCGCCGATCTTCCGCTCGAATTGGAGGAGCGTCTGTCCGTCGGTCTCCTGACGCTCTGCACGCAGGAGAAGGAGCTTTATCTTGACTTGTTCGAGCAACAGACCCTGTCGCGCCGCATGGTCGCGCTGCTCACGGCACGCGTCGACCGGCTGATCGACGCCGTCCGCGATCGAGGTGCGGAGGGATACCAGGAGGTGGTGCAGAGCTTCACCCAGCCCGACTTCGGGTTTCGCGGGGCGCTGTGGTTGCACCGGCAGTTTGGTGTGGGCTGGCTGCTGACCGAACGGCTGGCAGATCGCTTCGAGATCTTGTTGGTCTCGCAGGATGTGCTGGCGGAGCTGGCGGCCTTCAACTTGAGCTCGGTTGCGGATTTATTGGGCACCGATGCCGAGGAAAAGCTGGGCGAGGTGATCAGGGATCGCGAGCAGCTCGTGGACAGGGCCCTGAGGGCTCTTTCCTTGCAGTATCCGGGCTATGCCGAGTCGGTAAAGGACCGGCAACTCGAGCTGGCCGCGATCCGCTTCGAAGCGGCTGAGTATGCCCGTCGGTTTCGCGAGTCTGTCATCAGCCGTGAGGTCTTTACTGATCTGCGCCGCAAGCTGAACGCGCGACGCAAAGGCGTCAGCCGGCGCCCGTCACTCGACCTTGGCCTCGAGCTTGTCAGTATGATCGCGCGGGTGCCGCTGTTCGCTTCGCTCGATGCGGGGGCGGTGCGCGAGGTCGGCCGGCGATTGCGGGCGCGGCTTGCGGTGCCTGGCGAGAAGATCGTCGCCGTCGGCGGACGGCCGGATGCGATGTATTTCATCGCCGCGGGTGAGGTGGCGGTTCATGTCGGCAGCATGACGGTGCCGCTGAAGGAGGGAGACTTCTTCGGCGAGATGGGCCTGCTCGAGTCGCGACCCCGCAACGCCGATGTCATCGCGGTCGGCTATTGCCAACTGCTCGCGCTGTCACGCCGGGACTTCGACCAACTCCTGGCGCGACGGCCGGGCATGCGGGCCGAGATCGAGGCGGTTGCGGCGCGGCGGGGTGCCGAGACCGCGGCGGCCAGTTAGAGTGGGTAGAGGTATGGACGTAACGGAGCCGGTTGTTGTTGTAACCGAAGCGCCCGACGCCGAGGCCGTTGCGGCAATCGCGGAGGGCCTGCGCGCCTACAATCTTGAGGTATCCGGGGTCAATGACCGCCGGCCGCTGGCCGTTATCGTCAAGGATCCCGCGACGGGACGGCCGATCGGCGGGATCAACGGGCGCACGGCGCGGGGACTGCTTGTCATCGAAATCTTCTATCTGCCGAAGGCGCTGCGCGGTAGCGGGTTGGGCAGCCAGGTCCTGGCGATGGCGGAGGAGGAAGGCCGGCGCCGCGGCTGCAAGCAGGCCGTCCTCGACACCATGAACTTCCAGGCGCCGGAATTCTACAAGCGCCAAGGCTGGCGCATTCTCGGCCAAATTCCCTGCGAGCCGCCAGGCACTGTCCGCTACATCATGACGAAGGCACTGTAGCGACAGCCTGCTGGGTTACAGGTACTTCGACGCTTCGTGACGCGCTACACGCTTGAGCGCGGTGCCATGATCGTCGAGGAAGCGGCGCACGCGACGTGGGTCACGCTTCGAAAGCTCGCGCAGCCACCAGCCGATCGCCTTCTGGATGAACCATTGCGGATCATCGGCGAGATGGGTCGCCCAGCCCAACATCCGTTCGGGATCGCGATTGTCCCGCGTCCACGGCAAGGTGAAGACAAGTGACGCCCTGCGGGTCCACAAATGCGGGCTTCGAACCCAACGTTCGGCTGCGTCGAGCCGGCGCGGGTCGGCCAGCAGGCAGCGCGATCCGACGGAGGCGAGACTGTCCGCCACCGCCCAGCCATCGAGATCGGCCATGCGTGCCTGCACGAACCGCCATGGCCGCTCCGTCGGTGGCACCGATGCGCGCGCCAGGAGGCGGGCCGCCACAATCTTCAGATCCCATACTGGCTGGCGCCAGAGTTGCACGGCGAGAGCCAGGCTGTCCGCCGGCGTCAGGTCCTTGGCGATTTCGCGGATGGCGACGTCCATTTGCGGCAGGGCAACGCCCCAGTGCCGCCAGGTCGACTTTTGATAGGCTTTTTCTTGCGTGGCCCGCGCCGGGGTCCCCAGCTTCCGCAGGCGGCGCGTGAGACGGTCGTAGGCATCGTCAGTGTTGCTCACTCCGCCAGTATAACGCGCTCAGGGCAGGTTGCTCCTGAAGGGCAAAACCGCTACCAACCGCGCCATTCAAGCGTTTGGAGCAGAGGATGTCGCTCGACAAGGACACGGTGGCGCGCATTGCGCGGCTCGCCCGTCTAAAAGTGCCGGAAGAAGAGCTTGCCCCGCTGGCGGCGGAGCTGTCGGGGATTCTTGCCTGGATCGAGCAACTGAACGAAGTCGACACCCGGAACGTCGAGCCGTTGGCGAGTGTGTCCGATGTGACATTGCCCACGCGTGCCGACAAGGTGACGGACGGCGGCATCGCGGAGAAGGTGCTGGCGAACGCGCCCGGCGGCGCCGTTTACATCGACTCGACGGACAAGAACGCCGGCGGCTTCTTCACCGTGCCCAAGGTGGTGGAGTAGGCGATGGCATCCCTTGCCGATCTCACGATCGCCGAACTCTCGAAGACGATGGCCAAGAAGGAAGCCAGTGCCGTCGAGATCGCCGAGGCGCACCTCGAGAAGCTCGACCAGCATCGCGCGCTCAACGCCTTCATCACCGAGACCCCTGACAAGGCACGCGAGATGGCGAAGGCCTCGGACGCGCGCCGTGCCAAGGGCGAGGCCGGGCTGCTGGAAGGCGTGCCGGTCGCCATAAAAGATCTCTTCTGCACCGAGGGTGTGCAGACGACCGCCGGCTCGCACATCCTCGAAGGTTTCGTGCCGCCCTACGAGAGCACCGTCACCACCAACCTCTGGAAGGCCGGCGCGGTGATGGTCGGCAAGACCAACCTCGACGAATTTGCCATGGGCTCGTCCAACATGACGAGCCATTTCGGCGGCGTCGAGAATCCGTGGAAGCGGCGTGGCGACAACCGCAAGCTGGTGCCGGGCGGCTCGTCGGGCGGCTCAGCCGCGGCGGTCGCGGCCTACATGGTGCCGGGCAGCACCGGCACCGATACCGGCGGCTCGATCCGCCAGCCGGCGTCGTTCTGCGGCATTGTCGGTTTGAAGCCGACTTACGGCCGTTGTTCGCGCTGGGGCGTCGTCGCCTTCTCGAGCTCGCTCGACCAGCCGGGCCCGTTCGCGCGCACCGTCGAGGATGCGGCTGTGCTCCTGCAGGCGATGTCGGGTCATGATCCCAAGGACTCGACCTCGGCGCCGCTTGCCGTGCCGGACTTCGCGGCGGCCGCGCGCAATCCGAACGTCAAGGGACTCAAGGTCGGCATTCCGAAGGAATACCGCATCGATGGCACCGCAGCCGAGATCGTGGCGCTGTGGGACAAGGGCGTCGAGATGATGAAGGCGGCCGGTGCCGAGCCGGTCGAGGTCTCGCTGCCGCACACCAAGTACGCGCTGCCGGCCTATTACATCGTCGCGCCCGCCGAGTGCTCGTCCAACCTCGCGCGCTACGACGGCGTGCGTTACGGACTGCGCGTGCCGGGCAAGGATGTGATCGAGATGTATCAGAACACGCGCGGCGCGGGTTTCGGCAAGGAAGTGCGCCGCCGCGTCATGATCGGTACTTACGTCCTCTCGGCCGGCTACTACGACGCCTACTACAAGAAGGCGCAGCAGATCCGGCAGCTGATCGCCCGCGACTTCAAGCAGGCTTTCGAAAAGTGCGATGTGCTGCTGACGCCGACCGCGCCCACCGCAGCCTTCGCCGCGGGCGACAAGATGGACGATCCGGTGACCATGTATCTCAACGACATGTTCACCATTCCGGCCTCGATGGCGGGCCTGCCCGGTATCTCGGTGCCGGCTGGCCTCGACAAGGATGGCCTACCGCTCGGCCTGCAATTCATCGGTCGCTCGTTCGACGAGGAGACGATGCTGCGCGCCGCGTCGGCACTGGAAAAGGCGGCGGCCTTTAGTGCCCGGCCGGCGGGTTATTGATCGGCTGACCCGCGGCGCAAAGCGGGCAGTGCGCCGGCTCCCAGAGATCATTGGGCAGCGAGGCGATGCGTTCGACGGGCAATCCTCTCTTCTCGAAGAAGGGCAGTGCCACGGTTCCCAGTAGAAGTAGGGAACCGATCGCAACGGGATGCGCGCCACAGGACGTGAGTTCGGCATGGGTTGCGCGAGTCGCTGAGCCGGCATTGATGGCATCATCGACGATCGCGACGCGCTTGCCGGCGACCGTGTGGCGAACTGCGTCTGGGATGCTATAGCGAACGGCATTTGCGTCGATCGTGCGCTCGGAAAAGGCGAATGCCGCTCCGATCTCTGCGGCAATGGTTTGCGCGACCAGCGCGCCGCCCACGAGCGGTCCGACAACGGCTTCAATGCAGTGCGAGGACAGCCGATGCGCCAGCTCCTGGGCGAACGGAAGGATTAGACGTGGCCGCAGGAACAGTGAATCGAGATCAAGCCAGAGATTGCCATGATGGCCAGATTCGAACTGAAAGTGACCGCGCTGGACACGTAGGAGATCGAGAAGCGCTGCTTCCATGCTGGACCAAACCCTGAGATGCTGAGTGCATGTCGCTCGAATTATACGCCGCTTATCTGCTCGCCTGCGTGGTCGTTGTGTTCGTGCCCGGACCGACGGTGACGCTTGTCATCGCCAACAGCCTGAAGCACGGCACGCGGGCCGGGCTCCTGAACGTCGCCGGCACCCAGGTCGGGCTTGCCATCATGATCGGTGTGGTCGGCATCGGCCTCACGTCGCTGATCGAAGCGATGGGTCACTGGTTCGACTGGCTGCGGCTCGCGGGTGCCGCCTATCTCGTCTGGATGGGCTGGAGGATGATCCGGTCGAGCGGCGACATCGGTGAAGGCGCCATGACGAAGCCACCGCGCGGCGGCTTCGTGATGCAAGGCGCGCTTGTGGCGCTCAGCAATCCCAAGACGTTGATCTTCTTCGGCGCCTTCTTCCCGCAATTCATCGATCCGGCACGCGACCACGGCCTGCAAATCGCGATCATGGGCATCACGGCCATGCTCGTCGCCGCGATTTCCGACAGTTTCTACGCCATTGCCTCCGGTTGGGCCGGACGCGCACTTTCGGCGAAGCGCGTGCGCCTGCTGTCGCGCATCAGCGGTGGTTTCCTGATCGGCGGCGGCGCCTGGCTCGCGTTATCGCGCCGCTGACCGCTGTTGCGGCCTTCGCTCTTCGCAGGTAGCGGGAGTCGACCGCCGTTTCGATCTGCGGCGGCATGCGTCTCCAGGTCTTTTGCGTTAAACTTCTAAAAATCCCCGGAGGACGACATGGCGGACTACGATCTGGTCATTCGCGATGGCATAGTCGCCGACGGTACGGGCAATGGCACGCGCGAAGCGGATGTCGCGGTCAAGGACGGCAAGATCGCGGCGGTCGGCAGGGTGAGTGCGCAGGGCGCCGAGGAGATCGACGCCAAGGGCCTGCTGGTCACGCCGGGATTCGTCGACATCCACACGCACTATGACGGTCAGGCGACATGGGATTCTCGGCTGCAGCCGTCGAGCTGGCATGGCGTCACGACGGCGGTGATGGGTAACTGCGGCGTGGGTTTCGCGCCGGTGAAGGTGACGGACCGCCAGCGGCTGATCGAGCTGATGGAAGGCGTCGAGGACATTCCGGGCGCTGCGCTCGACGAGGGGCTGAACTGGTCGTGGGAATCGTTCGGTCAGTATCTCGATGCGCTCGACGCGCGGCCGCGCGACATGGACCTCGGCGCCCAGCTGCCGCACGGGGCGCTGCGCGTGTTCGTGATGGGTGAGCGGGCGGCGAAGCTCGAGGAGGCGACACCTGATGAGGTCGCCGAGATGCGCGCCCTCACAACCGAGGCGATGCGCGCCGGTGCGCTGGGCTTCTCGACCTCGCGCACGCTCAATCATCGCACCGTGAAGGGCGATCCGACGCCGTCGCTGCGCGCCTCCGAGGCCGAACTCTTGGGCATCGCGCTCGGCATGAAGGATGCGGGGCAGGGCGTGATC
>Ga0081455_10005004_pt1 | contig 14658 bp, 14 predicted proteins | sample TabmetS3T2R1_FD_70207 | JGI IMG/M metagenome (GOLD analysis project Ga0081455, IMG submission 70207) | Tabebuia heterophylla rhizosphere microbial communities from the University of Puerto Rico - S3T2R1 | ecosystem: Host-associated > Plants > Roots > Rhizosphere ... | reverse complement strand
AGACCGCATCGCGCGCAAAGCGGCACGGAGATAAACCGAAGCTGCGCCCAGCAGGTAACGCAGACCCGCCCCGGTTCGTCGACACGGGCGGAGCATTGAATGCAGGTCGGCGGAATGAGCGCGTCAAGCGCCCGACGAGCGAGCGCCGCAGCCTGCCTCGCGATGAGTTCCGCCTCCACCGCCCCGATTTGCATCGAGCGATGCTAGTGCAGGCTGCAGCGGTCGATAAGTCCTAAGTCAGCGTCTCCCACGTCTTGCCGTTTTCGAGCAGGCTCTTGAGGTTCGAAAGAATCTTCGGCCACCCGACGGACACGGATTCGATGAGCTTCGACTTCGGCCTGTCCATCTCGTGGATCACGGTGAGCTTGACGGCGTCATGCACCGTTTCGATCTCGAAAGTGCAGCGCGCATAGCCCTCCTCCTTCAGCTCGGGGCGGAATTCGTTACGCCACGAAACCACGAGCCGATGCGGCCGCTTGCTCTCGAGCACTTCACCCGTGTCGGCGACGCGTCCGTCCTTGAAGATCATCTTCCACGGGGCACCTTTGTCCCAGCTCGACTCGAGAACGACGCCGAACCAGTAGACCCTCTGGAACTCCGGTTTGGTCAATGCCTCCCACAGCTTTTCCGGTGTGGTGCGGATGTAGGTTACGTAAACGAATGTGTCAGCCATCGTCCTGTCCTTCCAATTGCTTCTTGAGATTGCTGAGCGCCTTGAGCCGTCCGCGCTCATATTTGCGGATCCAACGGTCCGCGATGTCGTGGATGGGAACCGAATTGAGGAAGTGCAGCTTCTCGCGGCCACGCTTCAGCGTGACGACCAGATTGGCCTCTTCCAAAATGTTCAGGTGCTTGGTCACCGCTTGCCGCGTCATGTCGTGGCCTTCGCACAGCTCACCCAAGGTTTGCCCGTTCCGCGCATGTAGGCTGTCCAACAACTGGCGTCTTGCCGGGTCGGCGAGCGCGTGAAAGACGGCGTCCATGTCCATGGACCCAATATGCAACCTTTTGGTTGCCTTTTCAAGGGCCGATTTCATGCTTTGTGCGGAGGCGTGCGAAGCTGCGCGCCATGACTGCGCCGAGCCATCCGATGATTTTCGATCGACGCCTGGTGCGCCTGAGACGGGCGCGCGCGGCGCCGGACTTTGCCGCACATGCCTTTCTATTCGAGCGCGCCGCCGCCGAACTGGTGGAGCGCTTGACGCTTCTTGAGCGACCGGTTTCGACGGCGATCGATCTCGCCGCGCGCGGCGGCGTGTTTCGGCGCGCGCTTGCGGACGTCGGGCAAAACATCAGACTGATCGAGGCCGATCTGGTGCCCGGCAGCGTCTTGGCCGTTGTCGACGAAGAGGCGCTGCCGTTCGCGGCGGGCGCCGCCGATCTGATCGTGAGTCTCCTGTCGCTCCACGCGGTGAACGACGTGCCCGGCGCGCTCATCCAGATCCGACGCGCGCTCACGCCGGGCGGGCTTTTTCTAGGCGCGATGTTCGGTGCGGAGACGTTGCGCGAGCTTCGCCATTGCCTGGCCGATGCGGAGATCGAATTCGAGGGGGGCCTGAGTCCGCGCGTCGCGCCCTTCGCCGATATTCACGACGCCGCCGGGCTGCTTCAGCGGGCGGGCTTCGAGCGACCCGTGGTCGACCGCGACGAGGTCTCGGTCACCTACGCGACGCCGCTTCACCTCATGCGCGACTTGCACGGCATGGGCGAGACCAACACATTGGTGCTACGCCGCCGAACACCGCTCCGGCGCGCGACCCTCCTGCGCGCCTGCGCGCTTTATGACGAGCGTTACGGCACAGGGGACGGCCGCGTTCGTGCGACCTTCGAGCTTCTCTATATGACGGGATTGAACGGTCCGCCCCGCTAGTGGGCTTTACGGGAAAGCGCTGGCCACGGCGGAATAGGCAGTGGATACGGCCGCGCTGACAGTGGGAAGCGCGGTCACAAGCGCTACAGCAATGAAAGCGCCGATCATCGCGTATTCGATGGCCGTCACGCCGTGCTCGTCGCGCAAAAACGAGGGGCGCATGGACTGAACCTTCGAAGATTTCAGGCACCACATACTTGCACCACACGTCTGCTCACAAAAGATCGCACAGATGCGCAATCAGGGGCTCGTCCGCGGGCGGCATGGGATAATCGCGCAACAATTGCGGCTTCACCCATGCCAACGTCTGACCTTCCCGCGCACTCACGACGCCCTGCCAGCGGCGGCAGACATAGAGCGGCATCAGCAGGTGGAATGTCTCGTAGGTATGCGAGGCAAAGACGAAGGGCGCGAGACACGCGGCCGTTACATCGATGCCCAGCTCCTCCTTCAGCTCGCGGATGAGCGCCACCTCCGGCGTCTCACCCGCCTCCACCTTGCCGCCGGGAAATTCCCAGAGGCCGGCCATGCTCTTGCCCGCCGGACGCTGCGCGATCAGCACCCGCCGATCCGCATCGATCAGCGCGCATGCCGCGACCAACACCACACTCGTCACGGCTGCACCCGAACGCTCAAGCCTAGGCCTTCGTGCATTAACACCCCGCTAACGAATGCTAAAATTTGAATCATTCCGGGCGGTCAACTGCGATAGGACCCGTTGATGGAAATGTAGCCATGGGTGAGATCGCAGGTGTAGATCGTGGCCCGGCCCGTCCCCACGCCGACATCGACCTCGATCAGGATCTCTGGCGCCTTCATGGCCTTGCTGATCACGGCCTCGTCATAGGACTTGGCGCGCTGGCCTTTCTCCGCCACCACATGCCCCGCGAGCCGGACGACGAGCTTGTCGCGATCGGCCTCCTCGCCCGACTTTCCCACGGCGGCGACGATCCGTCCCCAATTGGCATCGCTCGCCGCGAGCGCCGTCTTCACAAGTGGCGAGTTCGCGATCGACAGCGCGATGACGCGCGCGGCCTTGGCGCTGGCGGCGCCGGTCACCTGCACGGTCACGAATTTTGTCGCCCCCTCGCCGTCGCGCACGACCTGGCGCGCGAGATCGTCCATCAGCGTATGAAGCTGCGTTCGGAAGTCGCGCAACCGGGCATCGCCCGCCCGCGTGATGGTGTCGTGCTTGGCACCCTGGCCCGTGGCGAACAAGAGGACCGTGTCGCTGGTCGACGTGTCGCTGTCGACCGTGGTCGCGTTGAAGGTGTCGCGCACGCCGAGCACGAGCAGGGTCTGCAGGACGTCCGACGGAAGGGCTGCATCCGTGAACAGGAAGGAGAGCATGGTCGCCATGTCCGGCGCGATCATGCCGGAGCCCTTCGCGATGCCGTTGATCGTCACTTTCACGCCGCCGATGTCGGCGGTCCGTGTCGCGGTCTTCGGAAAGGTGTCGGTCGTCATGATGGCACGCGCGGCCTTGGCCCAGGCGTCGCTGTCGCCTTTGGCGGCGCGCCAGAGGCCGGGAAGCACGGCTTCGACCTTTTCGCCTGGAAACGGCTCGCCGATCACGCCGGTCGACGCCATGTAGATGTCTCGCGCCTTGCCGTCGCAGAGCTTCGCCGCGGCCTGTGCCACGTTTTCGGCGGCAGCGCGGCCGGCCTTGCCGGTGAACACATTTGCGTTGCCCGCATTGACGACCAGCGCACGGGCTCGCGGCCCCGCCTTGCCGCCGCCGGCCAGGCTCTCACGGGCAAGATCGACGGGCACACCGGGCATTTTCGACGCGGTGAAGGCGCCAGCGACGGTCGTGCCGGGTGCAAGCACCGCCACCAGCACGTCGTCGCGGCCCTTGTAGCGAACGCCGGCGGCACCGGTCGCGAGCGTGACGCCGGCGATCGGCGGCAATGTGACAATCTTCCGCGGCGCCAAAGGTGAGACCGGAGCCGCCTTCTTGGCTTCGGTGGGCTTCGGCGTCGACTTGGCGGCGGCCTTGGTCTTCTTGGCCCGCGCGAGCCGCGCCTTGGCCTGCTTCCGGCGCTGACGCTTGCGCGCCGCAACCGGCTCCGAAGGAGCTGTCTGTCCCGACTCGCTGTCCTGGCGCCGGAGCACCGCGCGCCGGAGCGCCGCCGCCAAGGCACCGGCCGCGGACAGGCCATCGCCACGGCTCGCGGGCGAGACCGTCTCTGGCGCCATATCAAACTTGCCTTTGGCCATGATCGTCTCCCGGGGCATCCAGGTTTTCCCAATGCGCGCGCACTCTTACACCATGATCCGGGACACATTGAAGTGCGACGCCGGGCCGCCGGTGACCGCCCTTCGCGTTGACAAGCCCCGCGTTGACAAGGTTGGGCCCTCTGCTTATGTCTCTGGCGCCTTCTCCCGCGCCCGGCCAGATGTCCGGGGACCGTCCGTGGATAACGCAACCGGGCGGCGATGGCCGCCCAGTTAATCAGACAGGCCCGGAACCAGACAGGACCGTCTTTATGCTTGGATTCGGCTCGGTCGCCCGGCGCCTGTTCGGCAGCGCAAATGATCGAAAGCTGCGGCCGCTCCAGGGTCTCATTCCCGCCGTCAACGAGCGCGAGCCCGCCTTCGTCAAGCTCAGCGACGACGAGTTGCGCGCCCAGACCGCCAAGTTTCGCGAGCAGCTCGCCAAGGGTGCGACCCTCGACGACCTGTTGCCCGATGCGTTCGCGACCGTGCGCGAGGCGGCCAAGCGCACGCTCGGCCAGCGGCATTTCGACGTCCAGCTGGTCGGCGGCATGGTGCTTCACGAAGGCAACATCGCCGAGATGAAGACAGGCGAAGGCAAGACGCTCGTCGCCACCCTGCCCGCCTATCTCAACGCACTACCCGGCAAGGGCGTGCATGTCGTGACCGTCAACGACTATCTCGCCAAGCGCGACGCGGAATGGATGGGCCAGGTCTACCGGTTCCTGGGCCTCGAGGTCGGCTGCATCGTCCATGAGCTTTCGGACGACGAGCGTCGGCAGGCCTATGCCGCGGACATCACCTACGGCACGAACAACGAGTTCGGCTTCGATTACCTCCGCGACAACATGAAGTACTCGCTCGCCACGATGGTTCAGCGCGGGCACCACTACGCGATCGTGGACGAGGTCGACTCCATCCTGGTCGACGAAGCGCGCACGCCGCTCATCATCTCCGGCCCGACGGAAGATCATTCCAACCTCTATATCACCGTCGACTCGTTCATTCCGAAGCTCGAGGCGCCACATTTCGAGCTCGACGAGAAGGCGCGTCAGGTCCACCTCACCGAGGAGGGCAACGAGGTGATGGAGGACATGCTGCGTCAGAACGAGCTTCTGAATGGCGGCAGCCTCTACGATGTCGACAACGTGTCCATCGTCCACCACGTCGTCCAGGCGCTGAAGGCGCACAAGTTGTTCCAGAAGGACAAGGACTACATCGTCAAGGGCGGCAAGGTCGTCATCATCGACGAATTCACCGGCCGCATGATGGAAGGCCGGCGCTATTCCGAGGGCCTGCATCAGGCGCTCGAAGCGAAGGAGCATGTTCAGGTTCAGCCCGAAAACGTGACGCTCGCCTCCATCACGTTCCAAAACTATTTCCGTCTTTACGACAAGCTCGCCGGCATGACCGGCACGGCGCTGACGGAAGCGGAAGAGTTTCTCGACATCTACAAGCTCGACGTGCTCGAGGTCCCGACCAATCTTCCCGTCGTCCGCAAGGATCACGACGACGAGGTCTATCGCACGCTCGACGAGAAGAACCGCGCGATCGTGGCCGAGATTGCGTCCGCGCATCGGCGCGGCCAGCCCATTCTCGTCGGCACGGTGTCGATCGAGAAGTCCGAGCAGCTTTCCGAGCTTTTGAGCGACAAGCAATATGTGCTCAAGCTCGGCAGCGCGCTGATCGAGCAGGCCAAGGCCATGAAGGATGGCCAAGCCGACAAATTGCGCGATCATCTCGCCGATCTCGGCGGCTATTTGCGCGAGCTCGCCCAAGCCGCCAAAGGCGGCAAGGCGCCGATTCCCCATCAGGTGTTGAACGCGCGCTACCATGAGCAGGAGGCGGGCATCGTAGCCCAGGCCGGCGTACCAGGCGCCGTCACCATCGCGACCAACATGGCGGGCCGCGGCACGGACATTCAGCTCGGCGGCAACGTCGACATGCGCCTGCGCGCCGAAACTGCAGACATTGCAGACGAGGCCGAGCGCGCCAAAGCCGTCGAGCGCATCCGCAACGACATCCAGGCGCTGAAGGAAACGGCGCTCGCCGCCGGCGGTCTCTATGTCATGGGCACCGAGCGTCACGAGAGCCGGCGCATCGACAACCAGCTGCGCGGCCGTTCAGGCCGTCAGGGCGATCCCGGCGCGTCGAAATTCTTCCTGAGCCTGCAAGACGATCTGATGCGCATCTTCGGCTCGGAGCGCATGGACGGTCTCCTGCAGCGGCTCGGCCTTCAGGACGGCGAAGCCATCGTCCATCCCTGGATCAACAAGGCGCTCGAAAAAGCGCAGCAGAAGGTCGAGGCGCGCAACTTCGACATCCGCAAGAACCTGCTCAAATACGACAACGTGATGAACGATCAGCGCAAGGCGATCTTCGAGCAGCGCATCGACATGATGCGCGCCGAGGATCTCGCCGACGTCATCAAGGACATGCGCGAGCAATATGTGCAGGACCTCGTCGACAGCCACATTCCGGAACGTGCCTATGCCGAGCAATGGGACAGCGAAGGCCTGCATGAGGAGCTGATCAAGGCGCTGGGTCTCGATCTGCCGATCGTCGAGTGGGCTGGCGAGGAAGGCATCGCCGACGAGGAGATCCGCCACCGGATCCTCGAGGCGGCCGAGCGCCGCATGGCCGAGAAGGCCGCCAATCTCGGCCCCGACGTCATGCGCCAGATCGAGAAGTCGCTCCTGCTGCAAGCCATCGATTTCCGCTGGCGCGAGCACCTGGTGCAGCTCGATCATCTGCGCCAGACCATCGGCCTGCGCGGCTACGCCCAGCGCGACCCGCTCAACGAATACAAGTCCGAAGCCTTCACGCTGTTCGAGAGCCTGCTGCACCGGCTGCGCCAGGACGTGACGTCGCAACTGCTCCGGATGGAGTTCCGCGCCAGCGCGCCGGAGCCCGAGCCCCAGCTCCCCAAGATGAACGCGATCCACCTCGACCCCGACACGGGCGAGAATGAGATGGCGCTGGTCAGCGCGGCCGCGCGGGAGCCCGCGCTCGTGCCGCCGAGCCAGAAGGTGTCGCGCAACGCGCCCTGCCCGTGCGGCTCGGGCAAGAAATACAAGCATTGCCACGGCGCCGCAGGTCAGGACTGACCCGCCAGAGTTTTTGCGATCAAGTGTAACCACGCGATGTCATCCCGGACGCGGCGAAGCCGCGATCCGGGAACCAGGCTTCGCACCTGCGCCGAGATAAAACCTGGATCCCGGCTCTCCGCTTCGCTTCGGCCGGGATGACGAATTGAGATGACGACAGCTTTCGCTGATTACATGTCAGCGCGCGGGCGCGGCGGGTTTCGGCGTCGCGGTGAGCGACCAGATGAAAGCGATGATCCAGCCGATCACCGTCCAGCTGAGCAAGAGATTCAAGGCGAAGATCGCGATCAGATTGTGATGGTGGCGCAGAAAGGCGATCACCGTGGGCAGGAAATGCAACAGGAGGGCCAACACCACGAACCCCCACCCGATCAGCGTGCCCTGGCCGTGGCTCAGGTTGAAAATCCATTCCCGCCCGTATTCGTACATGGCTGTCCCTCCCTTACGCCCGCCGCAGAGCTTAACTCAAGACAAAGACGATCCGCACACGCCGCATAAAAATTAACCAGCCGGGGCGATGGATGCTTGACTCTGCCGGCCACCCGCCTTACATCCGCGTTTGCCCATAGTCGCACGTGCCTGTCGACGCCGGCACACTTCCGCGGAACGCGGGAGACCTCCTTCGGGAGAGGCGTCCTAAAGCAACGACGGTGAGGGCTTTTTTGGTCTCAGTCGGTCGTCCACAGATCGGCGTTACTGAAGAGGCACACCTTCTTTGCCCGACGTGCGGACGGGGTCTCCCCTCCAATCAGAGGCAGCCAACCGGAGCAAGCACCGCTTGTGGTGTGCGTTCCGGGTTCCGTCGCGGATCGCCTCCGCGCGGGGTCAGGCGTCTCCACCACGCCCCCTCGCGCCCAAAGCGTCCGTCATGACTGTTCGGGGCGGACGAAAGTCCGCCATGGCATCGCTTTGAATTGGGGAGGGCCGATCCATGGCCACGCAGCGCGTTCTCGATTTCCTCGCCACCCGACGCCCGGAGGGGCCGTGCCTCGTCGTCGACCTCGATGTCGTGCGCGAGAACTACCTCTCCTTTGCCCGCGCGCTCCCTGAGAGCCGCATCTTCTATGCCGTCAAGGCGAACCCGGCGCCGGAGATCCTCTCTCTGCTCGCCGAGCTCGGCTCGTGCTTCGACACCGCGTCGGTCGCCGAGATCGAGATGGCGCTCGCCGCCGGCGGCACGCCCGACCGCATCTCCTTCGGCAACACGATCAAGAAGGAGCGCGACATCGCGCGCGCCCATCAGCTCGGCATCACGCTCTTCGCCGTCGACAGCGTCGAGGAAGTGCAGAAGATCGCCCGTGCCGCGCCGGGCGCCCGGGTGTTCTGCCGCGTGCTCGCCGATGGCAAGGGCGCCGAGTGGCCGCTGTCCCGTAAATTCGGCTGCACCTCCGAAATGGCGATCGGCGTGCTCGAAGCCGCGCACCGTCACGGCCTCATCGCACATGGCGTCTCGTTCCATGTCGGCTCGCAGCAGGCTCACCTCCCGGCGTGGGACCGTGCGCTGAAGGACGCGGCGATGGTGTTCCGCGCGCTGTCCGAGAAAGGCATCACGCTCGCCATGGTCAACATGGGCGGCGGCTTCCCCGCGCGCTACCTGAAGGACGTTCCGAAGGTCGAGGCCTATGGCCAGGCGATCTTCCGCGCGCTGCGCAAACATTTTGGCAACCGCGTGCCCGAGACGATCATCGAGCCCGGCCGCGGCATGGTCGGCCAGGCCGGCGTGATCAAGGCCGAGGTCGTGCTCATCTCGAAGAAGTCCGACGACGATCCCGTGCGCTGGGTCTACCTCGACATCGGCAAGTTCGGCGGTCTCGCCGAGACGATGGAGGAAGCCATCCGCTATCCCATCGTGACGCCGCGCGATGGCGATACGACGGCGCCGTGCATCATCGCGGGCCCGACCTGCGACTCGGCCGATGTGCTCTATGAGAAGAACCCCTACCCGCTCCCGATCTCGCTCGAGATCGGCGACGAGGTTCTGATCGAGGCCACGGGCGCCTACACGACGACCTATGCGTCGGTCGCCTTCAACGGCTTCGCGCCGCTCCAGTCCTACGTGATCTGACGGGGGGCAGCCATGATCGAACTCCGCGAGGAGGCGCCGGGCGATGTCCCGGCGCGGGAAGTGCTGCTTGACCGGTCCTTCGGTCGCGGGCGCTTCCGCAAGACGTGCGAAAAGCTCCGCCGCGGGCGCCTGCCCGCGGAGGGCCTGGCGTTCACCGCCGTGCTCGCTTCGTCCGAGCGTGTCGCCTCCCTCACCCCATCCCTCTCCCCGAAGGGAGAGGGAGTCGTCGGGGCGCGCACCTCGCATTCCCTCTCCCCTTGGGGAGAGGGTCAGGGTGAGGGGGTGCCCCGCGACGGAACGCTCGTCGGCACCGTGCGTCTGTGGAACATCGAGGTTGGTTCGGCGGGATCGGCGCTCATGCTTGGACCGATCGCAGTCGCACCCGAGTTGCGCGGCCAAGGTCTCGGCCAGGCTCTGATGCGCCATGCACTGGGCGAAGCGAAGCGTCTCGGGCACCGCGCCGTCATTCTGGTCGGCGATGCGCCCTACTACGCGCGCTTCGGCTTCGACACGGAGACCGTGCAGAGCCTCGCGCTGCCGGGCCCGGTGGACCGCGCGCGTTTTCTCGGGCTCGAGCTCGTGGCCGGCGCGCTCGACGGCGCCACGGGCCTCATCGCGGCCACCGGTCGCCTTCAGCCCGCCCGCAAAACCGCCCGCGCCGCTTGATGTCGAGGCGTCTGTCGCGTTAATGCACGACAGGCGTGCTACTGCACCCCCTCACCCCAACCCTCTCCCCGACGGGGAGAGGGAGTCCACTGGGCGCTCCTCTCGCTTTCCCTCTCCCCTCGGGGAGAGGGCTAGGGTGAGGGGGCGCCGCAAGCGCTGCGTTGAAAGGATACCGACATGAGTCGTTGGCCGAACTATGGACGCCTCACGGGCCCCGTCGTCATGGTGGGCTTCGGCTCGATCGGCCGCGGCACGCTGCCACTCCTTCTCCGCCATTTCGATCTCGACCGCTCGAAAATCACAGTCATCGATCCCGACGACACCCACCGCAATCTCATCGACAAGGAAGGCATCGCGTTTAAGAAGCTCGCCATCACGCGCGAGAATTGCCGCGATGTGCTCGTGCCTCTGCTCACGGCAGGACCGGGCCAGGGGTTCATGGTCAATCTCTCGGTCGACGTCTCTTCGGTCGCCATGATGGAACTCTGCGGCGAGGCCGGCGCGCTCTACATCGATACCGTCGCCGAGCCGTGGCCCGGCTTCTACACCGATCCCAAGCTCGCGGTCTCGGAGCGCTCGAATTATGCGCTGCGCGAGATGGTGCTCGACCTGCGCCGCCGTCGTCCGGGCGGGGCCACCGCGGTGAACTGCTGCGGCGCCAATCCCGGCATGGTGTCGTGGTTCGTGAAGCAGGCGCTCATGAACCTCGCGGGCGATCTCGGCGTCAGCGCCGATCCCAAATCCCGCGATGACTGGGCGCGACTTGCGCGCGATCTCGGCGTCAAAGGCATCCACATTGCCGAGCGCGACACCCAGCGCGCGAAGCTGCCCAAGACACAGGACATGTTCGTCAACACCTGGTCGGTCGAAGGCTTTATCTCGGAGGGGTTGCAGCCGGCCGAGCTCGGCTGGGGCACGCATGAAACATGGATGCCTGCCAACGCGTCCGGCCATCAGACGGGCTGTGGTGCGGCGATCTATCTCCTGCAGCCGGGCGCCAACACGCGCGTGCGCTCCTGGACGCCGACTGCCAAGTCGCAATACGGCTTTCTCGTCACCCACAATGAGTCCATCTCGATCGCGGATTTTCTGACGCTGCGTGAGGGCGGCAAGGTGGTCTACCGCCCGACCTGCCACTACGCCTATCACCCCTGCAACGACGCGGTGCTGTCGCTCCATGAGATGTTCGGCACCGGCGACCGGCAATCGGACTGGATCATTCTCGACGAAAACGAAATCGTCGACGGCATCGACGAGCTGGGCGTGCTGCTCTACGGGCACGCGAAGAACGCCTATTGGTACGGCTCCCAGCTCTCGATCGAGGAGACGCGCGCGCTGGCGCCTTATCAGAACGCCACGGGCCTGCAGGTGACGTCCGCCGTGCTCGCGGGCATGGTCTGGGCGCTGGAAAACCCGACCTCGGGCGTCGTCGAAGCCGACGATATGGATTTCCGCCGCTGCCTCGAGGTGCAGCTGCCCTATCTCGGGCCGGTCGTCGGCGCCTACACAGACTGGAAGCCGACCGACGGCCGCGGCGTGCTTTTCCCCGAAGACATGGACCTGAAGGACCCCTGGCAGTTCAAGAACGTGCTAGTTAAATAGGCCTTATGCCTGACCTGCTCGACAACGTTCTCGAACTCACCGTCAGCGAGCTTTCCCAGAAGCTCAAGCGGTCGGTCGAGGATCAGTTTGGTCATGTCCGCGTGCGCGGCGAGATCTCGGGCTTCAAGCGTGCGCCCTCGGGGCATTTGTATCTGACGCTCAAGGATGCCGACGCCTGCCTCGACGCCGTGATGTGGAAGGGCACGGCAGGCGGCTTGCGCTTCAAGCCCGAGGACGGGTTCGAGGTCGTCTGCACAGGCAGGCTCACGACCTATCCGGGCCGTTCGAAATATCAGATCATCGTCGAGCGCATGGAACCGGCCGGCGCGGGCGCGTTGCTGGCGCAGCTCGAGGAGCGCCGCAAGAAGCTTGCCGCCGAAGGCCTGTTCGACGCGTCGCGCAAACGGCGCCTGCCCTTCCTGCCCGAGGTGATCGGCGTTGTGACGTCTCCCACCGGCGCGGTGATTCGCGACATTCTCCATCGCCTCGGCGACCGCTTCCCGCGCCATGTGCTGGTCTGGCCGGTGCTCGTGCAAGGCGAGAAGGCGGCGGGCGAGATCGCCGCGGCGATCGCAGGCTTCAATGCATTGACGCCCCAGGGACGCGTCCCGCGTCCCGACCTTCTTATCGTGGCGCGAGGCGGCGGCAGCATCGAGGACCTCTGGGCCTTCAACGAGGAGATTGTCGTCCGCGCGGCGGCGGCGAGCACCATTCCGCTGATCTCGGCGGTCGGCCATGAGACCGACACGACGCTGATCGATCACGCATCCGACAGGCGCGCGCCGACGCCTACGGCGGCAGCAGAAATAGCCGTGCCCGTACGCGCCGATTTGCTGGCCAACGTGATGGACTATTCGGGCCGCTTACTGCACGGGCAGACGCGGCTGATCGAGCAGGCACGCATGCGCCTCTTGGGCGCAGCGCGGGCGCTGCCCCGCCCGCTCGATCTCCTGAGCCTTGCGCGCCAACGCTTCGACGGCGCCGCCGAACGCCTGCGCGGCGCGCTGCGCGAGAATTTGCGCCAGCACGAGGTGGCCCTGGTGCGCGCGAGCGCGCAGCTTCGTCCGCAAGCCATCGCCGCCGAGGCATCGCGGCAATCGCAGCGCCTCCGCGAGCTTGACGCGCGGCGGCATGCCGCGTTCGAGCGCCGGCTGAGCCGCGCTCAAGACCGGCTGGCCGGCGTGGGCAAGCTCCTCATGTCCGTGAGCCATGAGGCCGTGCTCGCGCGCGGCTTCGTTCTGGTCGAGCGTGAGGGGGGCACTTTGCTTCATCGCCGCGGCGACGCGAAGCCGGAAGAGGCGGTGACGCTCCACTTCGCCGATGGCCGGGTGGGCGCCGTGCTGGAGGGGACCGCGCCTTCGGCCCCGCGCCGGAAAGGTCCCAAATCGGGCCAGGGCGAGCTGTTTTAGAAACCTTCTCTGGGTTAGACTGGCGACATGAATCGCTTCGAAAAATTCGCGCCCGAGCCCGGCCTCGCGAAGCTCCATTACGGCGACGGCGAGTACGTCGTGCTGACACCTGGCACCTTCGTCCTGTGCGCGGTCACCGGCCAGCGCATTCCGCTCGACAACCTGCGCTATTGGAGCGTCGCGCGGCAGGAGGCCTACGCCTCGGCCCAGATTGCGACCGAGCGGCACAACGCCCTGCAGAGCCGGGGCCGCGCGTGAGGCGTGCGGCGTTGGCAGTGCTGGCGCTTTGCCTTGGCGCCTGCGCAGGCCACGCCGAAACCCTGAAATTGCCGTTGACCATCGAGGGAACGCTCACCCAAGGCGCGCTTGTCGAAGGGCAGACCGCCCCGGGCGCTACCGTGACCCTGGACGGCACCGTGATTCGAACCAATCCGGATGGGCGTTTCGTTGTCGGGTTCGGCCGCGACCACGGGCCGAGCGCCTCATTGGCCACCACCAAGGACAGCGACACGGTCACCAAGACGCTGACCATCAGTGCACGGACCTACGACGTCCAGCGCATCGAGGGCCTTCCGCCGAAGCAGGTGACGCCTCCGCCCGAGGTGCAAGCGCGCATCGCACAAGAAGCCAAGCAGCTTGCAGAGCTCCGAAAGCTCGATACGGGAACGGTGCCCGAGCTTGGGAATTTCGTGTGGCCTGCGGCGGGCCGCATTTCGGGCGTTTATGGCAGCCAGCGCATTCTGAACGGCGAGCCGCGCGCGGCTCATCTCGGCCTCGACATCGCGGGCGCGATCGGCACCCCCGTGCATGCCACGGCACCCGGCCGTGTCGTGCTTGCCGATCCGGACCTTTATTTCACCGGCGGCACAATCGTGATCGATCACGGGGCGGGGATCGAAAGCCTCTACTGCCATTTGAGCAAGCTCGACGTGAAAGAGGGGCAGGAGGTCGCCGCTGGAGAGGCCATCGGCGCCGTCGGCATGACGGGCCGCGCGACCGGCCCGCATCTGCACTGGGGCATGAACTGGTTCGACGTGAGGCTGGATCCTTTGCTCCTCGTCGAACCCGCGCACTGACGGAACGCGGACGCTCGGCGCCCGCGTTCCGCGCGATTCACTTCGCGTCGAATCCGTCGGCGAACAGCGTGTCGGGGCCGACGTCGAACGTCACGTGCACGGGCACGTTGTGCCGGTACGGATCGTTGCTGCGCACGCACAGATCCGCCTCGTATTGGCCTTCCGCGAGACCGTTCGCGTCGAGCGTCACCGAGATCGATGCGGTGTCGCCCGGCGCGATGGTGCCCGCATCGGGATCGAACGAAAGCCACGAGGCCGGCGTCGCGTTCGAGCAGGGCCCTCCCGCATCGGCGAGCGCGAGCGCGCTCGCGAGCTGCGGATCAGTGCCGACCGTGCCGAGCAGGCCCGCGTGACCGCTCGCAAGATCGACGACGTATTCGCCCGCGAAGAAATCCGCGGTTGCGCCGATCATGTAGAGCACGTCGTGCGTGCGATCGAATGCGAGCGGACCGTTCAGCAGGAGCGTGACCTCATCGCCGATCGGGCCGAGGACCGTCGCGTTCCCGGTTTCCCTGTCGATGCGCACCAGCGACGTCGAGTTCTGCTCGATGCTGAAAAACGCGCCATCGGCGTCGACTGCGAGCCCGAGCAGCATCGGCAAATCGATGCCGGTGATCGGCATCAGGCGCGTGACGTGACCGTCGTA
>Ga0081455_10005003_pt1 | contig 14660 bp, 13 predicted proteins | sample TabmetS3T2R1_FD_70207 | JGI IMG/M metagenome (GOLD analysis project Ga0081455, IMG submission 70207) | Tabebuia heterophylla rhizosphere microbial communities from the University of Puerto Rico - S3T2R1 | ecosystem: Host-associated > Plants > Roots > Rhizosphere ... | reverse complement strand
CGGTGGCGTCTGATTGAGGACGAAGGCAAATCGGCGGTTGAGCCTACGAATAGCGATGAGCGTCGGTATCGCAGCTTCGATGTCGGCCGGGCTCGGACGCACCGGTATCAGACAAAGATCGGCTCTGGCGATGGCGCGCATGGCCAGCGCGTTGTTCGTCGCGGGGGTATCGATAATCCCGAGCCAGATCCCCTCAGCCTCAAGGTGGGATAGCGCCCTTTCGATTTCGGTGGGATCGGCGACCCGAATGACGCGCGGATAGGTATTGCCGCGCCGCTCCTTCCATTTCGATATGGTGCCTTGTGAATCCGCCTCGACGAATGCGACCCGCTCCCCCCTTGCCATGGCCGCGACTGCAAGTCCGACAGCTAGCGTGCTCTTGCCGCTTCCGCCCTTTTGCGTGACTAGAGCAAGGACGTACATGTCCTGCGCATCCCCGGATGACAACGGCGTGAAACGCAAAGGTCGCCGGAAAAAACGAGCCTACAAATCAGTGACGTATCACTCCACGTCGCGAGTCGCATCACGCGCGAGCGTGGAACTCACAAACAAATCCATACCACGCGCTATCAATGCCTTACTGCGCCCATACGGCGTCCGTTTACTCTATGGGTTGGGATGAGCAGGATGAGAAATTACTTCGGCTTGTCGTATAGCGGCTTGCCCTTGTCGACGATGTGAACGCTCAAAAACTTGAGTGGTTTGTCGCCGACGACCTTGAACGCGCCATGTGGTACGTCTCGCGCGGTGATACCGGTTGCACCGTTCGGAATGGTCACTTGCTTGCCGTCTGGCGTCTCGATCGTGCCGCCCTCCAGGAAGTAATACGGCTCTTCACCGTGATGAATGTGCAACGTTAGAGCTTCACCGGGCTTGACCTCGTTGATGCTTACGATCACCTCCATGTTTGTACCTGTGAGATCAGCTCGCTTCAGCTCCTTCCGAAATGGCGAGTCCTGAGCGTGGGTAGGAACCGACAGAACCGATGCAAGCAGCATTCCAAGAAGTATTCTCATAAAGCGCCCTCACGGATTGATCTGGACTACTAATCCGGCAAATCTAATCGCACTTCCTATTCGCAGTTCAAGGATGGCGTCCACATTGCGGCTGACGAGATCGGCTGCCAATGCGGCCATTGCGCGTAGCGGCCCTCGGCCCAGCGGTATTCAATTTTGACACTGTGGCCGTCGCCAAGGGCAGAGCGGACCCTACGAGCGAGACCGAACCAGATCAGCCACCATTGGCGATTTCTTATTCGGGTCAAACCACTGTATGCGATTGTGCTACCTATCAAATTTGCTCTTTCTATCCGAGACCAGCCTGTTAACATTGACGTCAACAACAAGATGTCGATGAAAGGGAGATCGGCGCGTGGCGGATGCTAAGCCGATGAAAAGCAGTGACGGCCGCTTTGCTTATGAGGCAGCGGGTGATCTTCGCAGAACACCATTGGTTTTCTTGCATGGCATCGGCGGCGCGGCGCGCGGCTGGCGGCATCAGCTCGAATTCTTCGGCGATCGCTACCATGCGATCGCCTGGGACATGCCCGGGTATGGCGGGTCTGCGCCGTTGGCAACCGTGAGCATCGCGGCTCTCGCCGCCGCCCTCGGCCAATTTCTGCGAGAGTTTAGCGACAGCCCGAAACCGATCCTGGTAGGGCACTCAATCGGCGGAATGATCGTTCAGCAGTGGCTTGTCGACAATCCGGTCTTGGCTGAAGCTGCTGTTCTGGCACAAACCAGCCCAGCCTTTGGTAGGCCTGATGGCGACTGGCAAAAGGCCTTCATTGAAGCTCGCCTCGGTCCACTCGGTAGCGGCCAAACACTCACATCGCTTGCGCCATCGCTTGTCAGCGAGCTGGTCGGCGATGACCCGGATCCGGCCGGCATGGAACTCGCACGCGACTGCATGGGCAGCGTCCCGGAGACGACCTACCGGGCGGTCGTGCAGGCCTTAGTCGGGTTCGACCTGCGCCACGCGCTCAAGACCATCAGCATTCCGACGCTGCTGCTGTCGGGTTCGAAGGACAACAACGCCCCGGCGCCAATGATGGCAAAAATGGCCACTTACGTGCCCGGCGCCCGTTACGCCGACATCGAGGGTGCGGGACATCTCGTCAACCTCGAGCAGCCCGACAAATTCAATGCGACGCTCGACAACTTCATTAGCACAGGCATCGCTTCAATGCGGAAGACAGCATAATGACGGCACAGACCAGAAGCAGCGGAGCCGGGCTTGAAGGGGTCAGGCTCGATGCCCCGATCTTCGATCCCATCGCGTTTCGGCTCGACGACGAGCAGGCTGCCATTATCACGCGCGCCCGTGAACTTGGACAATCCGTGTTTGCACAACGGGCTGTCGCCTACGATCGCGACGCAATTTTTCCGACCGAGAACTATCGGGACCTGCATCACGCCGGCCTGCTTGGAATCTGCATTCCGAAGCGGCACGGCGGCCTAGGCGCCGGCTATCAGACCTACGCGCTCGCCGCCGCAGAGATCGGCCGATATTGCGGTGCGACCGCGTTGACATGGAACATGCACGTATGTTCGACGCTGTGGTCCGGTCCGCTCGCCGACGATCTCGATATGGACAATACGACCCGCGCAGAGCACGAGAAACAACGCGCAATGCACTACGGGCGTATCGTCAAGGACGGCGCCATCTACTCGCAACCCTTCTCCGAAGGTGGCGCCGCGGCTGCAGGCGGCGTTGCGTTCGGCACGGAAGCAGTCCCGGTCAAGGGCGGCTGGACCGTCAACGGCAAGAAGATATTTGCGTCGCTTGCAGAACACGCCGACTACTATGGCGTCCTCTGCACCGAGGTGGCGGAGGGCGAAAAAGCTTCGCGGCGCAATACGCTCTACCTCGCCATCCCGGCGAAATCGGCCGGGGTCTCCGTCGTCGGCGATTGGGACCCGCTGGGCATGCGCGGCACGGTGTCCCGAACCCTGCTCTTCAGCAACGTCTTCGTGCCTGACGATGCGGCCCTAATGCCGCGTGGGGTCTACTACCAGGCGGCGCTGCGCTGGCCGCACATGTTCCTAACGCTGTCGCCGACCTATATGGGACTCGCCCAGGCGGCCTACGACTTCACCGTGCGCTATCTTCGCGGCGAGATTCCCGGCACCCCGCCGGTCAAGCGGCGAATGTATCCCACCAAGCAAATCGCCGTCGCCCAGATGCAGATCAAGCTGGAGCAGATCAAGGCGATCTGGTTTCAGGCGGTCACTGAGGCCTGCGCCAATCCGACCAAGGAGCAGGTCCTTCGGGCATATGCGGCGCAATACACGACCATGGAGGGCGCCAACGAACTTGCGACATTGGCGATCCGCACTTGCGGCGGACAGTCGATGCTGAAATCGCTGCCGCTCGAGCGAATCTATCGCGACAGCCGATGCGGCTCGCTGATGCTGCCATGGACCGCCGAACTGTGCCTCGACCGCATCGGCCGCGAGGCACTCTACGAAGCCGGCGAGACGGACGACTGACGGTGGATCTGGCCGACCTAATTCAGCGCAACGCGTCCTTCACACCTGACAAGCCGGCAATCGTCTTCGAGGGTGATACTCTCACCTACCGCCAGTTCGCTGAACGCATCGAAAAGACGGCATGCGCGCTGAAAGCCGAGTATCGCGTGCGCCGCGGCGACAGGGTGGCCATTCTCAGCCTGAACCGGCCGGACTATCTCGTCCTGCTCTACGCTTGCGCGCGGCTTGGCGCGATGCTCGTTCCCTTGAACTGGCGTCTTGCGATCGCCGAGCAGATATACATCCTGAAGGACTCGGCCGCCAAAGTGCTGGCGCTGGAGCAAGGCTTCTCGGCGTTGCTCCCCGCCCTGGAGCAAGACCTTCCTGATACCCATCCGATCGGGCTCGATTTTGCGCCCGCAGGCGGCAGCGAGCTATCCTATCTCGTGAGACGAGCGCGCGGCGACGGCCGCAATCCCCATACCGACCTCTCCTGCCCGCTCCTAATTGTCTACACGTCCGGCACCACCGGACGGCCGAAGGGCGCCGTGCTACGGCAGGAGGCGCTGCTTTGGAACGGCGTCATGAGCCAGCACATGCATGGACTGACGTCCGAAGATCATGTGCTGACGGTGTTGCCGTTCTTCCATGTCGGCGGGCTGAATATCCAGACGACACCGGCGCTTCATCACGGCGCCAAGGTCACGATCCACGCGCGGTTTGCACCCGACGCCGCGCTGGCCACGATCGAGCGCGACCGTCCTACGCTGACGGTGCTGGTGCCAGCGACCATCCAGGCGATCAGCGAACATCCCGCCTGGGCCACGACGGACCTGTCGTCGTTGAAAGCGGTTTCGACAGGATCGACCATCGTCCCGCCACACCTCATCGATCGTTTTGTCGCGCGCGGCGTGCCGGTGCTGCAGGTTTACGGCTCGACTGAAACCTGTCCGATCGCCATCTATACCCGGCTTGGCGGCAATCTGTCCCTGACTGGCTCCACCGGGCTCGCCGGACTTTGCTGCGAGGCCATCATTGTCGACGAAGCGGGCAACGAAATGCCGGCGGATACGGTCGGTGAGATCGCCGTACGCGGACCGAACGTCTTCTTCGAGTATTGGGGCAACGAGAACGCGACGCGTCAGGCACTGCGTGACGGCTGGTATCGCACAGGCGATATCGGCCTGCGCAATGCGGACGGCTATATCTGGGTTCACGAGCGAAAGAGCAATTTGATCATCTCGGGCGGCGAGAATGTCTACCCCGCAGAAGTCGAGCGCGTCCTGCTTGAGCACCCAGATGTCGCCGAGTGCGGCGTGATCGGCCGTCCTGACCCGAAATGGGACGAAGTGCCGGTCGCCTATGTCATCCGGCGCAAGAATTCCGGCGTCGAGGCCGAAGCGCTCAAGGCGCACGTCCAGGCCCAACTGGCTCGATTCAAGGTGCCGCGCGACATCGTTTTCGTCGAGGATTTGCCGCGCACCGCGCTTGGCAAGGTGCAGCACTTCATGTTGAAGCAACAGGACTCCACGACCAGAGAGCATTCATGAAGATCGCGGTGCTGGGCGGTGGCAACGGATCGTTTGCCGCGACGGGCGATTTCGTCCTGCAGGGACACGACGTCCGCCTGTGGCGACGCGATGCCGCACTGGTCGCGCAACATCGCGAAGCGGGATCCCGCATTGTATTGAAGGATTCTCGCGGCAGACATGATATTGCCGTGAGCCTGGTCACGACGGACATCGGCGTGGCCGTCGCTGGGGCGGAACTGATCCTGTGCCCCGCGCCCGCCTTTGCGCAGGTCGACATTGCTCGACAGCTTGCCCCGCACCTGCGCGACGGACAGGTCGTCTTCCTCTCCCCCGGGACATTCGGTTCGCTCATCTTCGCCAAGGCGGTTCGCGATGCGGGAAACAGGGCAAAGGTCAGTTACGCAGAGACCGGGACGCTGCCGTGGCTCACGCGCAAGCACGGGCCGTTCGAGGTCGCCATCACGGTTCGCGCGAAGCGGCTGCCAGTCGGCGTTTTCCCCCTGCACGCAGCCGTGCACGCACATGACGTAATCGGCCGCGCCTTTCCCGGCGTCATCGAACCCTGCGGCGACGCGTTGTCGGGAGCCCTGATGAACGCCGGCCCGATCATCCACCCGCCGCTGATCGTCATGAATGCGGGTCCGATCGAGCACTTCGAGCGCTGGGACATCCACAAGGAGGGCACGCAGCCCGCGATCCGCCGCGTGACCGATACACTGGATGCCGAGCGCATCGCAGTTCGTGAGGCCCTTGGCTATGGAGGCCCGCATTTTCCGCTCGCACATCACTACGCGACCGAGGGTGAAATCTGGATGTACGGCCGCGGCTCGCACGAGCGGTTAACCGATTCCGGTGACTGGCGCGAGCGGATCGTGCTCACCGAGCATCGCTACATGATGGAAGATCTGCGCCTCGGCTTGTCGTTCCTCGTCTCGGTCGCAGAGCTTGCTGGCGTTGCAACGCCATTGGCAAAGGCTTTCCTCGCAATCGGCGGAGTTGTCTGCGGCGATGATGTCGGCGCGCCAGACCGTAGCCTCAAGGCGTTAGGCTTCGGCGACCTGGATCGAAGCCAGTTGCAGCAGCTGTTGCAGGAAGGATTTGCTCAGTGAGCATCGCCAGGGTTGGAATTGCCTGTCTCGGGGCAGGCCGCATGGGCCGGGGCATCGCTGTCGCGTTCGCCTATGCCGGCCACTCCGTCACCCTGATCGACGTCAAGGACAGATCGTCGGCTGAGTTCGACAAGCTGAAGCATGACTCGATGCTGGAACTTCAGAGCACGCTGGCAAGCCTCTCGAGATTCGGCCTGATGAATCCGGATGATGTCCGAATTATCCTCGCACGGATCACGGTCGTACCCCGGCAAGACATCGCAGAATCCGTCGCCGGCATCAGGTTGGTCTTGGAGGGCGTTCCGGAAGTCGTGGACCTCAAGCGCGAAGTGCTTAGCGACGTGTCGCGCCTTGTGCCTGAAAACGTGATCATTGCGTCCACCACCTCGACCATTCTGGTCGACGATCTCTCCGTCGCCATCGAGCACCCTGCTAGATTTCTCAATGCGCATTGGCTCAATCCTGCCTATCTCGTTCCGCTGGTGGAAATCTCGCCCGGCAAGGCGACCGACCCGGCGGTCGTCGACAGCGTCAAGAGCTTGCTCGAAAGCATCGGCAAGGTACCGGTGGTATGCGCCGCCACGCCCGGCTTCATCATCCCGCGCATCCAGGCGCTGGCCATGAACGAGGCGGCGCGCATGGTAGAGGAAGGCGTCGCCAGCGCCGAGGACATCGACAAGGCAATCCGCTACGGCTTCGGTTTCCGCTACGCGGTGCTAGGGCTGCTCGAGTTCATAGACTGGGGCGGCGGCGACATTCTTTATTACGCCAGCCGCTATCTCGAGGGCGCACTCGGTAGCGAGCGCTATCGCGCGCCTGATGTCATCTCGCGCAACATGAACGAGGGGAGGATCGGGCTACGAACCGGCGCCGGGTTCCTTGACTATTCTTCGCTCGACATCGACCAATACCGCGAACGCAGGTTGACCGAGCTCGTCGATATGCTTCGGCATTTCAAACTTGCCCGACCGCCGGTGCTGGACTAATCGAACACGTTCTGCAAAACACCCGAGCGTATCACCTCGACGCCGTCGAGCGCGATCGTGGTGCCCATCATTGGCAGATCGAAATGCCCGGCCGTATAGCGTCCGGCAAATTCGTTCGCGCCCGTTGAGAACAGAAAATTGCCGGCGACCGCGCGAAGCTCGGTGCCGTTGGTATCGCGCAGGTCGTACATCGAAAGCGCCTCATAGCGCGCGCCCGGATTCATGCCGAAGCCGACATGAGACACCGCATAGGCCTCGCGATCGCCCCACGCTGCGAGATAAGCGCGCATCATCGCCGCGTCCGTCCCCTCTCCCTCAAGCTCCGTCACATAATCGTCCTTGAGTGTCATCCTCACCGGTGAGGCCAGATAGCGCTTGAAGGTTAGGTTGATGTCGCCCGGCGCCATGACCAGCGTGCCGTTGATGGTGCCGCTCTTGGGAAAACTGACGACAATGCCGCCCGGCCAGTGCGCCAGCGTGCCGGGCTTGTCGGTCCAGCCCCAGACACCGACAGTCGAGGCACCGACCATATTGACGTCGAGATTGGTGCCGGCTTTCGACGTGACACGCATATGCTTGGTTCCGCGCAGCATCTTGGCAGCGGCGCGCACGCGCTTCTCCAGCGCCGTGTCCGGTACCATCCGCTCGAGCGCTTCCGGATGTTCGTTGGATATCACGAGAATGCGCGCGCCCGCTTTGAGGATGTCCGGTGTCTCGACCGCATGCATCAGGCCCTCGATCGTGCAATCGACGACGAAGCCGGCCTGCTGCAAGGCAGCGACCGCCGGTCCGAGCTTTTGGATCGCTTCGCTCGCCCCGGTGGAACGCACCGGCACCGCATGCCGGTTGCGCGGCGTCGGCAGCACGATGTGAAACGGCCTTGCGCCCATGCGCAACAAGGCCAGTTCCGCCAGATGCACATTGAGCGCGCGCGACTGTGTTTCCGACAGGATCGCCGCGGTATCTCCCGCCTTCACCGCGCAGCGATCGAATATCTCGCAGAACGCGTCGATCCACTTCGCCTCAATGCGATCTGCATACATTGTCTCGTCTCCACGTGTCTTGCTTGAATGTCTCAAGCCTCGGGAAAACCTCGCAGCAGGTATGACCTGCCGGCTTGCAAGAGGCCGTTCAGGATCAACCCCAGTAGCGAAATCGTAATCAGCGGCACGAACATGTCCACTGTCTGGAACGTCCGCGCCGCCGTCACCAGTACGAAGCCAAGACCGTTGGTCGAGGTGATCATTTCCGCCAGGAACACCACAATGCAGGAAATGACGAGACCAATCCGGCAACCCGTGAGGATCGAGGGAATAGACGCCGGCAAGACGACCTTGAACAGGATCTGGCGCGGCGGCGTACCTGCCGCCATCGCCGACCAGATCAGCTTCTGCTCGACCGTGGAAGCGCCGTAATAGGTCGACAACAGGATCGGAAACAGCGCATCCGCCACCACCAGCGTGATCTTGGACTCATGGTCGAAGCCAAGCAGAAGCAGGAAGGCTGGATAGAGTGCGACCTTCGGCAAGGGCGCCAGCACCCTCACGACCGGACGAACCAGCGCGTTGATCGCGGGATGGGTTGCCGCGGCAATACCAAGGGAAACGCCGAGCACCACCGCAATAGCAAAACCGGTAAACAAACGGAACAAGGTCGTCGCAATCTGGAACTGAAAGGTTGGATCGAAAAGCTGGTGGAAGAGACGCGAAAACACCAGTCCGGGCGGCGGCAGCAGCGTTGCAGGTGCATAGCCAAATGAATTGATCGCCTGCCAGACGCCGATCAAGAGCGCAATGGGAATGGCCCCGAGCAGCAGATCGGTGGTGAGCGCGCGGCTGTTCATGAGAAGCTCAGCGGCATGTTGAAGCTCGGTTCGGACCAGCGCACGAGCCGCGCGCGGATACGCTCAAATGCGGTGTCAAGACAGATACCCATTGCGCCCACGATGATGATCATGGCGAAGACCGTATCGTACTGCCCCATGTCGAGCGCGTTGAACAGGATGTTTCCCGCACCGGACTGGCGGGCAATCATCTCGCTGGTCACCATGGTAATGAGTGCCAGCACGAGACCCGTGCGGCACCCCGTAAGAATCTCCGGCAACGCCGCCGGCAGGATGATGCGAAACATTCGCTGCACCGTCGACAAGCCCATGGCGGCGCCCGACCAGATCATCTTTTCCTCGACGGCCCTCGCGCCCTCGAAGCTGTGATAGATCACGGGCAGGCTGACGCCGAGGAAGATCACCAGCGTCTTGGAGACGTCACCGACACCGAGCCAGAGCATTATGATGGGCATCAACGCGGCCTTCGGGACGGGGTAGATGACCATCAAAAGCGGATTGAAGAACGCGGCTACCGCGCGGCTTCGTCCCATCATCAGGCCCAGCGGAACGGAGATCGCAACCGCGAGCGCAAAACCAATCACCATGCGCCGGAGCGAGGCCATGATGTTGATCAATGACTCCTTGTCGCCCAGGATCGAGGGAATGGCCCGAATTGCATCCAGCGCGGTCGGGAAACTGTCATTCCTGAGCGCGAGCGCGGCGGCCTGCCAAACAACCAGCAGGCCGAGGCATGCAAGCAGAGGCGCCACCCGCCAGATACCTGTCGGCTTCATGGCTGCGAACCTCCCGAATCGACATCGTCGAACATGCGCTCGATATCGACCACACACTTTTGGTACCGCGGATCGAGCAGCAGATCGGTGCGAACGCGCGGCCGCGGCAGATCGATATCGATCACCTGCCTGATCCGCCCGGGCGTTTGCGTCATCATCACGACCTTGTCCGACAGGAACACCGCCTCATCGACGGAATGGGTCACGAACAGCACCGTCTTGCGGTCGCGCTCCCAGATGTTCAGGAGGTCGTTCTGAAGCCGCGTGCGCGTGTGAGCATCCAGCGACCCGAATGGTTCGTCCATCAGCAACACTTCCGGCCGATAGGCCAATGTCCGCGCGAGCGCGACGCGCTGCTTCATGCCTCCGGACAATTCCTTCGGATAGAAATTCTCATAGCCCTCAAGACCGACCATCTTGAGCAATTCGCCGCTCTGAGCCTCCGCCTGCTCGCGGCCGGCGCCCTGCTGGAGCAGCCCATACATGACATTGCCGAGCACGTTTTTCCACGGGAAAAGCGCGAACTCCTGAAAGACGGGCCCGCGGTCGGGACCCGGTCCCGTGATCGGGCGGCCGCGCATCCTGGCCGTCCCTGATGTGGGCGCAACAAAGCCGCCGACAATGTAGAGCAGCGTGGACTTGCCACAGCCCGACGGGCCGAGGATGGATACGAAGGCACCATCCTCGATCTTCAAAGAGATGTCGGAGAGCGCCAGGTGATCCCTGCGGGTGGACGTCTTGAACACTTGCGAGACACGATCGATCTCGATCATGACGCTGGCTGCGCCAGCCACTTTGGGTTTCGCATCTGACCGCAAAGGCACCGCCTTCATCCCCGCAGCTAACCGAACCACGGCCATTCGGCCGGACCAGCATGTGTGACCGCACCACCGGGCGCCTGACCAACCAGCCGCGCATATTTTGCGAGCGCGCCAGCCTTGTGCCGCGGCGCTGCGGGCTTCCAGGCTTGCCGGCGCTGCTCCAACTCACGTTCCTCGAGCATCACATCCATGCGGCGCGCGGACGCATCGATCCGGATCCGGTCACCGTCGCGAATGAGCGCAAGGGGCCCGCCAATGAACGACTCCGGCGCGATATATCCGATGCACATGCCGCGTGTTGCGCCCGAGAAACGGCCATCGGTGATCAACGCGACCTTCTCACCCATGCCTTGACCGTAGATCAGTGCGGTGACGCCGAGCATTTCCCGCATGCCAGGTCCGCCGACCGGTCCTTCGTTGCGGATCACCAAAACTTCGCCCGCGGCATAGTTGCGGTTGCGGACTGCCTCGACGCAGGCTTCTTCGTCCTCGAAGATGCGCGCGGGCCCCTCGAAGGTAAGGTTCTTCAGGCCGGCCACCTTGATAACGGCGCCATCGGGGCAAAGGTTGCCCTTCAGCACCGCAACGCCACCGTCCGGCATGATCGGCGCATCCGGGCGATAGACGACGGCGCCATCCGGTGCATTTGCATCGCCGTATTCCTGCGTGATGGTGCGTCCGGTGATAGTGAGACAACTGCCGTCGATATGCCCGCTCTCGATCAAGGCGCGGATCACCACGGCAGTCCCACCGATGTCGTAGACATCCTTTGCGGTAAACTTGCCGCCGGGCCGCAGGTTCCCGATCAATGGCGTTCGCGCAAATACCTCGCCGACGTCGTCGATGGTGAACGCGATGCCGGCCTCATTGGCGATGGCCGGAAGATGTAGCGCCGCGTTGGTCGAGCCGCCAGTCGCGGCCACGATAGCCGCGCCGTTTTCCAACGATTTGCGCGTGATGATTTCACGCGGAAGCGGCCCGCCGCGCGCGAGCATCTCCAGCACCAGCCGGCCGGCGCGGCGCGCGACGTGGGCCCGTTCCGGATACACGCCCGGGATCATCGATACGTTGGGAACGGTCAGACCCATAGCCTCCGACACCATGGCCATGGTGTTGGCGGTGAACTGACCCGCGCAAGCCCCGATCGTCGGCAGACATGACCGCTCGATCCCGGCGAGTGTCGCCTCGTCGACTTCTCCGGTCATGAGGGCGCCCACCGCCTCATAAGAATCGAGCACCGTGAGTGTCTTGCCGGCGAAACGCCCGGGCAATGCACTGCCGCCATAGATGAAGATCGACGGTACGTTGCAGCGGACCATTCCCATCATGACGCCGGGAAGCGTCTTGTCGCATCCGCCGAACCCGATCAGGCCGTCGTAAGCGAGCCCGTGCACGACCGCCTCGATCGAATCGGCGATCAGTTCGCGCGAGAACAGCGAGAACTTCATCCCCTCGTGGTTCATGCTGATACCGTCGGAAACCGACACCGTGGTGAATTCCCTCGGCGTCCCGCCGGCCTCGGCAATCCCCTCTTTGGCGGCTGCGACCTGAAAGTCGTGAGTCATGTTGCAGGGTGTCTGCTCGCCCTTCATGCTCACCACGCCTACCATCGGCCTTGCGATGGCGTCGTCATCGAGCCCCATCGCACGCATGAACGCACGGTGCGGCGCCCGATCGAGACCTTCGACCGTCACGCGCGAGCGCCACTTCTTCATGCGTCCTATCCTTTCAGCCGACGGCAGCTATTGCAGCGGCGCGACGATGGTCGGATGTTTGAACTGGGCGGCATCGAGCTTCGGCAGCATTCCGGTTTCGGCATAGATGTCCAGCATCTTTTGAATCGCCGGGAAGTTCGGCGCCGCGCCGGGATCACGGCCGAAATCGTTGTCCTTGAGCAGGTAGGTTTCGAGCACCGGGATCGGCGCTTTCAGGACTTCGGAAACGACCTTGAGCGTTTCCTCCCTGTTCGCCAGTACCTTCTTCATGCCTGAGGTGATGTCTCGTACATAATCCTTCACCAGCTCGGGATTCTTGTCGACAAAGTCGGCGCGGCAGGCTTCCAGAATGTGGACGATGTTCGGCATGGCCTGGGAGAGCGAGAACAGTTTGCGCGTGCCTCCCTTGGCTTCCGCACGTGCCGCAAAGGGCTGGTTCATGTTGACGGCATCGACCCTGCCCTGCCGCAGTGCGTCTTCCGACACGGCAAAACCGACCTCGACCAACTTGATGTCCTTGGTCGGATCAATGCCGCTCTGCTTCAGGAGCATGTTGAACGGCCCTTGAGTGCCACCGCCGATCACGGAGATCCCGACCGTCTTGCCCTTGAGATCAGCGATAGTCTTGATCGGTGAATCATCCATCACGGCCCAATAGACAGAGAAGCCGCCGGGCTTCTCGAACACGTGCTGGGCGACGATGTAGGCCTTCAGGTTGCCGCCGACCACGCCGTTCGACAGCGAGAGAGGCGCTTGCGTCGCGCAGTCCAGCGCGCCGGCGGCGAGCGCCTGCGTCATCGGTGCCGTGCCCTGAAACTGGGTCCATTCGATATTATAGGTCTTGCCGAGGTTCGGGAATTCGGTGGGCCGGCGCATCATCCAGTACTTCGATTCCTCCGCCGGGATCGTCCAGCCGACACGAATTGTCTGCTGCGCGCGGGTGGAATCGGCACCGGCCAGCAGCGTGGCCGCCGCAGCAACGATCAGCACAATGAAATTACGCATATCACCCTCTCCGACACTAGCTGGGCCGCAAATGTTTCACGGTTCAAATAGTGAGGCAAGCACCTCTCGGAAACCTCCTCCGTGCACTCTTGGCCGTTCGCCTTTCGGCCAAGACCAGCGGCTTGAGGCGAATTGCTAGGGATAACGAACGACAGCCCCCATCGGCATGGCAAAGCCCTCCCTTATCGTGCCGAGAAAGTCTTCCCCGCGTTGCAGTGCTGCCGCTGACCGGCCTGTCGGCAACTTCTTTCTCCCAAGCTGATCGATCCCCTCCCTTTCGCGGAATGAGTGGCATGCCGCTCGGTCAACGCGCACAGAGCGGACGACACCACTCGGCGCCTAATGATCGCTGCACGCCGAGGGACAGCCGTTGACGAGTGCCGTCATTCGCAAATCAGACGTTATGACAAAAGCCGCCCACTGGCCGACGGTCAGTGTACGGTGATGGGTGGGGCTTATGCGCGCGCCTGGCCGAAATTGGAGCATCTCCACCTCGCGATGCCATATCAACTGACAAGCAAAAGGCCTCCGCAACAAAATGCTGGAGGCCTTTTCTTGTCACGAGGGTACTTCCGTCCTTCAATGACACCACTTGATCATGACTTGGCCGCTTCGCGCGCACGACGCTCAGCCTTTAGACGCGCAAAGTTCGCATAGAAGGCTCGCTCGGGCTTCTTGCGCTCAATCGAGGTTGTCGCTTACGGCTAGCCGATGCACGGACGCTTTTGATCTTGGCGGCGCGTTTCGGCGCGGGTCGCGTGTTGCGAGGCCGGCGCCTGGGATTGGGCTGAACGTCGCGAACCGGCTCAGTTTGCGTGTTAACCGGCTGGGGTGGCTGGACCGCGCCAGGCGGTCTAGCTTCGTCACCACGACCATATCGCCGGGAAGCAGCGCCTTCATCAGCTTGGCAAACTCTGGCCGGCCATTGGTGGATTTGCCCGACTGCTTCTCACTGTAAATCTTCTCGCAGCCGGCGGCCTTCAGCGCCTCGACCTGAGCGGTGTAGTCCTGAGCCTTCGAGCTTACCCGCGCATATCCGTATTTCATTTCCGAAGCTCCATTTATGGAAACGTGACTTTCGGAAACGTAGTTGATTTGCAGATTCAACGTCAATCAATTTCTTTCCAAAACTCCATAATTGTGGAAAATCAAGGGAGCGCCATGATCGACTGTCTGCCGAACCCCTATGACCCTGCCCCTGGATCAAGCGCCAATTCAGAAACGCTTAAGAACCTTTTCAGTGGAGCTTCAGGACTTCCGGTCGATCCGGGCTCATAACCCGTCCTCGTCGAACACCGCAGAGGGCGGTCAACTTGCTCAGTATCAACAGGAGAATTCAGATGCGCCAGAACGGTGTCGATTTCCAGAACAAAGAACTGCGGACTAATATTCTTGCCCTGTTG
>Ga0081455_10005002_pt1 | contig 14662 bp, 15 predicted proteins | sample TabmetS3T2R1_FD_70207 | JGI IMG/M metagenome (GOLD analysis project Ga0081455, IMG submission 70207) | Tabebuia heterophylla rhizosphere microbial communities from the University of Puerto Rico - S3T2R1 | ecosystem: Host-associated > Plants > Roots > Rhizosphere ... | reverse complement strand
AGATTTTGTAGCATTTTCGGATACTGTTGATTCAGGTGATGTAGATTTTGTAGCATTTTCGGATACTGTTGATTCAGGTGATGTAGATTTTGTAGCATTTTCGGATACTGTTGATTCAGGTGAATGCAACTGATTAGATACATTCTGTGAAAGTGTTGAAACTCCAGTTTCTGTACTGGGCATGTTGTTGGTTGTCTGTCCTATAATAACGCTAAACGAAGCTTGGCCACTATTTCCTGATTTATCTGTTGCCGTACAAGTGACTTGATTGAGACCTAACGGAAATATACTTCCCGAAGGGGGATTACATGTTGTGATGGTTTTACCATCAACAGTATCTGAAGCATTCGCATTATACGTTATCCTAGAACCTTGAGTTGTATCAGCTTGTTTGAGTATGCTATGTGGAACTTTGAAAGTAGGAGGTGAGGTATCCTTTACCGTCACATTAAACATGGCATAACCAACAAGATTGGTAACAGGATCTTTGGCAGCACAAAGTACTATAGTACTCCCCATAGGAAATGCACTTCCACTGCCCGGATTACAATAAACAGAAATTTTGTCAGAGGTTGAGCTAGTAGCATTAACTTGGAAATTTACCTGTGTCCAGGAAGGGCCTGCCGCTCGAGCAATAATAAATGGAGGAGCCTTAACTGAGGGTGGTTGCGTAACTGTGCCTTGAGCGTCCTGAGCGAAATTGAATTGAAATATTATTAGATTATATGATAAGAAAAAAATAGCCACAATATAACCAAGGAATTTTTCTCTTATCATGAATATTTGCAAAATGATTGAACTGAATTTGTGTTTATATCTTTTTACTTGCTCTAATTTAAGAAAATTACAGATAAATTAGCCTTATCTAATATTGTTCAAAGAATTATTAACTGCTATTTAAAAATCTCTTAATTTTTAATTTGTCCCTTATGGAAATCTAATATTTTATGATTTCTAATATTTGCTAATTAATCAAGCTTTACCATGTAAAACTAGGAAAATCAAATCCAAAATCCAAATATGAAAGTGAATTAAGTTTCAAACCTTTAAAAGGTGTCTTAATGTCCTAACCTTTGCCAAACTCCTGTCAGAACAACTGAGTCATTATTTCTGGTTGGTGCATTCTATTCTATTAGGGTCCTAGGTTCCGCTTGGTTAGTAAATATAAAGAAAGAAAAGTTAAACTAACTAGACCTTTGTCAAACTCAATTAATTAATTTTCAATATTCATACAGTTAATGTTAAAAATTACATACACAACTATTGATGCTAATTGGTTCTAGAAGCCAATAATTTTGTTACCTGGGATAGGATTTATTATGGAAAAGGAGTATTATCTAATAGTCGTATACGCCTCAGTAATCTGCTCTTTGATAGCTTTTAATTCTGATGGACTGTTGAGTATACAAGTAGTGAGAGGCTCAGTTCTACCTCTCCTAATAGAAATTATCAAAGAATTATTTTTTGGCTGTACATCCACAAAGGTTCTAAAGTTGAAAGATTTAGCATAAGCAAGTCTGTGTGGTCTTGTTTCTTCAATGACATTGTGACCGAGCGATTTTATGAAAGTGCGTAATTCGATCAATAATGCTCTCTTTTGTTCTTCTAATCCCACTAACTGACTTTCAAATGGATTATCTGATTTATCTGTATAAAAACCAAATTTGCTCACAATTCATGATTATTACTTCATACTATTTTAACTATCATGTTGTTAAAAACTAATTTTTTTCTCAAGTATAGAAAAGAGGTAGACGCAATCTTCATTCATTAATGATAACAAAATAAAGTACGACTGGCCCCGGTTTCAGTTTTTAAAATCTCCATAAAAGTATTGAAATTATACCGTTATTTCATTACCCCATTTGCGCAAGAATCCTCTTCACTAGTTCTTTGTTTCTTTCTGCGTAAACTGGAGATTCAATGTCAATCCAATCAATGCGATTGGAAATAGGATAAGAATACAATCCAAAACCAAGTGACGGTAATTTGGCAAGGATATCAAAAGATAGATCTACGCTGTTACCAATGCCTGAACTATCTCTTTGTTCGCGTATGAATGAGAACAAAGTATTACTAAAAATATATATTCCAAGAGTCTCGGGCAAATCTAATTTTGTAAATGGTTTTTCAGTAAATTCCATAATTCTGTTTGTTTCATTTGGATCGCATACAATCCTACCCGTTTCCTCTCTCCGGTAATCCCTTGTCATAACCATTCCGATCATTTTTTTTCCATGATTTTTTTGACTTTCATTTAAAAATTTGTATTGTTTTACAAAGCTACCGATATCCAGTGCACACATATTATCAGCAAACCATACAATAAAGGACTCATCCCTTCCAATCTCTGTTTGGGCGTTCAATATTGCACCTCCAGTCCCATTTTTTTTGTCTTCTACAAACACAATTTGCTTACCTACGATCCTTTCCTTACCTTCAAAATAATTAATAATCTGTTTTCCATGGTCATCGAATTCACATACAATCACGAAAGATTCTACCTCCGGAAACCTCGCAAGGTACCTTAGTATATGGTCTATGATCGGACGACCGTCTAGAGAGATCATTGGCTTTGGTGTGTATTCAGAAAAGGGCTTCGCTCTGCTGCCACTGCCACCTGCAATCAATAATACTTTCAGCTATCGTCTTCACCTGTCATATCATGATTCCCTACCACTCAAATATTCTTATCGGCTTATTCACTAATGACAAATTCTTACTATTACCCCACAATATATCCTGCCGGACAAGATTTCAATATAAGTATCTCCAAATATTCTTCATATTTAAAAAACCGTGTACTGTGTACTCCACAAAGTGGAAAACGTTACCATTATGAATGAGGTTGTATCTAGCAAGATGATCCCTGATTAGAATGATAATCATACTATGTAAATATTCCTAAATGAATACCTTGCTGCTACTTCTTTTTTCGTTCAAACTTCTTGCGAATTATAGAAATGAAGTATTCTATCATCATCAAAAATTCTGAAAAACCGAAAGCAGAAACCGTCGATATCCCACCCGAGCCATGACTAGCCTAATGACATATCCATGATTCCAAGGACGAGAGTTCCAAGCATGATGCGTAACGTTGTTTTTGTCACCACTTATATGTCATTACAAGTATTATATAACTAATTAACAAATTTTAGTAATTATAATAATAGTATCATTCCATAGTTGCACTTCAACATCTAATTGTCGACATCTACATGAATGTACTATTTGACCATCAATTCTAATGCAGTGTAAAACTGGCAAAGGTCAGACTTTTTTCTTCATAGGATAATAGCTAATAATGAAAGATTGCAATTGATCTTCTCCCTTATGAACTCATGCTAAAATTTATTTTCATCATTGGTATAATTACGCAAGAGTAAATGATAATATTCTTCGTGAGCCCAATAGGATTAGGACATGCTGCTAGAGATATTGCCATTTGCGAAGAGCTAAAGTCCTTGACAAAGGAAAAGATCTTGATTATTACTGGTCGACCAGCATATGACATTTTTTCCAAGAATGGATATGTTGTTGATGATGTATATAGCCCCGAAAAATTTGATATTGATTGTCTTATGCAGTTACGCTCACCTTTGAGGTGGCTTTTTAAATATTTCATGTATTATAGAAAATGTAAGTTAATTGCGACTCGTTTTGTGGACAAAAATGAAGATAGTCTGATAGTCAGCGATGAAGATTTTGCATCAATAGCCGTGGGGGAAAAAAGAAATCGCAAACGAGTACTAATTACTGACTTACTAGAAACCCATTTTGTTAAGGGAATATTTTCAGCGATTGAATCTAGAATGAACATATCTATGCAAAATATGTTAAAAAAGTGTAATCGTGTTCTTATTCCTGATAATGGACAGGACGTTGATAATATATCCTATGTAGGACCAGTTGTAAGAAATTTAAGTATAACTGATAGGGCCTTATTACGTAAAAAACTAGGGATTGAAAAGAGAACAATATTAGTTACTATTGGTGGAACTAGCGCCGGACGATACTTAATTGAAAGAGCTTTAAGTGCATATAAGAATTTAAAAATGAAAACGGATCTAGATTTATTAGTTGCTCTAGGGCCCTCATTATCTAAATTTGAAAATAATAATACCAGCTATAGAAACATTGGGTTTGTAGATAATTTGCACGAATATGTGTGTGCATCAGATCTTGTTGTATCATTGGCTGGAAGATCGACTATCGATGAGTCCCTTGTTTACGGAACTCCAGGTATTTTCATACCTATCAAGGATCATTTTGAACAGGAACAAAATGCAAAGAAATTGGGTTACTCATATGATGATATTTCAAGGTTGCAAACTTTAATAGAAGAAAAATTAGAATTGGGTAGAACTAATAGGGCTGATGTAAAGAATGGGGCCAAGAAGGCTGCAAAAATTATAACGGAAATGGTATAATAATAAAGAACAATATTGGTGGCCTATCTACCTATCTTAGCAAGCTTATACTCGGCGACCTTCGTAAGTTTATTATGTAAGGCCTTCGGAGGGATTTGAACCCTCCTCGAGCGGTTTCTTCCAACAAAAATTTATATTGTTGTCCACAGCCGCCTATACTGACCAGGCTATACTACGAAGGCCGATCAACATTGCTTTGATATGTTTACAGTATATAATTGTTAGATAAATCATTTTTAAATTGTAATGATATCTTTTCGAACAACCTGTATTCCTTCTTTTTCCAATTTATTGCCCAACGCATTTATGCCAATTGAATCTCCGGCCAAATGTCCTAATATTATCAGGTTGCCTTGAATATTACTCTCCCTTAATTTGACCAAATCGTTGTAATCAATATGAAAATAAAGAACCGTGGAAATACCATTTTCAAAATAATTCCTAGCTACAAGATATCCACCATTAGTTCCTGCAGCTATTACTGCAACCCATTTCCCTACGTAAGAATCAAGTTGTCCATAAGCAACTTGAATCTTAGTCTCTGCTCTTTTGAACTCTGGTATTTCCTCTAAAGCTGTAATGATCTCTGACACTAAATTTGCAATTCTCTCCTGAATCTTTCGAGAAATTACTCTTCTTGCATACTCATCACATGGTTGATGAATGTTTAGTAATGGCATACCTAATATTTCTGCAGAATCAATAACGGAAGAGTATATCTGAGCATGATTCCTATTGCTATTCCAATTAAATGGCAGAGTTTCAATCCTGGCTGGCCTTTAAGCTCGTTTTTGTTTTAATGATAATGAGTCAATTAAATAGATTCTAAATTAGCAAATCCTCATTGTTTAATTTGATACTTGTACTAAAGTCTTTTTATAATAATACCAAATAACATACGCTACTTTTGAAAATTATCATATTATTAATTTTTATAATTTGTCTATTCTTAGTTAATTCGGTTTATATTAATGTCCCGTTTTTACCTATCGTCTTAGGATCTGCCGTTGAGTCATCATCTTTAGGGCTTCCTGCCACAAACTTTAACATGTCAAAAACCTTACGGATAGCAGTGGTCGGTGACGTTGACTCCAATCAAGGTTTAACAACACAGTTGGAAATCGCCAATCACTATAATGTCCAGGCATTGATACTTACGGGTGACTTCGAATACTCCAACGGGAACAAAGTTCTATCCGATCTTCAATCTCATGGATTCACCAAAGAAAACACCGACATTGTCGTAGGAAATCATGATTCGGAACAAGATGTGAAAGCATGGCTTAATGAGAGGGAGTCTTTTGGACAAGTTAATTTTGCTTTTGCTGCTGATAGACTGGCTTTGTTCAACATAGATGCAAATGCAATGTTCGATTGTTCTAGTCCTCAGTTTGAAGTTTTGAAATCACAAATTGAATCAAGTAAGGCGTTGTACAAATTTGTCGTAATTCATCAGCCCTTCGTTACTGTAAAAAGTCATCATCCAGATAATGGACAATTCAATTGTTATGATCCTGTGTTTAGAGCAGGAGGAATTGATGGAGTACTGCAAGCGCATAATCATAACTATCAGAGATTCAACATAAATGGGCTCATGTACGGAGTATTTGGTACAGGAACACATGACACAGGATCTAGCATGTATCCTTTAGATTCTAATACTTGGGAAGGGAATAATTGTTTAAAATGCATTACAGGTAAAAATGGCATTACGATTATAGATCTTCATTTTGACAATAAAAATCCCAAACATTTTGTCGGATGGTTCATAGATATGAACCGTGAAGTCCTACACGCCTTCGAGTCTTTTTTTTAATAAATTGGTACTGCACTTATTATAGGTAAGGTAAACAAAATGGATACTGTCTTCTAGATTCTGGTGCTTTCAATCCGTAGGTAAATGCTTCCATTGGATCATGTGTTTGAACTTCTTTCAGGACTGACAATTTTTCCTACTTATAATATACAAGTGGGCTTAAATAAAGGGACAAGATTGACACGGGCTCGGAGGGACTCGTCTGATTTTTCATGTGGATCCAAATTATAGATGATCCTTCAAATGTATGCCGATGGATCTGTAAGTCACACTATATTATATAAAACGGGCCCGGAGGTTTGTGAACCATTTTTGACCCTAAAAAACCGCTCAAAATAGACTAGGATTTTACTAAAAACAGGAAAAGTAACTACTTGTGTTCGGATTCGGTGGAACTGATAACGCTAACACTTTAATTGATGAATCCTTCGTGTTTGGAGCTGGTGGGCTGTGAATATTTTTGACATAGTTTTACTATCTTTCATGTTAAATTACTACCATATACACTACTTAGTTTTTGAAAAATTTTCATACAGGTATCACTATCGAACATATTGTTAGTTCCATCGAGCTTCCGAACTGTGACTGAAGCATTTTCGTCGATAATTTGTCTGCCACAAAGAACACAATTCTGATTATGTTCATTTATAACTTTAGGGATCGCTGCTATCAGCCATTTTTGTTCTGACTTAATTTTTTTCATATTCATTTTTCGTACTACCTATTTCTTTTATTTTTGATATAAATGATGCCACGAATAATAAGATTGGATTTCAGATCCGGATTTTGTAGATCCATTTTTAAGTTGAGTATAATGGGAAATAAAAAAAAGAGGGGGAAGCGAAGGTTACCATTCAACATTACCTCCTATCTATCTGCTTTATGCACTAGCTTTTGGCAGGACCAATATCTGGCCAACCATGTTTGGCGGGTGTAAGGAACAGATATAAGATATGGTTCCAGGTTTGTCTGCTACAAATGATACAGTGTGTATTTGTCCTCTCGGGAGTGGGAAGTTATCGATTCCTTCAAGGCTAATCATGTGATGTGCTCCTTGTACTCCTACGAAGTGTAGAGTAACTTTATCACCCTGGTTGACGACTATTTGGTCTGGAGAGAATGTGAACGATCTGAAGTCCCAAGCTCCGACCTTATTGGGTTCCACTATTCTGAAACCTCCTCCCATCGGAATAGTTGAATTTGCAGGAGGCTGTTCAGCTGGGTGTAGTGGACCATTTTGAGGACATGTGTCACATTTCACACCAGCATTTATGTTTGTGTTTCCATCAAGGTGGACTGTATTTATCCAGAATTCCTTGCTTGTTGACTGGTTTGGAGTGACCGTCTTAAAGGTCGTCGCTGCAGTTGTTGCTGAAGATGAACTGGCTGCACTTGCATTTGTCGTGGAGTTATTTTCTGCGAATGTCTTCTGTAGAGTTTGGCCGCTAATTCCTGTTACTACAGAGCTCACTGATATTGCAGCCATTACGGCTACTGCTATCAGCCATGTTTGTTTTGATTTCGGTTTTTTGTGGTTCATTTGGTTGCTGTTTACTTATTTTACTTTTTAATATAAATTGCCAGACAAATCTGAATCTTGGATGTCAGAGATGGATATCGTAGATCCATTTTTAAGTTTGAGTGCATATCTTACACAAACTCGATTAAGAGTGAGTAAGGTAATCTAGAAAGTTGATACAAATCCAATATCATTTTATTGATGCAATCTTTTATTTTGCAGGCTTTGTGGTTCCAATGTACTTTATTTTGAAGTCAAGAAATCAAAAGATCGGAAGCGATCTTCTTGTAAAATTGATGATATTATTAGCCAGTTTTATGCTAATCCAATTCATTTATCATGTTGCTGGTATGCTTGATCTAAAGATACTCTCAAAGGGAATTCTTGAACCATTGTCCGCAGTAGCAATGACAATATTCGCAATTTTCTATTTCCTTTCAATAAAAAAGATCAGTAGAGGAGAAAAAGAGGAGAAGGCTAGTAAATAATTTGTTTCTAGATTTTAGTCCCGAGACCATTCCATATATGTCTATAATTACATCAATTCTTTTTTCGATATCATTGATTTTCTTTGGATGGTTATCAATTAAATCGCGGAGTATGAAGAACTTTCAATTTTTAATATCACTATTCATCGGACTATACATAATAGGAGAACTATTTGAAATCAAACAGCTAAGCACATTTTTGAGTTTGCCAGATGGGTTAGGCTCACAGATACATGCTGGTGCAACAATTTTTCTCACCATTGTCATATGGATGCGATTATATTATTCTCAAAAAAGTATCAAAAGCCTAGAAGATACACCGCGAGACGGCAACTAGTATAGAGATGAGATGTATCATTATCATATTGATTAATATTAATTAATATTATTCAATTGAGAAAAAATTTTTCATTACTTTGTTTAGGGCGTTAACATTTTCTTCTGCTTCCACAAAAATAGTGCCATCCTGTTCATACTTGACAGCAATTGATCGAAGCGCAGACCAGACAAGGCTGGATTTTTTCCCATCTTGGGTAATTTCAAATTTGTCAACTACGAGTAGTGACTGGTTTAATAGCCATTTGGTCTTTCGGTATGCAGTAGTATATGCAATATTTCGCTCGATCATGATAGACCTTAACGATTTTGATTCATCCTTAACTGAATTCATTATCTTCATCATATCCTCATCAGCCATAGCAGCGGTAATTGCTTTTTTTATCTTTTGATTCTTAATTATCAATATTTTTTCAAATTAGTATTATTTATTGCAGATCTTATTATTTTTTATGGAATTTAGTTCATTTATCTTGCCTTCCTAGGACTGCATACAGAAAGGATTTTTATTATATATCGAATTACTTTTACTTTGGGTAAATTAACCTATTCAAATATTCAGCAATCCTATCTTCAATTAGTCTATATTGATTTTCATTTATGTCTCCTTTTTTCAATGAATAAATGATGTCACAGCGTAAACAATCCAGGAATTGCCGATATTCATTTTTGCTTTTGTCTGTGAGTTTTGGATACCTGCAGAGCTCGTGATGTTTGTTATGAATCTTTAATAAATATGCGGCGAGAAATTTTGGCTGCTTTCTTGCCCTTAAATACCCCGGTACAGTTAATATAGCTCCAGTAGCGCCTGCTCCAGTTGCTATGGCCGTTGAAATGGTAGATAAGAAAACTGGTTTAGTGTTATTATTATTTTCCTGTAGAGTAGCAGCTGCTACTATTTGTAGACGGTCAAAGGGATAGAGTGCAGTTATAGTTACCATAATATAAAGAAGTGATATAGCTATGAGAACTATTAGCGTGGTATCGCTCCTACGATCAAAACTATTTCTTTTTAAAATATTCATTTTTATGCAATATATCTCCAAGCATACACGTTTCTACCATGGATAACGATAATGAAATATTATGATTGTACAAGACATCATAATCGCCAATGAAAAATAGGACAAGATTTGTTACATGCTCGCACTCGGATCTCATTTTTGTCAATTCTTTGGTTAGTTTTGATTTCAATATAAATAAAGACACAAAGTCCACTTCTGAAATTCAGGGATCAAATTTGTCTTGCCATTTATATGAAAACAAAGACTAGATAAGAGATCACAGGAAATGAATCAAAAAAATAATGACAACATCGTCAAAAAAATAAAAACACAGATAACGGTAGAACCAATCACAGCTGCATCTGTAATAGCATCAACGACTTTACTCGTGATTAAGACTGGAAAAGTGATCAGAAAATGTGGATAACCAATTATCTCAAAGGGAAAATAAGGACTATCAGCGATACTGTCAATTATGACAACAATCACCTTGAATTAGATAACAGTATCAATAGTGATTACAGTACGACAGCCAAAAAATCCTCTTGTTGGTGTATTTTGTTTATCGATGAAGTGAAAATAGAAGCAAAAATCCTACACAATGGAAGGGGTAAATTCAAAATTGTCGAGGACAAGTTCAACGCAAAATACGTTAATAAGATTGTGGACGCATCAGAAGTGATTCGCTGTAAGGTGAAACCTAGTGACGTACATAAATTCGAAAGACAGGTAAGACCTAAAATTCGGAAACCCATCCCTAGATATATCCTGTGTTCTAGATGCTCCTCTAAAATTATTTCCTTTTCTTCTCCTCCAACACCTCTTCCTTGAGTTTGTTGAGACTTTTCCTTGAATCGATGGAAATCTTGTGTAGTTCAGAGAGACTGGTATATCGTATATCCAGTTTTTTCTCCTCTGCTATTCTATTCATTTCTAATAATTTCATCCCAAAATCTACCAATATTGTGGTTCACTTTCTCTATCGCTCCAATGAGGTTAGCAGTCAAAGGTTTCATATCTGCTCGGGTCCATTCAGTAGACTGGATTTATAGTATGTTACCAATAATATCAGATTATCCTAATTCCAATTGTATTAGAAATTTATCAAATGATTTCTTTTCTCTTATTATAGAAAGAAATCAAACCGGAGGATTGTGAATCATTTTGACCCAACTATTGGCTCTATTTATGTTATTTATTGTGACAACCTAAATCACTTTACTAACAGAAGGAACATATCATAGTAAAGTTTATATACTCGGGCCCGGAGGGATTTGAACCCTCGACCTGACGCTTAGGGGGCGTCCGCGCTATCCATTTTGCGCTCACTTCAACCCTTGAAATGAACTGCGCTACGAGCCCTTGAATTCTGAATAGCAATGTTAATTTAAATATTCATATTGACACCCGATTTTCATCCAGCTTGCATTTTTAAAGATATACAAACTGATAATTCAATAACATAATTTTCTTCTAATTCAAGTAAAAGGTATACAGCATCTTTTTGTATATCGTTCTAAATCCTAACCTTTTGTAGAATTCTTCATATCCTTCTTTAGTCAAAGTCTGTACAATCATTGAATTGTAGTCATTATTCTTTGCCATTTTTACTGCATCGCTAATCAATTCTCTCGCTACACCCTTCCTTCTAAAATCATGAGTGGTCCCCAAACAGTACAAACCAATAGTTTCATTTTTTTCAAATAATAAACAACATCCTGCAGGATACTTTACTTGATTTAAGTAATAATGTGCTACCAATAATGTAAGTTTTTTAAATTGTTTAGAAATAATGGTTCTTACTTCATCTTTTATATTTAGTGAATCGAAGGATCTACAAAAAACATCAATCCACAAGTTTAAGGAATTCCTATCAACAATATCAATTATAATATATTTATTATTGTGGATAACATATTTGTTAACATCAAGACTCAAGATTTTCATAGTTCCGAATTTAGGTTTATTCAACCTGGCAGAATTTTCATTATTGCAAATCAAATGTATATAATAACTATTAAGGTTGTAGTTGTAATTAGTCTTTATATAATTTAGGATATCATCAACATTACTACAACGATTGTTAATATTCAATCTATTAAAAAAATAATCATCTCCTAGTTTAGGATTTGAAAATAATTCCACGCAATCTATTTTTTTATGAACCCTGCTCCACAGAGAACAAAAAGATGATTCATTTTCATCAATATATTCAATACCTAAGTCCAAAAATTTTCATCATCTTTTTTGCATCATTCATTTTATCTTCCTGCGTTATGGTCTCTAAGAACAACCGTAATGCATTGGGCGTATCTAGATCATTCTCAATATGATTTTTAAATTTTTTTATTGTATCTGATTCTTTTGCATAATTAACTTTCTCATTCGCAATATTATAGTCTTCATTCTCATAATCTGAGTTTAATACTAAATCCCTAATCATATTATTTATTCTGTCGAATCTATTTAAATCTGAGAATTTAAAATTTATTAATTTCTTATAGTAATGTGAGTAAAAATAAAGTCTCAGTGTATTTGAATCGTATTTTTTCAATAGTTCTCTGATATAAATTGCATTACCAGAAGACTTAGACATCTTTTTATTCTCAATATCCAAAATGCCCACATGCACCCAACACTTTACAGGTCTTTCTTTCTGTGAAAGTGCTATCAAATTTGAGAGCAATATTTCATGATGTGGATAGCATAAATCAACACCCCCAATATGTATATCATAATTACCATTAAAATGAAACATTGCCACCGCAGTGTCCTGTGTGTGCCACCAAGGGGTTCCATCTCCCAAGATCTTATCATTAAATTCTGTTCCATAGTTATCGCTAGTGTTCCATAAAAAAATATCTGTAACGTTTCGCTTATTAATATCAATGTCATATCTGTGGTCCGATAATTCACTTTTGGACAAATGTGAAAGAGCACCATATGCTTTGAATTTGGAGGATTCTAGGTATACGTTTCCATTTACAGAATACGCCAACTTCCTCTTGATCAGTACCTCCGTTAAATCCATTGCTTCTTTTACATATTCACTACTTTTAGCATATATCAAATCGCTGATTTCAAGTTTATTCATATCATCAATAAATGCCTTAAATATAATGTCAGGATTGATATTATTATTATCGTTTAACTTTGGGTCGATATCAGTAACGTTTACTATTACATGAGGAATATAGTTTCCTGATTTAAGTAATCTAATTATTAGATCTACCAGTACAAATACTCTTGCATGTCCTAAGTGACAATTGTCATAAAGAGTAGGACCACAAACAAAAATTCTAATTACCTTGTTTGTAGGCCTCAATGAAATATTACTTTTTGTGAGCGTATCAAAAATTCTCAATCAACTAATCATCGAAATAACAAAATATTAATTCTTATGCAAAATAGCACCTTTGTTTACAAATGAAAACAGCTAAACATTTTTCAATACTCTCTATCTACATTACTAATGTCTAAATTATGAGTAGTAGAGAGAAACGGACTCAACTTTTTCCAATAATGTTGGTAAATTTTATAGGTACTCTAGGATTTAGCATTGTTTTGCCTTTTCTAGTGTTTTTAGTCATGAAATTCGGAGGTAATTCCATTGTTTATGGTCTACTGGCAGCAACTTACCCTGCTTTCCAGCTTATTGGAGCTCCAATTTTAGGAAGGTGGTCTGATATTTATGGAAGAAAAAAAATTCTTTTGTTAAGCAATGCAGGAACAGCAATTGGATGGATATTATTTCTTTTTGCTTTAATTTTTCCCTTTGGAGAGACCTTTATTATTAACTCCATTTATCTTGGAACAATTATTATTGTTGTTCCATTGCTTCTCATATTTCTTGCCAGAGCAATTGACGGAATTACCGGTGGAAATATTTCGGTTGCAAATGCCTACCTTTCTGATATTTCATCAGATGAAAACAGGAGTAAGAACTTTGGAAAAATGGCAATATCTTCTAATCTGGGATTCATTATAGGTCCTGCTTTAGCTGGAATTTTAGGTGGAACAATTTATGGAACAATACTACCAGTCCTAGCAGCGCTATTACTATCTTTGGTTACGTTAGTTGTGATAGCCTTTCTGTTAAAAGAATCCAGACCGATATCAAATCCAATCTTAGTCCCCGAAGAAGGTACTATTCGAAAAGTTTTCTCGCAGGAGTGTAAAGATTGCTACGAGCCCGTGAGCCCTGTTAAACCAAAAATGCGAGATGTTTTCAAACTAAAACAAATTCCCTTTTTGCTTATATTATATTTCTTGATATTTCTTGGATTCAATTTATACTATGCTTCATTTCCGACTCACGCAGCAAATGATCTAAAATGGTCAGTAACACAGCTGGGGATATTTTATGCAATATTAAGTGGAATAATGGTCTTCGTCCAGGGACCTGTATTACGTAAAGCATTAAAAAAATTTTCTGAGGAAAAACTAGTTATTATTGGTAGTATAATTTTAGGTACAAATTTTGTTTTATTCGTTTCAAATAACATAATAGCTGTGTTTGCGGCTGTGATTTTATTTGCACTTGGTAACGGCCTCATGTGGCCCTCTTTCATGTCTATTCTTTCAAAACGTGCAGGAACAGTTCTTCAGGGAGCGGTTCAGGGTGTTGCAGGTAGTTTTGGGGGCCTGGCAAGTATCATTGGGTTAATTGCGGGAGGACTCTTGTATAATCAGATTGGAGCAGCTACTTTTCTAGTTAGCGCTGGGGTAATATTTTCAGTTTTTATTATGTCTTTTCGGTTATTAAAAAAATAAGATTTCTGACAAAAAAAATCCACTATGCGTTTCTTATTAAAAAAGTCAGGAGATCGTTTAATATTAATTGTTCCCTTTATTCAGAATTTTGAAATAATTTATATTTTCATTTTGCTCATAGGAAAAATCAATCTGGTGCGATTCAAATTCATCTAATTAGCAAAAACATCCTAAAATTTCTTGTTGTCATGCTGCGAGATTCAGTCTTATTAACACGTCTATGAGTAATACAACGAAACCAACTGCGACACTGGCTATCATGAAAGGAAAGCCCACTCTAAGAAATTTATTAAAGC
>Ga0081455_10005001_pt1 | contig 14662 bp, 13 predicted proteins | sample TabmetS3T2R1_FD_70207 | JGI IMG/M metagenome (GOLD analysis project Ga0081455, IMG submission 70207) | Tabebuia heterophylla rhizosphere microbial communities from the University of Puerto Rico - S3T2R1 | ecosystem: Host-associated > Plants > Roots > Rhizosphere ... | reverse complement strand
CTGGCGGCGATCTTGTTCTCGAGGTCGGAAAGCTCGCCGGCGAGCTGCTGGAAATTGGCGTTGGCCTTCAGATCCGGATAGGCCTCCGACAGCGCAATCAGGCGGCCGAGCGCACCGGAGAGCTGGTTCTCGGCGGCGGAGACTTGCGCCGGTCCCTGCGCCGAGATCGCGGAATTGCGCGCCTTGATGACGTCGTCGAGCGTGCCGCGCTCGTGGCTGGCATAACCCTTCACCGTCTCGACCAGGTTCGGGATCAGGTCATGGCGCTGCTTGAGCTGCACGTCGATGTCGGCGAATGCCTGGTCGACCCGCTGCCGGAGCGCGACGAGGCGGTTATACGCGCCAATCGCGAAGAGGACGAGGATGACAATGATGCCGAGAAAGATCCAGCCGGACGACATGAGGCAAGGCTCCTGGTGGGAGGGCAGGGTATTCCTGAACGAAACGGCTGCCGGGCGGCAGCCCGCCGAAAACTGGGTCCTGTCTTGGTCGGAAGCAAGGCCGGATTAGTTCAAGGTAACAGCATCGCCCCAGCGCCAGCGCCGCGCTGCCGCATAGGCGGCCTTGTCCCGCCGCGGGATTCGCGCGAATTCGAGGCCGGTTGGCTCACAAAGCTTTGCCGCCACCTCGGCCTTGCCGATCGACGGCTGCGCCAGCACGCGGGAGGGGCGACGCACCACCGGCGCGCGCGTCAGCGCGACGTAGCAAAATTTCTCATCCTCGAACGGCACTTCGGCGCCCTTGAGCTGCTTGTGGGCGCGGGAGCGCTGCAAGCGCTGGGTGAAGTGGCACCAGTCGGGTGGTTGAAGCGGGCAGGGCCCGTCATGCGGGCAGGGCGCCGCGACGTGCGCACCGGCTGCGATGAGTTGCTTCCGGAGCGCGATGATCCGTGCGTAGCCTGCGGGCGTGCCGGGCTCGACGACAAGCAGCGTGTCGCGGGTCTTCTCCCACATCAGCGCTGCGAGCGCCGATCGTTCCGCCTCGCCCATCTCGCCGATCACATAGCTTGCGATGACAAGGTTGGCCGCATCTGCCTTCGCGAGCAGGGCAAGGGCGTCGCCGCGTTCGTAGGTGACGCGGCGGGAAAGACCGCTGTCGCCGAGAAGGTCGAGCGCGAGCTTGCGCAGCGCATCATTGGCATCGAGCAGCGTGAACGATTGCAGCGAGGAGAATACCTCGACGGCCGCCCACGTCGCCGTGCCGGGGCCGGCGCCGACATCGAGCAGGCTCGCTGGCGCAAAATCGGGACGGATGTCGAGCAGCGCATTCAGGCTCGCGACGTCGGCAGCATAGGTTGCGGGCATCCGCGCCAGTGCGTAGGCGAGCGCATCGGTCTCGCTTGTGATGGCGGTCGAGCCGCCGCCATCGCGATAGGTTTTGGAGATCGCCGCCGCGCGTTCGGCGGCCTCATTGCGCGACACGCCCTGCAATCTTGCTTCCAGCGCCGCCCGCCATGCGGCGGGAAGGTCCGGCGAGGCGGTGCGGGACGTCACGCCACGTCGAGGATTTTCACCGCGTCCTCGAGATCGACCGAGACCAGCTGCGACACGCCGCGCTCGGCCATGGTGACGCCGAACAGCCGGTTCATCCGCGCCATGGTGATCGGGTTGTGCGTGATGATGATGAAGCGCGTCTCCGTCGAGCCCGTCATCTCGTGCAAGAGGGTGCAGAAGCGCTCCACGTTGTGGTCGTCGAGCGGCGCGTCGACCTCGTCCAGCACGCAGATCGGCGAGGGGTTGGTGAGGAACACGGCGAAGATCAGCGCCAGCGCGGTGAGCGCCTGCTCGCCGCCGGACAAGAGCGACAGCGTCTGCGGCTTCTTGCCCGGTGGTTTTGCGATGATCTCGAGGCCGGCTTCGAGCGGATCGTCGCTCTCGATCAGATGCAGCGCCGCTTCGCCGCCGCCGAACAGTTCGGTGAACAGCCGCTTGAAGTGGCCGTTGACGGTCTCGAACGAGGCCAGCAGGCGCTCGCGCGCCTCGCGGTTGAGGCTCTGGATGCCCTGGCGCAGGCGCTTGATGGCTTCGACGAGGTCGTCGCGCTCGGTGGTCAGTGCCGTGTGCTGGGTCTCGACCTCGCGCAGCTCTTCCTCGGCGCGCAGGTTCACCGCGCCAAGCCGCTCGCGGTCGCGGCGCAGCTTTTCGAGATTCTCCTCGATCTCCGGCAGCGGCGGCAGTTCCGCGCCGGGCTCGATCTCGGCAAGGCCGGCGACAGCCGAAGGCTCGCATTCCAGCATGTCGTGGATTTCGCGCTCGATGTCGGCAAGCCGCCGCTTGGTGCCTTCCATCCGCTCTTCGGCGCGCGCGGTCGCCTCGCGCGAGACGGAGAGGGCTTCGAGCGAAGCCTTTGCCGCGCGATCGGTCTCGGCCATCGCGGTCTCGGCGGCTGCGAGTGCATCGGCGGCGGTCTGGCGATCTTTCTCGGCATGCCCGATTTCGCTGATCAGCGCGCTGCGCTTCTCGGCGAACACGGCAGGAGCATTCTCAAGCTCCGCGCGCTCGGCCGTCACCTCGGCGGTGCGGGACTGCACGGTATCGATCTGCGAGGCCGCGCTTGCTTTCCGGTTCTGCCAGTCGTTGCGCTCGGCGAGGATCGCCTGCACGCGGCGATCGGCGAGTTCCGCCTCGCGCGCCAGCGCCTGCGCCTCGGCGCGGACCTGGGCAGCGGCGCGGCGATGGCCGTCGATCTCGCCGCGCACGGCGGAAAGCTTGTTCTCGGTGTCGATGCTGTCGGGCAATTCGGCGAGCGCGGCGGTGGCGCCCTCGTGCGCCGCCTCGGCTTCGCTGTGGTCGGCGGAGAGCCGGCTGCGCGCTTCCGTCAGCGCGGAGCGGCGCCCGGCGTGGCGGTTGATCTCGCGCTCGGTCGCGGTATGGCGGTCGCGCGCAGCATCGGCTTCGTGCTGGGCGGCGCGCCAGGCGTCGCGTGCGGCGGATTCGGCGGAGGCGGCGGCCTTCTGCTCATTCTCCGCATTCTCCAGCGCCTGCCGCTTGGCGACGGCATCGAGCTTTGCTTGCTCGAGTTCATTCTCGATGTCGACAAGGCGGGCGCGCTCGGCAAGCCGGCGTGCAGCGCCGGTTGGGGCATGGGCGGAGGCGACAAAGCCGTCCCAGCGCCAGACGTCGCCTTCAAGCGACACCAGCCGCTGGCCGGTCTTCAACTGCGAGACGAGCTCAGCGCCGCGCTCCTTGGCGACCACGCCGATCTGCGCAAGGCGTCGCGACAGCTCAGGGGGAGCCTGGACATGATTGGCGAGCGGCTCCACGCCATCGGGCAGCGACGGATCCGTGCCGGTCGCATTCGCATTGGTCCAGCGCATCGGCGCGGAGGGATCGACGGGCGCGTCGAGATCGTCGCCGAGCACGGCGCCGATCGCCTTCTCATAGCCCTTGGTGACGGTGATGCCGTCGATGATCGGCGGCCACAGGTTCTTGGTCTCGACATTGACGAGCTTCGAGATGGTGCGCGCCTCGGTCTCCAGCCGCTGCACGCGCTTGTCGGCCTCGGCCAGCGGCGCACGGGCGGCATCGAGTGCCGCACGGGCGGCGACGTGCGCGGCTTCGCTCGCCTGCGAGGCGGCTTCGGCCTGCGTCAGGTTCTGCTGCGCATTGGTCATGGCGATCGAGAGCGCGGCGAGGTCGCCGAGGCCGCCGGTCTCCTGCGCAAGCTTCTGCTCGTCGCGCTCGACATTGGCGATTTCCTGGTCGAGCCGCGCCAGCCGGTCGCGGTGGCCGCGCACGGCAGCCTCGAGCTGGTTGCGCTTGGCGGTGAGGTCGGCGAGTGCCGTGGTTAGTTCGGAGAACTGCTGCTCGGAGGCGGCGAGCGTCGCCTCGGCTTCAGCGACGCGCTCGTCGACGCCGGAGCGCTTTTCGACGCGCGTCTTGATCTCTTCCTTCAGCTCCGCGTCCTCGGTGTCGAGGCGCTGCAGCGCGAGGTCCGCATCGGCAATCTGCTGCTGCTCGCGGGCCATGTCGGCGACGAATTGCGTGAGGCGGCGGTCGAGCTCGCCGACGCGCTCTTTCGCCCGCTGCTCCTCGCGGTCGAGCATTTCGCGGGCATTGGTCAGGCGCTGCAGGCCGGCGGCGGCGCGGGCTTCGGCGTCACGCAGCGCCGGAAGCTCGGCGGCGCGCACGGCCTGGATGCGGGCGGCTTCGGCCTGCTCGCGGGTGCGTTCCGCCATCCCGCGCACGGCGACATCATGGGTGTGGCCGGCTTCGGCCACGTCGGCATTGGCGCCGACCCAGCGCAGGTGGAACAGCATCGCCTCGGCCTTGCGCACCTTGGCGGCGACCTCGCGGTAGCGGATCGCCTGCCGCGCCTGTCGCTTCAGGCCATCCATCTGGCCGGCGAGCTGGCCGATCACGTCCTCGACGCGGGTGAGGTTGGTCTCCGCCGCCTTGAGGCGAAGTTCCGCTTCATGGCGGCGCGCATGCAGGCCGGCGACGCCGGCGGCATCTTCCAGCACGCGGCGGCGCTGCTCGGGTTTGGCCTGGATGATCTCGCCGATCTTGCCCTGGTGGACCAGCGCCGGCGAACGCGCGCCGGTCGCGGCATCGGCAAACAGGAGCTGCACGTCGCGCGCGCGGACGTCGCGGCCGTTGATGCGATAGACGGAACCCGCCTCGCGCTCGATGCGGCGGGAGATTTCGAGCAGCTGGCTATCGTTCATGGCAGCCGGCGCCGAGCGATCGGAATTGTCGATCGTCATCATCACTTCGGCATGGTTGCGCGCCGGGCGGTTGCCGGAACCGGCGAAGATCACCGCATCCATGTCGGCGGCGCGCAGCGATTTGTGCGAGGTCTCGCCCATCGCCCAGCGCAGCGCCTCGACCAGATTCGACTTGCCGCAGCCGTTCGGACCGACCACGCCGGTCAGGCCCGGCTCGATCATGAAGTCGGTCGGTTCGACAAAGGACTTGAAACCGTGGAGGCGGAGGCGCGTGAGTTTCATAGACACAATTCTCTGTTGGCCGGGCGCGAATCTCCCAGCCGTGACAATACCATAGAAGGCAATGTCGAGGTGTGGTCGAGTCGCGTCATGCGGCTCTCATGGGCCGCGACAATGGCCGGGCCGTGGCGGAAGGGCAACCGCGGGCGGCGGCTTTTCCCAAGCCTTTTGCGGGGCTTACCGGCGATTGCGAATCGAGGGCGCGAATCGGTTGCGAATTAGCTCTTCAACAACGACTTGATGCGCTTGTCGAATTCCTCGAAGCTCTGGTCGCCCTTTATCATCTCGCCATTGATGAAGAAGGTCGGCGTCGAATTCACCTTCAACACCTCGTTCGCATACTTCTGATCGGCGGCGATCTTGTCGAGCAGCGCCTGGTCCTTCAGGCAGTCCTCGACCTGCTGCTGGGACAGGCCAGCCTGCTTGCCGATGCGGATCAGCGTCTCTGTGGTGTTCTTCAGCACCCAGCTCTCCTGCTGGCGGAACAGCATGTCGACGACCGCGAAATACTTGCCGGCGTCATCCTTGGCGACGCACCGCGCCAGCATCGAGCCGGCCGCGGCCTTGATGTCGAGCGGGAATTCACGGAATACGAAGCGGATCTTGCCGCTGTCGATGTATTCCGACTTGATCTTCGGGAACACCTTTTCGGTGAAGGCCGCGCAATGCGGGCAAGTCATCGAGGCGTATTCGGTGATGGTGACCGCCGCATTTGCCGGGCCCAGCGCCATGTCCGGCATCGATCCGGGTTTTGCGACGTCGGCCGCGCTCTGTGCCATCGCATCGGTGATCAGGCGCAGCGGCGAGAAGCCAGCGAGCAGGCCAAGCCCGGTCAGCGACAGGGCGGCGGTGAAGGCGCGGCGCGTGAGGATCAAGATCGGCTCCCGGGATTGGCGAGACAGGCGAGGGGCTTGCGGAAAGACGCTCTCCGCTAGCTTGAAACGACAAATGTGGCAATGGCGGGCTGGTGGGGGGACCGTCCGGCAGGACTCAATTTCGCTTGATTGCGGCCCCCAACCGCGCCAGCGCGTCCTTCAGCGCCTCGTCCTCCACCGCCGACAGGGTTTTGGCTACCTCGGCCACCTCCTTGGCATCGGGCGGGGGAGGCCGCCTGGGCCGTTCCCGTCGCGACAGCGGCGCCTGGCGCAGCGCCAGCCGGCCGACCGCATGCCAGCCGAAGAAGCGGTTGACCCGTTCCAAGAGCACGTCGGATTTGTGCTGGATCTCCAGCGCTGCCGGGCCCTCCACCCGCAGCACCAGCGTCGCCGGTTCCTGCGGCTGGCCCTCCACCGGCCGCGGCCATTGCATCTTCAGGGGCTCGGCATGACGGGCGATGTCGGCGCCGGCGATCTCGGCCCAGCGCGTGACCAGCTCGCGCGCCGCAAAGCCCTGCTTGGCATAGGCGTCGGAAAAGACGTCGCTGAGCAGAACGGAGAGCGGTTTTGCGCTGACGCGGCCGGGCTTGGACATGACGCAAATTATAGCACGGGATGCCCGCCACTCGTCATGGCCGGGCTTGTACGGGCTATCCACGCCTTGGCCGCGTGAAGAAAGACGTGGATGCCCGCGACGAGCGCGGGCATGACGTGGAGAGATTTGTTCCTCACCGGTAAACTGAGCGCATGAGAGCTACGGCCACAAAAGCAAGAAGCCAGGTGGGGACAGCGGATCGCCCGGCGCTGCTGCTCGACTGGTACGACCGGCATCGCCGGCGGCTGCCGTGGCGGGCGGCGGCCGGTGAGCGGCCCGATCCGTACCGGGTGTGGCTGTCGGAGATCATGCTGCAGCAGACCGGGGTGAAGACCGTCGGCCCCTATTTCCAAAAATTTCTGGCGCGCTGGCCGGATGTCGCGGCGCTCGGGCGCGCCTCGCTCGACGACGTGCTGCGCATGTGGGCCGGGCTCGGCTATTACTCGCGCGCGCGCAATCTGCACGCCTGTGCGGTGGCGGTGTTGCGCGAGCACGGCGGCGTCTTCCCGGACACGGAGGAGGGCCTGCGTACGTTGCCCGGAATCGGGCCCTATACGGCGTCTGCGATTGCGGCGATTGCGTTCGACCGTCGCACGATGCCGGTCGACGGCAATATCGAGCGCGTGGTGTCGCGGCTGTACGCGGTGGAAGAGCCGATGCCGCAGGCGAAGCCAAGAGTACAGGAACTCGCGGCGACGCTGCTTGCCGATACACGCGCCGGCGACGTGAAGACACGCGCCGGCGATAGCGCGCAGGCGCTGATGGATCTCGGCTCCTCGATCTGCACGCCGAAGAAGCCCGCCTGTGCGCTGTGTCCGCTCAATGACGATTGCGCGGCCCGGGCGCGCGACGATCAGGAGAGCTTTCCGCGCAAGGCGCCGAAGAAGTCGGGCGAACTACGGCGGGGCGCGGCGTTCGTCGTCACGCGCGGCGAAGAACTGCTGGTGCGCTCGCGTCCCGAAAAGGGCCTGCTCGGCGGCATGACGGAAGTGCCGGGTTCGGGCTGGATCGCGGGGCAAGAGGACAAGGCCGCACTGAAGCAGGCGCCGGTTCTCGCCGGTGTCGCACGCTGGCATCGCAGGGCCGGCGTCGTCACCCACGTCTTTACGCATTTTCCACTGGAACTCGTGATCTACACAGGCAAAGCGCCGGCGCGGACACCGGCGCCGAAGGGCATGCGCTGGGTGCCGATCGCGACGCTTGCGGAAGAGGCACTGCCCAACGTCATGCGCAAGGCGATTGCGCACGGGCTGGGCGAATAGGGCCGTCGATGCTGACACCATGCTGTCAGCAGGTCAGCGCTATCAGGGAGCCATATGGAGGTTCCCATGATCGCGACCGCACTCGACCGTATTGCTGCACCACCGAGCGCCACGCTGCTCGGCTGGCATCTGCTCGACGCCCGGCCCGGCGAGGGCTGGATTCGAATTGGCTTCGAAGGAAAGCGCGAATTCTGCAACCCGGCCGGCTTTGTGCAGGGTGGCATCCTCGCGGCCATGCTCGACGACACCATGGGGCCGGCGGTGTTCGCCATGACGGAGGGACGGCTCTACACCGCGACCATCAGCCTGACCGTGAATTTCCTCGCGCCGGCCAAACCCGGGCGGATCATCGGCGAGGCGAGGGTGACGCAGCTCGGCAAGACCGTCGCCTTTATCGAGGGCCGGCTCACGGCCAAGGACGGCACGTTGCTCGCGACGGCTTCGACCAACGCGCGGCTGGTCGAGACGGGCAAGGCACTCGGCTGAAATTTACGCGCTGGCGCGGCGCGCGGCAGGGAGCTGCACGATCGGCGGCTTGGCGTTGAGGCCCTCGACCTGGAATCCGGCGACGCGCTTGTAGTTGGCGGCGATGTCTTCCAGCTCCTGCTGTGAGAGCACATCGGTGACGACCTTGTAGCCGTTGGGCGCGCGCTCCTCGACCAGCTGCATCACCTGCTCCGGGCCGTTGCGGCGGTTCAGCATCACGAGGTCGGTCGTGGCCGGCCGCCGCTCCGCCTCGTAGGCGACGAGCGCGGTGTTGGTCGCGCCCTTCGCCAGAATCTCGCGGGTGATGACACGGGCATCGAGGATCGCCTGCGAGGCGCCGTTGGAGCCGATCGGATACATCGGATGCGCGGCATCGCCCATCAGCGTCACGCGGCCAAACGTCCATTGTGGAATCGGGTCGCGGTCGACCAGCGGATATTCGTAGGCGTGCGGGCACTCCCGGATCAGGCGGGGCACGTCGAGCCAGTCGAATTTCCAGTCGGTGAACCAGGGCAGGAATTCGTCGAGCTTTGCCGTGCGGTTATAATCCTCGCGGCGCCACTGATAGGTCGGCGGCATGTGCCGCTCGGCTACCCAGTTGATCTGATGCCTGCCATTGGCGTCAGGCGCCTTCGAGATCGGATAGCAGACGAATTTCAGCACCTCGTGGCCGGCCATGATCATGGTGCGGCCGGTGAGGAATGCTTCTCCGGCGGTGACACCGCGCCAGAGGATGCGGCCGTTCCAGATCGGCGGGCCTTCCTGCGGATAGAGTTTTTCGCGCACGGCCGAATGGATGCCGTCGGCGGCGATCAGGAGGTCACCTTCGTAAGAGCCGGCGGACTTGCCGGTCGCCCTATCGATGAACTCGGCGCGCACGCTGTCGGGCGACTCGGTCCAGCCGACCAGATGGTGGCTGGTGAGGATATTGTCGCGGCCGAGCCGCTCGATCGCGGTATCGAGCAGGATCTGCTGCAGGATGCCGCGATGGATCGAGAATTGCGGCCATTTGTAACCGGCTTCCAGCCCGCGCGGTTCGCTCCAGATCGACTTGCCGTGCTTGGAGAAATAGGCGAGCTCCCGCGTGCGCACGCCGGCGGCATCGAGGCGGTCGTGCAGGCCGAGCTCGATCAGCTCGCGCACGGCATGCGGCAGCACGTTGATGCCGACGCCGAGCGGCTTCAGCTCGCTCACGCTCTCGAACACGCGCGCTGGCACGCCGATCTGCTGCAGGCTGAGCGCCAGCGTCAGCCCGCCAATGCCGCCGCCGGCGATGAGTATGGTCATGATGCGCCCTCGGTATTGGCCATTGTCATGACACGGGATTACGCTTTTGGGCAACCGCGAAAGCGGGCATCCCGGCCGGTGGACGGCGGGAGGTCGTCCCGCTAACTTGCCGCGGCTCTGCCGTGAGGACCGACATGCTCAAGCTCTATTATGCTCCCAACACCTGCGCGCTGGCTTCGCATATCACCCTCGAAGAGGTGGGCGCGCCCTACAGCGCCGAGCGGCTGGATTTCAGGAACAACCAGCAGAACAGCGCGGATTATCTCAAGATCAATCCAAAGGGCCGCGTGCCGGCGCTGGTGACGGATGGCGGCGTGCTGACCGAGACGCCGGCGATCCTGGCGTTCCTTGCGCAGAGCTTTCCGAAGGCGAAGCTCGCGCCCCTCGACGATCCCATGGCGTTTGCGCAGGTGCAGTCGATCAACAGCTATCTCTGCTCCACCGTGCATGTCGCGCATGCCCACAAGCAGCGTGGCTATCGCTGGGCCACCGAGGAGACGTCGTTCGCCGACATGAAGCGCAAGATCCCGGAGTCGATGACGGCCTGCTTTGCGCTGATCGAGCGCGACCTGCTGAAAGGGCCCTGGGTGATGGGCGAGCAGTATACGATCTGCGATCCCTACCTCTACACGGTCGGCGGATGGCTCGAGGGCGACGGCGTCGATCTGTCAAGACTGCCGAAGGTCGTCGCGCATCGCCAGCGGATGGAAGCGCGTCCGGCGGTGGCGACGGTGCTGGCCGAGGAGAAGGCCTAGCTGTCGTCCCGGCCAAGCGAGCGTTCGGCGAGCGCTGAGCCGGGACCCATAACCCCGAATTTCCGTGTGACACTTCGCTGGGGCCCCAGCTCGCCGAACAACGCGAACCTGTGGTTATGGGTCCCTGCGTTCGCAGGGACGACAGTTGTTATGTTGTGCGGGTTCTGCCCCGCTCCATCTCCCGCCCGATGCCGAGCATGAGGTTGCGCAGCCAGATCGAGCCCGGGTCCATCTGGGCGCGGGTCGGATAGAACAGATATTGCTCGTCGATCCCGGGATCGAATGGCGGGGCGATCGCCCGCAGCGATAGTTGCCTCGAAAGTGCTGCGATCAGGCGGCGCGGCACGAAGGCGACGAGGTCGGTGCGTGCCGCGACATGCAGCGCTTCGATATAGCCGGGCACGACCAGCGCGATGCGCCGCTCGATACCTTTGGGGCGCAGCCAGACGTCGATCAGATCCTGGCTCTGGCCGCGGATCACGACGGCGACGTGCCGCGCCGCCAGGAATGCCTCGCGCTTCTTCAATCGGCTGCCTGCGGGGTGGCCGCGGCGCACCGCGAGCGCGTCGCTGTCGGTATAGAGGCGCTGGCGGTGAAAGCCCTTGAAGGCGTCGCCGATCGAGCAGACGAGATCGATGGTACGGGCGAATTCCGGGGTGAAGATCGCCGGCCCTCGCCACGGCACCACGTCGATAGTGACGTTCGGCGCTGACTTCGTGACCTTCTCCATCAGCGGCGGCATCAGGAGCTCGACGGCGAGGTCGGGCATCATCAGGCGAAAGTGCCGCTCGCTGCGATCAGCGTCGAATTCGTCCCGCGTGAACAGCCCGCGCACCTGGTCGAGCGCCTGCGCCAGCGGACCGCGCAGGGCCTGTGCCCGCGGCGTCAGCTCCATGCGGGCGCCGGTACGCACCAGCAGGGGATCGCTGATCAGGTCGCGCAGGCGCTGCAGCGCGTGGCTGGTGGCCGGTTGCGACAGGCCGATCCGCATCGCCGCGCGGCTGACGCTGGCTTCCCGGAGCAGCGCGTCGAGCGCCACCAGCAAATTGAGGTCAAGCGAATTCAAATTCATTGTATGAATATATATCATATATTCTATCGATTGGAAGAATGCAGGCGCGGGCGCCATGATTGGCAACAGCCAATCAATGGAGAAGATGGCCATGAGCGCAGAAGCCAACAAGAAACTCGTGCAGCAGGTCTATACCGACTCTGCCAATCGTAACGGCACGACCTTCGTCGACAATCTCGCGGACGATGCGAGCTGGATCGTCACCGGGCAGTATTCCTGGTCGCAGGAGTTCAAGGGTAAGGACGCCATCCTCAACGGCCTGATGGGCCATTTCCGTTCGTTCTTCGCGGTGCGGCCGCGCACGGTGGCATTCAACTTCATCGCCGAGGGCGACACCGTCGTGGTGGAAGCCCGCGGCGACAATGTCACCAAAGCGGGCCTGCGCTACGACAACCAGTATTGCATGGTGTGGCGCATCGAGAACGGCAAGATCAAGCAGATCAAGGAGTATTGCGACTCCGCGCTGGTGGAGCGCGTGCTCGGGCCGTTCCCCCACGAGCGCAAGCGGGCGGTGGGCTGAAGCATTGAGCAGCGTTTGTGCAGAAGGCCGCCGGCCGCGCCGGCGGCCGTTTCCACTTTCCCTGCTCGCCATCGCGCGATCGGTGCTGATGCTGGTTGCGACATGGTGCGAGCGCAGCAATGTGCGGCGTCAACTCGCCGTCATGAGCGATCGTGAATTGCATGATATGGGAGTGTGCCGGGCGGAAGTCGCCGACGAGATTGGTCGGCCGTTCTGGCGGGAAATGAAAGGGAGGCTGCCATGAAGGAGATTTTCAGCCCGGCGACGTTGCCGCCGCCGACGGGCTATTCGCATGTTGCGAAGGTGAGCAAGGGTACGCTGGTCTATATCGCAGGCCAGGTGTCGAGCGATGCGTCGGGCAAGCTGGTCGGCGAGGGCAATTTCGAGGCGCAGGTCGAGCAGGTGTTCAAGAACCTCAAGCTGGCGCTGGAGGCGGCCGGTGCCACCATGGCCGACATCGTCAAGATGAATACCTATCTCGTTGCCGAAGTCAGCCAGGATGACCTGCCGAAGATGCGGGCCATCCGGGACCGCCACCTCAACAAGGAAAAGCCGCCGGCGAGCACGCTGGTGGTCGTGAGCCGCCTGGCGCGGCCGGGCTGGCTGATTGAAATCGAGGTGGTCGCGGCGATCGATTAAGGAGTCATTCCGGCGCGCGCCACCGGTCCGCGCAAAGCGCGGCCGGATGACAAGCTCCAGCGCGAACCCGGAATCTCGTTTCAACAATCTCGGGATTCCGGGTCCACGCGCAAGCGCGTGTCCCGGAATGACGGTGACCTTTAGGCCGCCCGGGTTTTGAGGTGGCGGAACATGTTGCCGCGCGCCTCGTCGTCCATCTCGGCCTTGAAGGTGAACTTGTCCTTCAACGCGATGGCGCGGGCCGCCGCCGGCCGCGCCGAAATCTCGTCGACGAGACGCTTGACGTTGGGGTATTTCGCGGCGGCGTCCTCGCCCATCACGAACACCGCCATCCGCGCCCATCCCCACAGCGCCATGTCGACGATGGTGTAGGTGTCGCCGACCATGTATTTCTTACCGGCGAGATGATCGTTGAGCACGCTGTAATGCCGCTGCGCCTCGAACTGATAGCGGTTGTGGGCGTAGTCGATCTTCTCGGGAGCAAAATGCTTGAAGTGCACCGCCTGCCCCGAATAGGGACCGACGCCGGTGGCCACGAACATCAGCCAGGACAGCATCTCGGCGCGGTTCTGCGGCGTGTTTGATGGCAGGAACTTGCCGGTCTTCTCGGCGAGGTAAAGCAGGATCGCGTTGCTGTCGAACACGATGACGCCGTCATCATTGATCGCCGGCACCTTGCCGTTTGGATTGATCTTCAAGAATTCCGGCTTGAACTGATCGCCCTTGCGGGTGTCGACCGCCACCGGCTCGAACGGCAGTCCTAATTCTTCGAGGAAGAGCGCCACCTTGGTCGGGTTGGGCGAACCGTTGAAATAGAATTTCAGCATGAAAGTCTCCCCAGCTTCTTGTTATGGATTGACGGGATGCGGCTTCATTGCCGCAGGCAGGACCGTGCATGCGCAAATTTTTCGGGCTGCGCAAGCGACGAGTTTGTGAATGCGGTCGGGATTGGCGCGTGGATCGGCCGGTCAGCCGACGAAGAAGAGGCCCGCGATGCCGGCAATGATCATCGCCGCGCCCGACAGGTGCAGCAGGATCGACATGCGCGTTGCCGCCTGCAGGTCGGAGACCTGGGCCGCGCGCTCCGGGCCGCGCGCATAGCCATGGACGATGATTTCCTGGTTGAAGTCGCCATGGGCTTCCATGTTGCCGGCGAGGCCGACGCGGATCAGGAGGATGCCGAAGATGACAAGGCCAGCCGATCCCAGCATGCCAATCAGCAGCATCGGGAACATGCCGATCAGGAAGATCGGCAGCAGCGGCAGAAGCAGCATTGCCTCGGATCGTTTGCGCATTGGCTGACCAATCGAAACGGCGACGGATAATGCCCGAATCTACGTCCGGCGGCCCAACTAATCAAATCGAAAGGGCGTGAACGGCGAGAAACGGCGTCAGCCCGCCGCCATCTGGCTGCGGATTTCGGCGCGCAGCTCGTCGATCAGCCGAAGACCCTGCTTGGTCTCGACATGCCAGAAGGTCCAGCCGTTGCAGGCCTCTGCGCCCTGTGCGACCGCGCCGATGCGGTGGATCGAGCCGACCTTGTCGCCGAGCATGATGGCGCCGTCGGCACGGACCAGCGCGCCATGGCGCTTCTTGGCGTCCACAAGCTTCGCGCCCGGCGCGATCATGCCGCGCTCGATCAGCTCGGAGAAGGCGACTCGCGGCGCCTCGCGCGCCGTCATGAACGGGGCGAGCGTTGCTTCCGGCAGCGGCTCGACCTCGGCGATGCGCTGCTCCGCCGCCTTGGCATAGGCCGGGTCGCGCTCGAAGCCGACATAGCTGCGGCCGAGACGTTTTGCCACGGCGCCGGTCGTGCCGGTGCCGTTGAAAGGATCCATCACGACGTCGCCCGGCTTCGACGACGACAGCAGCACCCGCGCCAACAGCCCTTCCGGCTTCTGGGTCGGATGCACCTTCTTGCCGTCCTTGCCCTTGAGGCGTTCCTCGCCGGTGCAGAGCGGGATCAGCCAGTCGGAGCGGGCCTGCACGTCCTCGTTCGCCGCCTTCAGCGCCTCGTAGTTGAAGGTATAGCCCTTGGCCTTCTCGTCGCGCGCCGCCCAGATCATGGTCTCGTGCGCGTTGGTGAAGCGGCGGCCGCGAAAATTCGGCATCGGGTTGGACTTGCGCCAGACGATGTCGTTGAGGACCCAGAAGCCGAGGTCCTGCATGATGGCGCCGACGCGGAAAATATTGTGATAGGAGCCGATCACCCAGATCGTCGCCGAC
>Ga0081455_10005000_pt1 | contig 14664 bp, 9 predicted proteins | sample TabmetS3T2R1_FD_70207 | JGI IMG/M metagenome (GOLD analysis project Ga0081455, IMG submission 70207) | Tabebuia heterophylla rhizosphere microbial communities from the University of Puerto Rico - S3T2R1 | ecosystem: Host-associated > Plants > Roots > Rhizosphere ... | reverse complement strand
GAAAGCGACCGGGTTTCCTATTGCGAAAATCGCGGCCAAACTCGCGATCGGCTACACACTCGACGAAATCAAAAACGACATCACGCGTGAAACGCCGGCCTGCTTTGAGCCGACGATCGATTACTGCGTGGTCAAAGTGCCCCGATTCACATTTGAAAAATTTCCACAGGCAGAAGCGACGCTCACGACGCGGATGAAAAGCGTCGGAGAGGCGATGGCAATCGGACGCACTTTCAAGGAAGCCCTGCAAAAAGCACTCCGCAGCCTGGAGATCAAACGCTTTGGTTTGTTAGGCGACGGGGCGGATAGGGTTGTCGATCTGGAAACGCTGCGATTGAAGCTGGCAATCCCGAATGCCGAACGAATTTTCTATATCGCGCAAGCATTCCAAAAAGGCCGGTCGATCGATGAAGTCTACGAGCTTACGAAGATCGACAGATGGTTTTTGCGAAACGTTGCTGAGGTCGTCGCGGAAACCGGATGTTTGAAGACAAAGACGTTTTTGCGCGCGAAGAAATTTGGTTTCTCAGACCGACAACTGGCGGTCGCGCGAAGCGCTTCGGAAAACGCGATTCGATCTAAGAGAAAAACTGAAGGAGTGGCACCCACGTACCGCCTCGTGGATACGTGCGCAGCGGAATTCGAAGCGTATACGCCGTACTATTATTCGACGTACGGTGACGAGAACGAGCGGCGCGACAGCGATAAACGCAAGATCATGATCCTTGGTGGCGGACCGAACCGAATCGGTCAGGGTATTGAATTCGATTATTGCTGCGTGCACGCCGCCTTCGCCCTGCGCGAGCTCGGTTTCCAGACCATCATGGTGAACTCGAATCCGGAAACGGTGTCGACCGATTACGACACGAGCGACAAACTTTATTTTGAGCCGCTTACCCTCGAGGACGTGCTCAACATTTATGATCAGGAACAACCGGAAGGCGTGGTCGTCCAGTTTGGCGGGCAAACACCGTTGAATCTCGCCAGTGGATTGAAGGCGGCAGGCGTCCCTATTCTTGGAACGCAAACCGAAAGCATCGAGACGGCGGAGGACCGAAAGTTATTTGCGGCGATGCTGGACAAACTGGGTCTACGCCAAACCCCCAACGGATCGGCCACAAGCAGCAAAGAGGCCGTGGCGATAGCGAAGAAAATTGGCTATCCGGTGCTCGTTAGGCCAAGCTTTGTCTTGGGCGGGCGCGCGATGGAGCTCATCTATACAGAGACGGATCTCAGACGTTACATGACAAATGCGACTGAAGTAACGCCTGGTCGACCGGTGCTCATCGATCGCTTTCTTGAGGATGCCATTGAGGTCGATGTTGATTGCCTCTCGGACGGCGAGACAACCATCATTGGCGTAATCATGGAGCACATCGAGGAAGCGGGCATTCACAGCGGTGACAGCGCATGCGTGATCCCGACGTTTTCCTTGTCACAAAAAGTCCTGGACGAGATTTCGTCAGCGACCAAAGCAATGGCGCGTGAGCTCAATGTGCGGGGTCTGATGAACGTGCAATTCGCTGTGAAGGACGACGAGGTTTACGTGCTCGAAGTCAATCCGCGCGCCTCGCGTACTGTTCCATTTGTCAGCAAAGCGATCGGCGTACCATTGGCCAAACTGGCTGCAAAAGTGATGACGGGAATGTCATTACGCGAACTCGGATTCACGAAGGAAATCGTGCCTAAACATTTCTCGGTGAAAGAAGCGGTTTTTCCGTTTCTGCGTTACGAGGGCTTGGATATTTCACTCGGGCCGGAAATGAAATCCACGGGCGAAGTAATGGGCATCGATGTCGATCTAGGTCTTGCGTATGCCAAATCGCAAATGGCCGCCCCGCCTCCTTTACCTAAACGAGGAAGAGTCTTTGTCAGCGTCAAAGACGCCGATAAGGAAGCGGTCATTCCCGTCGCGCGCGAATATCTCAAACTCGGTTTTGAAATTGTTTCCACCAGCGGAACGGCAGAGGCGCTGGCCAACGCGAAAATCCAAGTGACCAAGGTGTTCAAGATTCATGAAGGACGCCCGAACGTGCTCGATCGGATCAAGAACGGTGATATCAATTTCATCATCAACACGCCGAGCGGCAAAATTCCCCGAGAACACGAAGTGGTTATTCGAAACGCTGCGCTCGCGGCAAAAATTCCCATCATGACGACGGTGCGCGCGGCGCTAGCCAGCGCGAATGGGATCCGATCACTGCAAGAACGAAAAGTTCAGGTGCGGAGTTTGCAGGAATATCACTGTGGCGGTGGTCACTGACCTCCGATAGTTCTTAAATGGGAATTTGCGGCAGTTGAAGACCGCCGCTACAGAGACCAATGAAGTATTCGACCTTGTTGCTCCTATTGATAGCCCCGGCAGTTTTCGCAACGGAAGAAAACAAACAGGAAACAACTCCCCTGAATTCATCCAACGAAGTTGCCGTTATCAAAACGAACGAAGGTGAAATGGTGGTGCAGTTTTGGACTGATGCCGCACCAAGCACGGTCGAGAATTTCAAGAAATTGGCGCGCCAGGGTTTTTTCGACGGAACGATTTTCCACCGGATCGTCAAAGGATTCATGATCCAGGGCGGCGATCCGAATTCGAAAGATCCGGCAAAAGAGAACAGCTACGGGGAAGGCGGACCTGGGTACAACATCAAAGCTGAGTTCAACGATCATAGCCACGACCGCGGCGTAATTTCGATGGCGCGCGGGCCTGATCCCGACTCAGCAGGTTCGCAATTCTTCATCTGCCTCGCTCCGGTGCACCGGCTCGATCATCAATACACGACCTTTGGTAAACTGATTAAAGGCCAGGATGTGCTGGAGAAAATCGGTGATACCCCAGTGACCAAGAACAGCATGGGCGAACCGAGTAAACCGACCAAACGCGTCGTGATCGAGAGCATCAAAATGGCTCCGGCTGATTCAGTTAAGTAGCGCTTCGATCACGCTCTTGTCATTCCGAGCGAAGTCGAGGAACCTCTGGTGTTTTCAGGGAATCGAGAGATGTCTCGACTCCACTTGACATGACAAAGATTGGATTGGTCCAGATGAGCTGCGGCGGAGAGCCGGAGAAGAATATCTCCCGCGCGATTCAGTTCATTCGCGACGCAGCGAGACAAGGCGCAGAAATTGTCTGCCTGCCGGAGCTTTTTCGGTCGCAATATTTTTGCCAGACAGAGGATCACAAAAATTTCGATTTGGCCGAGGAAGTGCCCGGAAGGTCAACCGCTGCACTGGGAGAAGTTGCTCGGGAAACCGGCACAGTGATTATTGCGTCGCTTTTCGAAAAACGCAGCGCCGGTCTTTATCACAACACGGCGGCAATCATCGACGCGAACGGAAAATTGCTCGGTAAATATCGCAAAATGCATATCCCTGATGATCCGCTGTATCACGAGAAATTTTATTTCGCGCCGGGCGATCTTGGATTCAAAGCGTGGAATACGACCCACGGCAAGATCGGCGTCTGCGTGTGCTGGGACCAATGGTATCCGGAGGCAGCGCGACTGACCGCATTGCGCGGCGCGGAGATTATTTTTTATCCAACGGCAATCGGCTGGCATCCGAGCGAGAAAGAGGAATTTGGAAAAGCACAACATTCTGCGTGGGAAACGATTCAGCGTGGACATGCGATCGCCAATGGATGCTACGTGGCGGTTGCGAACCGTATCGGTTATGAAGCGCCCGCCGGTGGAGATGGCATTGAATTTTGGGGGCAAAGCTTCGTGTGCGGACCCGACGGCGAAATCGTCGCGAAGGGTTCGATCGATCAAGAAGAGATTGTAGCGGCGGAGATCGATTGGGCTCGCGTCAACGAGCAGCGAACCCATTGGCCATTTTTGCGCGATCGCAGAATCGATGCCTACCGCGGTATCGAAGAGCGGATGATCGATTAGCGTCACCCGCTGCAGACCACACTCGAAGCTCGTGTGACGAGAACTCATCAGCTTCCCGAAAACGCGCGCTGTTCGAATCCGCTCTTTGTGCTAATACCAGCGCAATGACCCCGAGCGGAGCTCAATCGAGCCGTAGGCCGTGGTATCGTCCTTCGTTGACGGTACAAATCATGATCGGGTTGGTTGTCGGCGGGGTGATTGGATGGCTGCGACCTGATTGGGGCAACGCGGTTTATTTTTTACGCGACATTTTCATCAACCTGATCAAATCGATCATCGCGCCCCTTGTGTTGTCGACCATCGTGGTTGGGATCGCAGGCGCCGGTGCCCTTCGGAAGGTGGGGCGCATGGGAATCAAAGCGCTGATCTATTTCGAGATTGTTACAACTGCCGCGCTGTTCATCGGATTGGCTGTGGTAAATCTTACCAAGCCTGGGGTCGGAGTGACTCTCGAAACGACGAACACGTCCGCCATCCAGTCGATCGAGCACACACATCCGCAGTCTTTCGTCGAAACCATCGTCCACGCATTTCCGGCCAGCGTCATAGAAGCGATGGTTCGTGGCGACGTTTTGCAAATCGTGGTGTTCAGCGTGCTCTTCGCACTGGCCGTTTCCGCCGTGGGTAGCAAAGGCCAACCGATCGTTCGTGCGATGGAAAGTCTCTCCCAAGTGATGTTCAAATTTACAAACTACGTGATGATGTTTGCGCCAATTGGTGTGGGCGCGGCGATGGCTCACACGGTCGGGACACAGGGCCTCGGGGTGCTGATGAACCTCGGCAAACTCGTCCTATCGCTCTACCTGGCGCTGATCATTTTCGTAGTTGTCGTTTTTGGAGTGGTCATCCTGATCGCCCGCGTGCCGTTGCGAAAGTTCATGCGTGCAGTGCGCGAGCCGGCCGCACTGGCGTTTGCGACGACGAGCAGTGAGTCGGCGCTGCCTAAGGCCATGGAATCGATGGAACGTCTGGGTGTGCCACGTCACATCGTTGGCTTTGTAATGCCGACCGGCTATTCATTCAACCTCGACGGTTCGACACTTTACCTGGCGCTGGCGTCAGTTTTCGTAGCGCAGGCGGCCGAAGCCACTACCGGTCAACATTTGGGATGGGACCGGCAGATCCTGATGGTGCTGACGCTGATGATCACTTCCAAGGGCGTCGCCGCCGTCCCGCGCGCATCGCTGGTGATCTTGCTGGCAACTGTGAACAGCTTCCTGCCCGCTGGCCTCGGACCAATTGGCGTGGCGGTCATTTTTGGTGTCGATGAATTGATGGATATGGGACGCACGTGTGTAAACCTGATCGGCAATTGTCTGGCAACGGTCGTTGTTGCGCGCTGGGAAGGCGAATTCGATGACCGACGCGCACAGATGTTTGGCACTCCGGCCGAAGCTGAAATGGATCTTAAAACCGGCGAAGTCGCCTTCGCCGACGCAGTCGCCCAAGGCGACTGAATCTAATTACGGCCAAGCCCACCTACGGCGAGAATCGGTCAAATCCTAAGCAAATTTCTCACGTAAAATACGGGTTGACAATGACCGCGACTTCTTTGAACGTCGCGAACTTTCATTCACCAAAAACCCATGAAAAAAATATTCGCAGCATGTCTGATATCCTCCTCGATTGCCTTGAGCATGATCGCTTTTGGCGTCGGAAATCGTCCAGCAACAACTGGACCGAATCCTAACGCCGATTCCTTTGCCCAGGGACCGGCGGTCGATACCGCCAGTGTGGTCGTCCAACTCAAAGGCGATCCGCTAAGTACGTCTTCCGCTACCAAGCCCGCGGCCGGCAGGAAAATTGACTTCACAAGCAGCGCCGTGACATCGTATCGTGCCCAGCTCTCAGCCGGGCGCAACGAATTCAGAAAATGGCTGCAGGCGAATGCACCCAGCGCAACAATAACAAGCGAGTATGATATCACGCTTAATGGAGTCGCGGTTGAGCTTAACGGGACACCGCTAGCGACGATCGCCGCGGCACCGATGGTGGAACGGGCGAATTACTGCGTCCTCTATCATCCCACGCTGAGCGAGAGCTACAAAATCATCAATGCGACGGATGCTTGGAATGCTGCTGGTGGTAGATCTGTTGCCGGAGCCGGGATCAAGATTGGAGACATCGACACGGGCATTGACGACACCCATCCCTTTTTCGATCCGACGGGTTTCAGTTATCCTGATGGATTTCCCAAGTGTGATGCAGCAGACAGCAATTCGAACCACCAGGATCAGGACTGCAGATATGTCTCGCCAAAGGTCATCGTTGCCAAGGTCTTCTACAACAAATCGCACCAGCAAGGACTTGATGCTCAGGCCATCCAAGACCACGGAACTCACACCGCCGGAATCGCAGCAGGTGTGACCGGCCAGACCGCAGTGGTAAACGGCGTTAGCATTGATGACATGTCAGGGATCGCTCCGGGCGCGTGGCTGGGAAATTACAATGTTTTTCCCGGCGGCGTGTTGAATGCCCGCAGTGAGGACATCCTCAACGCGGTCGACGCCGCGGTCGAGGATGGGATGGACGTTCTTAATCTGTCGTTAGGCGGCAGCTATCATGGTAACAACGACCTGCTTGCCATCGGGCTCGACAACGCAGTGGATGCAGGTGTGGTCGTGGCTGTGGCGGCCGGTAACAGCGGCCCTGGGCCAGGCACTCTTGAGTCGCCCGGTCGCGCGCGCAACGTAATCACGGTCGGAGGGAGCACGAACCAGCATTTCGTCGGCCAGCCGTTCACTTATCCAGCGGGCGGCGGAACAACAATTGGCGCGGCAGTGGGTGACTTCGATCCGTTACCCGGAGCGTCGTTCGACCTTTTCGACACACAGTCCGACGGTTGCGCAGCGGTTGACCCCGGCGCCTCGGGCAAGCTTGCAATCATCAACCGCGGAGCGTGCGTTTTCAGCCAGAAGGTTGCGAACGCCAAAGCGGCGGGTGCCGTAGCAGTTCTCATTATCAACAACGTTGCCGGAGATCCAACCGCAATGGCGAAAGATGGCGGAGGCGGCGATGATTTGCCTGCCGTCCAGATCGGCAAGAACGAGGGCGCAGCGCTGCGGGCGGCCAATCCACCAGATGCATCAGCGGTCGCAACGTTCCAAGAATTCATCACTCCAAACGCGGATATTGCCTATGGCAGCAGCAGCCAAGGCCCGTCACCTGTCGACTTTGCTATTAAGCCCGACATAGCCTCGGTCGCCGTCAACGTTCTCAGTTCCATCACTTGCGTGGGCAAGCCAGGGGGATGCCCGGGCGATGGGTCAGGATGGGCGTTCTTTACAGGCACCTCGATGGCAACACCGCACATCGCCGGCGGGGCGGCCGTGCTCCTGCAGTTGCATCCAGATTGGTCGCCTGCGCAAATTAAGTCGGCGCTCGCGAATCGCGCTGATTTGGTCGTCAAAGACGCCATCACTGGCACGCACGACATCGGTCCAATGGTACAAGGTGCAGGACGAGAGAACTTGTCAGTTTCGGCAAGAGCAACAACGTGGATGGATCCGGTTTCGGCGAGTTTTGGCCAGATTATACCCGGCCAGCCGAATTCGGTAAACATCACACTGAACAACCCAACGGGCAGTGATCAGACGTTCAATGTGTCCGTCAAAAAGTTTACTCCGAGCACCTTCGGCGGAACAGTGGACCCGCTCTATGACGCGGGAACTCTAAGTGCTGGTGACAATCGGATTAGCGTGCCGGCCAGCATAACGGTACATGCGAACACTTTCGAGACGCTCAGTATCTCGGTGAACCAGGGGCTTCCGCTAAACACTATCGTTCAGGGTTGGATCAACCTCGATGGTCCTGGATCGAACGATCTGCACTTGGCTTACTACGGGAAAGTCGCCAATCCGTAAATCGCCTTAAATCATCCAAACGCAGAATAGTTCTACCAAACAGGGACGCGGGTAACCGCGTCCCTGTTTTTGTTCAGCAAAAGAGGATCAGCAGGACATCGACAATCCTGAATCGATTCGCTTACAGTGGCGCTCGTGATGGTAGCTTTCCATATGTCCGCTAACGCGCTCCATCTGATGCAGATTTTGGTCGCTGCTTTCCTGGCGATTCTTTTCCTCCAATCAGGTATTGATAAAATCGTCGATCGCCGCGGAAATCTTGAATGGCTAAACGGACATTTTGCCAAGAGTCCACTGGCGGGAACTGTTCCCGCGCTTCTGACCGCCATCACCATCCTCGAGATCGCTGCCGGCGTGCTAAGCGCGTTTGGGTGCGTCCTCGTGCTCTTCATGCAAGATTCGACGGTCGCTTTCTGCGGCGCAGTCATCTCCGCAGCGGCGATCGTTGCATTGTTTTTTGGGCAGCGACTCGCGAAAGATTATGCAGGGGCCGCGGTCCTCGTTCCCTATTTTCTGCTCGCGCTAATCGCAATCTATCTGCTCGCACACGGCTAAACGAGTGAGAATCCGCGCTGATCTTTCAGGAGGCGCCCCATCGACAGGCGCAGCGACGCAATCCATCCGGGTATCCGAACTAAGCGATCAATCCCACGCAGGCGATATTCTCTTGTTGCCGATAGCGATGATCGCATTTTGGACGCTCGCTTACGATCTTGTTCTTCTCGCCAGATGGCCAGCATACACGATCACTTGGTGCTTTCTGGCATTCGCGATCGCCGGGGGTATCGCGTTACGAGGATTGTGGACCAAAACGAGTGCAATCCCTGGGAAAAATTATCGATTTCACCCCTGCCATCTTCTGCTGTTGGCTTTGGGGTTAGGCTACGCGATTACAGCCTTGTTCGTGCGACGACCGAATCAGGATGATGTGGTGTATTTTCACAGAGCTCTAAGTCAACTGCTCGACTTGCACCAGCCCATCTTCCTGCGTCAGACGAGTGTTGACATGGATGCGGCAGCATTTTCACCGGTCCATTTGGCAACCAGTTATGAGATGCTCACAGCCTTTCTGGGGCATTACGTTCGAGTCGATCCTCTGTATTTGTACCAGGTCGTCAACCACGCAATCGTCGCCTTTTCCGTCCCTTTTGTTTTGTATTGGTGCGTCAGAGCGTTTGGCTTAAAGCGCTGGCCAGCGGCCGCCGGAGCGCTGTTTGGGATGAGTTTTCTACTACTCGCTGACAAATCATCCTTCGGAGTGTTACTTGGCGCTGCAACATCAGTAGAGGGAGCCGATCCTGGTGGATGGGTAGGATTTTCTACTCTTGCCGGCTATATGTGGCAGGGGAAGCCGATCGTACTGATTTTGTTTTTGCCGATCGCGCTGGCGCTCAATTACCGGTTCCTTAGCCGAGGTAACCCAATTGATCTGGCGTGGCTTACATTTTTGGGCATCGCCGGCGTGGGCCTCAGCAATCCGGCCCTCTACCTGCTCCCAGCAATTAGCGTCTGCTCCTGGGTAGCTTTCTTCACTGTTGAGCTGTTCGGACGGAGCACACCTGGAACTTTGTGGAAGCTGACCCGCCTCGGCGTGTTACTGGCTTTCCCGCTTGTTTATCCAATCGGGATACTGGCCTTACTGAAAATGGATATCATTCCGAAGCCAGTGGACATTCACATGCTGGGGCCGAGATACATGCCATGGGCCGACGCTGTGGACTATGCCATTGGTGGACGTGCTGAGTACCTCCGTGACGTAGTGTTAATGATTGCCGTCCCGCTGCTAATTGTTAGGGCACGCACCGGTTTCTTTCTCTTCTTTTACCTTTGTACTGTCTGGGTTCTTTGTTTAAATCCATTTCTGGCACGCATGTGGATGTCAAACATCCTTGCGCCAACGTACTTTCGACTCGTATATCTTCTACAACTGCCTTTGTTGTGCGCCTTGATAGCAGCTGCAGGACCGCAACTGGCAAACAAACAGGCTATGATCACAGAACGCTTAACGACAGTGTTCGCGCTTTCAGCCATCGTTGTCAGCTTCGTTAGTAGTTATCACGGGATTTCAATATTTCCAAAAGACGCACGACTTGGCGTTGGATGGAAGGCGCCCAGCGAATACCAGCTGCTCCCGGCAAACCTCGATTTTGCCAAAGCTGCCGACAAGTACATTGCTCACGCGAAGCTGCTCGCACCAATTTGGACGGCAGGTTGCGAGTTACCGCTTCTGTTTCCCAAAATGAAAGTGGTTGCCCCGCGATTGGTCACGCATTATTTCGCGAATGCCGGCAACCCCGGAGAAGGCGACCTTCGCAACCAAGCGGCAGCGTTTATTGTCGAGCAGCGACTCGGCAGTCCCGAGCGAGTTAAGGCTTCGGAACTGAAGTTTCGGAAGGTGATAGAAACTGGCCGCGCAAATGCCGTGGCGGTTCCCGAATTTGAAAGCGAAAGAGTATTGGCGACACTCAAGTCGATAGATCCTGCGTGGCACCGCGTATTGCAAGCCGGTGGGTTGGTACTGATGTTGCCGGGGCGTACCGAACCAACAGGGTAATAATGTCGTGTTCATTCGGATTGGAATTTCCGCTGGAGAAAGCAAGCGGCGCGTGCTTAGCTGCCATTGCCTAGGAACTCACTATATCGCGACAGTTTTATGCAGATAACCAAGCACCTCCCGTCCGAGCCGTTGGTAGCCGCATTAAACGGTTGCACGCCGCCAGATCCCTGCAAATCCACGGCCAAATCGCCACACTTCGCGACTGCGGCTGAAGCGATGAAGAATTATCGAGGGAACCCCGCTGCCACTTGGTACAAGGATGACGCTGACGAGAATGATCACATCGGAAAGTACGCGTTTCAGCGATTGCGTCGGACCTGGTTCACTCCTCATATCGTTCCAAAGTTCAAGCTTCACGGCGACGATAAGTTTTATGCGATTGGCTCCTGCTTTGCGCGCGGCCTTGAACAGTGTCTTCAAAAGAATGGCATCGCGGTTGAAAGCGCGGCGCCGGAATTTTCTAAACTTCAGCCAGCCAAAAAAGGGGTATCAGCCCTCGGATTCACGAACAAGTACAACACGTATTCGATGTTGAACGAACTGCGCTGGGCGCTCGATCCCGAGGCAGTGTTTCCCCGGGAGTCTATTGTCCGGCTGACTGCAACGACGTGGTACGATCCACACACTAATCCGACGTTAAGTTTTGCCGGCTTGGATGAGACATTGCAACGCCGTGCGCTCATGCAAGCCGTCACAGAACGTATCAAGAGCTGTCGCGCAGTGGTTGTTACTCTCGGCCTTGCCGAGGTATGGCGCGATGTTCGAGCCGACATTTACCTCAACTGCACGCCGATCCCATCGCTGTTCAAAAGTGAACCCGGCCGGTACGAATTTCATTTGACCACGTTTGCGCAAAACTGGTCCAACCTGGAAGCGATTTACGAGTTGCTGGCTCGCTACGGACATCCTGATTTTCACATCATTGTAACAGTGTCGCCCGTTCCTTTGATGAACACTTTTTCAACGATGGATATTGTCGTAGCGAACACATGGGCCAAGTCTCTTTTGAGAGCAGTCGCGCAAGAGTGGGCAATGACGCACCCGAATGTGGATTACTTCCCGAGTTCCGAGATCGTAGACAAGTCCGATCGTGCAGCAGTATGGGAGAAGGACCTGAGACATGTTATGGGTCCAGCCGTCCGGCACATTATGGAGTTGTTTCTACGGAACTATATCGAGTGAGCCTGAACAACTATAGAACGGGGCTCAGATTTGTTAACGTGACAGCCGAGGAACTCGGGCGACGCAAATCGCAGAATCGATTGCACTTCCTACGTCATATTGAAACGTGCCAGTAGTCCCATCGAGTATCTTTGATAACGCGAAAGGTCGGAGGTCTCACGCCGCGCGAAGTTTCAAGATGACAAAGGTTGCGCCGACTTCGGACACAGCGCTCGGTTCTCGTGCAAACGACGTTCTTCTACTTCCCATAGGGCTTGGCGCGTTTTGGACGCTTGCCTACCAGCTGGTGCTTGTCGGCCGATGGCCGGCGCGGACGATCATATGGGTCTTTCTCAGTATCGCCATCGCTGGTCTGTTCTTCTTAGTCCTCCTGTGGAAAAAGACCAATGCCACGCCTGGACGCGGATATCGATTTCATCCATCGCAAATTCTACTCCTTGTGTTGGCAATAGGCTGCGCCGTGATTGTACTATTCGTACGACGGCCAAATCAGGACGACATCGTCTATTTCCATCGAGCGCTGGCACAACTCCGGGCGTTGGATCAACCGATATTTCTGCGCCAGACGGCCGTGGACATGGATGCCGCCGCATTTTCACCAGTTCATTTAGCGACCAGTCACGAAATGCTCATGGCGTTTCTCGGACACTATATCGGAATTGATCCGCTCTACTTTTATCAAGTTATCGCTCACGCAGTTGCCGCCTTTTCGATTCCCTTTGTTCTGTATTGGGGGGCGCGAACATTCGGATTGGACCGTTGGCCGGCAGCAGTAGGCGCGTTGCTAGGGATCATGTTTTTGCTTGTCGACAGTGCGGGACCAGCCAGCTTCGGAAACGCAGCGTTTGGACGGATGTGGCAGGGGAAAGTGATCGTCTGGATCTTGTTTCTCCCTATGCTTTTATCTCTCACTTACCGCTTTTTGCGAAGCGGCAATCTGAGCGATCTGGCATGGCTTACTCTAATGACGATTGCCGGTGCAGGCCTCAGTAACACCGCGCTTTACCTCGCTCCGGCAGTTGTAGGATGTTCATGTGCTTCCTTCGCCACAGTTGAACTCCTAGATCCAAACAGACGAAAATATCTCTTCAGCGGTTTGCACCGATACCTGTTACTGGGACTGCCGCTCGCCTATCCATTGGGCACGCTCGTTTTTCTTAGACTCAATATCATTCAAACACCAAGCGACGTGCGCGGCTTCGGGCCGGAATATCTACCCTGGTTGCAATGCGTGGACTACGTCGTTGGAACAACTGCCGAGCACCTACGCAACCTTTTGCTCATGATTGTGGTACCTCTTTTGGTTGTGAGAGGGAAAGAAGGACGTTTCTTATTTTTATATATCTGCGCTGTCTGGCTAACTTGCTTAAACCCGTTGCTCACACACTGGTGGATGAAGAATATTTTTGCGGCGTGCTATTTTCGGCTCGTCTATCTTCTACAATTGCCTCTGCTTTGCGCGTTGCTTACGGCCGCGGGTCCTCGCCTCACACAACGAGCAGCCCCACCTAAGACCCGGCTTCTGACGTTAGCAGCCGTGGCAGGCGTTGTTCTAAGTTTTCTGTACAGCTACCGCACGATGTCGATCATGCCTAGAAACGCAAAGGTAGGCCTTGGATGGAAGTCCCCCAGAGCATATCAACTGCTCCCCGCGAACGTGGATTTCGCTAACGCCGCCCGAAAATACATCAAGCACGCTAAACTGCTTGCACCAAATTGGACAGCCAGTTGCGAGTTACCGCTTCTGTTGCCTGAAATGAAAGTCGTGGCTCCCCGACTGGTCCTCCATTATTTCGCCAATGCCGGAAATCCGAATGAAGGCAACCTGCGGCTCCATGCACAGGGCTTCGTAGAGGAAAACCACTCCGCAAATGTTCAACACCTTGTAGCCCTGCAACCGGGATTCAGAAAGGTAATAAAAAGTGGTCGCGCGAATGCGATTGCCGTGCCTGTGTCGCAAGCCGATCGAGTTCTCGCGACCCTTAAGTCGATGAACCCAAAATGGCATCGCGTTTTGGAAGCGGGCGGCCTTGTTTTGATCTTGCCTGGAGAACCTGCACCACTCTCTAATCACTCCGGTGGAGGCGTCTCGCAAGATGCTAGTTATTATCGCAATTCTTAGCCCTGCGATGCGAGCAGATTCGTATAGCAATCTGGGCTCTCGTTAATGGCTTCGCGACGGAGTGGCACGAGGCCGCGCATTGTTATTTCAGAAACTTTCATGTTCTTACTTCTCAACGCTTCAACCAGTTCAACCCAGTTCGTTCCGGCTTGCTTCAGACCATAAGGCCAAAGTTCAACCAACAACTTTGCATTTGGATTGTCGGCAAAAACACGGCCCGCCCCGCGCAACGCGTGAAGCTCGTACCCCTGAATATCCATCTTGATCAAATCGACACGTTCACCAGGTTTGAAGTAATCATCGAGCGCGACCATTTCGATTTCGACGATGCGGTGTGCAGTTTTATCAGTGAAGTATGTGCGATGGTCCACGTTGAGTGTGTCCGAAAGATAGAGCTTTGAGTGACCGCTGCGCTCCCCCACCGCCGCTTGCGAGGTATGGATGTTTGAAAGACCGTGGGTCGCTGCGCAGAGCCTGCGAAAGTTTTCCGGAGCCGGTTCGAAAGAATGCACGGTTCCAGCCGGTCCCACACAGCGGGCGAGAAAACACGAGTAAATCCCAATATTCGCGCCGGCGTCCACCGCAACAGCGCCGGGGAACAAAACTTCTCTCAGTAACCGCCGTTCCGCGCGATCCGCGTACGCTTTGTAAGCAAAATACACCGGCCGATAAATTGGGAAAGCGTGTTGATAGAACTTATTTCCAACGCTGCGAAGAATCGAACTTCCCAACATCACCGATGTGGTAGAAGCAGAGTGAAAAACGACGCGCATAGCCTCGGGAAACATCGACTAAGAAACAAATCCACCGGGAAAAACGTGCGGTAAAGCCAGGTAGGGACTGGCAATTTATGCGATATCCCGCCCGTAACCATATAAGAAAGCGCGCTAAAGAAGCGAACGGAACAGTTCGCCACATCGTAGTGCTCGCTCAAACTCTCGGCCCAATCGCGACGGCGGAAAAAAATTAACCATGGCAACGCAATGTTTGCAGAAGTTAGTGGCCCCCGAACATTTCTCAGTTCCGGTTCAAAAATTTCAAACTCAACCG
>Ga0081455_10004999_pt1 | contig 14665 bp, 9 predicted proteins | sample TabmetS3T2R1_FD_70207 | JGI IMG/M metagenome (GOLD analysis project Ga0081455, IMG submission 70207) | Tabebuia heterophylla rhizosphere microbial communities from the University of Puerto Rico - S3T2R1 | ecosystem: Host-associated > Plants > Roots > Rhizosphere ... | reverse complement strand
CCCGTGCCGCCACCGGCGACGGAAAAATTGGTCCCACCGCCGGCCAGCGCAAAGCCGGCCAGCGTATGCGCTGAGAACCAGTAATCGGCCCCGGCGGCGGTCCCAAACAGACGGCTGGTCGCGCCGTTCGATCCAAGTGCGGTGTTGCCCGACGATGTCTGCGATCCACCGAAACCTGCGGCCCACACGTTCCAGCGCTGTTCGAAGCTGACGGGCGTCGTCGGCCTGATCGCTGCAAAAGCGTCGCGCGCGATAGCGGCGCGCCGCGCTGCTCCGGCAGAATCGGCGTACGAAGATGCGCCCGGCGTCGAGCCGCCCATGTCGCCGCGCCCATCGATGAACGGATCGGTCATCTGTCCCATGAACATGGTCATTGCGTTGAAGGTGCTCTGCTGGGCACCGGTCGCCGTTTCGCCGGAGATTTGCGTCAGCGCATTCTTGAGCGGCGTACCGTCGAGATTGAGCAGGACGTCAAAACCCGCCGGCGGCGTCGCGCCGCCGAGCACGGCCCGGTTGATGCCGGCGGCGACGCTCGCCTGGTTGCCGTTCGTGCCCGCCGGCAGGATGATCTCGCCGGGGTCGAGCACGAGATAGACGTTGTTGGCGTCGTAAGTTAGGTGCGGATTGCGCGTGGGCTTGAAGCTGCCGACGATGTCGAGCCCTGCGAACTGCGTGCCGCCGAGCCCGCCGGTCGCATTGAGAATGGTGTAGGTCTGGCCGCGGAAGCTGCCGGGCAGCGTCACCGCTTGAACGGTGGCGCCGGTGAGCGTCGCGATGCCCGTGACGTTGGTGCGGTCGGCGGAGGTTGGCGAGACCTCCACCGTGTAGAAGCTGCCGGCGGTGAATGCCAGATTGCCGCTGACGGTGAGGGTACCGATGGAATTGCCGGGCGCGAGCGTGCCGCCGCTTGCAATCGTCGTGCTGCCGACGATGCCGTTGCCGCCGAGGACGGCGCCGCTATTCACGGCGACGCTGCTGGAGGACGCGATCGAGCCGTTCACCACCAATGTGCCGTCATCGACCGTCGTTGCGCCAGTGTAAGTGTTGATGCCCGACAGCGTCAGTGTGCCGGTGCCGGTCTTGATCAGCGAAATTCCCGTGACGATCCCGGTACCGGTGAGCACGCCGGTAACAACGGTCGACAGATTGTTGCCGCCGACGGTCAGTTCTATGTCGTTGAGATCGAAGCGGCCGTTGCCGGCGAGTGAGCCAGCGCTGATCCTGCCGTCGCTGGCCGGGCCGGGGGTGAAGAAGTTGATGACGGCGCCCTGCGCGTTGTTGATCAGCCGGGCGTTGCCGGGCGTCGAGTTTCCGTCGAACAGCACGTTGCCGCTGTTGACGATGGCGGCGCTGCCGGCCGTTGTGTTGGTGTCGAAGGTCAGCTGGTTGTTGTTGGCGATGATGGCGCTTCCGGCCGTGGAGGCACTGGTAAACCGCATCTGACCGTTGTTCGTGATGGTCGCACTGCCGGCGGTGCCGCTGTTGCGGAATTCGATCGTGCCGCTGGCATTGTTGGTGATGGTCGCGTTACCGGCCGTGGGGACGTCGCCGAAATTGCCGCCCCAGAAACTCATCTGACCGCTATTGATGACCGTAGCGTTGGCCAGTGTGCTGCTGTTGACGATCTCGAGCGTGCCCGCGGCGGCGTTGGTGATGCGTGCGCTGCCGGCGCTGGAGTCGCCCCAGAAATTCAGGCTGTGATTGTTGGCGATCGTGGCGGTTCCAGCCGTCGAACTGTAATAGAAGTAGATCCGGTCGTTATTGGTGATGACAGCGTTGCCGGCCGAGCTGCTGTCTTCCAGAAAGAGGCCCTGGTTATTGGTGATGGTGGCGTTGCCCAGCGTGGCACTGTTCAAGGTGACGAGGCCGCCGTTATTGACAATGGTGGCGTTGCCGGCCGTGCTCGTATCCCGGAAATGGAGGTTACCGATGTCGACGTTGATCGTGGCGCTGCCGGCCGTGCTCGTATTGTAGAAGTTGACGTAGCTATAGTAATTGCCGTTGACGGTGAGCGTTGCGTTGCCGGCCGAGCTGGTATTTCTGAAATTCGTCAGGCCAGTCGTGGTGATCTGAGCATTGGCTGCCGTGGCGACGTCCTTGAATTCGAGCGTGCCTGCATTGGTGATGGCTGCACTGCCGGCCGAGGCCGAATTGTTGAAGTTCAGATTGGCGCTGTTGAATATGCTGGCGCCGCTGGCTGTGCTTGAACCATTGAAGGCCAGGGTGGCCCCGGAAGTGTTGTTGATCGTCGCGGTGCCGGCCGAACTGGTGTCGTTGAAGTTCGTCGTGCCCAGATTGTCGATCAGAGCGCTGCCGGCCGATGCGGTGTGCCAGAAATAGAGATTGGAGTTGTTGGTGATCGCGGCGCTGCCTGCGCTGCTCGAATTATTGAACGTCAGGTTGCCGTCGTTGGTGATGGTGGCGGTACCGCCGGTGCTCGTGTCATAGAAATTCAACTGGCCGGTATTGGCGACGCTGGCGTTGCCGGCGCTGGAGCTGTTGCGAAAGTTTGTGAGCCCGCCGTTCGCGAGGTTGGTGATGCCGCTCGTGTCGGCGTTGACGACCTCGAATGTGGCCCCACTGTTGACGGTGACTGTACCCAGAATGGAGCCGGTCGCACCGCCACTGCCGATCTGGAGCGTGCCGCCCGACACCGTCGTGCCGCCGCTATAAGTGTTCTGTCCGGTCAGGATGAGCGTGCCGGCACCAGCCTTGGTGAGCGATTTGCCGTCCCAGCCTGTCGCGGGGTTCGCCGCCTGATCCGTCAGTGCTGTCCCCACCGTGAAACTGTCGCTGGCGTTGGTCAGCGTGAAGGTACCATGGGCAAGGGAGTTGCCTGCCGTCCAGCTCAGACCGTAGCTGGCGAGGTATTGCAGGCCGTCGACCGATTTGCGGACGGACATCGTGAGATAATCCACCGTGCCGCTGAAACCGCCGATGGTGACGTTGGCGAAGTCGCCGCTGATGCCCGATCGTGTGTCGATCAGCACCTTGTCGAGCTGGCTCGCATCGTTGATGCCGCTGACGTTGAAGGCAACGCCGTTGCCGATCGCGACGCCGTCAGCGGACAGCGCCGGGCTGTTCGTGCCCGCGACGATGGAGAGTGCGGTGTTGTTGCCGAAGGTCACCGTCTGCGCGACGTTCAGGGTCGCCGGCGCCTGGATCGCCAGCGTGCCGCCTGTTACGTTGATGTTGCCGGCCAGATTGGTGCTGCCGCTTGCGCTGCCGTCGCCGAACTGCAACCGGCCGCCGGAGACGATCGTGTCGCCGCTATAGGTGTTCGTGCCGGTCAGGATCGTGGTACCCGAACCGACCTGCTGCACGGAACCGCTGCCGGAAATATTGACGGCCAGGGTGAGCGTGTTGCTGCGGTTGAAGGCGAGCACGCCGTCGTTGGCGACATCGCCGACGATCGAGCCGGTCGTCCCGCCATTGCCGATCTGCAAGGTGCCGGCCGCGATCGTGGTGCCGCCCGTGTAGCTGTTGCTGCCGGTCAGGATCGTGGTGCCCGAACCGACCTGCCGCAGGGAACCGCTGCCGGAAATATCGCCGGGCAGGGTGACCGCGTCACTGCGGTCGATGGTGAGAACGCCGTCGTTGACGACATTGCCGGCGAGCGAGCCGGTCGTCCCGCCATTGCCGATCTGCAAGGTGCCGGCCGCGACCGTGGTGGTGCCCGTGTAGCTGTTGTTTCCTGTCAGGATCGCGGTGTTCGAGCCGAGTTTCTGCACGGCGCCGCTGCCGGAAATCTCGCCGGCGAAGGTGATCGTGTCGCTGCGGTTGAAGGCGAGCACGCTGTCGTTGACGACATTGCCGACGATCCAGCCGGTCGTCCCGCCATTGCCGATCTGCAAAGTGCCGGCCGCGATCGTGGTGCCGCCGCCATAGGTGTTGGTGCCTGACAGCACCAGCGTTCCAGCGCCCAGCTTGGTGAGGCCGCCGGCGCCGCCGAGCGACTGGCTCACCGTGAACGTGTTGGCGGAATCGGCGATGTCGAAGCCGCCGCCCCCCGCGCCCCAATTGATGGCGCGCGCGGTCGAATGGAAAGACGTTCCAGTGATCTGCAACGTGCCGCCGTTGAAGGTCAGCGCGCCGGCTGCATCGCCGAGATTGGCGTCGCCGCTGACGCTCAGTGTGCCGCCGTTGATCGTCGTGCCGCCGGTATAGGTGTTGGTTCCTGCCAGTGCCAGCACGCCGGTCCCGACCTTGACCAGCGAGCCGCCGGTGCCGCCGGCAGAACCGCCATCTGCGATCACGCCGGTGACCGTGGTCGACAGGTTGTTGGAGCCGACGGTCAACTCGTTGGAGCCGAGGAAATACTGGCCAGCACCGGCAATCGAGCCGGCGCTGAGCTTGTGGTCGTTGTTCACGCCAGCGCTTGGCGAGAAATCGACGATGCCGTCGTTGGTGATAGCGGCGTTATCGGCCGTACTGGTGTTGCTGAAATTCACGACAGCGCCGGCGCTGTTGGTGATGGTGGCGCTTCCGGCCTTGCTGGCGTCGCTGAAGTACAGCTGGCTGTTATTGGTTATGGATGCATTGCCGGCAGTGCTGCCCTCGGAGAAGTACAGGTTGCCGGAGTTGGCGATGGTGGAACCTCCGTCGGCCCGACTGCTGGCTTTGAAGTACAGGTCGGCGCCCGCGCTGTTGGTGATGGAGGATCCGTTGCCGGCGCGGGCCGTGTTGCGGAATTCCAGATAGGAATTGTTGGTGAGGGAGGTGCCGAAGCCGGCAAAGCTGGTCTCCTGGTATGCCATCAGGTGGTTGTTGATGATGGTCGTGCCGCCGCTGAAACTGTTGCCGTTGAACGACAGGATGTAGTTGTTGGTGATGGTGCCAGAGCCCGCCGCGCTCATGCCCCAGAAGGTCAGGAAGTCATTATTGATGATGGTGCCCCGGCTGACGCTGGAGTTGTAGAAATTCAAGCCGCCGCTGTTATTGATGGTGGAGCTGCCTCCCCAGAGGACCATGCCGCCGTCGGTGAAGCTTAGCCCACTCCCGTTGGGGATGTTGAAGGTATAGGACGAAGCACCTGTGTTGAAATACCACTTGCCGACGGAGACGGGGGTCGCCAACGTCAGGTTCGTCTGGCTCGATGTACCGAAATACGCAGTGCCTGTCGGCACCGAGCCGGTGCTCCAGTTGGTGCCGGTGTTGTAGGTATTCGACCCCGGCGAGGCGAGCCATGTCGCATCCTGCGCGCGGGAAGGCGTCGCCGGTAGTGTCCAGGCCAAGGCAAGCGCCGACGAGGTCAACAACGCGGCGCGCAGCCGCCTGCAGCCGATGCCGCGCGTGGCGGCGTAATAATACCGTGTACCGAACATGTTCTGCCCCGGCCGGCAGAGGTCCGCGCGCCTGTCCGGCATCGCAGTCCCCGTTCGGCACGACTCCCCCACATCAACTCCCCCTTTCCTCTCATTTCGCGCCGGCAACGTCCTGAAACGGCTGTTGAGACATTCTGAAATTTTTCTGATATTCGGCGTCCCTGTGCATTGGGGCACATTTTCCGGGTCGATCCGGCACTAAATGGGGTCAGTTGCCGGTGGGAGGGGACGGTGCTGCGTTTTTCTGGTTTTGAGCTCGATCCCGAGCGCGCCGAGTTGCGCTCCCCCGATGGCGGCACGATCAAGCTCCGGCCCAAGACCCTGGAGATGCTGCGGCTATTCGCGGCCAATCCGGGACGCGTCCTCAGCAAGCAGCAATTGATGGAAGCCGTCTGGCCGAACGTTCATGTCGGCGAGGACAGCCTGTTCCAGTGCATCCGCGAGATCCGCACCGCGCTCGGGGACGACAAGCGCCAGGTGGTCCGGGTGATCTCCGGACGCGGTTACCTTTTCCAGGCCGACGTGACCGACACGGCGGCCCCTGCCCCCGAGGGCGACGCCACCGTTGACGAGCCCGCGCGCGCGGAGCCGGTTCCGCAAACCGAAGCGAATCGCGAACCGGCCAGGCGCCGATTCGATTTCAGCCTGCGAGGCAGCGGCGCGCTCGCGGCCGCGGCCGTACTCATTATCCTGGGAGCGGCGCTCACGCTTGTGACGCTGCGTCCCGGTCTGATCTTTGCGCGCGGAGCCACGACCATCGCCGTCATGCCGATGACGGACGCGGGCAACGATCCGCTCGTCGCCCAGATGGCCGCTGAGGTCAGCGGACGGCTGACCGACGGGCTGGCGAAGATCGAAAACATCCGCGTGCTGGCTCCGGAAACAGGCGCAGCGAAGGCCGACTTCGTGGTGAAGGGCGAACTGCAGAAGAGCGAGCAGGCCTGGACGATACGGACGCGCATGACCGAGGCGGCAACCGGCGAGGTCAAGTGGACCGCGTCCTATTCGGTCGACCTGGCGGATACGGATCTGCCGATGCAGCAGTCCCGGCTCGCGGCGGGCGTCGGTCACGCCCTGGCGGTGCGCGTTAACGAAATGCTGAACGCCGACGCGTCATCGGCCGCGAAGAGCAAGGTCGTGATCGAACAGGCGACCGCCCATATCAAGCAGACTTCGCCGGAACGTTTTCAGGCGGCGCAGGCCATGCTGGAGAAAGCGCTCACTGACGACCCCGACAATATCGAGATTCAAGTCGCGCTCGCGGCACTGCTGATGCGCGGCGTGCAGATGGTGTGGCTGAGTGGACCCGAGCGCGAGGCGGCGGAGACCAGGACCGAGGCGATGCTGCAGCAGACGCTGCGCGCCAAGCCGAATTACATCCCGGCGAATGAAGCCTATTGCCGCTTTCTCAACGCGACCAACCAGTTCCGCGCGAGCCTCGTGGCCTGCGCGAAAGCCTTGAGCTTCGATCCCTGGAACGGGATCGCGCTGTATCATGTCGGCCTTGCGCAGATTCAAACCGGTCGCTTCGAGGACGCGCTGGCGACCTTCAAGCAGGCGGACCGCTTCGACACGCCGCAGGTCTCGCGCTGGACATGGAAGATCGGCGCGGGCTGGGCCAACATGCTGATGGGCCGCGCGGAAGACGCGGTGCCGTGGCTATTGAAGTCGATCGCGATCACATCCGCCAGCGGACGCACACATATGCTGCTGGCGGCGGCCTACCAGCAGTTGGGCAAGACCGGCGAAGCCAGAGCGGCGATGGAAAAGGGCATGGAATTGCGCCCCGGCTCGACCGTGCGCAACGTCCCGACGCCCACGAAGAATTCCAGCCCGGTCTACATCGAAGCTACCGAACGGATCATCCAATTGATGGTCGCGGCCGGCTTGCCGGCGAGCTGAGCCCGACCGGCGCTGCTACAGCGCCGGATGCCGACGGTGCCAATCCGTCGTGCGCTGGAACGCAATGCCGGCGCGGATCAGCGTCGCCTCGCCGAGATCGGCGGCCACCATCTGGAAGGCAATCGGCAAGCCATCGGTGCTGAACCCGCCCGGCAGGGTCAGTGTTGGCTGGCCCGTCATGTTGAAGGGCGCGGTGTAGGCTTGCAGCCTCGCGATCAGTTCCGGTTGCAGGCCCATCGTGCCCATGGTCTTCAGCGACGGCGGCGCGAACGGATGCGCTGGCACGAGCAGCAGGTCGATCTTTCCGAACAGGGCGCGCATGCGGCCGTGGAAGGCCATGCGCCGCAACAGCACATCCTGATAGTCGAGGCCGGACAGAGCGCGCCCGGTATCGAGAACCATCCGCATCACCGGACCGTACTCCGCCCGGCGCGAGGGATAAGTCGCCCGGTGCGCGACCGCGGCTTCCACCGCGCAATTGGGAGCCCAATCGGCCACGGCATGGGTAACGTCCGGCATCTGGACTTCGACGAATTCGGTGCCCAGCGCGGACAGCACGCGCTCCGCGTCATCGAGAACCGCAAGCACTTGCGGATCGACGTCTCTGCGGCCCCACTCGCGATCGACGCCGATCCTGAGACCATCGACACTCGGATTCGCCCTCGCCGCGACATTCGCCACTGGCGCCTGCAAGGCGGTGGGATCGGCCGGGTCGGCACCGGCGACGGCGGTCAGGAGCGCGGCGGCATCCCTGACGCTACGCGCCATCGGTCCGACATGATCGAGACTCGGTGCGAGATCGAACACGCCGTGGCGGCTCACCCGCCCCCATGTCGGCTTGATGCCGGTCAGGCCGTTGGCCGCCGACGGCCAGCGGATCGAGCCGCCGGTATCGGAGGCGAGTGCGCCGAAGCAAAGCCCGGCCGCCACCGCCACACCCGGTCCGCTGGAAGAGATACCCGGCCAATAGTCGGCGTTCCAGGGATTGCGGGGCGGCGTGATCTCGGGGTGATGATCGGAATAGGCGCCTTCCGTCATCTGCAGCTTGCCGAGCAGCACGGCGCCGGCTTCGCGAAGGCGCCGCACGGCAGTGGCGTCCTCGGTTGGCCTGAAGCGCTTGTTAATCGTCGTTCCCGCCGCGGTCGGCACGTCGCAAGTCCAGAACAGGTCCTTTACGGCGAGCGGCACGCCGTGCAGCGGGCCGCGATAACGACCGGCGACGATGTCGGCTTCCGCCGCCCGCGCCTCCGCCATCGCGCGCTCGGCCGTGACGACAGCGTAACTGGCGAGCGTGCCGTCCAGTGCTGCGATCCGGTCGAGTTGCTGACGGGTCGCCTCGACAGGCGATATCTCGCGCCTCCGGATCAACTCCGCCAGGTCAGTCAGCTCCAGGAAATGCAACTGCTCCATGACGCTCAGCCCATCGCTCCCGCGCGGACATTCGCGACAAAGCGAGCCAGCGCCCTGCCGACCTCGTCAGGCGCCTCCTCCTGCAGGAAGTGCGCGCCCGGAATCATGACCGTCTGCTGGTTGGGCCAGGCGCGGCAAAACTCGCGCTGCGCGCCAATCAGAAAACCGGCCGGCTCGGCGTCGATGAAAAGTTTTGGTATCGGGCTTGCGGCAAGCCATCGCGCGTAGTCGTCGACGATCGCCACCACATCTGCCGGTTCGCCGGCGATCGGCAGATCGCGCGTCCAGGCCAGCATCGGCATGCGCGAAAGACCGGGATTGCGATAATGGCGCCGGTAGACCTCGATCGCCTCCTCGGGGATATGACGCAGCGGCAGCAGATATTCGATGAACAGATTCTGCCGGAGGATCAGATCCTCGCCGCGATCGGTCCGTTGCCCCTGGAAGAAGGCGCGCGTCGCCGCGGGCCATTCATCCCAGGACGCGAAGGGGCGCACAATTCCCTCCATGTAGGCGATCGCCTTCACGCGCCCGGGATTGCGTCGGGCCCAATCGAAGCCCAGCGCCGAGCCCCAGTCGTGGACGACGAGGATCACGTTCTTCGTCAAGCCCATCGCCTCGAACCAGGCGTCGAGATAGCGGCGATGATCGACGAACCGGTAATTTCCATCAGGCGCGGGACCGGAATTTCCCATGCCGACATAGTCCGGCGCCAGGCAGCGCCCATAGGGCAGCAGATACGGGATGATGTTGCGCCACAGATATGACGGCGTCGGATTGCCGTGCAGGAAGACGATCGGATCGCCTTCGCCGGCATCGACGTAAGCCATGTTGCTATCGAGCACCGCGACGCGCTTCCGGTAGGACACCTCCTCGGTCGAGATCTGGGGATGGGTCATCTGGGAATTCTCCTCTGCTCGGGCTTGCGGAACCTCCGCCGGCCCTTCAACACCAGTTAACGCCATTAACAGGTGTCAGTTGCAGAAACCAGTAAAAAGATTATGCTGGTGTCATGAGACTTTCGGAAAAATTCCCGGTTCCGGGCGATATCGCGCTGCTGTACGATTTCGTGAACTCGGTCGACCTGCGCCGATATGTCGAGCAGGGCGTCGCGCATGAGCCCGGTGACGAGCTGGAGACGCCGGCGCAGCTCGAAAAATGGCTGCACACGCGCGGCCTCTTGAAATCCGGCACAAGGATTTCGCACGCCGAGCACCGCGAAGCGCTGGAGCTGCGCACCGCCCTCAGACAGTTCCTGAGCTCATCGCCGGCACAACAGAGCGCGGCGGCCATCGAGCTTGAAAGCGCCGCCGCCCGCTTTCCATTGTCGGTCACGGCTTCCCGGAAGCGTTCGCTCGATTTGCGGCCGGTCGTGCGGCGTGCGAGCAGCGGGCTTGGCGGCGTTCTGGCCGAGCTCGTGCGCCTGTCCGACAGCGGCAGGCTTGAACGTATGAAGATGTGCAGTTCCGACGAATGCCACTGGGTCTTCTACGACCGCTCCAAGCCCGGCAATCGCCGCTGGTGTTCATCGGACCGATGCGGAAACCGGGAGAAGACCCGAGCCTATCGCGACCGCCAGCGCCGCGGCGATTGATGGCTTTGTCGGCCTGGGGCAACTGCTCGCAGATTATTCCGTGGCCTGCACCGGCAACGTGCCGGCCTGACTGCGGCCGGCTTCAGTCGCATCCCACCAGTCACCGAGGGCGTCAAGCAGCGGCACCAGTTTGAGGCCGGCCGGCGTCAGGTCATATTCCACGCGCAACGGATATCCCTCGAATTCAGTACGCACGACAATGCCGGCGTCCTCCAGCTTGCGAAGCTCCAAGGTGAGCATCCTGTGCGAGATGGTGGGGTTGTCCCTGCGCAGGTCGCTGAAGCGCTTGGTGCCCTGCTTCAGATAGTAGATCAGCAGGCCGGGCCAGCGGCCGCTGATGACCTGCATCACTTCCTCGATGGGACAGCGGGAGACGAGATCTTTCATCCGATGGCTCGTGGTTACAAAAAGGTGCGTCATTTACTTGGGCGGCGCGATCGGTAGTTTCCAGTCACGCTGCGCAGCGTGATCGACAGAAATCACGGAGAACAAACCAGTGGAACCGATTCTCACTTATGGCTTCCCCGCCGGAAGCTCGATGGGGCTTGTCGCCGCGCTCGAATGGCTTGGCAAACCCTATCGTCTCTGCCGCGTCGATATGCTCGGCGAGATGCGCGATCCTTCCTATGCCCGCATCAATGCCCGGCATGAAACGCCGGTCTTGATTACGGATGCAGGGCGCGCGCTGACCGAGACCATGGCGATCGCCGGTTGGCTGGAGGCAAGAGACAGCGAGCGGCGCATCAGCTTCGAACCGCTTTCGCCGGAGGCAGACCGGATGCACCAGCTCATGGCCTTTGTTAACACCGGCTTCACCGGCGCCTTCTCGCCGCTGTGGGTCGCGATGGAGATGGCGAAACCGAACCCGCAACTGCAGGCATCGCTGCGTGAGTTCGGCGCCGCGCGGGTGATCGAGCGGCATGACAAGCTCGAAGCCATGATCGGGGATCAGCCTTTTCTCATGGGCGAGCGCCCGACACTGGCCGACGGCATTCTGATCGGCGTCGCGCGATGGCTCGACTTCCATCAGGTCGCCGATCCCTCGCGCTGGCCAAAACTCGCCGCCCTCCGCCGGCGCATCGAGGCCGACCCTGCCGTCATTTATGCAACGGCGCTGGAGAGCGGAGACGTCGGTTCGGGGACGGGCGCCTGTGCCGGGCACGCTCCGCTCGCGGACGTCATCGAGCGATTCGGCAAATGAGACCGCGAATGCGCCCTGGCAGGGCCACCGTCATTGCGAGCGAGGCGACCCTCGCGCAAAATCGTAGGGTGGGCGAAGGCGCGCTTCGCGCCGTGCCCACCATCCGGGACGCCGCTCGCAATGGTGGGCACGCTGCGCTTTGCCCACCCTACAAAATTCTTGCGCCGCTAATCGAACGCTACGCCAACCCTGTACTCCCTGCGCCAAACGACATGGCAAGGCAGCTTCAATCCGTCCTCGGGGAGGATCAATGTGAATTCATTGGGAATACGGATCAGGTCCGGAAAATCCAGCGCCGCGCCTGTGGTGGATATGTCACGAACGGTACAGACATACTTGTCGCCGCCATACTCGATCTTGGCGGCCTTCATGACACGGACACGTGGCGCAATCCGGGTTTCGACCATCGCGAAAACTCCGCGGGACAACATCAAAGGAGATAGCAATTAAAAACCGGACTATGCGGCCGAAAAATTAAATATTCCGGAATGTCGGGGCGCCGGGTCGCGGGCGCGGGGCCAAAGCCCCGCGCAGTGCATATGACGAACGCACAAGTGACGGCCCGTCCTACTTCCACTTCGCCAGATAGAAGCGCGGCAGTTCGTCCGGATACGGCGTGAAGTCGAGCTGCTTGGAATGACCGTAAGTCGTCACATAGGTGTGCAGCGGCGCCCAGTAGGCCTGCTCGGTGATCTTCTTGATCGCCGCCGAATAGGCCTCCTTGCGGATCTCCGGGTTGATGGATGATCCGCCCTGGATCAGCGACTTCTGCACCTCGGGATCCCTGGCATAGTCGTCGGCGCCGCCGTCGAAGAAGTTGGGCATGATGGCCGAGACGTCGTTGATCGAATAGCTGCCCCAGCTACCGAGATACATCCTGAGTTCGCCGGCCTTGGCGCGCTGGATCAGCGCCGCGGTCTGGAGCTGGTTGAGCTTGGCGCGGACGCCGACCGCGTGCAGATAGTTCTGGACGGATGATCCCCATTGCGGCAGCACGTAGCTTGCAAGCTCGACCTCGAAGCCGTCGGGATAGCCGGCCTCGGCGAGAAGCTTCTTTGCCTTGGCGGGATCGTAGTCGTAGGCCACCGCGGCTTCGGCATCGCAGCCGAACTGCGACGGGAAGCACGGCGCGCCCGGGACGCGGCTGCCGCCGGTGACGAGCTTCTCGGCGATCGCCTTGCGATCGATCGCGTGCCAGATCGCCTGACGCACCTTCTGCTTGGTCAAGGGATTGTCGGCGCCGGTGCGGCCGGCGGCGTCGAGCGAGAGATAGCCGATCCGCATCGATTCCTTGCGCACCGCCTGCAGATGCGGCATCCGGTTCACGGCTTCGAGCTGGTCCGGATTCATGTTCCAGATCCAGTCGGCACGGCCAGCAAGCAACTCCGTCATCTCGGTCGCGGCGTCAGGCACGAAGCGTACGCTCATCTTCTTGATCGCGGGCTTGCCCTTGGGACTGCCCGCCCAGTAATCATCAAAGCGCTCGAAGTCGATCGAGACCCCCGGCTCGACCTTGGTCATCTTGTAGGGGCCGGCGCCGACCGGCGCCTTGGCGTAGCCTTCCGCGCCGACCTTCTCGCGATAGGCCTTGGGATAGATCGGCAGCACCAGCGCGAAATATTCCAGCGCCGCCGGGTTCGGCCGTTTCAGCGTGACGCGCACCGAAAGATCGCCGGTCTTCTCCGCCTTGTCGATCCAGTTGTAATTCGCCGGCGTCGATACGCGGCTTCCCGGATCGGCCACGAGGTTGATCGTGTAGACGACATCATCGGCGCTAAGCGTGCTGCCGTCATGGAACTTGACGCCCGGCCGCAGCGTGAATTCGATCGTGGTCGGGTCCGGCAGTTTCCATTCAGTGGCGAGCAGCGGCTCGAGCTTGAAGGTATCAGGATTGCGGTAGACCAGCGCATCCCAGCCCTGGTGATGCATCACCACGCCAGTGCGGAGGTTGTTGTAGAAGGGGTCGATGTTGGGCAGCGCGTCGCGCATCACGATGCGCAACGTGTCGGCGGATTTTTGCGCGGCCGCGGGCAGTGCAGCGGCGCCCGATAGAACCATCGCCAGAATTGCAATGCCGAGCCTGGTTTGCATGCGCATATCGCTCTCCATTATTTTTCTATGACAGACCGCGTGAAGCACGCCCTATGCCAGATGACACTCTACCATCCCCTGGGGCGGACGGACCATGCGCGCTGGTGCCTCATGGCGGCAGCGCTCGACCGCGATGCGGCAGCGCGGGTTGAACCGGCAGCCCGGCGGAATATTGGAGGGGTCCGGCATGACGTCGCCGAGGCCGAGGTCCGGCACGCCGCGGCCCGGTTCCGGCGTCAGCACGCTTTCCAGCAGCACCTTGGTGTAGGGATGCGCAGGGCTTCGAAACAGCGCGTCGGTTTCGTTGCGCTCGACGATCCGGCCGAGATACATCACCGCGACCTCGCTCGCCACGTGCTCGACCACCGCGAGATTGTGGCTGATGAAGAGATAGGTCAGCCCAAGGTCGCGGCGCAGATCGGCCAACAGGTTGAGGATCTGCGCCTGCACCGAGACGTCGAGCGCGCTGGTCGGCTCGTCGCAGATCACGATTCTTGGCTCCAGCACCAGCGCCCGCGCAATCGCCGCGCGCTGACGCTGCCCGCCGGAGAGCTGCGCCGGCATGCGCTCGCCCATCGCGGCCGAGAGGCCGACGCGTTCGAGAATGCCGCCGACCCGGCGCTCGATATCGGCGCGCGAGAACGTGCCCTGGGCCTCCAGCGGCAGCGCGACGATATCCCTGATGCGCCGGCGCGGATTGAGGGAAGCGAACGGATCCTGGAACACCGGCTGGATCAGCCGGGCGCGCGCCTTGCGGTCGAGATCGAACAGGCGCTTGCCGTCGACCAGCACGGTTCCCGCCGTCGGCTTGAGCAGCCCGAGGATCAGGCGCGCGAGCGTGGATTTGCCGCAGCCGGATTCGCCGACGATGCCGAGCACGCTGCCGGCCGGGACGCTGAAGGTGACATCGTCGACCGCGATGACGCGCTTTTCCGCCGCCATCAGGCCGGTGCGGACGCGGAATTCACATCTGAGGTTCTCGACCTCGATCGCAGCGGTCATGCGGGTTGCAGCTCCGCCCAGCCCGGCTCCAGCCGGCAAAGAAAATCATGCGCCTCGCCCGCCGGACGCCGCGGTATGGCGCGGGCGCAGGTCTCGTCGGCGTGGGCGCAGCGCGAGCGAAAGGCGCAGCCGGCAAACCCT
>Ga0081455_10004998_pt1 | contig 14665 bp, 16 predicted proteins | sample TabmetS3T2R1_FD_70207 | JGI IMG/M metagenome (GOLD analysis project Ga0081455, IMG submission 70207) | Tabebuia heterophylla rhizosphere microbial communities from the University of Puerto Rico - S3T2R1 | ecosystem: Host-associated > Plants > Roots > Rhizosphere ... | reverse complement strand
ATGGCCATATGGATCCACACCCTCTCGCGCCAATGGCACAAGCGCGAAAAGGAGAACCGTAATGCGAAACCACTCTTTGATGCTGCTTGCTGCCGCGACAATTGGTCTGGCTGCGACTCAGGCATTGGCAGCTGATCTGCCAAGAAAAGCTCCTCCTCCTGCTGCACCGCCTCCGCCGCCTCCAATTACTTGGACCGGATGCTACATCGGCGCCAACATCGGCGGGATATTTGGCCGCGGCGATGCGAATTTCAATGGTTTTGAAGTGGGTAGAGACAATTCTGGCTTTACTGGCGGCGGTCAGATTGGCTGCGATTACCAATTCGCGGGCGGATGGGTGATTGGCATCCGCAATATGTTTAATGGGACAAGCCTGGGTAGGGATCGAACTTTCATCGATCCGGTCACAGGTCTTGCTGGCACGGTTGACACCCACACTAGTTGGTTCGACACCCTGACCGGCCGCATTGGCTATGCGTTTGCACCTTCCTGGTTGCTCTATGGTCAGGGCGGTGTGGCTTGGATTAATCGCAGGGCAGACATCACCCTTGCTGGTATTGACTTTGGCAGCTTCGATAGGACCAGAACAGGCTGGACGGCTGGTGGTGGCGTTGAATGGATGTTCGCACGCGGCTGGTCGGCGTTTCTGGAAGGCAACTACATGGACTTCGGCGACCGCGATCATACTGTATTTCTCGGTGGCTGTGGGGTGGTGGTTGGCGGCTGTACCTTCAGCACCCACGCGAAAGCGGCCACTGTCCTGGTCGGCGTGAACTACAGATGGGGCGGCAAGACACCTTATTAAGCTCTGTGTCTTAAAGGTCGCGAAACCCCGAGCACAATCGGCTCGGGGTTTTCATGAGGGGGAAATCATGAAAAAGTTCTTGATTGCAGTTTGTTCGATTGTTCTTGCCATTGGCGTCACTGGATGCGTTGGCAAAGCCCCGCTGGGAAAAGGTAAGGCTCGGGTCGTCCAAACGCGGGGCTGATGGGGTCGCGAAGCCGTTCGCTTCCTTCTCGCTGGCAGATGGCTTCATATGGCGGCAAGCTGTCTCACGGCGGCTTGCCGCCACACGTTTTGGGAATGATTAAAGCAACATAATGCACTATACAGGCGTCGTGTATACCGGTCCTTCGATTGCGCCGAAGTGATTTGCTGACGCTCTTCCTATTTGGCTGAACCCACTGCTCTCTCGATGGCCTGCATTACTGGAAGATTGAAGTTTTTTTCGTCATAGCAGAACTTTTCCAGCTTGTTCAGATTCACCTGGAAGTTCTGAGTGTCTATGAGCGCTTTATTCCGCTTGCCGTTGTAAAAACCACTCAACCATGCAGCAACGGTTCTTGGCTCGCCAACTTTGCCGTGAACAAATTGATCGCAGGTAATTTTAGAGGCGTCTATCGTCACTTGCGCTTGAACAGCTGACACTGAAAAAAGCGTGAGAATAAATCCTGAGAAGATTGTCACATACATATGCGGCTCCTTAAAAACTGGAACCTCATGGTAGCGGCTTCACGAATTGGTTGGAAGGTGGAGCGAGCCGGTCATTGAGACCTATACTCCTAAGGTCACGTCGGCTGGAAAGGGCCGAATGACGATTACCGTCTCGGCGTAAGTGCACGTCGCGCACTCAAAAGTGCGTTGCTCTTGATCCGGCTGAACGGTCGGCTCGGTGCACGACAGGTACAGCGGTACACCGCACTTGGGGCATCGCCGTTGGCCAACAGGGACGTTCTTCGGATTAAAACGAAGAGACCACTGCATCACTGAACCCTCCCGATTGTCGCAGAATATTTCACACTCGCGAATCCGTCGAGTGATCTAGTTCGCACTGCACAATGCCCGTGCGACAGGCCAAGAACCGAGAGCCCCTGGAAAATCTAGAACGCCACAGCGAAGCAGTCGAAGAGACCGAGTAATTGCCCGTTTAGCGCGTTCATTGGTGCATGCGCAGCTGCTGGCTGATATGAAACGAGCGATCCAAATTGCTATGGGCAATTGGGTTCGTTTTGCCAAAACATGGACATTGGGTTCGTTCTGCCAAAATGCGACATCAGGGGTCGCGAGTTCAATGAGAGCCCCATTTGCTGCCCGAAAATAAAAAAATCGAAAAACAACCCCATGCAAAGTAAGACGCGAGGGTCATTTCAAAGTGAGCCGGGCTATTTAGTCTTTTTCGGCCGCTGACGCTTGCGAAGCCGAACGCCAGGCCCACCCCCGTTTTCGTCGAGACGACTTCCCTGCGGCACCGATAAATCAATCATTGGGAGCGGCGCTTTCGCGATCCGGCCTTAGGTGGTTGTGCGGCCAGGCGGATACCGGGCCGATCGGTGGGAGAACCTACGAACTCAATACCAGCCGCTTCAAGCGCGGCCTTCACGTCGAGCAGTGTCGACGAACGGCTTGGAGGAACCTCGTCTACCGCCTCGAAGCGCTTGATTGTTCTGGCGGTTACACCCGCCCTTTTGGCCAGTTGCTCAGTTGTCCAGCGAAGTGCATTTCGGGCGGAACGGATTTGGGTGCCTGTAATCATTTGACAAGCGCTATATTGTCACTTAGAGTGACACTAGAGTCCCCTTCAGGGACATTGAGAGCCAAAATGATCATAACAACACTGGAGTTCCATAATGAATCTCGAATTCTCCACTATCCACTACCGCACCATCCGTGACCGGATCCGGGCGGAAGATCCCCAAATTGATGAGCAGACCCTCGCCGATACTGTGGAGGGCCTGACGGACCTCCACGAGATTGTGGTCGCCATCGTCCGGGCGGCTCTGGCCGATGAGGCCCTGGCAACGGGACTCAAGGGCCGGATTGCCGAGATGCAGGACCGGCTCGATCGTCTGCAAGACTGTGCCGCCAAGCGGCGGCAGATCGCCAACGACGTCATGGTCGAGCTCGATCTGAAAAAGATCACGGCACCCGATTTCACGGTCTCGATCCGCCCCGGTATGCCCGCCCTGGTCGTTCTTGATGAGGGCGCGGTGCCAAGCATCTACTGGGAGCCAAGAGAGCCGCGCCTCAATCGACAAGAGCTGCTGAACGAACTCAAAGGCGGCGCCGACATCGAGGGGGTTACCCTCTCCAACCCAGAGCCTGTTTTGAGTGTGAGGACGCGGTGATGGGCTTCTCAGCAAAACAAGTGCAAGCGCTGCGGCGCACTCTGAACAGCCGGCACGTCCGCACGCGCGAGGTCAATGGGCGCGAGCTGTCCTACATCGAGGGGTGGTATGCGATCTCGGAAGCCAATCGGATCTTCGGCTTTGATAGCTGGGACCGAGAAACTGTGAAATCGCGCTGTGCGCTGGCGCGGGAAAACCGCGGCACGTTCCTGGCCGTCTACATTGCCCGGGTGCGCATCACCGTGCATGCTGAAGGAAGAACGATCATTCGGGAAGGTCACGGCTCAGGCGAAGGGCGCGGGGATTCCCCAGGTGAAGTGCACGACATCGCCCTCAAGGCCGCAGAAACGGATGCGACCAAACGCGCTTTGGCGACCTTCGGGAAACCGTTTGGGCTCGAACTTTACCGGAAGGACAAGAAGGGCGTTTTCGAACACCAGCCAACGCTGCAGCCCACCATCGCAGGTGCATCGCACCAGACTCGTGTCGGGTTACACCCTGACGACACGACGCCGATCCCGCGCCCTTCGCATTATTACGGGCGGCGACACTATGGCTCCATGACCGACCTACTCCGCCAGGATCAGCCAAAAAAAGAGACGCGATGGCAGCGGCTACGCTCGCGCCCAGCACAGTTGAACAAGCTTCGGCCAAAATCGATAAGAGCCAGCTCGCGATCGCCGAACCCAAACGACTGCGTGACAAGGCGCACCTGAAATTTGTTGCCTCCCAACCATGCCTTGTTTGCGGACGGCAACCATCGGATCCGCATCACCTGCGCTTTGCCCAGCCGCGGGCGATGGGTCTTAAGGTGAGCGATGAGTTCACCGTGCCGCTCTGCCGCGGTCACCATCGCCAATTGCACCAGGCCGGCGATGAAATGGCGTGGTGGAAAAGCCAACGGATGAACGCCGTGGAGATCGCGCGGGGTCTCTGGGAGAAAACGCATGGCGCGACGGAGCCAACTGCCCTCGAGCAACGTCCATTGAATGGGTGATGTGCAATCCCAACGCGGAGAAACCGTTCGCATTGACCTCGCCCATGCCAACGTTAGCCGAGTTGCAAGCCAAGCTCGACAGCGTACGCCGCGAGGTACGCAATCTGACGGTGATGGGTATGGATCCGAGTCAGCCTCCGGACCAGGCAGCGCTCATCAAAGAGCTGGAGCGGTCAGCGCGCGCTGAAAAGAGACTGCGCACGATGGCGTTCGAACAGGCTAAAGACCAATTGCGTTGCCAAAGGATGAGGCAATGCCAACGAAAGTCGGAACACCGGAGGAATGGTTCCAGCTGACGGGGGAGCGGGGCAGCGTGTACTTTGGACCCGCACCCGTGAGGCGACCCAAGTCTTCGAAGAAGTCGCAGGGGGTGTTCCTGTGTCCGCACTGTCGCGAGACACTGACCAGCCTGACATCAGGCGTTCTCGACTGCGCCACCTGCGACAAGACGTGGGAGAACGAAGCGAGGTAGAAACACAAGCGGGTATAATCAAAGGGGCCCTTCGGGGCCTTTCTCATTCCTGCTCCAACTTCGCATAGTAAAGCGCCATCTTGCGCAGGCGCTGATTCAGCCCTTGCCGAGATCTCCAGTTGTCCTATCAGCGCTAGCTGATCCTTATTCCCGCTTGGCGCAGACGCCGGAACGGAAATGCGCGCGCTCGTAAGCGGCGGGATCTGGAATACGATCGAATCGCATGTTTCCCCGCATCTGCTCGAGCGAGCTCCATTCGTTTTCTGCCAGCCAAGCCTCAAGGTCGGCGCGCAGTGTCCGTAGGTGGCCAGGGCCGTTGCGTACGAGAGCTGACACCATCTGCACGGCGTCGGCCCCCACCATCGTGGCCTTCACTACATCGAGGACATTGTGGACGCCTCCCGAGACTGCGAGGGAAGCTCGTATGCGACCCGCTAGCATCGCGACCCCGCGCAGCCTCAGCAAGAGTTCCGAAGAGTCGGAGAGGGGAAAAGTGCGCACGATCTCAAGCTCGTTGACGTCAATGTCTGCGCGATGGAAGCGGGTGAAGAGAGTAAGTCCGTCGATCCCCGCCGAGTCGAGCTGTGTCGCGAAATGCGCAAAGGCAGTGAACAGAGGCGAGAGCTTGACGGCGACGGGTATGCGCAGCCCACTTTTTACGCTTCGTACAATTTCGAGCATCCGTCGCTCGACCTCGGCACCGCTTGTCTCGCGATCGCTGGCCGCGTGATAGAGGTTCAGCTCCAGAGCGTCGGCGCCCGCCTGCTCCAATAGGCGGGCGTACGAAGTCCAACCGCCCAGGCTGTGACCGTCGAGCGCGGCGAAGACGGGAACATCCACTGCGTCCTTCACTCGTCGCAGGTGCTCCAGGTACTCGTCCGGCCCAGGCGCCTGCTGAGGATCGGGAGAGTAGCTCGTGGCCTCGGCGAAGGAGTCGTGATGGCTTTCAGAGTGGAAAAACGCAGAGATCTGTTCCTCCACGACATCCTCCTCATACAGAGGACGGAGAATGAACGCGGCAGCTCCTGCATCTTCGAGGCGGCAAACCATACCGATGTCATCGGTCAGGGGTCCTGAACCCACGATAAATGGGTGAGGCAACCGGAATCCGAGATAGGTTGTGGCTAAATTCATTTGCCCTCCGTGACGGTCAAGTTCAGGGGCCGCGTCTGTATAGGCTCGGACCCGGCCGCCGGCACGCTAATACCTGCCAACTGCTGGTAGACAATGTATCGACGTCGCGCCGCCTCCTGCGACTCTTCGATAAACTTCTTGTAGCGTTCGGGGTCGGCCCGCTCGATCATTCGAAATCGTGACTCGTTGCCCATGTAATCGGCGACGTTGATTTTTGGAGCACCATAGTCGAGGTGTAGGGGCGGCTCACCGTTAGCGAGCCGCACCGGATCGAAGCGGTAGAGTGGCCAAACTCCCGAGTCCACCGCACGCTTCTGCTGTGCGGGCCCCTGAGCCATGTCGTAGCCATGGGCTATGCAGTGGCTATAAGCCACGATGAGCGATGGGCCGGAATAGCTATCTGCCTCCAAGAAGGCCTGCGCGGTCTGAGCAATCTTGGCCCCAAAAGCCACGCGGGCCACGTAGACATGACCGTACATAGTGGCGAGGAGGCTTAGGTCTTTCTTCCCCACAGGTTTTCCAGCGGCAGCGAACTTCGCGGCGGCCCCGAGCGGCGTCGCCTTGGACTGCTGTCCACCCGTGTTCGAGTAGACCTCAGTGTCGAGGACCAGCACGTTCACATCGCGCCGGCTCGCGAGAACATGATCGAGGCCGCCGTAGCCGATGTCGTAGGCCCACCCATCGCCACCGACCAGCCATACGCTTTTCTTCACCAGATAATCGGCGAGAGTATCGAGACGCAACGCCGCGGGGTCCTTCAATTCGCGAAGCCGCCCCCGCAGCGCCGCGACCCGCTCACGCTGAGCCGCAATGCCCGCCTCGCTTCCTTGGTTCGCTTCCAGTAACTCCGTGGCAAGGACATCGCCGACGTGGGGAGCCAGAAGCTTCACCAGGTGTCGGACGGCGGCCATCTGAGCATCGAGCGCAAGGCGGAAGCCAAAGCCAAACTCGGCGTTGTCCTCGAAGAGTGAGTTCGCCCAGGCGGGGCCCCGCCCTTCCTTGTTCGTTGTGTAGGGCGTTGTGGGCAGATTGCCCCCATAAATTGACGAGCAACCTGTGGCGTTGGCGATGAGCAACCGGTCGCCGAAGAGCTGGGTCAGGAGCTTGAGGTATGGCGTCTCCCCGCAGCCCGCGCATGCTCCCGAATATTCGAAAAGCGGCTCCAGAAATTGCGATGCCTTGTGGTCAAGCCGCACAACCTCAGTTCGCGGCAGCTCGGGCAGGTCTAGGAAAAAATCGTAATTGGCCCGTTCCGCCTCCAGCAGCGGCGCCTTTGGCGCCATGTTGATCGCCTTGTGCTTGGGATTTGTACGGTCCTTTGCCGGGCAGACATTGACGCACAGGTTACAGCCGGTGCAGTCCTCCGGCGCCACCTGGATCGTGTACTGCTGCCCTTTGTATTCCTTCCCTCGGTAAGCGATGCCCTTGAACGTCGACGGTGGGTTGGCGAGTGCGCCCGCGTCATAAACCTTGGCCCGAATTGCGGCATGCGGACAGGCGAGCGCGCACTGGTTGCACTGAATGCAAATCTCCGGATCCCACACCGGGATCTCAGGGGCAAGGTTACGCTTCTCCCACTTGGCCGTTCCAACGGGCCAGGTGCCATCCACGGGGAAGGCGCTGACCGGGAGGAGATCGCCCTTGCCCGCCAGCATGACCGCCGTGACCTTCTGCACGAAATCGGGCGCCCGCTCAGATACGACGGGTGGCCTCACGCGCGTGGCGCTCGCTCCGCCTGGAACCTTAACCTCGTGAAGATTGGTCAAGGCTTGGCCTACCAGTTCGCAGTTCCGCCGCACCACCTCTGTTCCGCGCTTGCCGTACGTCTTTTGGATGAACTTCTTGATGTGCGCCACTGCCTCCTCGCGGGGGAGGATGCCAGAGATGCCGAAAAAGCACGTCTGCATGATAGTGTTGATGCGCCCGCCCATCCCCGCCTGCTTTGCAAGGGCATAGGCGTCGATGGTGAAAAACCTGATTTGCTTCTCGATAAGCTGCTGCTGCATTTCTCGCGGCAAATAATCCCAGACCTGGTCGGCGGCGTAGGGCGCGTTCAGCAGGAAAACAGCTCCCTGGGCGGCGTGCTCAAGTACGTCAATCTTGTCCAGGAAGTTGAACTGGTGGCAGGTCACGAAGCTGGCCCGGTTTACGAGATAGGCGGAGCGGATAGGCCTTGAACTCGAGCGCAGGTGCGAGATCGTGATCGCACCTGATTTCTTGGAGTCATACACGAAGTAGCCCTGCACATGGCGCTCGGTTTCTTGGCCGATGATCTTGATAGAATTCTTGTTGGCGCTCACGGTCCCATCCGCGCCTAGGCCGTAGAACAGCGCAGTGGACACGTTCTCGCCCTCGCTGCGGAACGAGTCGTCCCAGGCGAGCGACATGTGTGTCACGTCGTCGACGATCCCGACAGTGAAGTGGCGCTGGGGCACCTTCTTGTCGATCTCGTCGAACACCGCCTTGACCATTGCCGGTGTAAATTCCTTCGACGATAGGCCGTAGCGGCCGGCAACGACGAGCGGCTCGCCCCTCAGGTGCGAGACCCCTTCGGCACGTGCTTCGGCGAGTGCGGTAATCACGTCAAGGTAAAGAGGTTCACCGAGGGCCCCCGGCTCCTTGGTTCTATCGAGGACCGCCAGACTGCGGGCGCTCGTTGGCAGTGCGGCCAGGAAAGCGGCGCGAGAGAATGGCCGGTACAGACGAACCTTGACGACACCCACCTTCTCGCCGCGGTCCACAAGGTGATCTACCGTCTCGTGCACCGTTTCGCAGCCGGAGCCCATGATCACAATGATTCGCTCGGCTTCAGGGTGGCCCGCATAGTCGAAAAGACCGTAGGTTCGGCCTGTGCGCTCCGCGAAAGCAGTCATCACGCGCGCGACAATATCCGGACAGGCTTCATAGAACGAGTTCGCGGCCTCGCGGGCCTGGAAGAAAACGTCGGGATTCTGGGCGGTGCCCCGCATCACGGGACGATCGGGAGTGAGAGCCCGCCGGCGGTGAGCCAGAACCGCGTCCTCCGAGATCAGGTTCGCAAGGTCATCGTCGGAGAGCTCCTCGATTTTCGCCAGTTCGTGCGAGGTCCGGAAGCCATCGAAGAAGTGCAAGAAGGGGACCCGCGAGAAAAGGCTCGCGGCGTGGGAGACGGCGGCCATGTCCTGCGCCTCCTGGACCGAGTTCGATGCCAGTAAAGCGAAACCCGTCTGGCGGCACGCCATCACGTCCGAGTGGTCGCAAAAGATCGATAGCGCATGCGTGGCCAGCGCACGCGCAGCTACGTGCATTGTGAACGGCGTGAGCTCTCCCGCGATTCGGTACATGTTCGGAATCATAAGCAGGAGCCCTTGGGAGGAGGTGAACGTCGTGGCCAGCGCTCCAGCCTGTAGCGCGCCGTGGATCGCACCCGCTGCGCCAGCCTCCGACTGCATCTCGGCGATCTCTGGAACCAAACCCCAGATGTTGGTCTTCCCGCGACTCGCCCACTCGTCGCACAGCTCAGCCATCGGGGAGCTGGGGGTGATCGGATAGATCGCTATCGCCTCGCTGAGGCGATAGGCGACGGAAGCCGCAGCCTCGTTCCCGTCAACGGTTGCGCGTTTAGACATGTTCCGATCCCGCTTTTTCCAGCTTCAAGCTCTCTGCGCGAGAATGAAATTCGTGCGAACTGGCTCTCCTTAAGCACCCGCGGCGCGGCAGTTTTAAATTCGCTGCGACCACATTCGCGTCGAATTCAGAAAGATGGTTGTAATGCCTGCTAAGGCCCCTAGGCAAACATGCCGGCTCATGGCCGAAGTCCATAGACGACGACAAACACTATGATGAGAACGGCCAGCGCAATGATAACCTCGCGCGTGTTTTGGTATTTTCTAAGAGTCACAATGCCGCCCTCCGAAACACTTTTGAGGTCGTCGGATTATTTCGACACGACTCTTTTGTTGCATCAGTCCACACGCAGTTGTCCCGCTTGGTCCCATGATATGGCGCGACGGTTCCCGGCTCGCCTCAAGGTAGGGCAATGGAAAGCCGTTATCGAATGCAGCGGAGTCTTACAAAAGAGCTCAGCTCTTCGTTTGATGCAGATCAAAGTCGTTAGTCAACAGCGGGAACGGGTCGGCTGTTTAGGCCGAGACAGAAGATAATTCTGACGCGCAGCAAAGGCGCGATGGTGCACAGCTATTGAACTACTCCAGAAGCCGACAATCGGTTGTTGTTACTGAATGCCCGCTAATGTCGGACATTGTTCTTCCCGAATTATTCGGTGGTCTCCTGCTGTCCTTGACCTCATGAACTCAATCAAGAGTTCAAATGGTCTTCAGTCTTTTTGCTTTAGCAATCGCCGCAGCCTTTTTTGTCAGTTCGCTAATTTTGTTGAACTTTGGAGGAAACCGAGGCCTTCGATACCTGCAGCAGCAAAAATCTGCCGGCAGCATGCGGGACTTACGACGGTCGAGAGCGCCGTATTCGCCTTGATAGGATTGCTGCTCGCTTTCACGATTTCTGACGCCGCCCTCCAATGGTTTGACGAACGTCGCCAACTGGTCATTCAAGAGGAGCAAACGCGGTTAGCACAGCCTATGATCGTCTTGGTCTGTTTGAAAGTCGCGCGAAACCTTCAGACGAAATTGAAAGACTATGCATCTGTATTGGATGCCACATGATTTCTCGCTGTGGCACCGAATGGAACTCTTTTCTGCCGAGCAGCAAGACAAAATCCAAGACCCCAGAGCCACGGCCTGGGACGCAACCGTCGCGGCTCGCCCACAAGCCAGCTTCCGGCCCGTGTGCGCGCAGGCTCTGCCTGCGCTTGCTAACGCATTCGAAGTTGCACGGCTGCGTCTCGGCGCCAGCGAAAAACACCCACCTCAGGTTGTCTACGCTATGCTGTTTGGTCTTGGCCTAGGCTCACTGCTCGCTGGCTTTGGCATGGCGGCGGCCACAGCATGCAGCTGGATTCACATGGTGATCTTCGCTGCTACCCTGACGGTCACGCTTTACGCTGTTACAGACATGGAGTATCCGCGGCTCGGCCTAATTCGCATCGAAAGCTTCGATCACTTTCTCGTCGATGCGCACCAGCAAGGCCGCGAAATCTCAGGAACCGTTGGTGCCGGAAGATGAAAGATGCGACGACCAAGGGGCCGATGCCAGCATCGACCAAGGTCGCCACGTCCCGAGCTTCCATCAGAACCGAGCATGAATTCATCAAGCAATTTAGCGAATAATTTCTATCCGCTAGGATCGCCCAGTCTCTCCCCAGCGCGACGCCGACGTGGACTCAAATATCGTCGCCTCTTTACCCTCGTCAGTGGCGAGCCACTCGTTCAGCTCATCAAGGCTCTTTGGCCGACGACCTTTGACCCCCTCAAAAAGATCTTGCAACGTCGGGGCCTGGACCTTCTCCAATTCCTCTTTTTCTTTGTTGCTCATGGCCTGATACTCCTCTGTGCGAGCGAAAGGCAGTCGGCTCGCCGCCTATGGTCAGGGATTTGCGCTGCACATTTCCACTTCGCTTGGAGAAGAAGTCCTAAAGATTATGACCGTACTTCTTCATGCAAGCTGCACCGCGCGTGTAACGCTCATTCGCCATCGTTGACGTCCCATAAGTGCCTTGCTTATCCATAATGGCTTTGCACTTAGCGTATGCCTGTTCGTACGTGAGTTGTTTCTTGGCCGCTAATGCGCCGTTAGCAAAGCCAAAAGCCATGGCTAAGGTGGCAGCTGCAAACATTGCAAAAACCCTATTGTTAAGCATCGTAATTTCTCCTCTGAACTTATAAATTATCGGTCATAGTTGCCGCTTCGGTGTTGATCTAAATCAACATGCGAATTGGTACAGTGCAGCATGTGTCTATGGTGGCTGCCTTGATCGTAACTTGAGCCTTCAATTGGGCGATGAACCGGGACATTGACAGGTAGCTCAGACGACACCCGCCTCAGTGCCCGCTGAATACCAAAGTCTTGAACGGAAGCACCAGCGCCTGCAGCCGCAGGATCAGCGCATGAACCAGCGCGAGGGCATCCACAACGTGAAGCATGGCGCCGCGCAAGAAGCCGGTGTCTTTGGCGACAATCGTATCGTGGTTGTTGGAATAGGCGTTGGCGATGCACGTGCTTCCGGGCGTCACACCGTCCAGCCCGCCTTGGAATAGAGGCTCGAGGAACACGAGCAGAGTGCCTGGCCGAGTCACCTGCTGCGGATCAAGCAACTGCTCTCCACCCCGGAACTGGCCTGCTGCGATGTAGTCCTGCACTTCGGTGACCACCATCGGGATAATCGAGAACGGCTTCGATACGCACGCGACCTCGGCAATCATTCCGGGCTTCATAATTTGGGCTTCGATCTGGCCGAAACCGGCTTGCAGGCTTCGCTGACCTGCGCCCTCGGGAATCAGAATCCCGGCTGGACGCATCAGCGGATTGACGACATCGCCAACCCGGAGGAGGAACTGCTCGATTCGTCCGTTCACGCCGGCGCGAACAACCGTCTTGTCCAGATCAACCTGAGCCTGTTCCAGAGCCGCGTTCGCACTGGCTTTTTCAGCAGGCAAGAGAGTCGAGATCCTCTCCTCGACGCTCTGTTTGGCAGCGGTGGCGGCATCGATTGTGCCCAGCTGGCCCTTCGCGCGTTCCTGGAGCCGCTCGATCTCGCGGAAAGGCACGTTGCCCGGATTGCGCCTGTACAACTCCTGCTTGGCTTCCAGTTCGTCCATCGTTTGTTGGTGGTTGCTCTGGGCCTCTTTGAGCTGCCCTTCTGCCTTTGTGACATCCACGCGAGCCACCGCCATCTGGGCGTCGACCTCCGCGATCTTGCGGCGTGCGGTCTCGACGGCGGCCTCCTGCTTCGAGCTGTCGAGCCTGAAGATGGGCTCGCCTTTCTTAACCGGTCCACTGTTGCCGACGAAAATTTCGGCGACACGCCCGTTGGTTTCGGGAAGGACCGGGATTGTTCTGAAGAAAAGTGTCGCGTTGGACGTAGACGGGTGATTGTAAAACACCACCGTGATCAGGCCCACTGTGAGAATCAGGCAGGCCGTGATGCCCCACCTGAGCTCGAACCAGACAGAATAAAAGGTGATTTCCTTTCCGATCCGCTTTCCCTGCACGTAGCGGCGATAGAGATAATCGGGAACGATTGTCAGCAGCGAGCAGAACATCAGCTCAAGCATGGCCGACCTCCTTGCGTCTGACCGGAACGGGCTTGGGCGCCCCGGCGGTCGCCCCGTCGCCTTGTCTCGTTCCGCGGTCCGTGTCGGAGGCCGTTAAAGCGATGTCGTGCCTCGCGTCAATCGTTTGCTCCGGCAGTTCGACCGCGCCTTCGCCCGGCTTAAAGCCAGCCATTTTTTCAGCCGAACCCGCGATCCGGCTCAGCGAGTTGCCGAAATCGGGGAAGTCGATCAGCGCGAGCAGCAGACCGGCTACCCAGAAGATGTGCATATGCGTGAACAGAGCGATGAGTCCGAGCACGGCGACGATTTCAAACTGGATCTTGTGCGCCTTATGGGCCATCCGCTCGGGCAGGGTATGCAAGCGAAGGAACAAGATTCCGAAGCCCAAAACCGAGAGCCCCAGAATCACGGCCATGACAACCATCAGCACGTCCGTTTCACCGGGCGCGGTTATGAACGACGGCATATGGTGGGTCGCAGCCGGGTGAGCCGAATCAGCCATGATCACACTCCTATCGGCCTCTGCTCCGTCAGCGAGTGGAGCGGCTCGACGTTAGGTCCTCCAAAATCGCAGGCGGATATCTATCCTGAGGCTAGTCAGGGCGGTCGTTAGTATACTTCGGCGACGAAATTGCGTCCTTTTAGCGCTCGTTGATCGTCATATTTATTCTTGTTGGGCCGCTTCGGCAATTTGACCTTGTCATTGTTCATTTTTTTGTGCGGGATGGTCGAAAGAATGTGCGAGATACAATTGAGCCGCGCGCGCCGCTTGTCGTCGGAGCGGATGATGAACCAAGGTGTTTCCTCGGTGTCGGTCGCTTCAAACATCATGTCGCGGGCCTTCGAGTAGTCGTCCCAACGCGTATACGACTTGATATCCATCGGGCTTAATTTCCATTGACGCATTGGATCGTTGATACGATTTTGGAATCGTCGTTCTTGCTCTTCCTTGCCCACCTCCAGCCAGAGTTTTAAAAGAATAATGCCGCCGTCGACGATGTATTGTTCAATCCTGGGCACAAGCTTGAGAAAACGCTGATGTTCTTCCTTGCTGACAAAACCCATCACGTGCTCGACACCCGCACGATTGTACCAGCTGCGATCAAAGATCACGACTTCGCCTGCGGCCGGAAACTGTTCCAGGTAGCGCTGGAAAAACAATTGAGTTTTTTGCCGCTCTGTCGGTGTGGGTAGCGCGACAACCCGAAATACTCTTGGACTTACCCTTTCGGCGATAGCCTTGATGGTACCGCCTTTACCGGCCGTGTCGCGCCCTTCGAAAACAATGACGACCCGCAAACCCTTTTCTCTTACCCATTCCTGCAAGTGACAGAGCTTGGTCTGAAGCTTTTTCAGCTCTTTTTCATAGTTCTTGCGTTTCATCCGCTCCGGGCCATTACCGCCGTTCTTGCCGCGCTTGCCTTTGTCTTTGCTCATGAAATGGTTCTCACCTGAATAAAAGGAGATTCAGGCCCATTAATTGGGGGCCCTCCTTGACCTAGGTCAAAAACAAGGCGGGCACGATTTCTTACAAGTGAGGTAAGATGGCTGCCGTAGCCCTGCTTTGAAGTCCGTCAGTGAAATCAATCGGTTCGGTGCAACTTTCAGGTGAGATGCACCCGGTGTCTGGAGAGTGAGCCATGAGTTCGAAAGATGACGACATCCTGCTGAGCGCAGTCGATGTCAATAAGAAAATGGCAGAAACCGAAGCTGCAAAGGCCTCCGATTATATGCGCAAGCAGGCTGCGGCCGATGCCGAGAAGAAGG
>Ga0081455_10004997_pt1 | contig 14667 bp, 17 predicted proteins | sample TabmetS3T2R1_FD_70207 | JGI IMG/M metagenome (GOLD analysis project Ga0081455, IMG submission 70207) | Tabebuia heterophylla rhizosphere microbial communities from the University of Puerto Rico - S3T2R1 | ecosystem: Host-associated > Plants > Roots > Rhizosphere ... | reverse complement strand
CCGCCACTTTACCTCCATGCCACATTTCAAAACCGCCCCCCCGCCGATGGCTGTTTATTGGGCTTAGGAAGGCCGTACGCGGCGTGGCATCCCCCGAGGGTCACTTGGGCACCCTCGACCTAGCAAAAGCCGCCCTTGACCTTCTCTAAAACCCATATACTAACTCATTGATCTATCGAAAGAAAAAAAATGCGGATTGCTCAATGATATCAATGGGTTACAGCATGGGGAATGGCATTCTAGCACATAGAGGCAAACAGCAACAAAAGGGGAACAAATCTACGAAGCCTTTGATTTCATTGTAGAATTCCCTGCTTTAATTAAAGGAACCCCGAAAAGCATAGTCTAATCAATACCTTATAGGCAAGGGCAAGGGGGATAGGGGATAGGGGAGTTGTACTATACCCTAGTACCCTAGCTAGGTTAAGCGTAGCGTAGGTTGTGCTCTACACTCAACCCTTAACTACCTGATAACACTAGGCTTTTAGCTACGCTATACCCTTGCTACACAAGGGGAATTTAGCCCTTGTTGAAGGGGTGATTCCTGTCAACAGGATAACCATTCAAACCTATCTCGCGCGAGTAACCATGAAGCTCAACCATGCGCTTACGGCTGTTGTGGCATGCAGCACAAAGACTTTGCACCGCACCTAGTCGAAACCGATTCCAATCACCGGCCACCGGCTCGATATGATCGACGAGCGTAGCGGGCGTGACTTCGAGCCGTTCCATACACATCGCGCAAAGCGGATGCGCGCGCAACTGCGCCTTGGCGCGCTTTCGCCAAATTTGCAGTTGATACCAATCGCGAGAGCCGCGGTCGCGGTGTGGTTCGCGCATGTCCTGTAGCGTTTGCGTTGCGTAGGGGATTGGGGGAAAGGGCGCACGGGGGCCACTACCGAAGGGCCACCGTGCGCCCCAAATCCGTCAGCCCCCAAACCGTTTGCCTAGCACGGGACCGCCGGACGAAAACGCGCTGCGCAAGCGGAATCATCGGTTGATCCGACGATTTCGCAAGAAATCAACGGCTTGTGGGTGCTAGGCGAAGAAATCACTACATCAAGCCGTCGCAATTGGCAAACAATTTCAAGCGACGACTCGGCACAATGACCGGCGCTTTATCGTCCGGGCTGTGGCCGTCCGAGCGGGGGTTGATTGGGATCACGCGTCGGGCTTGGTTCTTTCGGGGGCGGTTGTTCGCCGGGCTTCGGTTGATTGGGATTTGGCGTGCCGTTGCTCATGGTTCGCTCTTCTGGTTGGCCGTGCGTGCCGAGGCAACATCAGCGGCCGGATATTAGTTCCGGAACCAGAGGCACCACGTCAGTAGGCGCGAATTCGACCGGCACCGATCGTCCAAGCAATTCCAGCAACACGCGTTCTCGCTCGCGTGCCGTCATGCCATCATAGACGCCAACTGCGCCTTCGAATGAGCCGCGCATGATTCGGACTTGCTGGCCGCGTTTGAGCCGTGGCGGATTTGGGAGCTTCACGAAGCCACCGTTTTCTCGTTTCTGGATTGCCTGCACGATGTTGTCCGGCATTCGTGCCGGGCGATCACCGCTCATAAGAACGCGTAACACGCCGGGCGACCATCGCACGCCGTACCACTGATCGAAAATCCGACAGAATACGTAGGTCGGAAACAGCAACGCCACGCGACCGAACTTGGTTTTGATGCGGGGCAAGTACGTCTCAAAGCCCGCGCGCATCATGAACAGCCGCGCCACATGCTCGCGTTGGGCCTCACATTGCACAACGGCCCAATAGGCGTCAGCGCTTGTAGTTGAATCGCCGCTCTGCATTCCAACGCGCCATCTTGTAATCGAATTCGGCCCAAGCTTCGGCGGGAATGCCGGTATAACCGTTGCCGCCGTGGTCACGGACCAACGCTTGAAGGTCTGGCGCGGTCAAGCCCGCGATTTCGTCCAGCCGTGGCGCTAGAGGGGCTTGGGCATCCTCCAGCGCCTCCCACCATGGGCGAGGATCAATCATGGCTTCCTTGGGCTTCCTTGGGGCTCTGGGGCCTTCCTACGGTGCCGATATGCGCCCCATCTGGCATTACGCCGTCCGGCGTGTTCTTCACCGTGGCATAGCGAGCATAAGACCATGCAATTGAACAAGGATGCGTCCATCGCACTTCCGATGTGATGAAGCTCTAACGCATCCGTGCGTCCGCAACATTCACAACGGTCACGGGCTTGCCGTAGAGCTACCTTCCGGACCGTTGGGGAAAATTCACGACGCAAGGAAGCCTACCAATGCCATTGCATTGCGGTGCAAGCCCCGACGCTGCGATCCATGGCAGTGCTTTGCTTTGCAATCCACTACACGCCCACCGTAACGCGATTCCAGGCGAGAAAAAACCCCGACGCACTTCGGGGAGCGCCGGGGCCAAGGACGGACGGTGCAAAGGGCTGTCGGTTCGCGGTTGCCCTCACCGCCTACGATCACCATGCACCGTGAGCCGTAACTGTCGATTTAGGCGGGAGCTTGACCGCAATTTTGCTGCGCCGCAAAACATTATTTCTAGAATCTTCTTTTCTCAATTTAAGGGGTGAAGGGGCTCGAAGGGGCGCTACCGCACATTCTCGCGTCGGGAGCCGCCGTCAGGCGGGCGGTGGCCTAAAGGAAAAAGCCAGAAGCCGCAATTGCGCGGAGAGGGGTCGCTTATTTGCGACCCTCTCCGCAATTCTGCTTTTTCCTTTAGGCCCGACGCAGAATTGCGGAAGCCCCTTCTCCGCAATCTCCGCAATTACCGCAAAAGCAAGAAAAATAATTGCGGAAGCTGAAGAATTGCGGGCGACTTGAATTCCGCCAAGATCGTTGTTTGAGTCGCGTGTTGAGGTTGGACAATTTCGAGGCCATTTTAGCAATTGCGGCACTGAAATCATTGGATTTTTTCCGACCCAAAATTGTCTCCGCAATCCGATTTTTGAGCCGATCAGGATTTGCGGTCGCGTTCTTTTTGCAGGCGCTCGACCGTCTTTCGGGTTGCATGCATCTCGATTGCCGCAACCCGCCGTTGCTCACGTATTGGTCCGTAATATTTGCACAGCCTATCCAATTCCGCGAATAGCGGGGCGCGCTCTTGCTGCGCTGCAATAGAGAGATCGAGGACCGCGACCGTCCGTCCGTCGTGGTCGTTACGCCGGGGCTCATAGGTCCGCGGCTTGCCGGTATCATCCGGTGGGACATAGACATCGGCGACCGTGCCGTGCGTGCGCTTCAGTGCGCTCTTGATGGCCCGCTCGCAGTCGTAGGCGGGACCGAGTTGCTGATCGAGCGCACGGATAGTCGCGCCATATTCGCGCAAGAGGCGATAGAGCGCTGGCAGATCGTCTTCCGTCATGCGGCGAGTTTTTCGAGCCGGTCAATCTCGTCTTGCATTTCCTGCAAGATGTCTTGCAGCCGTGGAATGACCTTACCGAACAGCAACACGTGATGATATTTTGCCAACAACAAGTGCAATTGCTTGCGCACTTCTGCGATTGTTTGCCGTGTCAGGTCAGTGTCGCCCATGACTCGTGTTTCTGGCACGAAGCCGCGTTTGCCGCCGATGCTGACTGACATATACCCGCGCGGCGAGTGTGTTGGACCGGGCACGATTTTGGCGACGACCATTGTCAATCTTCCTACCAGCGTGCGCGCCTGATTGATGTAGTCGCGTTCTGCGGCGCGGTTTTTGTCCCAATCGATGATCTTGTGAATGGGTGACGACACCGGCCGTGCCGCATCGACGATTGCTTTCGGCTGCACCAATTTTAGGGCATGACCGTTTGCGATCTTTTCGAGTTCTTCAGCGAACACATCTGCCGCGACTTTCGGCACCGGTCCGCCTTCACGCCATTGCCATTTGGCTTTTGGTGGTCTTGCCATCTCTAATCCTTTCCTGCCGTTGCCCTGCCTTGGGCTACCCTCCGCTACCATGCCGTACGATGCGCTGCTTGCCATTACCAAGCGATCCGTTGCGCTCCGATGCCTGCCCTTCCTGCCATTGCTATGCTTTTCGATGCAGACCGTTGCTTTGCTTTGCGAGCCAATGCGTTGCGCTCCTGCTGTGTGCTATGGCGGCTCACTACGATCCCAGTGCTCTCCTGCCATTGCCCTGCGCTGCACACCGTGTCGCTGCGATGCCATGCGTTGCGTTGCCCACCCATCCAATGCGGTCCGACGCCATCCATTGCCTTGCTTTGCTGTGCTTTCCTGCCATTGCCGTGCCGTCCATTGCCTTGCGATGCGCTGCCTCGCTATCCGTTCCTGCCGCTGCCATGCATTGCGCTGCAATGCGGTGCTTTGCGTTGCTATGCGGTCCGCTCCTGCCGGTGCGTTACTTTGCTAGGCGAAGCCCTGCGATGCCCTTCATTGCGCGCCGCGCCATTCCGCTTCTGCCGATGCGGTGCCTAGCCATGCTCTCCCTTGCTGTCCAATGCGCGACTGTGCCATGCGATGCCGTCCTGCCATTGCTGTGCTCTGCCAGCCTAGCCTTTGCCCATCGCTGCCATGCTCTTCCAGCCGTTGCTTTGCACTGCCATACGATGCGGTGCGCGCCACGCCTAAGCCATACGCGCCCTTGCCGTGCGCTCCACTCCTGCCGTTGCGATGCGGTGCTGTGCCCTACCTTCCGATACACTCCAATGCCATGCCCTGCGTTGCTATGCAGTCCTGCCGTTGCGGACCGTTGCGATGCCTAACGTTGCTGTCCACTGCCGTACTGTGCCATGCCGTGCGTTCCTGCCATTGCCATGCTTTGCAAGACCATTGCGATGCACTGCTAGCCTGCGCCTTGCGATGCGCTCCTGCCTAGCCTTGCTGTGCGTTACCCACCGATGCGATGCGATGCTGCCTGTCCTTTGCACTGCCAGCCTTTGCTAGACCATCCAATGCTCTGCGCTGCTGCCGCTGCTGTGCGTTGCGCTGCGATGCGGTGCGCTGCCCTGCGTTGCCCTCCTGCCTTATGCCGCCGCCTCTTTCAGTTGCGGCGGCATCGTCCATTTGTGGTTCGCAAATAACTTTCCATCCGCGTACGCTTCGACCTCGCTTTGCGTTACGAGGCGAAAGGTGCCATAGCTTCCGGAAAGACTTTCTTTTGATCCCGGCCGCCATTCGCATTGACCGATGCGAAAACCAGCAACCGCAATCGCCTGCAATACTTGCCGTGCGCTGCATACGCTAGGCAAATACTGAATGCGCAACTCGCACGCCCATGGCCAATACTCTGGCCGATGGCGCAGATCGATCACGCCGCTTTCGTTGCGCACCACGTCTTCGCGACAACGCGGCACCCTTCCTACTTCATTGATGAAGTGCGGCAATTCCGCAATTTCTTTCGGCTCTTTCGGAAGGATCAGCCGCACGAGATTGGTAATCATGTCGTCGGCCTCAACGCGAATTGCACCTTTGCCGCGCGTCATCGGCACGCCGCTCGCTTTGTCAAAACCATTGACAATACACGCCTTCCAACCGGCCGCGGGTATTCCATCCGAACCATCAGAAAGCAGATATTTGGCCGCTTCATAGTTCGCGATGCAATCCTTGTGCTCGCGTCCACCGCTTGCCTCGCCCTCTTGCTTGCGACGATAGGCTTCACGAGCCTTGAAGCCAAAATTATGAACGATCAGCGGTGCCGTGCCGATGACCAATGTTGTGAGGACTTCAGTTTTAACGCCGGGAATTGTGACGATAATTCCCTTTGCCGTTTCGATCTTCTTCATATCGTTTGGCGTTGCCGCAACCGCGGTTGTCACTGCCAACTTTGTCGATTTCTTCGCCATGGTGATCTCCCTGAGATGGCGCAAAAAGAGCGGCGGCCCGAACCTGCCCCGATCAAAGGGAAGTCCGAGCCGCCTACCCAAGCGTACGCAAGGATGTGAATTTATTTGATCGGGGCAACGATCAGACTATTCCCGATTCTAAATCTGTCAACTCTCCCTCTTCCTTTTTGGACCGCGGCGGGCGCGAGTTTACTTTGATACCTTTGCGCGGCTGGCCCTTTGATGTTGTCGTCGGGACTTCGATTTCAACAATCCAGCCGTCAATCCAACTTTTCAATAGGCGCGTTATCTGTGCATCATCCCATGCTGGCCGCAGCGGCTTGACGACATTCCCGGCCCATCGATCATTGGACTTGCCGCTCTTTTTTAATGTGTAAGGATCACCCGTTGGCCGCCCGTCATCATCTTTCAGGCCAACAGTGAATTCATTCAGCACCACATTGATTTCGTCATTGCTGAGCGCATCCGATTTCGGTTCCCATGGTCGCAGAACTCCCACTTCATCCGATGGCTCGCTGCCTTTGCCATTGGGCAGTGTGTAGGTCTTTTTGAAGAACCATCGCGCCCGTACCGTGAGAAGATTCTGATTGGCCTTTGCATCGTCGAACCGAATGAACCGTACCCGCTCGCCGTCAGTGTCAGGGTCAAGCTCGAAAGCTTCATATTCCTTAGTGCTCATGGTGAACACCGTCGCCACCAACCGCGCAATTCCTACCAATGCACCGGCACCGCGCGCCGCATCCATGTCGCCTGCTTGCTCGCTTGATGCATATTTGCGAGTATGATGCACCAACAGCACTGCGCAATTGCAGCGCCGTGCCACTTCTCGCCATAGCACGCCGCACCATTTAAGCTCGCTATTGCTGTTCTCGTCGCCCTCGAATGTCTCGGCGAACGGATCGACGATCACGATATCGATTCCGTTTGCCTGCACACTCTCTATGATGCGCTCCAGCATCGGCTCGCGCTTGACCGTCTTCGTACGCGCATCAGCCTTGGCGATGACCAGATTATCTTGTGAACCCGCTAAGAAGAAACCTTCGAGCTTGCCGTCGTCGATATCCATCTCTTGCTGTGCGGCCCATAACCGCCGCCGCATCTCATCTTCGTCTTCTTCGGCATTGATGATCAGCACCTTGAATTGTCCGCGCGGACGCCAGCCGTGCCATGTGACGTTGGCGCATGCCGCCATGCCGAGTTGCAGCGTCAAGAGACTCTTCCCGCTTCCCGGCGGTGCGACCAAAATCGTGACCTGTCGTCGTAACAATAGGCCGGGCACCAACCATGGACGCGGGGGAATGTCATCGGGCTTGACCGGGAACGGCCGCAACAGCGCAATCGGTGCCGTCGCTGTCTTGTCGTGGCCATTTGCTTCGCTGTGCGCCCGCCGCTGATATTCACCGATACGCTCAAACGCCTGACTGATAACAAATTGCACTGCATCAACGTCATCTTCGTTGACGACCATGCCGTGCGCTTTTGCCATCTCGTGAAGTTCGTCGCTCGCGCTGGCGCGATCCAAGCCATCCGCCGCGATATGTTCTGCGGCATCGGCCGCCGCCTTCATGAAGATGCCGAGGCGCGCGGTTTCCGGTGCCGCCGCCAGCAACCGTCGCCAGCTTAGCAACCGCCGTTGGAAATCACCTAGATTCTCGACGCTCATTCCGGCAAGAGCTTCCGAACTTCGATTGGCACGCGCTGTTGCTTGGCTATAGCGACAGCATTTTGCATTCCGTTGCTGACGCCATGATCGACGTACACGACCATGGCATCAGCGACACGCAACCACGCCAGACCGCACGCTATTCCTAGCGCGCGCTCGTCGGCTATTTCGTCGCGCAGAATTCCGGGTTGTGTGAACAGAAGGTGCGATGCAATCGGGCTCTCGCCGCGCAATACGCAATCGCGTACACAGCGACGGGCATACTGGATGTGAAGCTCGATATCGCCAGCATAGGGTGATTCAACAATGACTCTCCGCATTGTCGCCGCCCTCAATCCAATCGGTGCCGAAGGCTTGTTTTATGATACTCAACACCGTCTCCGAACCGTGCTCCGTTGCCAGCCCGGCCTCATGTGAATAGACCAGCAACGGAGTCACAGCCGCTCCCAGGTCCGCAAACTCGGAACACCGAAACAGAAGCGCGCGGGCCTCCGCACGCGCCTGCAACACCAACAACGGGTCAACCGTCCAACTCACGCTGCTTGTCCGCCGTTGCCTTGTATCTCAGTCGGCTCGTTATCAGTCAGCCGCTCGCTTGCCATTGTAATAACGCGTCGCCGCACGCTGACGGGCAACGCTCTGAGCACGCCCGTTACAATTACCAACGCACGGATTTCGGGGTCTTCGAGGCCCATGCGAATCGCGTCGGCCTCACGCCGGTCCGTGACATCTATATTCGCTTTCATGCTTCACTCTCCCTGATTTGCGGAGTCATCCCCGCTTTCCACTACGCTCCGAATGACAGAAGTGTGTTTGCCGCGCCCGCTGTTGCGCACGCAGTCCATGTCTTGCCGTTAGCAATCTTGTTTATGTGGTGGCGGTTCATATCAAGCATGAAACCGATATCTCGACCGCCTGACGCGGCCATCAGAAGACGCTTCGAGCCACGGGAAAGATCGAACAACGCGCCATTCAACCATAGCGGATAGTCCTGCCAAACAAGGGGGTGACATTTAACGCGAGCTTAGGATCGATAAGTGAACAAGCGTAATGCCAAAGAGCGAGAGAATCCGCCTCATTATCGTCCTCGACATTCCAGCCGAGCCGCTTGCACCGATCCATCACCGCACGCTTGGCATCGAACCGCACCATGCGCCGCGTACCGATGAAGTGGGCGCGGATATCGCCCACAGACGCTTCGGCGATTTCGCCGACACCCATGTTGTGCGCGGTCGCGCGCACGATGGCGTTGAGCCCAGACAGTCTTCCGAGCGCCGCCGCCGATGTGGCATTGACCTTGCTCATGGCGATGGGCGGCAACAGCGCTTCGAGAATGAGCACATCAGGTTTCTGTGCCTGCAAAACCTGCGTGATCCACCGCATGCATTGCGCAAAGATCTCATTGTTGTGGTCTGTGCTCGTGCCGAACTTGACCGATCCCCAGCGCGGATGTGCGCCGACGTGCCCACGCGCCCAGCCGGTCCGTGTTGCGAGATCGATGGCGAGAATGTCGGTCATTCCGCTGCCTCCGGAAAATTCAGATAGGCAAACGCGCCAAAATGTTTCCTAGCAGCCTTGTCATAAGCGATAGCAGCATCGATTGAATTCTGCCATTTACCAAGAATGAATCGTTTGCCATTGACCGTGATGCGTGCCCGCCACAACGCACGGTGCAAAGTCACGCCTTTGAAGCCGCTCTTGCCAGCACGTTTCCGGTTATGGGAATTTTCAAGGGCTGTTGCAAACCGAAGATTCCGGCGTCGGCAATTGAGGCCGTTACGGTCAACATGATCCGTTATCATCCCCGGCGGGGCTGGTTGAAGAACTTGATGTAACCGCAATTTCCGATTCCCTGCATTGTAAGCGTACCATCCACCGGATGGGGTCGGCATCGCGCACCAATTCCATCCTTCGACTAGAGGCACATCGGCCTTGTCGATGATGGCAGTTTTTCCTCGTGTCAACGGAATGTAAGCCACGTCACCGCTCACTTGAATCTGCCGAATTTTGTAGCGCCATGTACGTTTGGTCGCGGCCGAATTTTCCTGCATCCTGTCCCCAACAATCCCAACCCTCACGATCTTTCCTCGAAAAAAGGTCTAGGTACGGACCAGCGACCAGCCGCTCGATCCGCTCACGCACGCAATCCGGCTTGCGGCTGTGTTCGCGCCGCGGTTCGATGATTGCCTGCCGCACGTCCATGTTGAGTCGCTTGGGATTCCCGCGCGTGGCCAGCAAACACACTTCGCTGTTGGCGCGCGTCCAGTAGCCGAGCCCCATCGAACCATCAAGTTCATCTTGGAAAAGCTCGATCTGTCCGGCATGCGCCTTCATCCACGCGAACGCACAGGTCTTGTAACGGAAGCCCCAGGTGTCGATCACTGACAAGGCGTCGAACAGATTGGGCCACGTGATCCAGAGGAACAGCGCGCAATCGTCGGCCGCGATTTCCCGCACCGGCAAGGCGGCGATGTCGTCGATATCCATGGTGCGATAGTGCACCGCCGCAGAACATGCGGGGCCGGTCTTCGTTACAATGGCTTCCCGATTGTCCCACGTGCGAAATCGCCACGGAGGATCACACAACAGAGCCCCATAGTGATGGGCCTTTAATGAATCGAACGGAGCGGGCGCATTCAGAGATTCCGCCATCCCGGAATCCTCCCGGACTCGCGCGGGCGCATCCCGGCGCGATGGGGCTACAGGTCAGATTGTACGCAAGGCCGCTTTTTACGTGCCGCTAAGTCGCCTCGCTCACACAATGCGACGGCCGGATGAAAATCGCAAGCACAGTGTGATGTATCTGTGACTCTTCGACGGAAACATCTGGCGACTCAAAGCCGATGCCTGCAAAATCCACAGTCGCGGCCGGGCCGCCTCTTGACGGCGGGAACCAGCGGCGTAGATTGCCCGCCGGGTCGCAGTATTACCCGCCAGGAAACAACATTGGACGACAGCAAGTTAGCGGTCGAATCGCATTCGACCGACGACGAATCAGCCTACCGCGCCGTGCGCCGCCTCGACGTGACCGCGTCGGCGGGAGTGCCCGCACTGTTTCATGTCCATCCCTATGTGACGCCGTTGCGCGTCTACATGGAGAAGCGCGGCGTCGATTTCGACGACGGCGACAACCCCGCGATGCAGCGTGGCCGCTGGCTTGAGCCGTCCGTGGCCCGCGCCGTCTGCGATCAACGTCCGGAATGGCTGGTCGAACCGGCTGGCATCTACCTTCGTGACGCCAAGCGCCGACTCGGAACGACACCGGACTTCTTCATCCGGGGCGATACCCGCGGGCTTGGCGTGCTGCAAGTCAAGAGCGTCGCCCCCAGTGTGTTCGAAGACAAATGGTTTGGCGGCGACGCCGTGCCGCGATGGATCGAAATTCAGAATGCAACCGAAGTCATGCTGGCCGAAGCGTTTTTCGGTCTGCCGTGCTTTGGCGTGATCGCCGCGTTGACCGTTGAACCATTCAATATGCGCTGTGCCGTGTTCGAACAGAAACGCGATTACGAACTCGAAGCCGAGATTCTAAAACGCGTGGCTGCATTTTGGACCGATGTGGGACTCGGCCGCGAACCGACCCCCGATTTCGAGAAGGACCGCGAAGTTATCGAGGCGCTGCATCCCAGCGAGCAACCGGGCAAGACTCGCGATTTCGGACACAGCAATATCGTGCGCGAACTTCTCGACAAGCGCGCCGGGATCAAGTCCCGCATGGCCCTCGACAAAGCCGAGTGCGACGTGATCGAAACCGAAATTCGCTATCTGCTTGGCGATGCCGAATACGCATCCGGCTTGCCGGGCTGGCGGATCACTTATCGAGTCGAGCAACGCAAGGGCTACACCGTCGAACCGTCGTCGTCGCGTGTGCTCCGAATCAACAAGCGCAATGAGGAAGGGGGATGAAAGAAAGGAGTCGCGTAAATGACTAGCACCGAATTGGTCCGGATCGACGACGCCACCGCACGCGAGCGTCACGCCCGCCGCATCCATGACCTAATGGCCAAATGGTCCCAGCACACGATGGCGCTTGGAAAGGAATTGAAGGAAGCGCAGGAGACGTTCCCGCTTGAGCGCATGATCCAGAAGGGCCGTCCCGTTCTCGTGCGCTTGGGCTGGAATCAATGGCTGAAGGCCGAATTCGGCATCACACCGCAATGGGCCAACACACTGATGCACGTGCACGAAAAGCTGTCCCGCTATGGCGACGATCTGCCGATGGCGGGCACCGTCATGATCCAGCTTGCCAAGTCAGCGACGCGTGAGAGCGCCCGCCGCGAAATCGTTGATCGCAGTAGACGCGGTGAGCGCATCACTACCCGTGAGGCCAAGAAGATCATAACCAAGCATCTTCCAAAACCGAGCGAAGCCAACAAGCAAGCGCGCGCCACCGGCAAGCCGGTGGCCGCATCGGATGGCTACATCTATTTCGGTGCGAACAAGGAAGAGGCCAGCAAAATCGAGCAACGCCGCGGTGTCGTGTTCGCCGTGCGGCGCGCCATCGAAACGCTGGCCACGATGGAAGTCACGCCGCTGCAATTCCTAGACTACGCACTGCCGCATCAACTGCACAAATTCGACGAGGGAGGACGCCTGCATCGTGCAACCAAATGGCTCAATGCTCTGAACGATGCTTGGGATAACAAAAAATAGGGTTTCGCCATGTACCCGAAAGTCGCCAAAGTGGTGAGCGACGTGCTGCGCTCGAAGCTGAAGAACGGCACGACCACGAAACACGACATCAAGATTCTGGCGTGGAAGAAAATCGAGAAAAGCGGCGGGCCGTCGAAGTACGGGATCGGCACCGCCGATATGATCATGGCCGTGATGCACATCATCGATTCGGAAGTGACGCGGCAGATGCGAATGCCGCTGACCGACCATGATGCCGAATTCAGACTGCCGCCGAGCATGCGCGCGGACCTGAAGGAAATCGTCGTGAAAATCCCGCGCTGGATCGCAATCGAGGAAGGACCCAACGCGCTGTGGATGTCCACGCTGAAGGCGCGCGCCGAACATTGGGAGTTAAACGGCGCAATGAAGGGCCGCAAGGCCGCACAGACGCAAGCCAAGGCGGATATCTCGACCGAAGTGCAGATGTATCTTGAGACTCACGGCTTTGCCAACCTTGAGGAAGCCATCGCCCGGAGTTGAGCATGTATAAGAAATCGTCGGATCACTCGCAGGCTCATACGACTCGCGTGGCGCAATTCAGCCACGCCAACGAGCACGGCATTGATCCGACCGCTTTCGACAACGTGCTGGTGAAAGAGGAATTGCGACGCGTCGAGTTGGTGACCGAGAAGCGGCGGCTCGAAGAATCGATGGTGTCGCTGAAGCGACAGATCGAAAGCGCAGAGCATAACTACCGCCATCACACTGGCGCGCTGTCTGCGGAGTTGTATCACAAGCTGCAAGCCAAGAAGGCCGACACGCTCGCCCAGCTTGGCGAAATCGAGCGCGAACTTGCCGTGATCAAGGTCAACGCCCGCATCCGCGCCGACGAAGAACACCGCGCGCGCCAGCAACATCATGCGGAGATCGTCAATCCGAGCGCGCCGGACGGCTTCAACGACATCTTCCACGAGATCGCGCATGAAATGCTGGCCGGTCCGGTCTATGACCGGATCGCGCTGGCAACCATCCATCGATTGAGTGAGCGGCACCACAAGGACAAGTGACGCTGTGGCTCAACTCTACGAAGTGAACTACACCGCGCACTTCCCCCATGTCATTGACACGGGGAAGGTGCTGGTCTGCGCGGCCAATCAGGAGATGGCCGCCGACGCCGCGGTCATCATGCTCGATCTGCCGCGGTCGATCACGCAGTGCGTCGTGTCGCGCGTGCGCCCCGCGGTCTACATCATCGAACGCCGCGAAATCGACAAGAGCGTCAAGCCCAAGGTGAAGGGCGGGCCGGTCATCGGCGCAATCGGCCCGGCCATCAGCAAGTTTCATATTCTGATCGAAGCGGTGTTCTCCGGGCGCACCGAAGAACACGCCTTGCGCAAGCTTGTGACTGCGCTCAACGAAAAGCTGGCGCGCAAGAAACAGCCGGACGGCATCGCCTCAGATATGAGGATCGACATCATTCCGTTTGGCCCGCAATCGCGCGAGCACCATGCGCGGGCCATGGAGCAAGTTGAGACGTACCGGCCGAAGACGTTCTTCGGCGGCATCAGAGGAAGTGAACGCGAATAAGAATTGGAACGGAAATGCAGCGTGGCGGATCGGATGGGACCGCATCGGTGGGCAAGCAAGGCACCGCATCGGCAGGATAGGAGATAACATGACTGATCAACAACTGGCGACCCGTGATGATCGTCCACCGATGGTCGTGTTGCGGGACAAGTTTGAGACACGCAAGGGTGAGCTTCAAAAGATGCTTGGCTCTGATATTAAAGCTGACGTTTTTATCAGGGCGGTAATGACCGGCGTCGCAATCAATCCAGAAATTCTCACATGCTCATTCCAATCGATCTGGAATGCTTGCCTGTTGGCATGTCGTGACGGGCTGTTGCCAGATGGCGCGGATGCAGCGCTTGTGGCCTTCAAAGGTCGTTGCAGTTATATTCCAATGACTGCCGGACTTCTGCGCCGTTTCCGTCGCTCCGGTCAGTTCAAGTGGGTTGGCGCAGGCATCGTTCGTCGGGGCGAAGTTTTCGAATATTGGATCGATATCGACGGGCCGCATTTCAAGCACGTGCCGGGCGAAGATAGCTCCGCGGCGATGATCGCATGCTATGCGCTTGCAACAACACGAGATGAAGGCCGGTTCGTTGCAGTCTTAACGAAGGCGGAAGCCGACAAGCGCAAGGCCATGTCCCGCGCCACACGCGAGGACTCGCCGTGGCAGAAATGGACCGAAGAAATGTATAAGAAGACAGCGTTGCGCCAACTCTCGAAATATCTGCCGTCCGCGCGCGATCTGATGGGGGACGATCTCGACGAGCCGTCGCCCACGGAACCGGAAGCTCTTACAGTTGTTGCGTCCCCATTCGATTCGGGGAGCGGTGCTTCGCCCGAAGCACCGCCACCCGGACCGTCGCCCGAAGCCGCTGTAGCAGTATCGGGCGGCGAGGTCAGCGGGGAGTCGGATCAGTCCGCCGCATTTTCTGAACCGACCCCCGCTGACTCCAATTCACAGCCCCCCGCCGAAGAATTTCCGGCCGAAGACCCTATCGACGCCGCCTATCGTCGCGGACAAGAAGCCAAAAAGCAAGGGATGCAGCG